>Ga0207657_10003020_pt1 | contig 18018 bp, 15 predicted proteins | sample KBSC33metaG_FD_184316 | JGI IMG/M metagenome (GOLD analysis project Ga0207657, IMG submission 184316) | Corn rhizosphere microbial communities from Kellogg Biological Station, Michigan, USA - KBS C3-3 metaG (SPAdes) (version 2) | ecosystem: Host-associated > Plants > Roots > Rhizosphere > Soil ... | reverse complement strand
GCTGCTGTCGTACACATACATTTTGTATTCCGGAATGTTCACAAATATCCGCCGCGGCTCGTTTTCAGCAGGCATCCAGCGAAGCCGTTCAAGGTTTACATAGATTTGCTGAATACGTTGTGCAGGTGTTATGTTTAATTCATCTATCATCTTTGCACCGATCACTCCATCAACGCCAAGCCCCATGCGACGCTGAAATTTTTTTATGGCTCTCAATAAAGCGGTATCAAAAATTTTTGTTGAATCATTATGTTCAAGATCACCAAGCTTACTTAATCGGTCTTTGATTTTAAAAACTATTTTATATTCATCACCAACGTGCAAGGCTTTATCAGGTTTGGCAATAGAATCCCAGTTTAATTTCTGCAACGAAAAATATTTTGGAATAAACGATTGAAGCTTTTTGTATTGTTCGCTCACGGGAGCAAATTCATCAGCTTGTTTTTTTGAAGAGATCACCGAATCAAGTATCGCGGCTACATTAATTTTTTTTCGTGGAATAAACCAGCCGAGACTTGCAACATCACTGTCAGTGCCTCTGTAAATTTTATCGGCATAGGTAAAAAATTGTCCTGTCAATAAAAGCTCGGTATTCAAAACCTCTCTATACCTGTGTTTGATGCCATTGTTATTTGTGAAGCTGCTATATGCATCGTACAATTTTTTGTTGTAAAAATTGCTATCCTCAAAATTACTGATCGTATTGTTGAGCAAGTTTATAAAATTGGCAGCTTGTTCGCCAAGTCCGCTGCTGTCAAACCATGCATACTCGTAATTTCTTTCTCTGTAAAAATCCGCAAACTGTTTTTTATAATTTTTGTACTCATCATGTGTCGACAAAAATTTTTTTAATTGCGCACTATCTAAAAATAAGTTATTGAAAGAAGTTACAATAGTAACACTTGTATCTCTTTCCACATTATTGCCGCGTTTGTTATTGCATGCAATTACGCAAACTGAGCAAACAAAAAAAACAAGAACAAAACGATAATTCATGCATCTGTTGGTTGATGCTATGAATATACATTATGCATTGATTGAACGAAAAATTTTTATGCACAAGATGAAATGTTAGTATAGATATTTTTGTACCCGGCTATAGATTATATAAGAATCTTCCGTTGCGTCGCACACTTCAACTGAAGGAATGATGGGTGAACAAAACTCAAAGACACAGATTAAACCAGGGCTTCAAAATCTCTCTGTTGAAAAAACATTTTACAAAATGTCGTGAAGTGCCTCTGCCAATTTTTCAAGATCCTCTTTTGTATGCAAGGCGTTCAGCACAATTCGGTATAATTTTTTTCCCGCAGGATCAGGATAAGCAAAAGAGGAGATGATGATTTTTTTCTTCAGTAATTTTTCTTCATCTATCGCAGGCAAAATAAAAATGGGTAACGAAGGATGATAATGAATTTGTTTAAGTTGATTAATGAGTGATTGAAAACAGGCAATATTATTTTTCAGTTGTTCTCTTTGAGTTGCATACAAATGCTGACCTTTTAAAAATGCATGCAACAAAGCAGGAGATGGTGCAGCAGATGCTGTGTATTGTGGCATTGTTCTTAGTTCACTGCCGAAAGTTTTTGTGCAACTGATTGCACCGGCAAGAATATTCAAAGATTTGGACAACGAGTATGTAAGTACATAATTTGCGTTTCTATGTTGTGATAGGAAAGAAGATATACCTTCTCCATTTTTTCCAATCAATCCCATACCATGAGAATCATCAATAATAATTGTTTTTGATATTTCATCTTTTTCAACAAAAGAAAAATCAGTAATGGCTGCGTGAAGCGGATCAACGGAATCAACTGCAAAGATTTTTTTATTGCCTGATGAATTTGTTTGATTTGGAGTAATAGCAGGATGTGACGGATTAAGATTAATTATTTCATTTTTAAATTTTTCAATTACCATTCGTCCTGAGGTAAATCCTGATGAAACCAAAACTGTTTCTTCAAAGCCGGTAATTGATGAAAGCAAAGCTTCACATTCTTCATACAACTTCAACCGCGTATTGGATATTCTTGAAGAGGGAAACATCCATCCGTATTTATTTATTCCTTCATTTGCCAGCGCCACAAATTCCGGTACATGCTGCATCCCAAGATATGAGTAACCCGAAAAGAATAAATATTCTTCACCGTTTACAATTGCTGTTCTACCGGGCTTTTCATTGAACGTAAACATGCTCATCCTTTCATGCAGATTATTTTTTTTGTTGTGCCATTTTCTCGTTGAATTGTTGACTTTGTCTCTTTGGAATGCTCAATGTTTTCCATTGCGCATCTTTTATCGCTTTACCTAGATAAACGATTTGTCCTACGTGATAAGCAAGATGCGCTAATGCACGGAGCAATGCATCATAAGCAGGCATCGGCTCATTTCTTATCGGAGTTGTTTTTGTAAGATCGCCTGGTTGTAAATTTTTCAAAGTGTCCAAAAGCCTTTCCCAGCCTGCATTCCACCAGGTGATCAGATCTTGCTTAGTTATATTTACCTGCTCAAATTCTTCATCTCTTTGACGCCACGATTTTTCGCCGTCTTCGGTTAAAAAATTGGTAAAGCGGCTCATCATATTGCCGTACATGTGATGAACAATGATAGCAATGCTGTTACTTTCAGTTGATGGCTGATAGAAAAAATCTTTATCATCCAATTGAGCAAAAGTTTTATCACCAAGGTCTTTGTATGATTGAAAACGTTTGAGGATGTCTTTTAAAAAACCTTCTTCAAAATTCATGGTGTTTTGTTTTAAAAAGTGAGAATAAATTATGTTTCCAGCTACAGAATAAATATTTGGCTTTACTTGCGTCGCATCTTTCCGACTTTGTCGGAATCCCGCTTTGCGGGACTTTTACTTTATAAATTTACTCGGCAAAGTAAAACCAAATAACATAAATGCACAATTGAAACATTGCAAATGAACAGAAGCATGTGAAGAGCGGAACGCTACGGCTAAATTGAAATTGGAACGATGAACTGAGCGTAGCAACAGGCGATGCCACGAGGAATCAAAGCTCGTCACAAAAAATTACTTTAATTGCTCCACAACTTCAAACAGCAAGTACATTTGCAGCATGAAGCCATTTTTGAAAGACCTCTTTGCGAATCAATCGTACGATGAAAAAAATTTTTTTCTTATCGCAGGACCTTGTGTAATAGAAGGTGAAGAATTATTAAATGAAGTTGCTGATAAAGTTTCTGCGATTTGCAAACGTTTAGGTATCGCATATATTTTTAAATCGAGTTATAGAAAAGCAAACAGGACAAGCGCCGCATCTTTTACAGGACTCGGTGATGAAACAGGTTTAACGTTGCTGAAAAAAATAAGAGACACATACAAACTGCCGGTCATAAGCGATATTCATGCACACGATGAAGCTGCGATGGCAGCAGAATATGTTGACGTTTTACAAATACCAGCGTTTCTGTGCCGTCAAACTGATTTGTTGATCGCCGCTGCAGAAACAGGAAAAATTGTAAATGTGAAGAAGGGACAATTTCTCAGCGGGCCTGCAATGAAATTCACTGTTGAAAAAATTAATAAAGCAGGCAATGCAAATGTGATGCTTACAGAAAGGGGAACTACATTTGGTTACCAGGACCTTGTTGTTGATTATAGAAATATCCCGTGGATGCAGGCATTTGATGTGCCTGTAATAATGGATTGCACACATAGTTTGCAACAACCAAATCAAACGAGTGGTGTTACCGGTGGCAATCCTCAAATGATAGGAACAATAGCAAAAGCCGCGATTGCGACTGGTGCGGATGGTTTATTTATTGAAACACATCCAAATCCTGCTGTTGCAAAAAGCGATGGAGCAAACATGTTGAAGTTAGACTTGCTGGAAAATTTACTGGAACAATTAGTGAAATTAAGAAAAGCGATAATTTGATAAAAGAGACTTAAGCAATGGCACTTGCTTTTGTCTTTTGTTTTTCTTTGAAACCAACTGCATGATCGTTGGTAACCATTTCGCTTGGAAGAACACCGAATTCTTTTTTAAAGCTTGCCGCAAAATGACCGAGATTGGAATAACCTACCATCATTCCAACCTCCTTTACTGCAAAGTTGCCTGAAAGCAACAAAGATTTTGCACGCATCATGCGGTTCTTTTGATAATATTCATAAATGGGTAACCCATACATTGATTTAAAATCTTTCTTAAGTTTTGTTGGACTCATTGTCGCTATTTTACTCAATGCTGTAATGGTTGGGGGAGTGCCGGAAAAATCTTTTACAAGCAATGATTCCACTTTTATTAACCTGCTTATTTCATCATCTTTTAATTTAACAAGCGGTGAGTTCTTTTCAAGCCTGCTGAGGAAACCTGTAACAAGTTTTTCAATCAGTAACAAAGCTCGATTGTAAATAAATTTTTTTTGCAGAGGATGTTCAATTTGTTCTTTTATCAATTCATCCATTATTACCCTGTATTCCGTTCCGATAAATTCAGGATTGCGTTTTTTAAGCAGCAAAGAAAAATAATTACTTAAAAATTTATCCGCCACCTCACCGCCTATAAAACTGTTTAAAAAATCTATTCCGAGAATAATATTTACAGAACGTGTTCTCACCTTTGGTGGTCTCACCACAGTGGTGTCCATCAAAGAACTGGTAAGCAGAATAGTATTTTTTTGAAGATTGTAGGTATGCTGCTCATTATAATTTTCCATGTTGATCACATCATCACTTAAAGGTTCGTTGAATTGAAGAATAAAATATTGCTGATTGGCCACTGCATGGCGACGAATGGATAAGCCTTCGTTGAAAACACTATCGCTTACCATTACTGATAAGCCGTCCGGAAGATTGTATGCGGCAAAAAAACCTGAGCCAATGTTCTCCGGAACACGTATGAAACTATTTTCGGCATGCACACGAAATGAGCGTGCCATTGCTTGTAACAGCCCTGCGTAATCACTGTTATTGTAATTTATTTGTATCAAAACAAAATTATTTTAGGGATATGGCTATCTCTGATGGTAATTCATCGAATATCTTATAAAAGGCTTTATTAAAACTGCTCACGCTTGAAAAACCTAATTCATTAGCAGCTTCTCTTACAGAATATTTTTTTGATAAAAGCATTGCCTTCGCCTTATTCATCCTGTGCTTTTGATAATACTGATTTACGGGCAAGCCAAAAACTTCTTTGAATAAAATTTTCAATTTCGAGGGACTCATCGCAGCAATCCTCGCCAATTGCGCAATGGCAGGCGGATGATGTGAAAAATCTTTCAGCAATTCCGTTTCAGCCTGCTTAATACTGTGCAATTCCCGTGAAGAAATTTTAAGTGCATTATTTTCATTTGCTATGCCTTTATAAACCCGGCTAAAAAATCTTTCAAGTATCAGTGCTGTTCTGTTCTGAAGCACCATAGATTCAAACTGTCTTTCATTCTTCGTTTGAATCGCTTCATTCATTAAACGTTTGTATTCTGTATCCATCAGCTCATATACAACCAAAGGTGTTTTTAAAGAGAGATAATTGTTCAGCATTTCACCCGTTTCTTCATTACTAAGATAATCTTCCAACCATTTTTTACTGAAAATAATATTTATCTGGCGGAGGTGCGTATTGGCTCCGGCCATATAATACCATTCCTGCGCCGTGTTTCCAAAAAAAACAGATGATTTTGATATGCCGTCCTTATCGGTAAAATCATCAAGTCTTAACACATAAAATTCTTTTTCCGATTTTTTGCGATAATATATAATATCCTGAACAGTTGAATAGTCGTAAATTAATAACTGTAAGCCATTCATCAGGTTTACATACTTAATATAACCCATGCCCTTGTCCGGAGTAAGCGTAATAATGTTTTCAGAAATCTTTAGCTTCAGACACTTTGCAATGTGCCTGAAGAAATCTTCATAGCTGGTAAGATTGTAATCGATTTTAATCACCCGCAGTTAAAGTTTTTAAAGGTATTTTAAAGGGTTTCTTCTTGCTGACCAAATGTACTTTTTTATGTTCAGCCAAAAGGCCATTATCATATAAATAATTAACGGTGAGCCCATCGTTAAAAAAGAAATATAAATAAACCACAATCGTATGCGCGATGTGGCTATTCCAAGTTTCTCTCCTATGGCAGTACATACGCCAAAAGCTTGCCATTCTATAAAAGATTTCAGCCGGTACATGCGCGCAATTTATTAATTGGTCGGTGAATTTACAAACACTTTTCTAAAACCTGTCTTTTATTGTAAATTCGCAGCAATTTTTAATCGAAATTTTTATTTGACCGGCAGCAAACCTTGTGTCATCGCCCGTGGAGTTTATCCTGAGCTTGTCGAAGGATCACTCACTTCAACGTTCTGAACTTTATTCGGCAAGCTACAAGCCGTGAGCTATAAGCAAATCACCCGAAGCTCGCAGCTAATAGCTCAAAGCTTATTCAACAGTACAAGTGTGCGACGCAACGGAAGATCAATTGAAAAACAAAAGCCGGGCTCATAAAAAAGTAAATAAAGTATATAAAGTGCAGTGAAAGGCTTGAGACAAATCGTAAATCTGAAATCTACAATCTAAAATTTAAAGACATGGCTTTTGATTTTGACATGATTAAAAAAGTGTATGCTGCAATGCCCGCCAAAATTGAGGCAGCGCGCAAAACACTCGGCAGACCATTAACACTGGCAGAAAAAATTTTATTCTCTCATTTACATTCAGAGCAAACGCTTGAAAATTTTGAGCGTGCAAAAACATACGTAAACTTTCAACCTGATCGTGTGGCAATGCAGGATGCAACTGCGCAAATGGCTTTGCTGCAATTTATGCAGGCGGGAAGACCAAAAGTTGCTGTACCCTCAACTGTGCATTGCGATCATTTGATCCAGGCAAAGGTCGGTGCTAAAGAAGATCTGGAAACGGCGCTTTCCGTAAACAAAGAGGTATATGATTTTCTTGCTTCTGTTTCTAATAAGTATGGAATCGGATTTTGGAAACCGGGTGCAGGAATTATTCATCAGGTTGTGTTAGAGAATTATGCATTTCCCGGAGGAATGATGATAGGCACAGACAGCCATACGCCAAATGCAGGTGGGCTCGGCATGATAGCGATTGGAGTTGGCGGCGCAGATGCCTGTGATGTAATGGCAGGCTTGCCCTGGGAATTAAAATGGCCGAAACTTATCGGTATAAAACTTACAGGAAAATTAAGCGGATGGACTGCAGCAAAAGATGTGATCTTAAGAGTTGCGGGAATTTTAACTGTAAAAGGTGGAACAGGTGCAATTGTAGAATATTTTGGTGAAGGTGCAGACAGCATGAGCGCAACGGGCAAAGCAACGATCTGCAACATGGGTGCGGAGATTGGCGCTACATGTTCTTTGTTTGCTTATGATGAAAAGATGGCGGGATATCTTAGAGTGACAGAAAGAGCAGATGTTGCTGATACAGCAAATGCAGTAAAAGAACATTTGCGTCCCGATAACGAAGTGTATGCAGAGCCTGAAAAATATTACGACCAGGTAATTGAAATAAATCTTAGTGAGTTAGAGCCCCATGTTAATGGACCTTTCACACCTGATCTTGCATGGCCTATCAGCAAATTTGCAGAAGCTGTGAAAGCAAACAATTGGCCGGAAAGATTAGAAGTGGCGTTGATAGGCTCATGCACAAATTCTTCTTATGAAGATATTACACGTTCTGCTTCTGTAGCAAAACAAGCGATCACAAAAAAATTAAAAACAAGATCAGAGTTTACAATAACGCCGGGCAGTGAACAAGTTCGTTATACGGTAGAAAGAGATGGTTTGCTCAATACATTTGAACAAATGGGAGGTGTTGTTTTAGCAAATGCCTGTGGACCTTGCATTGGTCAATGGGCAAGACATATTGATGATCCAACAAGAAAAAATTCTATCATCACTTCATTCAACAGAAACTTTGCAAAACGCAATGACGGACTTGCTTCAACACATGCGTTTGTTGCTTCACCCGAAATCGTTACTGCCTTTGCCCTCGCAGGTGAACTAACTTTCAATCCGCTTACTGATAAATTAAAAAATGAGAACGGCGAAGAGGTGCTGCTTGATGAACCTACAGGTTTTGAATTACCTCCAAAAGGTTTTGACGTAAAAGATGCAGGCTACCAGGCACCCGCAGCAGATGGAAGTTCCGTGCAGGTGATCGTTGCTCCTGATTCACAAAGATTGCAATTGCTTGAACCATTTCTTGCATGGGAAGGAACCGATCTGAAAGGTTTAAGATTATTGATAAAAGCAAAAGGGAAATGCACAACCGATCATATTTCTATGGCGGGTCCATGGTTAAAGTATCGCGGTCATCTCGATAATATTTCAAACAACATGCTGATAGGCGCGGTGAATTTCTTCAATGAAAAAACAGATTCAGTGAAAAACGAGTTGACCGGCGAATATGATGCGGTACCAAAAGTGCAACGTGCATACAAAGCAGCAGGCGTCGGAACTGTTGTAGTAGGTGATGAGAATTACGGTGAAGGCTCTTCACGTGAACATGCTGCGATGGAGCCACGTCATCTTGGTGTTCGTGCAATTCTTGTAAAAAGTTTTGCACGCATACACGAAACGAATTTGAAAAAGCAGGGAATGCTTGCACTTACTTTCGTCAATAAAGAAGATTATGATAAAGTGCAGGAAGATGACACTATAGATATTCTTGGTCTTACTGATTTTGTTCCCGGTAAAGGTTTGGCAGTTGTACTGCATCACAAAGACGGCAGTTCAGATATTATCAGTACAACACACACTTACAATGAACAACAGATCGAGTGGTTTAAAGCAGGCGGTGCGTTGAATATTATAAGAACGAAGTTTGCAAAACAATAAGACATGTAAATTTTTAAAAACAGTCTCGCTAAATGATGAGACTGTTTTTTATTACCGAAGAATATAATAGGCTCTTAAGATTTTTAACCGGTTCTTTACTATCAATCATGCGAGGAAAATTGTGTTGAAGAGAAATAAGTAAATTTGAAAAAATATTTTTTTATGTCAATTAAAGACCAGGTTCTACAAATGATTTCGGAAACAAACGATGAGCATTTGCTTGAATTGATAAAAGCTGATATAGAATATTTCAGCAATAAAGGAACAGATATACTTGATGAGCTAAATGCTGTGGATAGAAATGAGTTGCTGAAGCTTATAGATGAACCTGATGAAAAAGATACGCTCACAGAAGATGAATATAAAGCAGCAACTGCAAAATGGCGCAACAGATAATTTACAAAAAGAGATTTAGTAATAAATTAATAAAATTGCTTCAATATTTGGAAGTTGGATGGGGCAAAAAACAGCAACAGAATTTTTGAGTAAATTGGATACAAGAATCCATACTCTTAAAGAGCAGCCCTTCATTGGAAAACCTTCTGCAAAAAAGCCAGAGATAAGAACGATTTTAATTACTAACACAACAGGTTGTATTATAAAGTAAGCAATAAAGCCATTATCATTCTTAATATGTATGATACAAGAAGAAATCCTCAAAAGAATCCATATGAATCATAAGAAAAGACAATTTATGCAGAAACAAATTTTCCTTTTATTTATTGCTTTTCAGCTTTTTTCGATGAATACTTTTACTCAATTTCACAAAAACAAAATTTCAGTGATCGCTTATTATGCAGGCGATGCAAAAAGTGTTGATGAATATCCAATAGAAAAACTTACACATATCATTTATAGTTTTTGTCACTTAAAAGGAAATGAGCTTGCTGTAGATAATGATGATGATGCGGAAACAATTCGTCATCTTGTATCACTCAAAAAAAGAAATCCTTCTTTGAAAGTTATTTTATCATTAGGCGGTTGGGGCGGCTGCAAAACTTGTTCTGAAGTCTTTTCAACAGAGGAAGGGAGAAAAGAATTTGCTCAATCAGCAAAAGATCTTTGTGAAAAATATAAAACCGATGGTATTGATCTCGATTGGGAATATCCGGCTATTGAAGGTTATCCCGGTCATCAATATTTGCCGGAAGACAAACACAATTTTACTTTGCTTATACAAGCCTTAAGAACAACCCTTGGCGATAAATATGAAATAAGTTTTGCAGCAGGCGGTTTTACAAAATTTCTTACTCAATCAATAGAATGGAACGCAGTAATGCCTTTTGTTGATAGAGTAAATCTTATGACGTATGATCTTATCAACGGGTATAGCACAGTAACCGGTCATCATACACCTTTGTATTCAACACCGGAACAAATTGAATCAACGGATCATGCGGTAAAATATTTAGATTCGATTGGTGTATCGAAAAATAAAATGGTAATAGGCGCTGCATTTTATACAAGAATATTTGCGGTTGATTCTAATTCTACTTCAAACAATGGCTTATATCAGCCCTGCAAATTTGAAAAGGGCGTTTCGCATAAACAATTTGATGTGAAATCTTATGAATTGCAGGGTTACACTTATTATTGGGATGATACTGCAAAAGCGCCTTACATGTACAATCCGGAAACAAAAAGATTTTGCACGTTTGATGATGAAAGATCCCTTGCACTGAAAACAAAATATGCAATTGATCAAAAGCTTGATGGCATTATGTTCTGGCAATTGGCTGATGATAATACTGATCATGACTTGCTAAATGCAATTGACAAAGTAGCACACCAATGAAAAAGTAAAAAGGCAAAATATCGAACGGAGTGCTTTTGATTTTCTTAGTTTTTACTTCTCAATTATTTGTTACAGTACAAGAGTGCGACGCAACGGAAGTTTAATACTTATTCTGCAGTTGGGTTCATAAAAATTCTCCAAAAAAATTACGGCACGATTCTTTCAAAATAAAATCGCATTACACCTTATTACATTTGCATAAACAAATATTTCTTATGAAGAAACTGTTGGTGATTGTTGCGCTTATACCGGTTTTAACTTTTTCGCAAAGCCGCAGAGAACGCAAGGCGCAGGAGAAAAATAACAAAATAACACTCTCCAATTTGCAGGCACATATTCAATATTTAGCCGACGATAAACTTGAAGGAAGACGTGCAGGCACACATGGTGAAGAACTTGCGATGCAATACATCGTATCACAATTTCAAAAAGATGGATTGCAACCAAAAGGAACGAACGGTTATGTGCAGGAATTTGACATTGACGAAGGCAAAAAGTTTTCTGATGCGGATAACAGTTTTGCAGTGAATGATAAAAAATTACAATTGCAAAAAGATTATTTTCCGCTTGCATTCTCTGCAAATACAAGTGCGGAAGGCAGTGCAGCAATGGCTTTGCAGGAAAGGGATGAGCCCTGGTTCTTTGATGTGAAATATGTTTTAGATGACAACAAAAATAATCCGCACTTTGATATTGATGAAGCAATTCGAGATCAGGCTAAAGAGGCGAAAGAAAAAGGCGCCACGGCATTGATCGTTTTCAATAGTACTTCTTCGATTGATAATATCCAATTCAATAAGCATGATACTTCTGCAACTGTTGCATTGCCCGTTGTATATCTTACAAAAGAAGGACAAAAAGATTTTTTTGCAGATGCTTCAGCTACGTACGATATAAAATTAAAAGTATCTCTTACTCATGCAACAAGAAAAGCGCACAACGTTGTTGGCTACATCAATTTCAATGCGCCGACAACTGTAATTCTTGGTGCACATTACGATCATCTTGGTTATGGCGAAGATAATAATGCATTGGATACTTTTCATCAGGTACATAACGGCGCCGATGATAACGCCAGCGGAACTGCTGCATTGATTGAACTTGGAAGAATACTTGCAAAAACAAAAGCACACAATAATAATTATTTGTTTATCGCTTTTTCAGGCGAAGAGCTTGGTGATTTAGGATCTGAATATTGGCTCGAACATCCTTCTATCAACGTTACTGCAAATTATATGATCAACATGGATATGGTAGGTCGCTATGATTCCTCAAGAAAGCTGATCATCGGCGGTTATGGAACTTCGCCCGTTTGGGGAGATATTTTTCAAACTGTAACAGATAAAAATCTTGTTATAAAATTCGACAGCAGCGGAATGGGACCAAGTGATCATGCATCATTTTATAAAGAAAATATTCCTGTGCTATCCTTTTTCACGAACAGTCACAGTGATTATCATAAAATATCAGATGATGCGGATAAAATAAATTATGCCGGTGAAGTTGAAATTGTAAATTACATCGACAAGATCATTGAGGCTACAGACAGCAAAGGCAAACTTTCGTTTGTAAAAACACGCGATACAGAAATGCGTTCTATTGCATTGCCCGTAACGCTGGGCATCATGCCAGATTATAGTTTTACCGGAACAGGCTTGCGCATCGATGCAGTGAGCAAGGGAAAAACCGCGGAGAAAACCGGTTTGCAGGCAGGAGATATTTTATTACAGTTGGGAGAGTATAAATTTGTAGATATACAAACATACATGCAGGCGCTGCAACATTTCAAGAAAGGCGATTCAACAACTCTGCGCATAAAGCGCGGCGACAAAGAGATGGAATTTGCAGTACAGTTTTAGTCATTCAACAACCTTTAAAAACTAATATTCTAATGAAATTAAAACTCAACCAGGATGAACTTACAGAAGATTTTTTTCATGATACACGATTGCTCGGCATAGTGGTATCAGCAAAGAGCTATCGCTTTTGCTGGCAGTTGAACAATTCTCTTGGTTATGATTTTCGTCTCAACCCTGATCTCGAAATTCATTTGCAAAAAAAAGGTCGCCAGTATTTTTTTTCTGTGTACCAGCATGCCGTAAATAATTTTCTCAGTCATTTTATTTATCACAACCAGTACGATGGTGAATATCTTTTACCGGAGTTTAAACACATGGATTTTTTGTGGCTGATAAAAGGAGAAACCGTTCCTGACGAAGAGTGTCGCAAATTAATCCAGTCAATAAAAAATGTAAATGATGTGCAGCTTGTTGCGGAGCTAACAAATGAGCAAATAAAAAATAAAGGCAATCTTATTTTTTAATTGTTTGAATAATTTTTTTGAGCCCTGCTGACGTACTACAATTTTCTTCTTATCAAAAGAACTCTCCAAAAGAGTACTATGTACCTTCGGAGCGTCGCACCAACAACTGAAAAAACATTATTCATCACATTATTAAAAACAAGTTCTGTTATTCATCAAAATGATTAATCTCCATAAATAAAAACAGAAATTTACTTTTGTTTCTGTGAACTTAAGTTATCAATCCATGGAACTCCAAGCCATAGTGTTTATTGTTTATGTTGCTTTTTTCAACTGGTTGGTTACACGAATACCATTCGTAAGAAACAGTGGTTTACCCGTCAATTGGATAATATGGTTATTCTCATTGAAAATTATTGCGGGGCTTGTTTATGCATGGTTTTACTCACAGCCTGCATATTATGCAACGAGCGACACATGGAATTTTTTTAAAGCCAGTAAACCGGAGACAGATTGGTTGCTTCAGGATCCTATCGCTTTTTTCAAAGACCTTTTTACAAACGGTTATCAAAGCAGTAGTAATCTTTTTACCCACACAAACTCTTATTGGAATGATCTTAAAAATAATTCCGTAATAAAGCTTTTGGCGATATGCAATATTTTTACTTTTAAAAATTATTTTGCTGACATTATTTTTTTCAACTTCTTATCTTTTTTCGGCCCAATCGCTTTATACAGAATTTCACACAAATTATTATTGGTAAACAAAACACTTCTTGTTATTTCCGTGTTTCTTGTTCCATCATTTCTTTTTTGGTGCAGCGGAATTCATAAAGACGGAATTTTATTTTCCTGTATTGCATTAATAATATTTCATTTTCAAAAACAACTTGAAATACAAAAGCTGCATTTTAAATCCATTGCAGTGATACTATGTTGTTTAATCGCAATTTTTGCCCTAAGAAACTTCCTGATATTTTTATTATTGCCGGCGTTGATCGTATGGTTTCTTACTTATCGTTTTCGGGGAAAAGAAAAACAAATCATTATTAGTATATACGCTATTGTTATTTTATTTTTCTTTCTGTCGTCAAAAATTAATCCGCGTGTTGATCTTCCTAATTATATAATCGAAAAACAAGCAGAGTTTAAACAGCTTTCAGGCAATTCTGAGATTTCAATACCGGTGCTTGAAAATAATTTTTTAAGTTTTGTAAAGTTTATTCCAACTGCCATTGATATTGCTTTTTTCAGACCACATCTCACTGAATTTCGTAACATAAGTTATGTTCCTGCCTCTTTAGAAGTATTATTCATTTGGGTGTTTTTTATTTTCTCGATTTTCTATAAGAATACAAACAAAACAAAACATCAAGCCGCATACATATATTTCTGCTTGTGCTTCTCTATCTCTTTTCTATTATTATGCGGTTACACCATTCCTTTCTCCGGAGCGATTGTAAGGTATCGGGCAATTGCATTACCATTGATTCTCACTGCTATGTTACCACGCTTTGCTTCAACTAAGATTAAGCTTCCAAAACTTTTGCGAAGCAAGTTCTTTTTGAAAGAACAAATTGATAAATTAAAATAATAAAAATGTTTTCCTATTAACATTTTAAAGTAAAAATTGTTGATTAATCCATAATTTTTTAATTTTTTTTTTCGCCTCATCACATATTTTTGCACAGTTTTTCCAAAATCAAATAAAAATTTTCTTTTCCACACAACTAAAAATCACTCTATGTCATTAAGATTCCAGGCCATCAACAATCTTTCCAATGAACCATTGGAAGTTAAAGTTGAAGGTTCGTCAAGGATCACCGCTATTTTCGGTGAGAATGTGTTTACGCTTAAAACCGCCCGTGAATTCCTTAGCGATGAAGCTTACAAAAGTCTTGTTGCAAGCATTAAAGGAGCAAAAAAGATTGACAGAACTGTTGCTAACCAAATTGCAAATGGCATAAAAGCCTGGGCTGAAGGCAAGGGTGTTACACACTTTACGCACTGGTTTCAACCACTTACAGGCACTACTGCGGAAAAACATGATTCATTCTTTACAATTAAAAGCGATGGCAATGCCCTTGAAGAATTTGATGGCGCTGCTTTAATTCAGCAGGAACCTGATGCTTCTTCATTTCCAAGTGGTGGTTTAAGAGCCACTTTCGAAGCCCGCGGATATACTGCCTGGGATCCTTCATCTCCTGCATTTATTATGGAGATTGGCCAGGGTAAAACACTTTGCATTCCTACAATCTTTGTTTCTTACACAGGTGAATCACTCGATTATAAAGCGCCTCTTTTAAAAGCTTTAGAATCTTTAAATAAGCACGCAGTTGAAGTTTGTAATTATTTTGATAAGAATGTTACAAAAGTTACCGCAACATTGGGTTGGGAACAGGAATATTTTGTAATTGATGAAGGTTTAGCGAATGCACGTCCTGACCTGGTTCAGTGTGGCCGTACTGTTTTTGGTGCTGGGCCGGCTAAAGGTCAGCAATTGGAAGATCATTATTTCGGTTCTATTCCCGAAAGAATTTATGCATTCATGCGTGACTTTGAAGAAGAATCTTATAAACTTGGCATTCCGCTTCGCACCCGTCATAATGAGGTTGCGCCTTCTCAGTTTGAAGTAGCTCCTATTTTTGAGGAAGTTAATCTCGCAGTGGATCATAATATTCTTATGATGGACGTTATGGATCGTGTTGCACGCCGCCATAAACTTCGTGTATTACATCATGAGAAACCTTTTGCCGGCATTAACGGTAGCGGTAAGCACAACAACTGGAGCATGGCTACAGATACCGGCGTAAATCTTTTGTCTCCCGGCAAAACACCAAAAACGAATTTGATGTTCCTTACCTTCTTTGTAAACACCATCAAAGCCGTACATGATTACGCTGATGTTCTCAGAGCGTCTATTGCTTCTGCAGGTAATGATCATCGCCTGGGCGCAAATGAAGCGCCTCCTGCAATTATTTCTGTTTTCATTGGTGAGTACCTGATTAAAGTGTTGAATGATATTGAAACAAGGGTAGGCGAAAAATTCGATGAGCAGGATGAGGCAATTCTCAAGCTTGATCTTCATCGCAGTATTCCTGAATTATTGCTAGATAACACAGACAGAAACCGTACTTCACCGTTTGCATTTACAGGAAACAAATTTGAGTTCCGTGCGGTTGGTTCATCTGCAAATTGTGCAAATGCAATGGTGGCATTAAACACAATCATGGCAGAAACATTGAAGAAATTCAAGAAAGATGTTGATGCATTGATTGAAAAAGGGGAGAAAAAAGAGATTGCTATCATGCACATCATTCAAAAGTATATTGGCGAAAGCAAGAAAGTATTGTTCGAAGGTGATAATTATAGTGAAGAGTGGCATCATGAAGCAGAACGCCGTGGTTTGCCAAATGTACGGGTAACCCCATTGGCACTCGATGCATTGGTTACTGATAAAGCAAAACATCTTTTTGAAAGCAATAATGTTTACACACACGTAGAGCTTGAAGCACGTCACGAAATTGAATTGGAAAAATATATCAAAAAGGTGCAGATCGAAGCAAGGGTAATGGGTGATCTTGCTATCAATCACATTTTGCCTGCATCAGTTGAATATCAAAACAAGCTTATCGCAAATGTGAAAGGGTTGAAAGATGCAGGATTAACCGATAAATCTTATTGTGCACAGCAAAAAATATTGAACGAAATTTCTGATCATATTCAAACTGTGTACACTAAAGTTGATGAAATGGTTGAGGCACGCAAGATTGCGAACAACATTGATAGTACACGTACAAAAGCTATTTCATACTGCAGCCAGGTAAAAGAAAAATTCTTCGATGAGATCCGTTATCATGTGGACAAGCTGGAACATCTCGTAAGCGATGAAGAATGGACCTTACCTAAATATCGCGAAATGCTTTTCCTGAGATAAGCATTTTAAAAAATGGCTTCAAAGAAACCCTCTTCGAACACGAGAGGGTTTTCTTTTTTATATTGATGATATTGGATTTGTAACAAGGACCAATCAACTTAAAATTTGTAATCTTACCATCGCCCTGCTTTTTCCATTTTGCTGTATTACTTCAAAACCATTTTTTGTAAATGCTGATAAAATTCCGACCCATAAAAACGGAGCAGGAACTTTATCAGAATAAGGAATTGCAGGATATGCTTCAAGCGTTTTTATTTTTTTCTTTTTTGCATAGTCAATTACTTCTTTTATCATTTGCCCGGAAAGACCCATCTTTCTAAATTCTTTCTTTATAAAAAAACACGTGATCGACCAAACAGGTCTATCATCTATTTTTTTAAATGCTCTTGAGTTTTCAATTCTTTTATAATCTTCACGTGGCGCAAAGGCGATCCAACCAACTGCTTCTTTGTTGATTGTTGCAATCAATCCTGTTGGCTTACCGGTTTTTATTAAATCATGCATTCTTTCTTTGTGCCCTTCATATTTGTCATTCGAAAATTCTGTTGAAGACATTCTAAAATACATACACCAGCAACCACCACAACCACCTTTCTCCCCCATCACATCTTCGAATAAGTGCCAGTTATTAACAGTAAGTGGTTGCAGTTTTAAATTACTCTTTATATTTTCTGAAAACACATTCATTGCAAATGCAATTTGGTTTTTAAAACGGAAACTCAGGCGGAGTAATTCCGCAACAACGCAGATATGTTACCGCCTGTCCGCGATGATGCGAATTGTGTTCAAGCATAAAATAAAACCCGCTGATCTTTTCATCAGCAAAATTTATTTCCTGTAATTCTTTTTCTACTGCATTAAATGTTTGTGTAAGATATGTTACCAATTCTTTCTTCGTTGAAGTTACTTGAGGAGGTGACCATTCCGCTTGGTTTCCGGCGACATAATTTTCCTGCATCCATCGCAATGCATAAGCAAGATGATGCAACAACTCCATAAAACTCCATACTGTTTCAACAGGTTTGAATGAATAATCTTTTTCTGGCATTGCTTCTGCAACGGCGATGGTGTAAGCTTTGCTTCTGGCAAAATCTTTTAAGATGATATCTTTCATAAAATAAAATTTTACAACAAACCTAATCTGATCTTTAGCCTTACATCTTAGAAATCTTGCTTTTTTACTGCTGAATAATTAA
>Ga0207657_10003019_pt1 | contig 18025 bp, 20 predicted proteins | sample KBSC33metaG_FD_184316 | JGI IMG/M metagenome (GOLD analysis project Ga0207657, IMG submission 184316) | Corn rhizosphere microbial communities from Kellogg Biological Station, Michigan, USA - KBS C3-3 metaG (SPAdes) (version 2) | ecosystem: Host-associated > Plants > Roots > Rhizosphere > Soil ... | reverse complement strand
CTCGCCTTCATGCCGGCAGCTTCGGTGCGCCCTGGCATGGCGATGTTCACCGAGCACGGCGAATATGACGTTGTCGAGAGCGTTGAGCGAATCGAGCTCGATCGGCCCGTCTATGACCTTGACGTCGAGCCGACTCACAACTTCGTCGCGGACGGGCTCGTCACGCACAATTCGATCTACGCGTTCCGAGGGGCGGACGTCCGGAACATCCTCGACTTTGAGGACGACTTTCCGGACGCGCATGTAGTCAAGCTCGAGCAGAACTACCGCTCCACGCAAACGATTCTCTCGGCGGCAAACGCGGTTGTCTCGAATAACCGGGCGCGCAAATCGAAGGCTCTCTGGACGGACATAGGCCAGGGCGACCCGATCCACGTCCGTGAGCTCGAGGACGAGCACGCCGAGGCGCGCTTCGTCATCAACGAGATCGAGCGGATCGTGGACTCCGGCGGCTCGCGCGACGAGGTGGCCGTCTTCTACAGGACCAACGCGCAGTCGCGCGTGCTGGAGGACATGCTCACTCGCTACAAGCTGCCGTACCAGGTGATCGGCGGGACGAAGTTCTATGAGCGCGCCGAGATCAAGGACGCGATGGCGTACCTCACGCTGCTCGTGAATCCGCACGACGTGGTGGCGTTCCAGCGCGTGGTCAACTCGCCGCGGCGCGGGATCGGGGACACGTCGCAGGCGCGGATCGTCGGGTATGCGAATACGGTGGGCGAGCCGGTGTGGGACGTGGCAATTTCGCCTGAGAACGTGCCGGGTCTGGGCGCGGCGGCCGTCAAGGCGGTGGATCGCTTCATGGGCACGATGACGCGGCTGCGCGAGCGGGTGGACGGCGGCGCATCGGTCGGCGACCTGCTGCAGGAGACGTTGCAGGAGACCGGCTACCTCGAGGCCCTGGAGGCGGAGCGCACCATCGAGGCGCAAGGGCGGATCGAGAACCTCGAGGAACTCGTCGGCGTGGGGCGCGAATACGACTCGGTGGCCGAGGAGCCATCGCTCGAGGAGTTCCTGCAGCAGATCGCGCTGTTCTCGGACCAGGACGCGTTGCGCGACGACGAGGGCACCGTGACCCTGATGACGCTCCACAACGCCAAGGGGCTCGAGTTCCCCGTCGTGTTCATCATCGGCTGCGAGGAGGGCGTGTTCCCGCACTCGCGCGCGGTCGAGTCCGGCGATCTCGAGGAGGAGCGGCGGCTCTGTTACGTGGGCATCACGCGCGCCAAGCGGGAGCTGTTCCTGTCGTACGCGCGCATGCGGGCGCTGTACGGCCAGCGCGACTGGAACCTGCCCTCGCGCTTCATCGACGAGATCCCGGCCGAGCTCACGGACATGGAGCAGCAGGAGTCGCGCAAGCCGCGCGCTTTCTCCACGAGCTGGGACTCGGAGCCCGTGTCCCGGCCGGAGCCCACGCCGGGCGCGTCCTTCTCCGTGGGCGACGACGTCGTGCACGCCAAGTTCGGTGACGGCGTGGTCATCGGAGCCGAGCCGGGCAACGTGATTGTCGTGCGCTTCGCCGGGCCCGGGACCGAGATGAAGCTCATGGCGGATTACGCCCCGCTCAAGAAGCGCTGAGGCCGCAAACCGTCGTCCGCGGGCGTCCTCGGTCGGCCGCGGGCGTTCGCCCGCCGGCCTCCCTGCATCGTGGCTGGAATAGGTTCCCTGCGGATGTTCAACGTGGAGCAGCAAGATGACGGCGGACACGTAAACGCACGTGCCTTCTACCACCGCTTCGCGTGGGCGTACGACCTCCTCGTTGAGCGTCCCGGTGGTCCGGACGTCGAGAGCGTCGTCGGCATCTTCGAGAGCGAGGGATTGGAGCGCGGCTCTGCGCTTGTGGACGCGGGATGCGGTACCGCGGCGTATGCAATCGAACTCGCCTCGTACGGGTTCGCCGTGACTGCCGTAGACAGGTCCCCCGAACTCTTGGCCGAGGCGCAAGTCCGGGCGAACAAGTGTGCGGTCGAGGTCGAGTTCGCGTGTGCTGACTTCACACGCGGATGGCAGCCTCGCGACCTCGTCGATGGCGTTCTCTGTCGCGGCGTGCTGAACGACCTGCTCGGCGACGACGCCCGCGAGCGTGCGTTCAGGGCATTTGCGGCGTGGCTACGTCCTGATGGGGTCCTGCTCGCAGACGTCCGGGACTGTGACTCGTCGGCGCGGCGCTATGACGGTGGCCGGACGTTCGAGCGCACGGTGCGACGGGGCGACGACATCCTGACCTTCACGAGTAGGACGACGGTCGAACCGGGGTCGGACGTCCTGCGACTCATCGAGCGCTGGTCCGGAGCTGTCGATGGTGTGCCCGTCGAGCAAGAGGACCGCTTCGCCATGCGGTGCTGGACGCGGGAGTCGTTCGCAGCACTCGCGCATGCGGTCGGCTTCGGACGTGTCTCGATTCTCGACCCCGGTGCCATTGGCGCGCGCAGCGACCGGCTCGTCGCGATTGCCTATCGCTGACATCGCCGTGGCTCGTTTGACGCACGGCCGGTGGTCCGGCGGTTTATCTCTCACTGATATGCGTTGAAGAGGTGGCTCTTAGGGTCGATGCGCGGCGGTAGCCTGCTGGCCGTGGATTTGAGGAGGGTGAGAGCCACCGACTGGGGCGCCGGCCTCTTTGGCGCGGCGCTGGTAGGGCTGCTCTGGGCGCCGTGGTACCGGGTGCCCATCCTGCACGTTCACTTCAATCGCGATGTGCGCGGCCACCCAGTGACGAGATTCTTCGGTTCTCAGCACTTGAACGCCTGGCAGTCAATGGCCGTGAACGACGCGATCTTCTGCATGGCGGGCTTGTTTGGCGTTTGGCTGCTGATCGCGACGGCCATCAACTCGACGCAGGCAGTCCCGATCGCTGCCGCGGTGTTCGCGAGCCTGGTCGGGTCGCTCGCTGCCGCGCTTGCCGCAATCCGATTGATCTGGCCGCCCGACCTCGGCACGGGGCCGACCGGGCGTGCAGCGGGCGTGTGGCTCGGCACCGGCGCGGCCATCGGGCTGACCGCGTGCGCTCTCGCCTCGATGCACTCGGAGCGCCGCGGCGCCTTCGACCCAACCGCCATCCCGATCACCCCGGCACCTCCGGTGGGCACGTGAGCCGCGTCAAGGCAGCCGACTGGGCCACCGGCTTCTTTGGAGCCGCGCTCATCGGGTTGCTGTGGGCCCCGTGGTTCAACGCCGACGGGACCTATGGCGCCTACTTCAACCACGCCACTTCACCGCGCTCGAGCGGAGGCAACGCATGGCAATCGATGGCGATCAACGACATCGTCCTCCTGATCGCCGGCTTGGCCGGCATCTGGGTCCTGGTGGCCACCGCCACCCAGGCCACGCCAGCCGTGCCGATCGCCTCCACCGCGTTCGCGATCTTCGGGGGGCTCATTTCCTCCATCCTGATAGCGGTCCGCCTGATCTGGCCGCCTGACCTCGGTCCCGGCCCCACTGCACGCGGCAGCGGCGCCTGGCTCGCTCTCGACGCCGCGATCGGCCTCACGCTCGCCGCACTCGTGTCGATGCGCGACGAGCGCCGCTCCGCGCCCGCGCCCGTACCCATCACGGCCCTACCGGGAGAGGCATGAGCTTCGAGCGCCTCACCAAGGGCGATGCCCTGGCCTGGATCGCGAGCCTCGGGCTGCTGTTCGTGACCGCGATCGACTGGTACAGCTCGCTCCTCGGCAACGCCGCGCGCGAGATCCAGCACGACGTGACGGTCCCGAATGGCGCGCTCGGCAGCGAGATCCCGAGCACCGTGCAGGACCAGGCCAAGCTTGTGGCCCAGGGCCAGGAGAAGAACCTCTGGCAGCTGCACGGCGGGATCGACCGGCTGATCCTGATCGTGCTGCTCGCCACCGTGATCTGCGCGACGGTGGCCGCAATCCTGCGAGTGGGCGCCTACCGCTACCAGGGCACGATCACGCCGAGCGCGATCACCGCGATCCTCGCGGCGCTGGGCTCGCTGCTCGTGCTCTACCGCATCGTCCAGCAGCCGGGCGACGACCAGGTGACCACGCTCAAGGCCGGGCCTTGGCTCGCGCTTCTGGCGCTCGGTTTGATCTGCCTGGGCGCGTCGCTGGCGTGGGCGGCGGAGCAGGACGGCAGCGCCTACGAGGACGAACCGTCGCCCGAGCCAGCCACTGCCTGACCGCGTGGCCCAGACCTATCCGCAGCGCGGGTTCCAGCTCCCGCCAGACGCCGTCGACCTGCTGCTGATCCGGCACGGCGCGTCCGCGGCCGCCGTGCCCGGCGAGCCGTTCGAGCTGCTCGAGGGGCAGGCCGACCCGCCGCTGGCGCCGGAGGGAGCGGAGCAGGCGCGGAAGGTGGCCGCGTGGCTCGCGAACGAGCCGATCAGCTCCCTGTTCGTCACCCCGCTGCGGCGCACCGCGCAGACCGCCGCTCCGATGGCGGAGCGGACGGGCCTCGTGCCGCAAGTGGTCCCGGAGCTGCGCGAGATCTTCCTCGGCGAGTGGGAGGGAGGCGAGTTCCGCATCCGCGTGGCACAGGGCGACCCGCTCAGCATCCGCCTGTTCGAGGAGGAGCGCTGGGACGTGATCCCCGGGGCGGAGAGCTTGGAGAGCTTCGGCGCCCGCATCGCAAGCGGACTGGAGCGGGTAGCCGACGAAATCGGTTCCGGCAACACCGGCGCGGCCATCCTCCACGGCGGCGTGATCACCGAGATCTGCCACCAGGTGGCCCAGAGCCGGCCGTTCGCGTTCCTGCAGGTGGACAACACCTCGATCACGCGTGTGGTCCGACGCCCCGACGGCCGCTGGCTGCTCCGCTACTTCAACGAGACCGCGCACCTGCGCTGACGCGGCGCGCCCAGCGCCCCGACCACTCCCGCAGCGGATCGAGCGCCTCCATCAATGATGCTCCCTCGCGCGTGAGGGTGTAGCCCGAGTCGGCGACCGCCACGATCCCAGCGTCGCCCAGCTCGGCCAGCCGCTGGGCGAGCACGCTCGACGACATCCCGTCGCAGCGCTTCTGCAGCTCGCGGAAGGTCTGAGGCTTGCCGTCGCGCAACTCCCAGATCACGCGCAGCGTCCAGCGCCGGCCAAGGAGGTCGAGCAGCGCCATCATCGGGCGCCCCGTGGTGGAGCCGCGGACCGGCTGGCCAGGGCGAGGATTGGGTTGCTGCTTCGGATTCAGAAGCGTATACTCCTTGCTTCGATAGTCGAAGCAAAAGGATAGACGCCATGACCACCGCCGCCAGCAGGACCCGCATCAAGCCGCTCGAGCCGCCGTACACGCCAGACGTGGACGAGTACCTGCACAAGCTGATGCCGCCCGGCATGGAGCCGCTCACGCTTTTCCGCATCCTGGCCGTGAACTTCGACCTGGCCACGCGCATGCGACCACTCAGCGCCGGCATCCTCGCCCACGGCAAGCTCGCGCCGCGCGAGCGCGAGCTGATGATCCTGCGCACCACCGCGCTGAACGGCGCCGAGTACGAGTGGGGCGTGCACGCCTCGATCTTCAACGAGCTCACGCCCGAGGAGATCCGCGACACCGCGCTCAGCTCGCCGGGCTGGACCGGCACCGACGCCCTGGTCATCCGCCTCTGCGATGAGCTGCACGAGACCTCACACGTCAGCGACGACCTGTGGGCAGAGCTCAAGCAGCACTGGTCGGACGCGCAGCTGCTCGAGATGGTGACCATCGCCGGCTGGTACCGGACGATCTCCTACATCATCAACGCGCTTCAGATCGAGCTGGAGCCGTGGGCCGAACGTCTGCCGTAGTCCCATCGGCGATGCCGGCGGCGATCCGCCGCGCGACCGCCATGATCGTGATCATCGGGTTCACCCGCAGCGAGGTGGGGAACAGGCTCGCGTCGGCCACGTAGAGACCCGGCACGTCGTGCGTCTCGCCCGACGGCGCGACGACCGACGTGTGCGGGTCGGGGCCCATGCGGGTCGTGCCCATCGGGTGGAAGCCCTCCAGCCGCATCTCCCCGGGATGGAAGCGGCCCTGCTCCACGAGCGGCGTCTGCTCGCCGGGCTTGAGCACCGACACGCGCCCCACCTGCGGGTAGACCTCGGTCGCGCCGGCGGCGAAGTGGACGTCCGCCGCCCTCGCGATGCCGAAGCGCAGGGCGGCCGCGTCGTCGCGCGTGAGCTTGTAGGTGATGTGGCCCGATCCCGACACGCGGCCCTCGGAGCGGTCCGACAGGTGGACGCCGATCACTCCCAGGTGGTCGAAGCGCTCGAGCCGCGCCTTGTACGGCGCGCCCACGCCGCGCAGCCAGTGGCCGCCGAACGGCAGCGGGCTGAAGGTGGCCTCGAGGAACAGGCCGCGGTCGTTCCACTCGTCCACCGCCCAGCTCTGCATCACGCCGTCCCAGCCGCGCACCGGCTCGTCGTACAGCGCGCCCACCCAGCAGGCGGGGTGGATGCGCAGGTGCCTGCCGACCTCGCCCGACGAGTTGGCGAGTCCCTGGCGCAGCAGCAGTTCCGGCGTCCCGAGCGCGCCCGCCGCGAGCACGACCTTGTCCGCCCGCACCTCGTACCCGCCCCGGCAGCGCACCCCGGCGGCGCGGCCGCTCTCCACGATCACCTCGCTCGCGCGCTGTCCCGAGCGGATGCGCGCGCCCGCCGCCACGGCGCGAGGCAGCTCGCTTACGTGCATGGCCATCTTGGCGTCGATCGCGCAGCCGGTGGGGCAGGAGTGGCAGCAGGTCACGTCGCGTGCGTTGCGCGCCAGCCCGTGGTTGGAGGCGCCGATGGCCTCGGCGCCGATGCGGCACAGCTCGGCGTTGCGCCCGACCGCGCCGCGGACCACCGGAGTCACGTTCAGCGCGCGCTCGACGGCCTCGAACTCGCCATCCAGCTCGGAGGCCCAGCCGAGCCCGTGCTCGTCGCGCCAGCGCGCGAGGACGTCGTCCGGCGCGCGGAAGCAGGTGCCGGAGTTGATCACGGTCGTGCCGCCCACGCAGCGCCCCACCGGCAGCGGGATCGCCGGGCGCCCCTCGGCCACGGTCAGGCCCGAGTCGCGGTAGAGCCGCGGCAACGCCTCAAACACGTCGGTCGAATAGGTCGAGGCGTCGTAGTACTCACCCTCCTCGACGACGATCACCGACATCCCGGCCTCGCTCAACACACGCGCCACCGAGGCGCCGCCCGCGCCCGAGCCGACCACCACCACGTCGCAGCGCTCCACGTCCGCTGGCGCGCGCATGGCCTCCGCATCGAGCTTCAGCTCCGACGGCGTGCCCACGCAGCACGCCTCCACGCCGATCACCTGTTGCACCCGCAGGTCGCGCGAGTAGCCGACGCCGGTGAGCGTCTTGAAGAGGAGGAAGAGGTCGCGCAGGAAGCTCAGCCGGCTGGACTCGAGCTTGGCGAGGTGTGCCGAGCGCTTCTCGAGCGGCATGTGCGAGAAGCGGCGCGGGAAGGCCGTGAGCTGAAGAGCCCGCAGCCCCAGCCGCACCACGAGCTGCACGCGCGCGGGTGCGCCCGCCAGGTAGCGGGACACCGGCTCGGCCACACCCACCTCGGAAGCCGACGGCAGCGCGCCCCCAGGCGGCAGCACAGCCTCACAGAAGGCAGCGAAGACGCGCAGCTCCGACGCCGAGAGGCCCGGGGAGTCCCTTCAGGTGGGCGCGACGCGGCGCTCGAGCGGCGCCGAGATCACCCAGCAGCCGAGCACGATCAGCACGAGCGACCCGTCCACCAGGAAGTTCAGGAGGTAGATGAAGACGTCGTCGCCGAAGACGAAGAACGCCCCGGCCGCGAGCGACGACGCCGCCTTGCCCGCCGCGAGAACGAGCAGGAAGGGCCGGTAGCGGCCGACGTCCATCGAGATCACGAGTGCGATCCCGGTGATCACGGTCATATAGGCGAACCCGAGCGCCAGCCACAGCTTCTCGTCGCTCTGAGGCGCCGTGTGGAAGCTGCCGATCCAGTTGCCGACGTCGTCCATCCGCCCGAGCACGCCGTTCGGCGTGATGATGAAAAGCAGCCCGACGACGGCGAACGTCAGCGCGAGTGCGCGCATGGTCAGGACCACTAGGCGTTCCGCTCGCGCCGGCTCCACGGCGGGGCATCGTACTGACCTCCGTACAATCGCCCGTCGGATGATCGATCGCGACCAGGTGCTGCACGTGGCGCGGCTCGCCCGGCTCAAGCTCACCGACGAAGAGGTGGAGCGGATGTCGAGCGAGCTGTCCGCCGTGCTCGACCACATCGAGAACATCTCGCAGCTCGATCTCGAGGGCGTGGAGCCGACCACGGCGGTGGTCGAGCTCGAGAACGTGCTGCGCGCAGACGAGCCGCGGCCGAGCTGGCCGCGCGAGCAGATGCTCGAGCCCGCTCCCGACGCCTCGGACGAGGGCTTCCGCGTCCCGAGCCCGGGCGCATGAGCGCCGAGCTGCTCGAGCTGACCGCCGCGCAGGCCGGCGAGAAGGTCCGCGCGGGCGAGATCAAGCCCGCCGAGCTGTTCGACTTCTATCGCCAGCGCGCGGCCTCCGACCAGCTCGGCTCCTACCTGTGGGTGGCAGGCGAGGCACCCGCCGATTCAGCGTCCGGCGGCCCCCTCGGCGGCGTCCCGCTGGGCGTGAAGGACCTGTTCTGCGTGAAGGGCGTGCCGAGCGCGGCCGCCTCGCGCATCCTCGAGGGCTACAAGCCGCCCTACACCGCAACCTCGGTCGAGCGCCTGGTCGCCGCCGGCGCGCCCGTGCTCGGCAAGACCAACATGGACGAGTTCGCGATGGGATCGTCGAACGAGAACTCGGGCTTCGGTCCCGTGCGCAACCCGTGGGACACCGAGCGCGTGCCGGGTGGCTCGAGCGGCGGCAGCGCGGCGGCGGTGGCCGCGGGTAACGCGCCCTGGGCGATCGGCACGGACACCGGCGGCTCGATCCGCCAGCCGGCCTCGCTCTGCGGCATCGTCGGCCTCAAGCCCACCTACGGCGCGGTGTCGCGCTACGGCATGATCGCCTTCGCCTCCTCGCTTGACCAGTGCGGCCCGCTCACCCGCGATGTCACCGACGCGGCGCTGCTCTTCCGACACATGATCGGGCGCGACTGCTGCGACTCGACCTCGCTCGACTACCCGAACGAGGTGGAGCTCCCGAGCGCCGAGCGGCTCGACGGCATCCGCTTCGGCATCTGGGGGCTGGGCGAGGAGGGCGTCGAGCCGGGCGTGGTCGAGGCGTGCAAGGCGGCGATCGCGAAGATCGAGGAGCTGGGCGGCGCGGTTGAGGAGATCGAGTTGCCGCACGCGGGCTACGGCCTGTCCGCCTACTACGTGATCGCCCCGGCGGAGGCCAGCGCCAACCTCGCCCGCTACGACGGCGTTCGCTACGGCATCCGCAGCGGCAATGGGGACCTGCTCTCGATGTACGAGAACACGCGCCACGACGGCTTCGGCGCGGAGGTCAAGCGCCGCATCATGCTCGGCACCTACGCGCTCAGCTCCGGCTACTACGACGCCTATTACGGCACCGCGCAGCGGGTGCGCACCAAGATCGCGGACGACTTCAAGGACGCCTTCGGCCGGGTGGACATCGTCGTCACGCCCACCTCGCCGTCAGTGGCGTTCAAGCTGGGCGAGCGCACCAAGGACCCCCTCGCGATGTACCTGTCCGACTACTTCACGGTGCCCATGTCGCTGGCCGGCATTCCCGCCGTGTCGATCCCGGCGGGACTGTCCGAGGGTCTGCCCGTAGGGCTCCAGCTCGCGGGGCCGGCGTTCAGCGAGGGCCGCATCCTGGACGCCGCGCACGCGCTCGAGAAGGCGATCGGATTCGACGGGGCGGCGGCTCGTGGCTGAGCACTACGAAGCCGTAATCGGCCTCGAGATCCACGTGCAGCTGAGCACGCGGACGAAGATGTTCTGCGCCTGCGCACTCTCGTTCGGCGAGCCGCCCAACACCCGCACGTGCCCCGTGTGCCTGGCGCTCCCCGGCGCGTTGCCGGTGGTGAACGCGGAGGCGATCCACTACGGCCTGATGATCGGCATGGCGCTCGGCTGCGACATCGCGCCGCGGTCGATCTTCCACCGCAAGAACTACTTCTATCCCGACTCGCCGAAGGCGTACCAGATCTCCCAGTACGACGAACCGCTTGCCACGAACGGCCGCCTCGGCGACGTGCGCATCCATCGTGCGCACCTCGAGGAGGACGCGGCCAAGCTCGTGCACGCGAGCTCGAGCGGCCGCATCCACGGCAGCGAGGCGAGCGTCGTCGACTTCAACCGCGCGGGCACTCCGCTCGTGGAGATCGTGTCCGAGCCCGACCTGCGCAGCGCCGCCGACGCCGCGGAGTGGGGGAGGCTTCTGCGCGCGACCCTCAAGCGGCTCGGCGTGTCCGACGTGAACATGGACGAAGGCTCGCTGCGGGTCGACGCCAACGTGTCGATCCGTCCGGTCGGGGAGACCACGCTCGGCACCAAGACCGAGCTGAAGAACATGAACTCGTTCCGCTTCCTCGAGCGCGGCATCCAGGCCGAGCTGGCGCGCCAGGAGGAGATCCTGCGCGGCGGCGGCGCTGTCGAGCAGGAGACGCTCCACTTCGACCCCCAGTCGGGCCGGCTCAGCTCGCTGCGCTCCAAGGAGGAGGCGCACGACTACCGCTACTTCCCGGAGCCGGATCTCGTGCCGATCGCGCCCACCGAGGAGATGCTCGAGCGCGCCCGCGGCGCGATCCCGGAGCTGCCGGCGCAGCGCGCCGAGCGCTTCGAGGGAGACCTGGGGCTGCCGGAGGAGACCGCGCGCATGCTCGCCTTCCGCACCGAGCTGGGCGACTACTTCGAGGCCGCGCTGGCGTCCGACTCCGCCGACGCCAGGACCCTCGCCAACTGGGTGCGCAACGAGCTGGTGCAGAGGATCGGCGAGGGCGACCCCGCGGAATCGAAGGTCATGCCCCGCGCACTCGCACAGCTCGTGAGCATGGTGGAGGCAGGGAGCGTGTCGCAGTCCGCGGCCAAGACCGTGCTCGACACCCTGCTCGACTCAGGCGGCGACCCGCGGCAGATCGTGGAGGAGAAGGGCCTTGCCGCGATGGACGACAGTGGCGAGCTCGACTCGATCGTGCAGAGCGCCATCGACGCCGACCCCGCTGCCGTCGAGCAGATCAAGTCGGGCAATCAGAAGGCGATCGGCGCGCTGATGGGCGCGATCATGCGTCAGACCCAGGGCCGGGCGGACGGCAAAGAGGTCCAGCGCCTGATTCGCGAAAAGATCGGCAGCTAGCTCGGCTCAGGAATCGGCTTTAGAGAGCCGATAAAGGCCGGGTCGTGAGCAAGCGATCCGTCCTTGCCGTTCTCCTGATGGCTGCCGTTGCGCTGGCCGCGCTGCTGGCCGCCCGCACGCCGCTCGGCATCGACTACAGCGGGCCGCCCAGCAGCCTCTGCGATTGCCCCGCGGCACCGATCCATGCGCTCGCCACGGGCCACCTGCACGGGTTCGTGGCGACTCAGCCCGTGATGGGCCCGACCTCGCTCTTCGTGCGCGCGCCCTTCGCCGCCTTCGGCATCCACCTCACGGGCGGCACCGCCACCGACCTCTACCGCCTGGGCGCGTTCCCCTGCCTGCTCGCGGCCGGCCTGCTCGCGCTTTACATCTTCATGCGCATGCGCCATCTGCGCCGCCGGCCGCTCGCGCTCGCTCTGGTGCCGCTGCTCGTCGCCGTCAATCCGCTCACCACCAAGGCGCTCCGCTTCGGCCATCCGGAGGAGATCCTGGCCGCGACGCTGTGTGTCGCCGCGATCCTTGCCGCCGCACGCAGACAGGGGCTGATCGCCGGCATCCTGCTCGGCGCGGCCGTGGCCACCAAGCAGTGGGCGCTGCTCGCCGCGCTGCCCGTGATCGCGGTCGCGGGGGAGGAGCGCGGGCGAACGGCGGTCGCCGCCACCGCCACGGCCGCGCTGCTGATCGTCCCGATGGCGGCAGGCGACCTGCAGCGCTTCATCGACGCAAACCACGGCGCAAGCGTGATCGGGGGCGGCGCGATGCCCACCAACGTCTGGTTCGGGCTCGGCCACGACACCACCGTCTACCTCCTGCCGGGCGGCGGCAGCACGCCGCCGCGCGCGCTGCCGGCGGGCCTGGCGGAGCTCACCCACCCGCTGATCGTCGCGGCCGGACTGGCCCTCGCCGCCGCCTGGTGGCGCTATCGCCGCGAGGCCGAGCCGGAGGACGCCCTGCTCCTGCTCGCGCTGATCATGCTCGTCCGCTGCCTGCTCGATCCGATCACGAACGGCTACTACCACCTGCCCTTCCTGATGGCCCTGGCGGCGTGGGAGGGGCTGCGCCGCCGCGGCGCGCCGCTGCTCACAGTGGCTTCCGCGTTGCTGCTCGGGCTCACGATCTCGCTCGCGAACGGCGGGGTCGACCCGGTCACCCTGAACCGCTTCTACCTCGCCTGGGCGCTACCGCTCGCGGGGCTGCTCGGGATGCTCGCATTCCGGCCGCAGCCGGCGCCCGCCGCCCTGCCCGAGCCGGTCTGAGCCAGGCGTATCATCGGGAGACGTTCTCCCGACAGGAGGTTCTCCGATGGGCCGACTGATTCGCATGGACAGCAGCGGGCACTCCACGCTCGCCGACTGGAGCGCGACCGACGAGCGGGCGTACGACGCGGCGCTCGAGGCCTTCCGCCGCGAGCTCGAAGAGGGCTACATCGCCGTGGTCAGCGAGGGCGAGGGCCACGCCACGCAGGTGAGCGAGCTGCCGCCGGACGCCGAGCTCGTGATCATGCGGCGCCCGATCGCCGGCGGCTAGGCAGATGGAAGCCGCCTCGGCGCCGCTCCCCGAGCTGGCGTCAGTCCCCTGGCGGGGGCGCGAGAACGCCTCCACGTTGCGCCGCCGCGAGCGCCTCTGGTCGCTCTACACGACCGCACACGTTGTCCCGTTCATCGCGGCGGCCGCCGGGCTGATGTACCTGAACGTGCTGGCCGGCCCGGTCGCGTTCGTCGCGCTGATGCACGCGTGGGTGATCCCGGAGCTGTACGCGTTCAGGGGCGCGTCCGTGGTGCGGCCGAAGGGTCCGCGGCACGAGCAGGCGGAGAAGGTCGCGCAGGGCTTCCTCGGCGACCTGCTCGGCCACGATGCCCGCGACCTCCAGCGCGACACGGGCCTGGCGCTCGAGCGCGGCAAGCTCGGCACCTGGCTCGTGGGGGAGGCGGGGGCGCTGCTCGTCAGGGAAAAGCGCGTGCATTGCTTCTGCGTGCAGGCGACCGACCGCGACCTGCCGCCGTCGGACCGGGTCGCCCACCTGCTGCTGGCCCTGCGAACCGACGAGGAGGGCTTTGCCACGGTGGCCAACCACGCGTTTGCCGGGGCGCCGTGGCGGGTGCGGCGGCGGCTCGACCGGGACATGCGCCCAGCGCTCGAAAAGGCTCTTGCAGCTTCCGTCCGCCCCCTACCGCAACCTTCGCGGTCGCTCTAGGGTTCCTACGTAAGAGGGAGAGCCCGTGGAAGCGTCGGTCCTAAGCCAGCCCGCCAAGATTTCCGCCATCGGCGTTCGCGCGCCGTTCCTCCGGCTGCAGTCGGACGAAAAGCTGATCGACCTCATCCGCGCCGGCGACGAGGCCGCCTTCGAGGCGCTCGTGCAGCGTTACCGCTCGCGCCTCCTCTCCTTCTGCCGCCACATGCTGCACTCGCGTGAGGACGCGGAGGACGTGCTCCAGGAGGTGTTCGCCGCCTCCTACCGCGCGATTGTCGCCGACGAGCGCGAGATCTTCGTCCGCCCGTGGCTCTACCGGATCGCCCGGAACATGTGCCTCAAGCACATCGGCAAGAAGCGCCCGGTCGCGGACGGCGGCGTGGAGGAGATGGACATCGCCGCCCACTCCAACACGGTCGACACCGTGCACATGCGCGAGGACCTGCGCCAGGTGGTGGGCGACGTCCAGGGACTGCCGGAGACCCAGCGCACAGCGCTGCTGCTGCGCGAGATCGACGGCCTCTCCTACGACCAGATCGCCAGCGCCATGGACACCAGCGTGCCGGGCGTGAAGTCGCTGCTCGTGCGCGCGCGAGTGTCGCTCGCCGAGGAGGCCGAGGGCCGGCTGCTCAGCTGCGAGGTCGTGCACCTCGAGCTGCGCCAGGCTTCCGAGGGGCTCGCCAAGCTGGGCGGTCCGGCACGGCGCCACGCCCGCCACTGTGAGGCATGCGGGGCCTACCAGTCCGAGCTCGGGCTGAGCGGCAGGCGCGCCGCCGCCGCGGCCTTCCTCCCGCTGGCTCCCGCGGCGCTCCTCAAGGCGATCGCCGGCCGGCTCGGAGTCGGTGCCGCCAGCAGCACGAGCGCCGGACTTGCCGGCGGCGGCGCGGCGGGCGGCGGAGGTGTGGCGGCTGCCAGCGGAGCCACGCTCAGCGCGGTGGGCGCCAAGGTGGCGGTGGGGGTGGCCACGGCCACGCTGGTGGCGGCGGGCGCGGCGGACCTCCACAAGGTCACGACTCACCACAAGTCACCGTCGCATCACGCCGCGCCCGCGGCCTCGGCCGCCCAGACGCGCGCCGCGGTCTCGCCGATCGCGGCCCAGCAGCCGACACTTCTCGTCCGCCACCCCTCGAGCGCGCCGGCGGTGAAGCATCACCACCGCAGGACCGCGCACAAGCACGACACGTCCTCGGTCACCGGCTCGAGCGGGTCGACGACCACCACCACCGTGCTGCCCGCCACGCAAGGGGGAGAGCCGGGCACCTTCGCGGACAGCCCGCCGCCGGCGGCAGCCGACACGACGCCGACGGGCCACCAGGCGCCCGTCACCGATCCGTCGAGCCAGCCGATAGGCGGCAAGGAGCCCGTTCAGGTCCAGGGCTTCGACCCGAGCGGCGACACGGGCGCGACCCCGTAGCCATCCCGGCGGCGCCGGCTGAGTAGCCTGCCGGGACCATGACGAGCGTCCCCGGAGACGCGAGCTTTCGCGATGGCACGAGGGCGGACCTCGAGGCCACCTTCGCCCTGTCCGAGCGAGCGATCTACGACGCCGCGGTCAAGCGCGGCGTGTTGCCGGCGGGCAGGCGCCCTAGCTCGGGGCAGACCCGCTCGAGCTGGCGCCGGCACAAGGGGCTGATCGAATTCCTCCAGGCGCAGCCGGGCACGCGCTACCGGATCTGCGAGCGGGGCGGGCAGCCGGTCGCGTACGCGCGCGTCGTGCAGTTCGGCGCGATGGAGGAGTTGACGGAGCTGATGGTGGAGCCGGAGCACCAGGCCCAGGGGATCGGGCGCGCGCTGCTCGAGCAGATCTGGCCGGGCGACCCGAGTCCCGAGCTTGGCCGCGTGGTGGTGGCTACCGGCGAGCCCACCGATCTCGGCCTCTACATGGAGTTCGGGGTGATGCCGGTGGTCGGCCACTGGCACATCCGCCAGCGCACCGATCGCTACCTTGCCGCGCGCTCGCAGGAAATCGAGCGGGTTGAGACGGCCGTGCACGTGCTCAAGGACGACCGCGCGGTGGCCGAGTGGCAACGGCTCGAGCCGGCTGTCGTGGGGCACGAGCGGCCGGCGCTCCACCAGTTCCTCTGCCGTGACCGCACCTGTCTCGCCACGATCGACCCGGACTCGCACGAGACCACTTCGCTCTGCTGGGTGAGCGGCGAGGGTGAGATCGGGCCGGCGGTGGCGATCACGGGCGCGGACCTCGTGCCGGTTGTCCTGGCGGCGCTGGACCGCGTGGCGGCGACGTTGGAACCCGAGTACCTGAGCCTCTTCTCAACCACGATCGCCTGGTGGCTGCTCAGGCGCCTGCGCGGGCTCGGCTTCGAGATCTGGTGGCCCAGCTGGATCATGTGCTCGGTGCCGCTGCCGGGACTCGATCGCTACGTGCCGACGAGGCCGCCCCAGCTCCTCTGACCTCTGACCCATCACCTACAGTTGAGGTATGCGCGAAGCAGCTGGTGATCTCGGCCGCAAGGCCATCGCACTTCTGGTCCTTCTCGTCGCGGCCTGGATCCTCTTCAAGGTCGTTCTCGGCATCGTCGCCGTGGTCGCCTGGGTCGTCGTCGTGGTGGTCGCCATCGCGGCGATCGTCTGGGCGCTCAAGGTTCTCTGAGCGCCCCTTGCGGCGCGTAGCCGCCGCTGGTTAGAGTCGCGCCATGAGGGTGGCCCTGCTGGTCTGCACGGCGCTCGCTCTGCTGGTACTCGGCGCCGGCCCCGCGTCCGCGGCCAATCGCTCGCACAGCCTGGCGACGAAGGTCGGCGTCCCACCGCCCGGCGAGATCACGCTCAAAGCGATCGTGATCCAGGGCAAGCTTCGGAAGGGCGCCAAGTTTCCGCGCCGGATCGGCGTGAAGGTGAAGAACCGCAAGAAGCTCGGGAGCGACGTGCGGGTCCTCGGGCGCGTGTCGCGGTATCGGAAGTCGCGCAACAAGCTGCTGCTCGTGCTGGCCACGGAGCGGCCGGTGGGGACGGGAACCGGCGCGCGGGCCGCGCAGGGCTCCGGTGGAGCCACCGACGCCCAGATCGCGGTGAACATCCCTACTTTCATCGCGCTGCGTGTGGCGGTTCAGAAGCAGCTCGACGAGGTGATCAGCCACCCGACGTTGTCCACCTTCAAGTTGATCGGCGACCTCTGCGACCAGGCGGAGGAGCGCCGCCACCACGCGGCGCTCCTGTTCGGCACGCCGTTCGGGCAGGGGACGGTCGAGGACCTCTACGACCTGGCGATCCTCGAGGCCTGCGACGACTTCGACGACGATTTCCCGCCGCGCAACTTCCTCCTCAACTTCCTGATGTTCGGGGCGCGCAGCCCGATCACGAACATGCAGGTGGGCATCTTGCCGAGCGACCCCACGGACCTGATCTGGCACTTGGCGCCGGCGTTCCCGGTGCAGGGGATCTACATCACCACCGAGCGTCCGATCGCCAACCCCGGGTTTGCCGTGGACGAGACCACCGGCAGGACCGCGCCCGGGTCGCCCACGGCGGTGGCCGGGCGCGTGCGGGATGCGGCGGGTGGCTTCACCTTCAAGCCCAAGTACGTCGTCAGGTACGACGGGCTGAACGCGGCGGCGGGCGACAGCATCAGCGTGCGCCTCCAGGACAGCCCGGCCAGCGGCGACGTGGCCCGCGCGGAGCTCGTCACTCCGGACGGGCGCAGCGCGGTCGGCACCTTGAAGGTTCCCTAGCTGCCGCGCTGCGACAATTGAGGGCGAGTGTCGTATCTCGTCCTGATCTTCTTCACCGGCCTTTCGGCCGGCATCGTGGCCAAGATCCGTGGCAACTCGTTCCTGATCTGGTTCGCGATCGGCTTCGTGCTGCCGCTGTTCGGCACGGTTGCGGCGCTCCTCTACCGCCGCGGCGACGAGGTGGAGAGGCGCGAGTGCCCCGAGTGCGGCAACTCCGTGGCGATCCACGACCAGGTCTGCATGAAATGCGGGCGCGACCTGGAGTGGGGCCCGGACTTCGCGCTGCGCGAGCCGCACAGCGCGTAATCCATGCGCGTCGATTCATGCCCCCTACAGGGGGAACAAATCGACCCGCGTCAACTGACCTCCGCCACGAACAGGTAGCGGTTGAGGCTGAAGAAGTAGTCGTCGCCCAGCGAGCGCAGGTCGTCGCGCCACTCGTCCACCTCGTCAAGCGTGATGCCCTGCCTGCCGGGCACGAAGTCGGCGATCGTGCCCAGCACGTTCGCGCTGTAGGTGTCGCGCGCGTAACCCAGGTTCATGACCGGGACGATCTCGGCCCGGCGCAACGTGAAGCCGGCGTCGCGCAGCAGGGAGGGCAGCACGCGCGGGAGGCGCGGGTGCGCCAGGTGCTCGTCCCAAGCTCGCAGCACGCGCTCCATCCGCGCGTCATCGGACGAGTGCCACACGATCGAGTCCCAGTCGGTGTCGAGGATCAGCAGGCGGCCCCCCGGGCGCAGCACACGCCGCACCTCGGCAAATGCGCCACCGATGTCGGCCACGTACTCGTAGACCTGGGTGGACACCACGGCGTCGAACGAGCCATCCTCGACCGGCAGGGACAGCGCGTCGCCTTGGAGCAACTCCACGCCGCTTCCTCGCTGCTCGGCCAAGGCGAGCATGGAAGGGCTCGGATCGACGCCCACGACCGAGGCGCCCGCCGCGGCCATCTCGGCGCACAGA
>Ga0207657_10003018_pt1 | contig 18028 bp, 18 predicted proteins | sample KBSC33metaG_FD_184316 | JGI IMG/M metagenome (GOLD analysis project Ga0207657, IMG submission 184316) | Corn rhizosphere microbial communities from Kellogg Biological Station, Michigan, USA - KBS C3-3 metaG (SPAdes) (version 2) | ecosystem: Host-associated > Plants > Roots > Rhizosphere > Soil ... | reverse complement strand
AATCCGCTATCTTTCCATTTGCTGACGCAACGGGCATCGGCAATTTCTGGCCCCATCTCGATCACCAAAAATAAGCCCTCGCTTTGGGATCGGAAGAAGATTACTTAGCCTTCTTCCAGCGAGCATCGGCTGCCTTTGCGGCAATCTCCTTCCGCCGCTTGGCAGTCATGCCCGCCGCCCGCGCCTTGCCGCCCATGCGCCCTAGCGCCACGGCGGCGGCGTTCTTGCCGTCTTCCGTTGTGATATCCTCAATCTCGCCGGTCGCGATCTTGGCGATCATGACGGCGTTGCCGATGGAGTCGGCGGGGCGTTTCTCGCCTTTATGGCCTCGGGGCATTAGTTCTTTTTTTCCTCTTTTTCTTCGCGTTGCTTATGTGAACATCTGCGTCGATTTTGGCCCGCAATTGCGGAAGAATAGTCGCGATGAACTTTGCTGCACCATTGGGTGACTTGAAGGCTCTAGAGGCCACAACTTGGCCTTCGTGCAACAGCACTGCGAGGAACGGCAAGCCTTCGGATGGCGGCCCATAAACTACGCCCGAGACATACGCCATGTGTCCCTCCCAACTTGGGGACACTTATGCTAATGCTTAGCGGCAAGCTTCGCAAGGGAGGGCTAGATGAACGTCAGGCGCGTCCTCTGGTGGACATGGATCGTGCTGACTACCATTTGGGTCGTGCTACTTTTACTGACCGGCAAGTATTGGTGCCCTTTCTTTTTCTGGGAGAGCCGACTTCAATGCACGGCGGAAAGCACTTTCCGGGAACTAGTTAGCTTGTCGGGGGTGCCGCTTATGACGCTCGGCGCGGGCACGCTTATCGGATGGATCGTCAACGCCATCCGGGCCAGAATTTCAAACTGACGCACTACCGCGCGTTCACAGCTTTTCGACTCCGGGCGCAATGGTTGTTCACAGCCCTTTCCACCGAAACATACCGTGGTTGTCCACAGGTTTGTACGCGGGATTTGCAGGAAAAATGCAGCGGCTTTTCCACGCAGTCATCAACCGGTCTTGCACAGACTATCCACCGGGGGCGCGTACTCATGAATTATAAACCACAATCGAACGGCCGATGATCTCGCCGGGGGCTGCGATCGCCGCTCTGATTCACCCGCTATTCACTCCGTTGCCAGATCAATCTTGCGAACGCAGATCCCTGAACCGCGCATTAAGCCGCCTTGCCTTAAGGATGCGGCGTGGAGGGGGAATCAAGATGAAAAAAATCATCGTGTTTGTTGCCTTCCTGTGCGCCCTGGCCGCTTTGGCGGTCCAGCCGTCGGTTGAAGCACCCCGTCAGGCCGCGATGGAGACGCTATCGCCGTCCGCAATGATGCAGACGTCGCGATGGCTTCCAACAGAAGCCTACGACGCCATCTGATTTTTAGCAGGGGTGTGGCGCCGGTTCCGGCTTTGTCAGATCGACGCCCTGCCAAACAGCGCCCGGTGATCCCCGAGGATGACCCGCGCGGCGTTGTGGCCGGGTGCCCCGGTGACGCCGCCGCCGGGATGCGCGCCGCTTCCGCAATGATAGAGACCCCTCAGGGGTCCGCGATAGTCGGCGTGGCCGAGCATCGGCCGCGCCGAGAACAATTGGTTCAGCGTCAGCGCGCCGTGAAAAATATCGCCGCCGAGCAGGCCGAACTGGCGCTCGAGATCGAGCGGCGACAGGATCTGCCGCCCCACTACGCTTGCGGCAAAGCCCGGCGCATATTGATCCACGGTCGCGATCATGAGGTCGGCGACCTCCTCGCGATGGTCGTCCCACGACCGGCCCTCAGGCAATTGCGGCGCCACGTGCTGGCAGAACAGGCTGGCGACATGCTGGCCCGGCGGGCAGAGCGAGTCATCGAGGGTTGAAGGGATCAGGACTTCGACGACCGGCTCGCGGCTCCAGCCAAACGCCCGCGCGTCCTGCCAGGCGCGATCCATATAGTGCAGGCTCGGCCCGATGATGATGCCGGCCGTGAGATGATCGCCCGCGCCGGGCAGCGCCGTAAACGAGGGCAGCGCATTGAGCGCGACGTTGATCCGGAAGGTGCCGGAGCCATTGCGCCAGTTCCTGATGCGATCGAGAAAGTCGGCCGGCAACGCATCCGCCGGCAGCAGCCGCGTATACAGCAGCTTCGGATTGACGCTGGAGGCGACATATTTGGCACGGATGGTCTCGCCGTTGTCGAGAATAACGCCGACGGCGCGGTCGCGCTCCACGATCACCTCGCGCACCCCGGCATCCAGCTCGATCTCGGCGCCATGCCCGCGCGCGGCGCGGGCCATCGCTAACGTGATTGAGCCCATGCCGCCGATGGCGTGGCCCCAGACGCCCTTCTTGCCGTTCACCTCGCCGAACGCATGATGCAGCATGACGTAAGCCGAGCCGGCCGCGTAGGGACTGGCGTAATTGCCGACGATGGCGTCGAACCCGTAGAGCGCCTTGACCAGATCGCTCTCGAAGCGGTCATCGAGCATCTCGCCGGCCGAACGCGTGAACAGGTCGAGCAGGTTGCGCTGCTGCTCCAGCGTCAGCCTTCGCAGGATGTTCGCGGTGCCGATCGCGTTGAAAGCTTCGCGGATCGCGCCGATGCCAAAGCCTTCGACGATGTTGGGCGGCGCACGCAACACCAACTGGCGCAGCACATCGGCGATGCCTTCGAGTTCGCGCGCGAACGCGTCGATCCCCATGGCATCGCGTTCGCTAAGCCTGGCGATAGACTGATGGGTGCGGCCTTCGCCGGTCAGCAAATAGCTGCCATCAGGCGAGGGCAGGAAATTCTGCGCGCGGCGTTCGACGATCCGCAGGCCGTGATTATGCAGCTTCAGGTCCGAGATGATCTGCGGGTTGAGCAGGCTGACGGTGTAGGCCGCGACCGAATTGCGAAAACCCGGATGGAATTCCTCCGTCACCGCCGCGCCGCCCACCACCTTGCGGCGGTCGACTACCTTCACGCGCAGGCCGGCCATCGCCAGATAGGCCGCGCAGGTGAGGCCGTTATGGCCTGCGCCGATAATGACAACGTCGGTCTCTGCCATGGCTGCTTCAAGTCGATTTGATGGTGCGCTCGCGCTGTATGTATTGTCATTCCGGGATGGTCCACCTGAACTCGGGTTTACCCGAGTTCAGCAATATCATTGTCCAACTCGGCAACAGCCGGCTTGGATGGACCAGACCCGGAATCTCGAGATTCCGGGTTCACGCGAAGACGCATGCCCCGGAATGACATTTCAATCCTTAGTGAAGATGCCGATCCGAGCACAGTGTCAACTTGCGTTTCGGTTCCGCGCCCAGCATTGCCCGCCGCGGCGCGCTATGCTCCATTGCCCGTCCCGGCGTGCGCGCGCCTTGCCGGAAATCCCGCCGCCGGTATCAGCCGGATTCAAGCCGGAGCTTTCATGAATTCGTCTGATCCGTCCGCTGTCACGGACCAGCCTTCCCTGAGCCGAAACCGGCTGGTGCTGATCGTCTACACCTCGGCCATCTTTGTCAGCGCGCTGCTGCTGTTCTCGGTGCAGCCGCTGTTCACCAAGATGGTGCTGCCGCGGCTGGGCGGTTCGCCGGCCGTATGGTCGGTGGCGATGGTGTTCTTCCAGTCGCTGCTGCTCGGCGGCTATGCTTATGCGCATTATCTGATGCAAATCGGCAACCGCATGATCCCGGTGGCGATTCATCTCGTGCTGCTGGTGGTCGCATTGCTGACGCTGCCGCTTTCGATCGCCAGCGGCTGGGGCGAGCCGCCGACATCAGGCTACGCATTCTGGCTATTGGGCCTGTTCGCGGTTTCGATCGGGCTGCCGTTCTTCGCGCTGGCGGCCAACAACCCGCTGCTGCAGGCCTGGTTCGTTCGTACCGGCCATCCCAACGGTCCCGATCCTTACTTTCTCTATGCCTCGTCGAATATCGGCAGTTTCCTGGCGCTGTTGTCCTATCCGGTGCTGCTGGAGCCGATGTTCACGCTGCGCACGCAAAACCTGCTCTGGACCAGCGGCTACGGAGTGCTGATCGTGCTGATTGGGGCTTGCGGCGTGCTGTTGCTGCGCTCGCCGGCGAATGCGGCGCTCGATATGCCCGCCGATGAAACCGAAGCGCCGGCGCCGCCGTGGCCATTGCGCGCGCGCTGGATCTTTCTCGCCGCGGTGCCGTCGGGCCTGTTGATCGCGGTGACCGCGCATATTTCCACCGACGTTGCCGCGGCACCCCTGCTGTGGGTGCTGCCGCTGTCGCTCTATCTCTTGACCTGGGTGCTGGTGTTCCAGTCGCGCCCGCTGCTGCCGCACAAATGGATGCTGCGGGCGCAGCCGCTGGCGATCGCAGGCGTGATCGTGCTGCTCGCGGTTGGCGGCGAACAGAACCTGCTGCTGACGCTCGGCGGACACCAGGTTTGTTTCTTCGTCATTGCGATGGCATGCCATGGCGAACTGGCGCGTACCCGCCCGGCCGCGAAATATCTCACCGGCTTCTATGTCGCGTTGTCGTTCGGCGGCATGGTCGGCGGCCTGTTCGCGGGCCTGATCGCGCCTTATACGTTTTCATGGATCGCGGAATACCCGACCCTGCTGGCCTTGGCGGCGTTGTGCCGCCCGCCCGGCGGCAACGAACGTCTTTCCCGCTGGAGCGGCTGGTACTGGCCGTTTATCGCCGCGCTGGCGGCAGCGTTAATGGCGCCCTCCTGGTCGGAGGGCAAGATCACGACATGGATCGGTGGACATCGGGTCTGGGTGATCGGCGCCGTCGGCGTGCTCTCGGCATTGCTGGCACTTGGATTGAACGCCAACCGCTGGAAGATTTTCGCAACGGTCGTGGTGGCTCTCGTGCTGATCCGCGCCTATCCGTCGGACGACGGGCGCGTGGAAACCGTGCGCAGCTTTTTCGGCGTCCACAAGATCGTGGAGACGCCGCATGGCCAGTATCACGTGCTGATGCATGGCACCACGATTCACGGCGCCGAGAAATTTCAGAACGACGATGGCACCCCGATTACCGGGCGGCCCGAGCCGATCACCTATTATCACCGGGATGGCGGCATCGGTCAGGCGATCGCGGCGGTTCGCGAGCGTAAAGCTGCGCCGCTGCGCGTCGCGGTGATCGGTCTCGGCGCCGGCACGCTGACTTGCGCCTCGGAGCCGGGCGAGAGCTGGAAATTCTTCGAGATCGATCAATCGATGGTCGATACCGCGCGCGACCCCAAATATTTTACTTATATCCAGAACTGCGAGCCCGGCCTGAAGCCGGTGATAGGCGACGCCCGGCTGACCTTTGCCAAGGAGCCTGACGGCATCTACGATCTGATCATCGTCGATGCCTATTCGTCGGACGCGATCCCGATCCACCTCGCCACTCAAGAGGCGATGGCGATCTACAAGAGCAAGCTCGCCCCGCAGGGTGCGGTGATGATGCATGTCTCGAACCGGCATCTGGAATTATCCAGCGTCGTGGTCGGCATCGCCGAGGCCAACGGTCTCAAGAGCTGGGTCTATAGCGAGGATTCCGGGCGCGACAACGAGTACATCTTCTCGACGTCGGTCGTGGTCTCGGCGCGCGAGGAGGCCGACGTCGGCAAGTTGGCATCGTCGGAACAATGGGAGCTGGACGAAGCCGACGACAAGCAGCGGGTCTGGACCGACGACTACTCCAACGTGCTCGGTGCGGTGTGGCGGCGGCTGCACAAAGACGAGCAATAGAAATTTGGGACTGCGGGGGAAATTTCGATGCACGATAAGGTCGATGTCCTGATCATCGGCTCTGGCGCCTCGGGCGCGGCGGTGGCGTGGAGCCTTGCCGATACAAGGATGCGGATCCTCTGCCTGGAGCAGGGCGATTGGGTGAAGCCGACGGACTATCCGAGCAATGGACGGGATTGGGAGGCGCGCCTGTTCAGCGATTTCGCCGTCAGTCCCAACCGCCGCGCGCGGCCGACCGACTATCCGATCAACGACGCCAATTCGCCGATCAAGGTCGTGAACTTCAACGGCGTCGGCGGCAGCACGATCATGTACACGGCGCATTTTCCGCGCATGCACCCCTCGGACTTCAAGGTGCGCACGCTCGACGGCGTCGCCGACGACTGGCCGATCGACTACGCAACGTTGGAGCCGTACTTCGCCGAGAATGACCGCATGATGGGCGTCTCGGGTCTTGCGGGCGATCCCGCCTATCCGCCAAAGCAGCCGCCGATGCCGCCTTTGCCCCTTGGCAAGTCGGGTACTCGCTTCGGCACGGCGATGAACCGGCTGGGCTGGCATTGGTGGCCGTCCGACTCGACGATTGCCACCACCGATTACGAGGGGCGGGCGCGCTGTATCAACCTCGGTCACTGCACGCCGGGCTGCGCGCAGGGTGCCAAGGCCAGTACCGACATCACCTATTGGCCGCATGCCATCCGCGCCGGCGTCGAGCTACGCACGCTTTGCCGGGTGCGCGAAATCACCACCGACGAGCACGGCATGGCCTCCGGCGTCGTCTATTATGACGCCGAGGGGCAAGAGCAGTTTCAGCCCGCAGAAGTCGTCATCCTCGCCTGCAACGGCGTCGGCACGCCGCGGCTGATGCTGAACTCGGTATCGGCACGGTTTCCGAACGGCATCGCCAATTCCAGCGGGCTGGTTGGCAAGAATCTGATGTTTCATCCCTACGCCCTGACGTACGGCTATGTCGATGAACCGCTCGATGGCAATCACGGCCCGCCGCTATGTCTCTGGAGCCAGGAATTCTACGAGACCGACCCGCAGCGCGATTTCGTGCGCGGCTATACCTTTCAGTTCGGCCGCGGCGTCGGTGCGATCATGGAAGCCATCGTCAGCACCAATGCGGGGCGGCTGCCGTGGGGCGAAGACCATCACCGCGTCTATCGGAAACTGCTGAACCATCGCATCGGTCTTTCGGCGATCTGCGAGGATCTCCCCGAAGAGCACAACCGGGTGACGCTCGATCCCGTGCTGAAGGACTCCAGCGGCATCCCCGCGCCGAAGCTCGACTATACCATCAGCGCCAACAGCCTGAAGATGATGGACCACGGCATCGCGCGGGCGAAGGAGATCCTGACCGCCGCCGGCGCCGGCAATATTGCGGTCGAGAGCCCGATCCTGAACGGCGGCTGGCACCTTCTCGGCACCGCGCGCATGGGCACCGACCCCGAGCGCTCGGTGGTGAATGAATGGGGCCGTTGCCATGACGTGAAGAACCTCTTCATCGTCGATGGCAGCATCTGGGTGACCTCCGGCGGCGTCAACCCGACCTCGACCATCCAGGCGCTGGCGCTCTACATTGCCGACAGCATCAAGCAGCGCCTTGCCAACCTGTTCGACTGAGAACGACCGACATGCCAAACCATCACCTCACCGCCGAACAAATCCGCGACCTGCGCGCGCTGGCCGGCACGATCATCCCTCCAGGCCCGACCTATGGCGTGCCGGGGGCTGACGACGAATTGATCTTTAAAGACATCCTGGGGAGCCTTGAGCGCGACCATGACGATATATGCCGCGCGCTCGCCCATCTCGCCACGCTTGCCGATGGCGCCTTCGCCGATCTTGGGCCCGAGCGCCGCACGGAGGTGGCAGCGGCTTTTCGTGAAACCGGCGGTGCACCGCTCGCCGCCTTGGTTCGGGTGGTGCTGCTTTGCTACTACCGCGACGACCGGGTGATGCGATCGCTCGGCCAGGAACCGCGCGCGCCTTTCCCCAAAGGGCATGTCGTCGAACAGGGCGACTGGTCGCTGCTCGATCCGGTGCGCGCGCGGCCGCGAATGTATCGCGTGGTCGAGTAGACGAAATGTCCACCAACTCAGGTGGGGCCAATCTTCCAGTTCGACTGGCAGGCCAAACCCGCGTCCGGCGTCCGGCCGACAGCAGTTCGAAGCACCTGCCATTACAAGCGGCGGAAGAAGCGCGTATGATCTTCTAGCCATCCGTTGAACGGGGAGGCCATCATGCGGTTCAGGACGATCGGAACACTGTCACTTTCACTCGGCGCGATGGCACTTGGCGGCTCCGCGGCTGCACAAACCACGCTAGCTCCGCCGGCAATTACCCGTATAGTCATTGCTGCAACCAAACTGCCGACCGTGACGGACGTGCCACTCTATTTCAAAGCCGTGAGCGTCACGATCCCGCCAGGCGAGAACAGCAGCGTCTCTGCGGCCAACGGCATCGTCTACCAGATTTCAGGATCGACCGAGGTCTCGCTCGATGGCGGGACCAAAATTCTCAACGCAGGAGATGGGCTCTTCATCGCTGCCGGGAAGACGTCTGTGCTGAAGGCGGGCAGTGGAGGACCATCGAGCTTCCTTCATTTCTTGCTTGCCCCCGCTGCGGACCTGGATCGGCCTGCCGAACAAGCACCTGCCGTGGTGAGAGAGCTATATCGCACGGCTGCACCGATCCCCGACCTGAAGCCAGGCGGTTATGATCTCAATCTGACACGAGTCACATTTCCCGCACAGATGCCTTCCAACCCGCCACACCATCGGTCAGGAGCGGCTCTGTACTATATAATCTCCGGCACCGGAGCCAACACGGTGGACGGCACGACGATGGAAAAAGCCCCGGGTTCCCTGATCTATGAACCGTACGCCCTCGTGCATCAATGGGGCAACCCAGGCAGCGAGCCGTTGACATTCCTGGCCTTCAACATCAATCCGGAAGGTGTGGCAGCCGTGCTTCCAGGCACACCGCCCAAGAATCAATAGCCAAGCACCGCGGCCATCGACGATCTTGAAGGGGCATCCGGTCGCTAACGCGGGCAAAGCCGAGCCCGCGCAAGTCGCGCTCGGCACGCTCGATTAGCAAGTCGGCGGGCTAATCCTGATAGGTGAACAGCCCGCGCGGCTGATAATACGGCCGCGGCGCGTATCGGGGTGCATAGCTGCGGTCGTATGGCTGCTGTTGGTAGACCTGCGTGTCATAGAGCCGTCGGCCGCGCGGCGCCGGATAGCGCGCCGCGTCGGAGCTGCCGTCGGCCGGGTAGATGTAATCGGGGTCAGCCTGCGCTTGCGCCGGGGGGATCTGGCCGGGCGCCACCTGCTGCGGCGTCAACACGACGGGATCGCCGGCGGCGTTATATTGCGGAACGTATTGCTCGGCCGGATCGCGGCGCGCGACGGCGGTATTGGTCCGGGACCGCGGATTGCGCGCGAGCGCGATCTGGGAGGAGCCGGTCAGCGTCACGGTGGTGTTGAGCACGCCTTCCTTTTGCACCAGCTCATACAGCGTCGTGGCGTTGGCGCGTGACAGCCGCACGCAGCCGTGCGAAGCGGGGGTGCCGAGACGGCTTTCGGAATCGGTGCCGTGAATGGCATGGCCGATCCTGGTGAAGAAGATCGAGTGCGGCATCGGCGCGTCGTCGAATTCCTTGGAGAAGTGGTCTTCCTCCATCCGGAAGGTGCGGAAGCTGCCGTTCGGCGTCTCGTAGGACGGAATGCCGGTGGAGACCGGCCAGTGGTAGCGCTCGACGCCGTCGACCGCGACGGTCATCTGCTGCGCATTCTTGTCGATGGTGATGGAGACGTTGGCCTGCGCGGCGCCGGTGGCGAACAGCATCAGACCGGCAAAAGCAACGAGGAAGGAACGCATTTTATCTTTGGCCTCCGAGCCTTGACTGCAGTGCCGCTCTCTCCGTCCCCCGCATCAATATGCCCGGAATGCGGATTTGGTTCCAGCGGCTGGTGAGGCATCGTTAATGTGCGGGCGGGCGCAAACAAGGCGGTGGCGGGGTTTAATCGGAGCGCCGCGCTATTTTTCCCTAGGCGGCTCGGCCCGCCCTGAATTCTTCACGGGCGTGCAACCTTTTGGCCGCATCCGCGTTACAGATTCCCGCCCGTCGGCGCAATCGCGGCCGGCCATAAGGAATTCACATGAAAACGAAGACCATGACATCGGCGCTATCGGCCGGTTTGCCCGTAAAGCTTCATCTTGCGGCTGCCGCCCTGATACTTGGGCTGCTGGCAATGCCCCATATCGGGCACGCGCAGGGCATCGTGCGCGGCGCGCAGGAGGGTGCTTACGAAGGCAACCGGGTTGCCGGTCCCGTGGGTGGGGTGGTTGGCGGCGCGGTTGGCGCCGGCGTCGGCGGCGCGGTGGGGGCCGTCAAGGGCGTGTTCGGAATTCCGGATCGCGGCTATCGGCGGGGCTATCGTTGCCGCGGCTATTACGACCGCTACGACCATTTCCACTGCTATCGGTGATTTGATCGACCGTCATTGCGAGCCAACGGGTCTCGCGAACGCGCGCCCGATGACAGGCTCCGCGAAGCAATCCACGGCCACCAAACGAGACTGGATTGCTTCGTCCGCTTTGCTCCTCGCAATGACGAACGAAAGGGTGTTCAGTTCTTCAGCCGATACCCGGTTTTGAAGATCCACCACACCGCGACCATGCAGATCGCGAGGAACATCAGCGTGATGCCGACGCTCACGCCTACGCTGACGTCGGAGATTTCATAAAAGCTCCAGCGGAAACCGCTGATCAGATAGACCACCGGGTTGAGCAGGGTGATGGTGCGCCAGCCGGAGGGGAGCATGTTCACCGAGTAAAAGCTGCCGCCGAGGAAGGTCAGCGGCGTCACCACCAGCATCGGGATCATCTGCAGCTTTTCGAAGCCGTCGGCCCAGATCCCGATGATGAAGCCGAACAGGCTGAAGGTCACCGCGGTCAGCACCAGGAACGCCAGCATCCACCAGGGATGGTGAATCTGCAGCGGCACGAACAGGCCGGCGGTGGCGAGGATTATCAGGCCGAGGATGATCGATTTGGTGGCGGCGGCGCCGACATAGCCGAGCACGATCTCGAAATACGACACCGGCGCCGACAATAACTCATAGATGGTGCCGACGAATTTCGGAAAATAAATGCCGAACGAGGCGTTGGCGATGCTTTGCGTCAGCACCGACAGCATCACCAGTCCCGGCACGATGAAGGTGCCGTAGCTGACGCCTTCGACCTGGGTGATACGCGAGCCGATCGCGGCCCCAAACACCACGAAATACAGCGACGTCGAAACCACTGGAGAGACGATGCTTTGCAGCAGCGTGCGCCAGGTCCGCGCCATTTCGAACAGATAGATCGCGCGGACCGCCCTGAAATTCATGGCGCCCTCACCAGGCTGACGAAGATGTCTTCCAGCGAGCTCTGTGTCGTATCGAGATCGTAGAAGCGGATGCCGGCGGCTCTGAGGTCGCTGAGCAGACTGGTAATGCCGGTGCGCTCGCCCTTGGTGTCGTAATTGTAGATCAGCTCGCAGCCCTGGTCTGACAGTTCGAGGTTGTAGGGCGCGAGCGCTGGCGGAATCGCATCGATCTTGCCTTGCAGATGCAGCTTCAGCCGCTTCTTGCCGAGCTTTTGCATCAGGCCCGCCTTGTCCTCGACCAGGATGATCTCGCCCTTGTTGATGACGCCGATCCGGTCGGCCATCTCCTCGGCCTCCTCGATGTAATGCGTGGTGAGGATGATGGTGACGCCGGATGCCTGCAGCGTCCGCACCACTTCCCACATGCCCTTGCGCAACTCGACGTCGACGCCGGCGGTGGGCTCGTCGAGAAACAGGATCTGCGGTTCGTGCGACAGCGCCTTTGCGATCATCACCCGGCGCTTCATGCCGCCGGACAGGGTGACGATCTTGGCGTCCTTCTTGTCCCACAGCGACAGGTCCTTCAGCACCTTTTCGATATGCGCGGGATTTTTCGGCTTGCCGAACAGGCCGCGGCTGAAGCTGACGGTCGCCCACACCGATTCGAAGGCGTCGGTGTGCAGTTCCTGCGGCACCAGGCCGATCAGCGAGCGGGCGGCGCGATATTGCCCGTTGATGTCATGGCCGCCGACCGTCACGCGGCCTGCGCTGAGATTTGCAATGCCGCAGATGATGCTGATCAGCGTGGTCTTGCCGGCGCCGTTCGGTCCCAGCAGCGCAAAGATCTCGCCGCGGCGAATCTCCAGGTTGATGTTGTCGAGCGCCTTGAAACCGGAGCTGTAGGTTTTCGACAGATTTGCAACGGATATGATCGGGAGCATGGCGGGCGTGATGATCTGATTTGAAAAATGCGGGAAAAGGATAAAGCGGCACGTCGGCCAGCCCGGGGGAAGGCGAGGGTAGCGAGGTCTGACAGATATGAATGCTCGCGGCCTTGCGCAATCGCCGCAAGGCCAGGCCATCCACCCGTAAATGGAGTTTAGTCGGGAAGGGACCAGCCCGCCTTCAAAGCAGGACTACAGCAAATCCGAGGCCGTCCCGTGTTCACCTGAAATAATCGAGGACAATATGCAGGTCGGATTGGAGGGCAGGCTTCCCATTCAGGTTGGCGTCGATGACCCGCCGGCAAACTTCGACGGTGGCATGGTCCCCGAGATCGTTCGCGGCTTCGAGGACGATCCAGGCCGCATCCAGCGGTTGGTCCGGCTTCGACTCATCGGAAACCATACCCGGACGTTTGCGTAGGACTGCGATTGCGTTCATGACCGATATTCCCCAGCCAATTCCAGATCGGCTATCTCAATGCATATGAAGCAGGGCCGGGCGCTTCAGGCTGGAATCAGCACCCCCGGCGCTCTTGCGAGACTGATAGAATTCCAGAACGCTTCGGGATGTCTTGACGTTAAGGCGCCCGAACTCGTTTTCCAGGTCAGTCAGGTCCTGTGCGGTGATGCGGTGATCTTTGGCGCCGAGAAAAAGTAACGACATTGTCGTCGCCCACGAGAAGTCGAGGGCTTTGGCGAGAACCAGCAGCATTTCCCGGTTCTTGTCGACCAGCGCACGTTCTATCACGTCGCCCGGCAACGAGCACAACAAGGACAGTCCGATCGTGACCTCGTCGAGCCGATGGGACCGGGCGTATCCGGATATGCTGTCCTCATTCAGGTTGCCCTGCTGATGCTGCGTGGCCACGACCCGTTTTGCGACGAAATGGCTCCGCGATACCGGCCCGAACTTGGATTGCAGCGTGCCCGTGACCTCGGTCACCGAGCTCTGAATTTGATCAACCATCGCCGGACGCTCGTCTTCGAGCCGCTTTTTCACCTCCACCGACGCCTTTGCGATTAACTGCTGGAAAAGATGCCTGGGGATGTCGTTGCGGAGACCAAGTTGCTCGGCGAGGATGGAATCGCCTTCGGCCCGCTGGATCATGTGCAAAAAGCCGAACTCCGAAAGACGCGCGCCATCGTTACTGGCGACCGAGTTCACGACCTCCCGGTTGCCGCGCGTCACGAGCACGTCTGTGACCGCCTGCTCGATGGACTTTCGTTTTGAGATCGCGAGCAAATGCGGCTGGCTTTTGGTGCAGGCGTTGGCGACCAGGGCGTAGGTCTCGAGCCGCTCGGACTCCTGGAGCACGGGGCCGGCGACATCGATCGAATCGTCAAAGGCAAGTTTATGGATGATATTGACCGGGGCCCTGTCGAAGCGGGCCAGCCGCCTTGCAAGCTGCGCGCGGGCCGCGACTTCGATCTCGTCCGCTAGCCGTCCGATCACCTCGCCAAAGGTCCATATCTCGTCGTCGCTATAGCGGCCGGCGATCAATAGATCGGTGGTATGCTGCAACGCCCGCATGCGGCTTTCCGGCGTTCCCCGCTGGACCGCATCGTCGAGACCCTGCAGAAACGATTTTTCCTGGCTCATTTTGGCAACCCCCACTCGCGACAACGCGCACTAACGCTATCCGGGTTGATCATACCCGGCACACGCGAGTTTTCGGTAAAAGTGGCGGCTAAGTTTTGCTTCTAAAAATTCGCTAAAATGCGCAGCAATTTGTTCATTTCCGGGTCATGGCGAGCGCCAGCAGCATGCTCCGCGCTTTTCTTGCAGCTCACACCCGCTCCACGAAACTGTCGACCACCTTCTTCTCGCCGGCCTTCTCAAAGGCGATGGTGAGCTTGTTGCCGTCGACCTTCACCACCTGGCCGTAGCCGAATTTCTGGTGAAACACCCGGTCGTCCAGAGAAAATTCCGAGGTGGTGCCGGTGGATTTCGCGATCAGCTCTCCTTCGATCGTCACCGGGCCGCGCTTGTTGCGGGAGAAGCCGCCCGACCCACCACTGCGCGCGCTGGAAAACGGCGACTGGCTTTCATTGAAGCCGCCACCGGCCTGGCCATTGCGGCCGCCCTGACCGCGCGCGCGATTGGCCTGCGCCCGCTGCCACCCCGGGGTCGAGTAGCTCGAGCCGAACGATTCCACATTGTCGAAGCGCGAGGGGCCGTAGCCGCCAGAGCCGCCCCAGCCCGAACCGCCCTTGGATTCCGTGATCTCGACGTTCGGCGCCGGCAGCTCGTCGAGAAAGCGCGACGGTATCGTGGTCGACCAGGTGCCGTGAATCCGCCGGTTGGTGGCGAAATACAGTTTGGCGCGGCGGCGCGCGCGGGTCAGCCCGACATGGGCGAGGCGGCGCTCTTCTTCCAGCCCGGCTCGGCCCTGCTCGTCGAGCGTGCGCTGGCTCGGAAACAGCCCTTCCTCCCAGCCGGGCAGAAAGACGTTGTCGAATTCGAGCCCCTTGGCCGAATGTAGCGTCATCAGCGACACCGCATCGTCCTCGCTGCCGCCGTCGCGATCCATCACCAGCGAGATGTGCTCGAGAAAACCTTGCAGGTTCTCGAATTCCTCCATCGAGCGCACCAGTTCCTTGAGGTTCTCGAGGCGTCCGGCGGCGTCTGCCGAACGATCCTTCTGCCACATCTCGGTATAGCCGCTCTCGTCGAGCACGATTTCGGCCAGCTCGGTGTGCGAGGTCACTTCGCCTTGCGCGCGCCAGCGATCGAAATTGATCATGAGATCGCGCAAGGCGCCGCGCGCTTTCGGTTTCAATTCGTCGGTCTCGACCACGGCGCGGGCGGCCTCCGAGAGCGGAATCCGGCGCTTGCGGGCATGGTCGTGCAGCATCTGCAAGGTGGCGTCGCCGAGGCCGCGCTTCGGCACATTGACGATGCGCTCGAAGGCGAGGTCGTCGGCCGGCGAGTTGATCACGCGCAAATAGGCCAGCGCATCGCGGATTTCCGCGCGCTCATAAAACCTCGGACCGCCGATCACGCGATAGGGCAGGCCGAGGGTGACGAAGCGATCTTCGAATTCGCGCATCTGGAACGAGGCGCGCACCAGGATCGCGATGTCATTGAGCTTGTTGCCGCCGTGCTGCAGCTCCTCGATCTCCTCGCCGATGGCGCGGGCCTCTTCTTCCGAGTCCCAGGAGCCGGTGACGGTGACCTTTTCACCGTCGACGTCTTCGGTGCGCAGCGTCTTGCCGAGCCGGCCTTCATTATGCGCGATCAGATGCGAGGCGGCGGCCAGGATGTGGCCGGTGGAGCGGTAATTGCGCTCGAGGCGAATGACCTTGGCGCCGGGAAAGTCGTGCTCGAAGCGCAGGATGTTGTCGACCTCCGCGCCGCGCCAGCCATAGATCGACTGGTCGTCGTCGCCGACGCAGCAGATGTTCTTGAGGGGCGAGGCGGGGGGAGGGGCTGCAGTCTCGGTCATTCCGGGATGCGCTGAAAGCGCAGGCCCGGAATCTCGAGTTGAGTCCTCTTTATCTCCAGATTCCCGGATGGGCGATTGCACATCCGGGTTCGCATCTTCGATGCGCTCCGGAATGACGGGAGAGTCGGTGTGCCCCGGAATGATGGCCGACAGCGGCGCGCCCGGCCGCGACGGCGCCTGCGACAATAGCCGCAGCCAGAGATACTGCGCGACGTTGGTGTCCTGATATTCGTCGACCAGAATGAACTTGAACCGGTTCTGGTACTGCCGCAGCACGTCGGGGTGCTCGCGGAACAGCCGGATGTTCTCCAGCAGGAGATCGCCGAAATCGGCGGCGTTGAGAATCTTCAGCCGCTCCTGATAGCTAGCGTAGAGTTTGCCGCCCTTGCCGTTGCCGAACATCGCGGCCTCGCCCGCCGGCACCTGCGATGGCGTCAGCCCGCGGTTCTTCCAGCCGTCGATCAGCCCGGCCAGCATGCGCGCCGGCCAGCGCTTGTCGTCGATGTTCTCGGCCTGCAGCAATTGTTTCAGCAGCCGGACCTGATCGTCGACATCGAGCACTGTGAAATTGGATTTGAGCTGCACCAGTTCGGCATGGAAGCGCAGGATGCGGCCGCCGATCGAGTGGAAGGTGCCGAGCCATGGCATGCCTTCCACGGCCTGGCCGAGCATCTGGCCGAGGCGCAGCTTCATCTCGCGCGCGGCCTTGTTGGTGAAGGTCACCGACAGGATTTCATGCGGGCGCGCCCGGCCCTGGCTCAGAATGTGGGCGATCCGCGTGGTCAGCACGCGGGTCTTGCCGGTGCCGGCGCCGGCCAGCACCAGAACCGGGCCATCCAGCGTCACGACCGCGTCGCGTTGCTCCGGATTGAGGCCATTGAGATATTGCGGCCCGGCCGCGGCGCGCGCACGCGCGGCGATGCCGCCAGCCGCGGGCTGGTGCTCGGGGACGCCGTGATGTGGCAGTTTGCTCGGCTCGGTCATTCTCGAATCGTCTCGGCCCCACGATGGCACCGTGAGGCGGGAAAGGGGAGCCTTCATAGCAGGGATTAAAGGCCATATAGGGCCTGTTCGGCCGTTTTGACAGGTTTTATCCCGGCGCCTTTGCGGGTCTGATTTCGTGGCCAAGCCGCGATTTTGTTCCAGCGGAATCGACAAATTTCGGGGTTTTGCCCTCTGGAACCTTCGTTCCGAGGCCGGATTGTTTCTGCAGTCGATGCGCTAAGGCCTTGTTGGCAGCCATCGCGAGAGAAACAGGCAAGAGGTCGTGTCATGTTGAGTTGGGTCGTTACGTTTCTGATCGTTGCGTTGATCGCAGGTATTTTGGGCTTCGGCGGCATCGCCGGTGCCTCCGTCGAAATCGCCAAGGCGATCTTCTCCATCGCCGTGATTCTGTTCCTGGTCTCGGCGGTAGTCGGACTGGTGCGCGGACGTACGCAGGTCTGACGCCGGTCACGCGCTATTTCGAGGGCATCGCCACTTTCCGGCCGATGCCCTCGGGGCGCGGCACGGCCGCATGCGCATTCGCCACCGCCTGCACGCGGGCGTGAATGTCGGGCGGAAACGGCGCCGTCTTCCGCTCCTTCATGTCCATATGGAGCGTCATGTTCTCCGAGGTGGCGGAGATCCAGCCTTCGGTGGCGTGGCGCAGTTCCTCGAACGTATGCAGCCGCTTCTCATCGGTACCTAACAGATAAACCGAAATCTGAACGGGGTCGCCGAGGTGAATCTCGCGCAAGTAGCGAACATGGGCTTCGGCGGTGAAGGTCGATCCGTGGCGCTCCTTCAGGTAGGTCGGGCCGATCCCGAGCTGCAGCCACATCTCGTCGATCGCGCGGTCCATCATGACGTTGTAATAGGCCATGTTGAGATGGCCGTTGTAGTCGATCCATTGCGGTTCGATCTGCATTACCGAGGACAGGAACGGGGCTGGAGGCAGCGGCATATCCTTCAAACCATCCTTCAGATTATCCTTGGCGGCGGCACCGGTCGTCATCATCCATCCCTCTGTTCGAGCGGGTCACTTGACCCCTTATATATCCTTTGCCACGGTCGTCTAAAGCCGGGAGGAATTGGCGTGGCGACAACGACATCGGGCAATTTGAAGCGGCCGGAACCGCAGGCGCTGGCAAGCGCGGTGGAGGCGCTGGCGGCGCGATTCGGCAACCGGCTGATCACCTCGCAGGCCGTGCGTGAGCAGCACGCCCATACCACCACCTGGTTGCCGACGCAGCCGCCCGATGCCGTGGTGATGGCGCAGGAAACCGCCGACATTCAGGACGTGGTGCGGATCTGCGCCAAATACTCCGTTCCCGTGATCGCCTTCGGCACCGGCACCTCGCTGGAGGGACAGGTCAACGCGCCCGCCGGCGGCATCTGCATCGACCTGCGCGACATGAACCAGATTCTCGAAGTTCATGCCGAGGATCTGGATTGCGTGATCCAGCCCGGCGTCACCCGCAAGGCGCTGAACGAGCATCTGCGCGATCAAGGCTTGTTCTTCCCGATCGATCCCGGCGCGGACGCTTCGCTCGGCGGGATGGCCTCGACGCGGGCCTCCGGCACCAACGCGGTGCGCTACGG
>Ga0207657_10003016_pt1 | contig 18033 bp, 9 predicted proteins | sample KBSC33metaG_FD_184316 | JGI IMG/M metagenome (GOLD analysis project Ga0207657, IMG submission 184316) | Corn rhizosphere microbial communities from Kellogg Biological Station, Michigan, USA - KBS C3-3 metaG (SPAdes) (version 2) | ecosystem: Host-associated > Plants > Roots > Rhizosphere > Soil ... | reverse complement strand
ACATGCTCGTCATCCATCCGGACGAATGCATCGACTGCGGCGTGTGCGAGCCGGAATGTCCGGCCGAAGCGATCTTTCCCGACACCGAATCGGGGCTCGAGAACTGGCTCGAGCTGAACGCCAAATTCGCGCCGGTGTGGCCCAACATCTCGATCAAGCGCGACCCCCCGGCCGATGCGAAAGAATTCGACGGAGTCACCGGCAAGCTCGAGAAGTATTTTTCCGAGGCTCCTGGCGAGGGCGACTAAGGGCGGGTGGGGGTCCTGCCATTCGCTCAGTGCCGGAGGAAGGACCCCACCCCTGCCGGACCCTCCCCGCAAGGGGGAGGGAGATGAAGCCTCACCACCTTCGTCTCCGTGCGAGTCAGTGAACCAGCCGCAACTGGCGTCTATCCTTGCTCGAGCGTCATCAGGCTGGCGTTGCCACCGGCGGCAGCGGTGTTGATGCTGGTGGCGATTTCGGTGCAGAGCAGGTCGAGATGCCAGGCGCCGGGGCCGGCGGCCTGCAGATTGAGCAGTGGGCCGGGGAGCTGGGCTACCGCGGCGGCGGTCGCAAGGATGGCGCCGGCGTCGCCCTCGACCAGCACGCCGGCGATGCCGGCCACCTTGTCCCAGCTCGCCACCAGCTCGAAATGTGCGGCGCGGCCGCCGGGGAGAGCGGCGAGCGCCTGCCGTATGTCGGGCGAGTCCATCACCACGGCCTCGTTGCCGGTCGCGAGGATCGCCGCGAGCTGGTCCAGCAGCCCGGCCGGCGTTGTCGCTACGGCGAGGATCTTGCCGCGCGGCACGATGGCGTAGTGGTTTTCCTCGCCCACCGGCCCCTGCAGTTCGGTGCGATAGCCGACCTGCGACGCCGCCGCGTAGGCGCGGGCGCTCGCCGCCACCGCGGCATGGTCGTGCCCATCGAGCCATTCCGCGAAATGGCTGGCGGGCAGGTTCGGGTCGGAGTCGCCGTCGGCGGGCAGCGCGGCGAGCGGCCGGGTGCGGACGAGACGGCGGAGATAGAGCGGGCCGCCGGCCTTGGGACCGGTGCCGGAGAGGCCGTGGCCGCCGAAGGGCTGCACGCCGACCACGGCGCCGATGATGTTGCGATTGACGTAGATATTGCCGATGCGGATGCGCCGCGTCACCCGCTCCATGGTCTCGTCGAGGCGGGTATGCAGGCCGAAGGTCAGCCCGTAGCCGAGCCCGTTGATGCGGTCGACCAGCCGGTCGAGGTCGGCGCGGGCGAAGCGCACCACGTGCAGCACCGGGCCGAACACTTCGTGCTGCAGTTCGTCAAGCGAAGTGAGCTCGATGATGGTGGGGGGCACGAAGGTGCCGGCGGTTGCCTCGAAGCCCAGCGCCCCCTGCGTGACCTTGTGACCCTTGGCCCGCATGGCGTCGATGTGGCGGACGATGTTGTCGCGGGCTTCCCGGCTGATCACCGGCCCGACATCGGTCGCCAGCCGCCCCGGATTGCCGGTCGCGAGGTCGGCGAGCCCGCCGCGGAGCATGGTCAGGGTCTTGTCGGCGACCTCGGCCTGCAGGCAAAGCACGCGCAGCGCCGAGCAGCGTTGGCCGGCGCTGTCGAAGGCCGAGGCCAGCACATCGCCCACCACCTGTTCGGTCAGCGCCGAGGAATCGACGATCATGGCGTTCTGGCCGGCGGTTTCGGCGATCAGCGGCAGTGGCTGGCCGACGGGCGACAGCCGCGTGGCGAGCGCTTGCTGGATCAGCCGGGCGACCTCGGTCGAGCCGGTGAACACGACGCCGCCGACATCGTGGTGGGCGGTCAGGGCGGCGCCGACGTCGCCGGCGCCGGGCAGGAATTGCAGCGCACCGCGCGGCACGCCGGCCTCGTGCAGGACGGCGATGCCGGCTGCGGCGATCAGCGGGGTTTCCTCGGCCGGCTTGGCGATCACCGCATTGCCGGCGGCGAGCGCCGCCGAGACCTGGCCGAGAAAGATCGACAGCGGAAAATTCCACGGACTGATGCAGACCACGGTGCCCAGCGGCTGGTGCGTGGCGTTGTCCCAGCGGCCGACTTCGGCGCCGTAATAGCGCAGGAAATCGACGGCCTCACGGATTTCACCAATGGCATTCGCCGGCGATTTTCCGGCTTCGCGGACGATGAGGCCGATGAGGCTTTCGAGCCGTGCCTCCAGCAAATCGGCAGCGCGGGCGAGAGTTTTGGCGCGGTCGGCGGGGGCCTTGGCGGCCCACAGCGGGGCGGCGGCACGGGCCAGCGCGAAGGCGCGGTCGACGCTTGCCGCATCGGCGAAGCGGGCAACGCCGACCCGATCGGCGCCATCGGCGGGGTTGGCGAGCGTCACCTCGCTGCCGCTGCCTTCGCCGTCGGCGAGGAGGGGCGCGGCCCGCCAGTCGACCTCGAGGCTGGCATTCAGCGCCGCATGGAGGGAGACGAGCGCGCCGTCGTCGGAGAGATCGAGGCCAGCCGAATTCTTCCGCGGGGCGCCGAACAGCGCCGCCGGCAACGCAATGCCGGGATGCGGCGCGCCGGGCGGTACGATGCGGGCGGCGTCGGCGGCCGGGTCGGCCGCCAGCGCCTCGACCGGCACGGTTTCGTCGGCGATGCGATTGACGAAGGACGAATTGGCGCCGTTCTCGAGCAGGCGGCGCACCAGATAGGCGAGCAGCGTGTTGTGCGACCCGACCGGGGCGTAGATGCGGCATGGGCGGCCGAGCTTCTGTGGGCCGACGACCTCATCATAGAGCGCTTCGCCCATGCCGTGCAGGCACTGGAACTCGTAGCTGCCAAGGTCGAATTTCGGCCCGGCCAGCTCGTAGATGGTGGCCAAGGTCTGCGCGTTGTGGGTGGCGAATTGCGGGAATACCGCGTCGCGCGCCTCGAGCAGCTTTCTGGCGCAGGCGATATAGGCGACGTCGGTATGGATTTTTCTCGTGTAGACGGGGAAATCGGCGAGGCCGTCGACCTGCGCCTGCTTGATCTCGCTGTCCCAGTAAGCGCCCTTGACCAGCCGGATCATCAGCCGGCGGCCGGTGCGGCGGGCGAGGTCGATGAGGAAATCGATGACGAACGGGCAGCGCTTGCCATAGGCTTGCACGACGAAGCCCAGCCCTTTCCAGCCGCCGAGCGCCGGATCGGCGGCGAGGGCCTCCATGAGGTCCAGCGACAGCTCCAGCCGATCGGCTTCCTCGGCGTCGATGTTGAGGCCGATGTCGAAGCTTTTGGCCAGCACGGCGAGGCCCTTGAGGCGCGGCAGCAGCTCGGCCATCACCCTTGCGTATTGCGCCCGCTCGTAGCGCGGATGCAGCGCCGAAAGCTTGATCGAAATGCCGGGCCCGCGATAGGGCCCCTGCCCGGCCGACGCCTTGCCGATGGCGCGGATGGCGTCCTCATAGGAAGCGAGGTAGCGCGCGGCGTCGGCGGCGGTGGTCGCCGCCTCGCCCAGCATATCGTAGGAATGCGAAAAGCCCTTAGCCACCAGCCGACGGCTGTTGGCCAGCGCCTCGTCGATGGTTTCGCCGGTGACGAACTGCTCGCCCATCATGCGCATGGCGAGATCGACGCCCTTGCGGATCACCGGCTCGCCGCCGCGCGCCACCAGCCGCGTCAGCGCGCTCCTGAGGCCGCGCTGGTCGATCGGGTGGATCAGCCTGCCGGTGACGGCCAGCCCCCAGGTCGCGGCGTTGACGAACAGGGTATTGTCGGCGCTGACATGGGCCAGCCAGTCGCCGGTCGCCACCTTGTCGCGGATCAGCGCGTCGCGGGTGGCGTTGTCGGGAATGCGCAGCAGCGCCTCGGCGAGGCACATCAGCGACACGCCCTCCTCGCTCGACAGCGAATATTCGTGGATCAGGCCGTCGACGCCCTGCGATTTCGGCTTGTCGCGCAGGGTGCGGACCAGCTTTTCGGCCAGCGCCTTCACCCGCGCCGCGGCGCCGGGCGCTAGCGTTGCGGCTTCGATCAGGGGAGGTACGCAGACCGGTTCGGGCAGCAGTTTCGCGGCGGTGATGGCGCGGCGCAACGGGCTGGCATTGGCCGGCCGGGGATCGAAATCAGCAAACGGAATGCCCAAGGACGTGCTCGCGGGATTCGGGATGGATGGCGGTGCCATCGCTACCACGAAACCCCGCGGCGCGGCGAAGCATTCGATGCGGCGGGAGAGGGCTTTCGAGCGCTATGCGGACGGAAGGCCCACCCCATCGGCAGCCGGGTGGGTTGCTCCGTCGGCCTGTGCCTGTGGCGTCCCCCACCCCTGCCCCCTCCCCGCAAGGTTAGGGAGGGGATGGGGCCGCGAGGGTTATCGTGCTTCGACCAAGGGAGGCCGGCGCTCAAGCCCCCTGTGCTACCCGAGACGGCCGTCGACGAGGGAGTCGGACAGGGGCGCGGGGCGCTCGACCGTGGTGGTGATGTCGATGGTGCGGCCGGCATCGGAGGCGCGGCCAATGGCCTCCATTACTTCGAGCACGTGCAAGGCGAGGTCGCCATTGGCCCGGTGCGGCCGGTTGGCGCGAATGGCGTGGGCCATGTCGGCGAGGCCGATGGAGCGGTAGTTGCCATCGGCATAGGGCATGTCGGTCACTTCGTTCACCCACTCGCCACCCTTCTTCAGGCTCTCGATCTGGCCGCCGAAATAGTTCGGATCGGGGACGATGAGCGTGCCCTCGGTGCCGTAGAGTTCGAGCGGCACGTGCTTGTGGCCGGCGACGTCGAAACTCATGGTGATCTGCACCGCGGCGCCGTTCCTGAATTGCAGCAGGCCGGAGACGTGGGTGGGCACATGCACCGGGATCACCTCGCCGAGGCGCTCCTTGGCGGTTATCGTGCGGGTCGGCTGCGGTGTCGTCGCAAGGCCGGCAACGCGCGCCACCGGGCCGAGCAGGTTGACCAGGTCGGTAATGTAATAGGGACCCATGTCGAGCATCGGGCCGCCGCCGACATCGTAGTAGAAGGCGGGGTTGGGGTGCCAGCGCTCGTGGCCGGGACACATGAAATAGGCGGTGCCGCCGACCGGCTTGCCGATGGCGCCCTGGTCGATGAGTTGGCGCGCCGTCTGGTGGGCGCCGCCGAGGAAGGTATCGGGGGCCGAGCCGACGCGCAGCCCTTTCGCCCGCGCCGCCACGACAAGCTGCTGGCCTTGCGCGAATTCGATGCCGAGGGGCTTTTCCGAATAGACGTGCTTGCCGGCGGCGATGGCCCTGAGACCCACTTCGACGTGGGCGCGCGGGATGGTGAGGTTGAGGATGATGTCGATCGCCGGATCGGTGAAGATCGCCTCGAGCGGCACCGCCTTGAGGCCATACTCGGCGGCACGGGCCGCGGCCGCCTCCGGATTGAGGTCGGCGACCGCCCGGATGTCAAGGATCGGGAAGCCCCTCGCCGCCTTGAGATAAGCGCCCGAAATATTGCCCAGGCCAACGATGCCGATACCGACTTTTTCCATACCCCAGCCCTTGTGGTTAGTGAATTCGAGACCGTCCCGATGCCGAGCCGGGCTCGTCGCGCGCTTCGCATGTTTTTCCGAAACGCGCCCCTATGTATCGGGGACAAATTCCTCGTTGGGAAGACCACAAAAGCGCCACTTCGGCGGCCTCGCGACCGGGGCAAGGAACCACCGGCGCCGCCGCTGGTTATGCAGCGGTAATGCCAGGGGCGTTGTTTCATGCTGCATAAATTGCCGGCGGCGCCGGCGTTCCTGCCGACGCAGCGCATCAGCGAGACCAAGTTCGGGGCGCAGATCACCTCGTCCGGCGTCCGGTTCCGGCTGTGGGCGCCGCAGAGCGAGCGTGTCCACCTGGCGCTTGAGCACGAGAGTGCCAGCCGGCCGATGCACCGGCAATTGCGCGGCTGGTTCGAACTCGAGGTCGAGGGAATCGGCGCCGGCACGCTCTATCGTTTCGAACTCGCCGACGGCACGCTGGTGCCCGATCCCGCTTCGCGCTTCCAGCCGCAGGACGTGCTGGGACCGAGCGAGGTGATCGATCCGCGGCGCTATCCGTGGTCTGATGTCGGCTGGGGCGGACGGCCGTGGGAAGAGGCGGTGCTCTACGAACTGCATGTGGGCACGTTCACACCCGAAGGCACCTTTGCCGCGGCGGCGGACAAGCTCGACTATCTTGCGGCACTCGGGGTGACGGCGATCGAGCTGATGCCGGTCAACGATTTTCCCGGCCGCTGGAACTGGGGCTATGACGGGGCGCTGCCGTTCGCCCCGGATTCGACCTATGGCCGCCCCGACGACCTCAAGGCGCTGGTCGATGCAGCGCATGGGCGCAAGCTGATGGTGCTGCTCGACGTAGTCTACAACCATTTCGGCCCGAAGGGGAATTTCCTGCCGCATTACGCGCCGGTGTTCACCGACAAGCACGAAACGCCGTGGGGTTCGGCGGTGAATTTCGATGGGCACGGGTCCGAAATGGTGCGCGACTTCATCCTTGCCAACGCGCGCTACTGGCTCAACGAGTACCATTTCGACGGCCTGCGACTTGATGCGGTGCACGAGATCAAGGACGAAGGGTTCAACCATCTCCTGCATGACCTCGCGCTGCAGATCCGCGGCTCGACCGATGGCCGCTATGTGCATCTCATCGTCGAGAACGAAGAGAACGATCCGGAATGGCTCAGGCGCACCGGCGATTGGCGCGCCGGGCTCTACGACGCGCAATGGAACGACGATTTCCACCATCTGGTCGACGTGGCGCTCAATGGCGAGGCCTCGAGCTATCGCGCGGACTACAGCCCCCATCCCGACTGGCTGCCGCGGGCGCTGGCGACCGGTTTCGGCTTCCAGGGCGAGCCGGTGCCGACGCGCGGCGGCGCGCCGAAGGGGGCCCCGAGCGGCGACCTGCCGCCCACCGCCTTCGTGTCGTTCATCCAGAACCACGACCAGGTGGGCAACCGGCTGTTCGGCGAGCGGATCGCGGAATTGGCGCCGGAGCGCAAGGTGCGCGCGGTGACGGCGATGTATCTGCTGGCGCCTCAGGTGCCGCTGATCTTCATGGGCGAGGAATGGGGTACGAGGCAGCCCTTCCTGTTCTTTTCGGATGTGGATGCGGAGTTCGCCGAGATCATCAAGGCCAACCGCCGCGATCGCTTCGGCAGCGCCGTGCTGCCGGCGCGGAAGGACGCCGCGGCGCCCGAGGCCATGGCGGAAACGACATTCATGGCCTCGAAGCTCGACTGGAGCGAGCTCGACCGGCCCGAACATGGCGGAGTGCTGGACTTCTACGCAGCCCTGATCGCGGTCCGGCAGGCCGAGATCGCGCCGCGGCTCGCCGGGCTGGGCGGCCATGCCGGCTGCTACGAGCTGGGCAGCAGGCGCGGGCATTTCCGGGTGCGCTGGAGGCTCAATGACGGCAGCCGGCTGGAGCTTGGCGCCAACCTTGCCGACAACCCGGCCGATGGCTTGGCGCTGCAGGCGGGGCGCGAACTCTGGCGAGAGGGCGACATTGCAGGGACGCGGCTCGGACCGTGGAGCGTGCGCTGGAGCCTGGCGACGGAGACGGCTGCGTGAGCGCAGGAGTGGTGCCACGCGCCACCTACCGGTTGCAGCTCAACGCCGGGTTTGGCTTTGCCGAGGCGGCGGCGCTCGCCCCTTATCTCGGTCGCCTGGGCGTCAGTCATGCCTATTTGTCGCCAATCCTCAAGGCGCAGCCGGGCAGCACGCATGGCTACGACATTGTCGACCACGCGGCGATCAATCCCGAGTTGGGGACGCTCGAGGCGTTTCGCGGCCTTGCGGCGGCGCTGCGGGCCGAGGGCATCGGCATCATCCTCGACATCGTGCCCAACCACATGGGAATCGGGGGCAGCGCTAACCGGCAGTGGCTCGACGTCCTCGAATGGGGCGAGGCGAGCCGGTTTGCCGGCTGGTTCGATATCGACTGGCAGCCGGCCAACGCGGCGCTGCGGGGCAAGGTGCTGGCGCCCCTCCTCGATCGGCCGCTGGCTGAGGCGCTGCGGGCCGGCAAGATCAGCCTGCGGCACGACGCGGAAGGCGGGAGTCTTTCCGTGTGGGTCGACGGCTATCATCGGCTGCCGCTGGCGCTGCCGAGTTACGGGGCCATGCTCGGCGAGGTGCCGGGGCTGACCGAGCTGGCGGCAGAATTTGGTGCGCTCCGGTCCGGCGACGTCGAAGGGGGCGCGGGGCTCAAGGCGCGGCTCGGCGATCGGCTGGATGGCGACCGGGCGGCAGCGGGCGAACTGGAGGCCCGGCTGGAGCAATTCGACGGCCAGACACTTGCGGCGATCCTTCAGGTGCAACACTGGCGGCTCAGTGGCGGGAGTGTCGCCGACGACGAGATCAACTACCGCCGGTTCTTTGCCATCTCGGATCTGGCGGGGCTGCGCATCGAGCGCCCGGAGGTGTTCGACGCGGTGCACGCGCTGACCTTCGAACTGGTGGCGGAAGGGCTGGTCGACGGGCTGCGCATCGACCATATCGACGGGCTGCTCGACCCCAAGGCGTATTGCCTGAAATTGCGCGCGAGCGCGCCGCGGCCCCTCTACATCGTGGCGGAAAAGATCCTGGCGGCGGACGAGGCGTTGCCTGCCGACTGGGGGCTAGACGGCACGACCGGCTACGAGTTCGCTGCCATGGTCAATCCGCTGCTGGTCGATCCGGCCGCCGAGGCGGTGCTGTCCGAGTTCCACCGCCGGCTGACGGGGGCCGCGACTGATCCGGCGGAGATCGAATACGCCGCCAAACTGGCGGTGATGGAGTCCGAGCTGGCGGCCGAACTCGACGCACTGAGCTGGCGGCTGGCGAGTTTCTCGGCCACCGTCGCGCCGGAGCGCGAACTGACGCGGCTAGGGCTCAAGCGAGGGCTGCGGGCCATCGTCGCCGCGATGCCGGTCTATCGCACCTATGTCGACGGCAATGGCGCCGCACCCGCCGACCGGCAGGCGGTGGAAGCGGCGGTGGCGACGGCGCGGGCCCGCGATGGCGATCTCGATCCGGCGGTCATCGACTTCCTTGGTGGCCTGCTCGGCGGTCGAACTGGCGAAGCCGGGCTGGAGCTGGTGCAGCGGATCCAGCAGTTTACCGGGCCGGTGATGGCCAAGGGGCTCGAGGATACCGCGCTCTATCGTACCAACCGACTGGTATCGCTCAACGATGTGGGGGAGCGGCCGGCGCCGTTCGCGCTGTCCGTCGCCGCCTTCCATGCGGCCAATGCGGCGCGGGCGGCGGCGTTGCCGCATTCGATGATCGGCACGTCGAGCCATGACAGCAAGCGCGGCGAGGACAGCCGGGCGCGCCTCGCGGCGCTCTCGGGCCATGCGGCGGACTGGGTGGTGCGGGTGCCGGGCTGGCTCGACCGGCTGCGGACGCTGGACGCCCCGGCGATCGACGCCGACGATGCCTATCTCTTCCTGCAATTGCTGCTCGGCGCGTGGCCGGGCGACAGCAGCTCGACGCTCACCGACCGGCTGGTCGAGGCGATGCGAAAATCGCTGCGCGAGGCGCGGCTGCGCAGCAATTGGCGGCGGCCGGACGCGGTCTATGAAGGCAAGGTCGAGGCCTTCATCCGCGTCGCGCTCGAGGGGTCGCGGGACAACCCCTTCCTCACGGATTTTTCCCGCTTCGAGCAGTCGATGGCAGCGCATGGGGCCCTCAACGGGCTGATCGAGACGGTACTGAAGCTGACGGCGCCGGGCGTGCCGGACATCTACCAGGGCGCCGAGCTGTGGGAGCAGAGCCTGGTCGATCCGGACAATCGCCGCCCGGTGGATTTTGCCCTGCGGGGGCGCCTGCTGGCGGCGGGCGAGCTCCCTTGGGCAGCGTTCGAACATTTTCGCGACGGCGCGGTGAAGCTGGCGGTGATCGGCCGGCTGTTAAAGCTGCGGTCGGCTCATCCTGCCCTCTTTGCCGAGGGCAGCTACGAGCCATTGGCGGTGGGCGGAGCGGACGCCGAGCGGGTGTGCGCCTTCCTCCGACGCCGGGATGAGACAGCCCTACTGGTGGCGGTACGGCTTTACCCCTGGCGACCGGAGGGCACGATGTCGATCGGGCTGTCGGCCGATTTGGCGGCGCTGCGCTGGCATGATGCACTTGGCGACGAGGTGGCCGACCCCGGCGCGCCGTTGGCGTTCCGGGGGCCGCTGCCGTTGATCGTGCGGATCGGTACGGCGTCTGGGTGATCCCTGCCGGCAGATGCGAGCCAAAGGCCCCCTACTTGAAGCGCACTAATTGGTCGAGCCGACCATCAGGGGCTTCTTGTCGCCGCCCTTTTTCATCAGCACGCCGGTATCGGGCCCGAACATGGCATAGATCGGCAACAGGCTGGCGCCGGTGGCCGAGCCGCGGGCGCCGAGCGAGCCGGTGAGTATTTCCGGTGCGATCAGGCCGGAGGGCACCATGTCGGTGAAGGCCGCGCGGACCCGCGCCACGGTATCGAGCAGCAGCGGCTGCGGCAGCAGGCCGTCGATGACGATGGCATCGACATCGACCACGGCGATGGCGCCGATGATCGCCTGGGCCAGGCCGTCGGCGCAATCGTCCTGCCATTCCGATACCAGTTTTGCGGCATTGACCGGCATCGGATCGAGCTCGCGCACCCGGCGCAGCGCCACGCCGTTGGCGCGCAGATGGTTGACCAGCGTGTAGATCGAGGCGCGGTGCAGCAGCACCTCGAATTTTCCCTTCGGCTTCGGCACCGAGGCGAGCCGCGAGGGCGTGACCGGAAACGGCCCGAAGGCGGCGGTGTTGCCGTTCGGGCCGGTCTGCAGCGTGCCATCGAGCACCAGGCCGGCGCCAACGAAGGTATTGACCGAGATGTGGAGGAAATCGGCGAAGCGGGTGCCGACGCCATAGACCAGTTCGGCCAGCGCCGAGGCGGAGGCATCGTTTTCGACCATCACCATGAGCCCGTCGGTGTCGAGGAAATCCGCGGCGAGATCGATGCTGCGCCAGGCCTCGCGCACATCGGCCGGGAAACCCAGCTCGTCGTCCCAGCCGCCGATGAAATACGGCGCCGAAATGCCGATGCCGACCAGCCGCGCGCTGCCCTTGGCGCCAAGGTGGCGACGAAACCGCTCGACCACGGCATTGCCCAGCCGCCGGATGCCGGCAGGATCGGGGTGGTCGTATTCATGGGTCTCGAACAGGCAGGTCTGGCCGGCGAAATCGACGAGGATGGCATCGAGGGCCCGCCGCCCGATGTGGAGGCCGATCGAATAGGCGCCCGAGGGGGCCAGCGCATACATGGCGGAGGGTTGCCCCTTGCCGCCAAAACGCTTGCCGTTTTCCACCACATAGCCGCCGGCGACCAGCGCCTCGACGATGGTGGCGACAGCGGGCGGCGTCAAATGGGCGAAGCGCGCCACCTCGGCCTTCGAGGCCTGGCCGAAACGGCGCAGGGCATCGAGCACGACGCGCTCGTTATAGTGCCGGAGCTGGACGGAGTTGCTGCCCTTGCCTGCCATCGAGATTCACGGCCCCCAAAAACATAAGAAAGCAGATTGCTTTAAGCGACCATCATTGGCGAACTGACGCAACACCTGCCAGCCCGCCAAAACTGCGCCCGAAAGCCACATGCTGCGCCCTATTGCCTTGACGTACAACGGCTTCGTGCCGAACGCACCGGGGTTTTCCAACGCATGATCGCGGCCCTCAGTTTCCCATTGACGCCTGTTCCGCATGATTATAGTAATTTGCTTTAAGTAATCAAGCGATGGTTCACATCGTGGCGAACGGGCCGGGCGGCACCTCCGTGCCGGCCCTGACGAGGGGAAGGAGAAGCACATGCGCACCGGGTCGCTCGCTGGCGCCAGCTACGTTCTCCGTCAATCGCCAACTGCCGGAGCGCCCGATGCTTGAGCCTGTGCGCAACGCCGTTCCGGCTGGCGCTGCCAGCGTCGCGGCCCTTGCCGGCGCGACGAAGGTGTTCGGCGGCACGGTGGCGATTGCCGATGTGTCGTTCGAGCTCCGGGCCGGGGAAGTGCTGGCGCTGCTGGGCGAGAACGGGGCCGGCAAGAGCACCTGCGTCAAGCTGCTCGCCGGGGTCTATCATCCTGATGCCGGCAGCGTGGTGCTGGGCGGCGAGCCGGTGCAGTTTGCCACCCCGCTGGCGGCACAGCGCGCCGGTGTCGCCGTCATGCACCAGCACCCGGGTCTGTTCCCCGAACTCAGCGTGGGGGAAAACCTCTTCATCGGGCGAGCCGAGGCACCGGGCCATTTTGTCATCGACTATCGGCAGCGGGCGACCGAAGCCGCGCGCCTATTGAAGCTCGTGGGGCTCGACTGCGATGCCGAGCTGCCGCTGGCGCGGCTCAGGACCTCCGAGCAGCAATTGGTTGAAATCGCCCGCGCCCTGTCGCAGGACGCCAAGGTGCTGATCATGGACGAGCCGACGGCCGCCCTGTCGCAGCGCGAGGTGGAACGGCTGTTCGCCGTGGTCGACGACCTGCGGGCGCACGGCGTCGCCATGATGTTCGTCGGTCACCGCATGGACGAGGTATTCCGCGTCGCCGACCGCATTGCAGTGCTGCGCGACGGGCGGCTGGTGGGCACCGAGGCGGCGGGCGAACTCAGCCGCGAGCGCGCCGTGCAGATGATGGTCGGCCGCACGCTGGCGGGGGTCTATCCGACGCACGCACCGAGCGCCGGCAAGACCGTGCTCAGCGTGCGCGATCTCGGCCGTGACGGGGCTTTCCGCGGCGTCTCGTTCGACCTGCATGCCGGGGAGATCCTCGGCTTCGGCGGCCTCGTCGGCAGCGGCCGCACCGAGATCGCCCGGGTGCTGTTTGGCATCGACCGGCCGAGCAGCGGCTCGATTTCGATCGACGGCGAGCCGGTCAACTTCCATTCGGCGAGCGACGCCATGGCGCGGGGCATCGCCTATGTCTCGGAAGATCGCATGGGGCAAAGCCTGGTGATGGATTTTTCCATCCTCGACAATGCCTCCCTGACCGTGCTCGACGTCGCCAAGACTGCCGGGCTGGTGTCGCGCCGCAAGGAGCTCGCGCTGGTCAAGCCGCATCTCGACCGGCTGCGCCTGCGCTTCGGCAGCTATGACCAGGCCGTCTCGACGCTGTCGGGCGGCAACCAGCAGAAGGTGGTGCTGTCGAAATGGCTCGCCACCGGGCCGCGCGTGCTGCTGCTCGACGAGCCGACCCAGGGTATCGACGTCCAGACCAAAGCGGACGTCCATGCGATGATCGCCGACCTCGCCTCCCAGGGGTTGGCGATCATCCTGATCTCGTCGGAACTGCCGGAACTGCTCGGCATGTGCGACCGCATGATCGTGCTGCGCGAGGGCCATGTCGCCGGTGAATTCACCCGCGACGAGGCCACGCAGGAAAAGGTCATCCGGGCCGCAACCGACGCCGACGCGACCCCCGCCGATGCCGATGCCGGCAAGGTGGTGCCGCTGCATCCGGGCGCCGGGCTCGAATTGCGCGAACTGACCCCTGCCCCGCTCGGCCGCCGGCGTTTCGTCCGGCGCGAACTCGGGCTGGTGGGGGCCATCATTGCCGTGGTCATCCCGATCGTCGCCATCAATCCGCGCATGATCAGCGGCGCCAACCTTTCGGCCCTGGGCATGGATGCCGGGCTGCTGATGATCGTCGCGGCGGCGCAGATGCTGGTGATCCTGACGCGCAGCATCGATCTGTCGGTCGCCGCTGTCATCGGGCTCGCGGCCTATGGCGCGGCCTCGACGCTGCACCTGCACCCCGAAATCGGGGTCGCCGGCGCGATTGCGCTGTCCTGCCTCATCGGGCTCGCCTGCGGGCTCGCCAATGGCGTCGTCATCTCCTATGCGCGGGTGCCGGCCATCGTCGTGACGCTGGGCACGATGTCGATCTTTCGCGGCATCAACAGCCTGTGGGCCGGGGGCAAGCAGATCAGCGCCGACCAGGTGCCGCAGGACTGGCTCGACCTGACCAGCGCCAATGTGTTGGGCGTGCCGTCGATCCTGATCATCGCCGTCGTGACGCTCGCCGTAATCGGCTGGGGCCTGCGGGCGCTGCCGATCGGGCGCGAGCTTTACGCCGTCGGCTCCAATCCTGAAGGCGCCAAGCTGATCGGCATTCCGGCGGAGCGCCGGATCCTGCTGGCGTTCGCGATTGCCGGTCTGCTGGCGGGGTTCACCGGGGCGCTGTGGGCCTCCCGCTATGCGACCATCGATGCGCGCGTCGCCTATGGCTACGAACTCACGGTGATTGCGGCGGTGGTGGTGGGGGGCGTCGCCATCCGCGGCGGCTTCGGCACCCTGCTCGGCGTGGCGCTCGGCGCCATCACGCTGCTGGTGATCAATAACGGACTGACGCTGGTGCGCGTCGACCCGCTCTGGCTGCAAGGCATTTACGGCCTCGTCATCCTGCTGGCGGTCGCGATCGATGCCTATATCACGCGCCGCGCCGCCCAGAGCCGCAGGAGGGCCAGCCTGTGACCGACAAGCCAGCCGGCCCGTCGCTTGTGCAGCGCTTCGCGAGTTGGGACAATTTCCTCGCGGCGCTGACCATCCTGATGCTGCTCTACGCCATCCTTCTGGTGCCGAACTTCTTCACCGCCTTCAACATCTCGCAGGCCATTGCGGGCGTGTCGGAGCGGGCGCTGATCATGCTGCCGATGGTATTGCTGATCGTGGCGCGGGAGATCGACCTGTCGGTCGCCAGCATCCTGGCGCTCTCCAGCGTGGTGTTCGGCATGCTCACCCAGGCCGGCATGCCGATGCTGCCGGCGATCGTCCTGACGCTGCTCGCCGGAGCCGCCTGCGGCGCCTTCAACGGGCTGATGGTCACCGCGTTCGGGCTGCCGTCGCTGATCGTCACGCTCGCCACGATGGCGATGTTCCGGGGCATCGGCTACATCCTGCTCGGGGTCAATTCGATCAATGTGTTCCCCGACGCGTTCCTCAATTTCGGCATCGACACGGTGCCGGGCACGCCGCTGCCGTGGACCATCGTGCCATTCATCGTCCTGGCGCCGATCTTTGCGGTGGCGCTGCAGAGGATGCCGATCGGCCGGCGCATCTATGCGATCGGCGGCAGCCCCGATGCGGCCCGCTATTCCGGCGTGCGGCTCGGACGCACGGTGTTCTGGCTGTTCGTCAGCTCGGGCGCGATCTGCGCGCTCGCCGGCATGGTCTATGCCGCCCGCCTCTCCAACGCCCGCGCCGACAATGCGCTCGGCATCGAGCTCGACGTCATCACCATCGTGCTGCTTGGCGGCATCAACGTATTCGGCGGCAAGGGCCGGCTGACCGGCGTGCTGTGGGCGCTGCTACTGGTGGCAACGATCCGCAACGTGCTCGGCCTGCTGCAGATCGGCGGCGACGCCCAGGGCACGGTGATCGGGCTGCTGCTCATCGTGTCGCTGATGGCCAGCAATGCCGCTGAACACCTGTTCGGCCGGCTGCGGTTGCGGCTGCCGCTTCCCAAACGCGACGGGTGAATTTCCGGGCACCCGCCGCCATCACATCACTCGCCTGGACCCAAGCCTTACAAGACACCCATGGAGGAACCAACAAATGCACGGACGTCTCGCTAAAACAGTACTGCTGGCCACCGGCCTGGCGCTGCTGGCCTCGACGGCCATCGCCGCCGAGCAGTGCGCTACCGCACCGGTGACGGTGGGCTTCCTGCCCAAGCTCGATACCGATCCCTACTTCCAGGTCGCCCAGACCGGAGCCGAGGAGGCGGCCGCCGAAATCGGCGGCAAGGCGATCAAGGAAGCCCCGTCGCAGGCCACGGCCGAAGCGCAGATCGCCTTCATCAACAACCTCGTGTCGCAGAAGGTCGGGGTCATCGCCATTTCGGCCAATGACGCGAACGCAGTGGCGCCGGCGCTGAAGCGGGCGATGCAGCAGGGCGTCAAGGTCGTGTCCTACGATTCCGACGTCGCGGTCGGCGCGCGGACGCTGTTCCTCAACCAGGCCAAGGGCGACAGCCTGGCCGAAATGATGCTCGAATCGATGGGGCAACTCATCGGTTACTCGGGTGACTTCGCCATCCTCTCCTCGACCCCGACGGCCAGCAACCAGAACGCCTGGATCGAGTTCATGAAGGCCAAGATGAAGGCCGATCCCAAATATGCAAAGATGAACCTGGTGCAGGTCGCCTACGGGCAGGAAAGCGAGCAGGTCAACCAGCAGCAGGCGCTGGCCCTGGCCCAGGCGTTCCCGAACCTCAAGGGCATCATCATCCCGGCCGGTATCGGCTTGCCGGCGGCGGCCCGCGCCCTCGATCAGGCCAAGCTGCTCGACAAGATCAAGCTCACCGGCCTGGCGCCGGCGACGCTGATCAAGAAATATATCCAGGACGGCAACGTCCAGGACATCTGGTGGAACGTCAAGGACCTGGGCTACCTCACCTATTATGCGGCCCAGCAGGTGGCGATGTGCAAGGTCAGCAAGGAAGGCGATACCTTCAAGGCCGGCCGGCTCGGCGACTATACCGTCGGCAAGGACGGCGAAGTGGTGCTCGGGCCCGCAAATATCGTGACGCCGAAGAACATCGACGAGTTCAAGTTCTAGGCTGCGCTGCGAGAACAGGCCGCGAGCGTTGAGTTCGCGGCCTCCTCCTCCCCCTGCCGGACCCTCTCCCGCGAGGGGAGAGGGGAGATTGTTGCGACGCCTCACTTCCTTCTCCCCTCGTGGGAGAAGGTGGATCGGCCGCAGGCCGAGACGGATGAGGGGGGCAGACCAACTCCGGCCGACAAGGTAACGGTAGGCCGGTTGCGGCGAGCCCCTGCTGGCCCAGCCGTTGCCTCTCGCCTGCCAACGAAGGAATTTGCATTGAAACCCGTCCTGCTTGCCGGCGAGACCTTTCTCGTCACCTCCACCGTGGCCAAGGGTTATGACGTCGGCAGCTCTGCCTCGATAAGCAATGGCGCCACCCGCTTCATCGAAGCGCTCGACGGGCAGGGCATTGCCGTCACCCAGATCGGGGGCGAGCGATGCGAGACGGAATTTCCGCGCACGGTTGCGGCGTTGCAGGCGTTTTCCGCCGTAGTGCTGTCCGATGTCGGCGCGCTGTCGCTCCTGCTGACGCCGGAGACGCGGCAGGGGCATCCGGGTGTCAACCGGCTCGATTTGCTGCGGCAATGGGTGGAAGACGGCGGCGGCCTGATGATGGCCGGTGGCTATACCAGTTTCCAGGGCATGGACGGCATGGCGCGCTTTCACGACACGCCGGTCGAGGAATGCCTGCCGGTCGAATGCGCCCCCTACCCCGACGGACTCGAAGCGCCCGAGGGGCTCACCGCTGACGTGCGGGATACCCGCCATCCGATCCTCGCCGGCCTGCCGCGCGACTGGCCGCCGGTGCTCGGCATGAACAAGGTGACGGCGCGCCTTGCCACCGACAGCGAGGTGCTCGCTGCCTGCGCCTATCGCGGCAAGCGGCATCCGCTGCTGGCGGTGCGCCGCTACGGGCGGGGGCGCACGCTCGCCTGGACCACCGATATCGGCCCGCACTGGCTGTCGCGCCCCTTTCTGGAGTGGAGCGGCTACGACACGCTGATGGCCAACATGGTCCGCTGGGTAGCGCAACTGAGCTGACGCCCCGGCGCCTGTCTTGCCATCGCGGCAGCTAGTCCTTACGCCTAGCTCGTTCAGGTTTGTGGCGCGCGGGCGCGGAGGATTCCATGAAATATCGCTATCTCGGCCGCTCCGGCCTGCTGGTGTCGCGGCTCTGCCTCGGCACCATGACCTTCGGCAATGCCCAGTGGGGATGCGACCAGGAAACGGCGAGCGCGCTGGTCCGTCGCTTCGTCGAGGGCGGCGGCAATTTCATCGACACCGCCGACGGCTATAGCGGCGGCGAATCCGAGAAGATGCTGGGGGTGGCGCTCAGGCAGCATGATCGCGACAGCCTCGTCATCGCGACGAAGTGCTGGTTCCCGAGTGGAGCGGCGGTGACGGCGCGGGGATTGTCGCGCAAGCATATCGTCGAGAGCTGCGAGAAGAGCCTCAAGCGGCTGGGACTCGACTATATCGACCTCTACCAGTTCCACGGGCCCGACCCTTATACCCCGATCGAGGAATCGCTGCGCGCCGCGGACGACCTGATCCGGGTGGGCAAGATCCGCTATCTGGGCTGCTCGAATTTTTATGCATGGCA
>Ga0207657_10003012_pt1 | contig 18059 bp, 11 predicted proteins | sample KBSC33metaG_FD_184316 | JGI IMG/M metagenome (GOLD analysis project Ga0207657, IMG submission 184316) | Corn rhizosphere microbial communities from Kellogg Biological Station, Michigan, USA - KBS C3-3 metaG (SPAdes) (version 2) | ecosystem: Host-associated > Plants > Roots > Rhizosphere > Soil ... | reverse complement strand
GCCATCGGCACGTACAGCGCATCCCAGGCATCGGCGCCGGCAAACAAGTTTTCGCCCTCGACAAAACCGAACAGCGCCACCGGCTCGTAGCGCTGTTCGTTGCCGGTCTCGCGCAGCACGATCGGATAGTGGGCCAGCACATTGCGAAACTCGGCCGGGAAGGTCGGGCAGATCGTGTCGCCGTCACCGAAGCGGGTGCCGCGGCCTAAAATGATTTTCAGGTCTTTGTGTTCGACGTTGTTCAACAAAACAGGGTGGGTCATTGCTTGCCTTTTCGTTCAAATGTCATTGACTACCTGGTTGGCATTCCGTGATGCACGATATGCCCGATCAGTTCGCGGTTGCCGGGCAGCCCCGCCAGCATCTTGCGGGTCATTGTGGCCGCCTGGCGGAAGTAGCCGTCGGCCAGTTCGGCGTGCTCGCCGTGGCGGATATGCCGGTCCACCTGCGGCACCAGCCCCATGCCGTACATCACGTATTGATAACTGGCTGCGGGAAACAGCTCTTCGATCCGGTGCAGGTCGTAGCGCGACGGCGGCAAACTCCGGCGTCGCCGCCTGCTTGGGCGCCCTGCCGGCGCGGCACAGGTGCGGCTGGGCGCTGACCAGATCGGCAAACGGCACGGCGCCGTGTTGGCGCTGCCAGCTCGCGGCCAGATGGGTTTCGCCATAGCCGTAGGGGAGTTCGAACGGGTGGTAAAACGCGTCGTCATCGCTGCCGTCGACCCAGCCGACGAACAGCGAGCCCTGTTTGAACGAGGCGTCGCAGGCGCGGAAGAAATCGTTCTCGGACACGCCGATGCGGCGCAAGGTCTCACGCATGCTGGGCCAGGTTCCCTCGCCGACGCCCACCGGCGCCACGTCGGGCGATTCGATCAAGGTCACCTTCAAGGCCGGTCCGGCAGGGGTCTGATGCGCTGCCGCGACCAGCGCGGCGGTCAGCCAGCCGGCCGAGCCGCCACCGACGATCACGACCTTTTCCAGGGGTTGACTACGCACGCGAGTTCCATCCAGTAAGTAGTGTAGCGATTCAGTGTAGCAAGAAAAAAGCAGGCCATGGTCGTCACCACGGCCTGCTTCAGGACCTGCTCACTTATCTAGTGCCGACTTCAGCAATCAGAACGTGTAACGTGCGCCGACCATGTAACGCGGGCCGGTTTGGGTTGCGTTCAGGAAGTGGGCCTGGGTGCGGCCATACTGGCGTTGCGTCGAATTGGTCAGATTGATCCCTTCGAACAGCACGTTCAGGTTCTTGGTCACGGCATAGCCCACGCTCAGGTCGGTCTGACCATAGGCCTTGGTGTACACCGGATCCAGGTGGCCGCCGCCATCGGTCTTCGAGGCCAGGAAGGAGTCGCGCCAGTTGTAGGCAAGCCGTACCGTCCAACCAAAGTTTTCATAAATACCCACCAGGTTGGCCGAATTGCTCAGACCCAGGATTGCGAACTGATCGGTGGTTTGGTCGTTCTTGTATTTCAACGGCGAGGTCACGTAGGTGTAGTTCGCCTGAACGCCAAAGCCCGTCTCGCCGAACATATGCTGAACGGCCAATTCGGCGCCATGCAAGCTGGCCGGTTGCGAGTTCACGAAGCTGGAGGTCCTGAACTGCATCAGCGGGTCGCTCGGGATGCCCGTGATCACACCGGTGGCATTGCCAACGGAGTTCACACCGGTCTTCGTGACGCCAGGCTGGCCGTTGAAGTTGTTGAGAATGTAGTTACGGATGCAGTTGGTGTCCGCAACGGTGCAACCACCAGTCGCCAGCGCGGCTTTATAGTACCCGCCACCGATCGGGGTATGGATGCCGTACTGGTTTTCCAGGACCTGGCTCTGGGCAGTGTAGTCAGTCAACTTTTTGTTGAACAGACCCAGCGAGGCGACGCTGTGCTGGGTGAAGTACCATTCGAAAGACAAGTCCAGGTTCTTCGACTTCACCGGTTTGAGGCTCGGATTACCCGTCGCAGCAGTGCCACCCAGATAGTAGTCGGAACCGGTGCCGATGTTCAGGCCGCCCTGCAGCTCGTTGTAACGGGCGCGGCTGATGGTGACGCCGGCGCCGGCGCGCACCTTGAAGTTCGAGGTCACGTCGAAGTCGGCATTCACGTTTGGCAACACGTTGCTATAGGAGCCATGCGTGGTCGAGTAGGCGGTACCGGCAAAGGTCAGCGGCAGCTCATTCTGCGAAATCCAGGTCACGCCCGTCGCCGGGAGCACCTGGGCCACCGAAGTGACCTTGGTTTTTTCGAAGTGCAGGCCGACCGAGGTGTGGACCGGAATGCTCAGTTCCCAGTCCTGGCTCAAGGCCACGTAGGCCGTCGTCGTTTTTTCCTCCAGACGCTGGTCGCTGTCGGTCGTGGCGAAATTCGGCAGGAAGCTTGCCTGCGTTTTCAGGCCGTCGTTACTGACATAGCCAGGCTTGGTGGCGGCGGCGGCGGTTGCCGCGCGCAGCGCGCCGAAATCGGCCGTGTAGAAGTCCCTGAACATGCCGGCTGCGCCGTCGCCACCGAACTGGTCGAAGTAGCTGGCGGTGTCACTCTTCGAGAACAGGCTGGCGGGATAGTCGTTCTTGCTGGTCAAGCCCGACCATCCGTTGTTCTGCACGAGCGATTGAGTCGAGCGGTTTTTCACGTCGGTATAGCCTACACCGAAGTTCAGGTTCGATTCTTCGGCCACCTTCCACTCGCCGCTCAACTGCAACTGCTTGACGGTCGACTTGACGTAGGTGTTGGAGAACTGCGAACCGGTTGCCTGGATCGGCTCGGCGGCCACGTTGGTGCCTTCAATGCCCAGGATCGGCAGCTCGTGGGTGAAGTCGACCGAGGTTCGGCCGCGGCTGAAGCTGGCGTTGCTCAGCTGATTACTGCTGCCCCATGGGCTGTCGGCTTTCGATTCAGCGCTCGACGAGTGGGCGTCGAGTGTGAACCTCAGGCCGGATTTCGGTTTCCAGACAGTGTTGAAGCCGACCGAATTCAGCGTGTTCTTGGTGGCATAGTCGGCTGAGATGACCGACATATCCTGCGGCGTGTTGTACACCTCGGAGTAAGTCAACGGTGCCTGGTTACTGCCGCCCGGCCAGGTGCTGGTCGAGGTCGGGGTTTGGGCAAACCAGACGCTCATCTCGGCGCGGCGGGTGTGCAGCTTGTTCTGCGCGAAGGTGTAGTCGAGGGTCGAGGTCAGTTCTTTGACCGGACGGAATTGCAGCACGGCCTGGCCATTCACACGCTCGCGCTCGAGACCGTTGACCTGGTAACCAAAGTTTTGTGGGCGCTCATACAGATCGTTCGGACCTGGACGGTTCGTTACGCTGCCGACGGGCGCACCGGGCTGCGGCAAGGTCGAGCCGTCAATCACATCCGAACCTTTGTAGGGGCCGATCCAGCCATTGGCGATCTGGGCACGATTCAAGCCCGAGTCGCGCTTCGAGTAGCTGGCGTTGCCGCCAAAGCCCCACATGCCATCTTTGGTGACGGTGCTGAAGATGCCGGACACTTCAGGCGTAACGCGCTTACCCTTCAGCAAGTCGGGCAGGTTCTGGCTCGACTGGTCCACCACGCCCTTGACGCCAACGCTCGCCACGGTGCCCTTTTGGTCGAAAGGACGCGCGGTCATGATGTTGACCGTGGCGCCGATGCCGCCGGACGGATCCTGGGCGCGGCTCGTCTTGTAGACCTGCAGCTGCGAAATGGCATCCGACGCCAGGTTGTCGAAGGAGAACGAGCGGCCGTTCGAGTCGTTCAGGTCAGCCGTCGGCATTTGACGGCCGTTCAACAGCACCAGGTTGAAGTCGGGGCCCATGCCGCGCACCGTAATCTTCTGGCCTTCGCCATTTTGACGGTCGATCGACACGCCGGTGATGCGCTGCAGCGACTCGGCCAGGTTCGTGTCCGGGAATTTACCGATGTCTTCAGCGACGATACCGTCGACGATACCATCGGAGTTCTTCTTCAGGTTCAGCGTGGACTGCATACTGGCTCGGATACCGGTCACCACGACGGTATTCGTCTCGACGCCCTGCACGGGCGTGGCCCCCGCCTGGTCGGTCGGCGCGGCGATGCCGTTGGCGGCGCCCGTATCCTGCGCATAGGCCGGCGCAACCAGGCCGGCGCAGGCACTCGCAACGGCGAGGCTGATCAGGCGATGCCTGGTGTTCAGGTGATGGGATAAAACCTTCTTGGTGTGCAGCACTGTGTCTCCTCTCGTCTCTCGAAAAAACGCCGCGCCGGACGGCGGCGGCGTCCGTAGTGGTGGTACTACTCCCGGCGCATGTCCGTGTCGCGGCGACCTTTCCGGCCGCCACAATGTTGACTCTATGGTCATTGATAGCGGACATCATTTGCTTAAGATTAAGAAGAATCCAGACATTGGTCAATCGGTCGAACGAAATTTTTGCACTGAAAAAGGTATGTATGCACTGAAATAATGCTGACTTTCTTGCCTGATTTCACATTACGTAATGTACGTACTGGGGCGACCCGGATCCACTTAAGAAATCGATTTCACAAATAAATCAATCACTTCGTTCCAACCCGCTGCGCAGGCCGGGCCGTTATACTTTTCACCAGCCAACGCCGGCGTCGTTATATTTATGCCCAATGCATGATGTACAAAATTTTCCAATCTGTTGCATAATCATCACACTCCACTTGATTTTCTCCGCCCATGCCCGTAACCGGTGACCAGCAACTCCTCAAGCAACTGAACCGCATGGCACTGGTACGCCAGGTCAGCCTCCAGCCTGGACTGTCGCGCGCCGCGCTGGCCGACGTGCTGGGCCTGACCAAGTCGACCATCAGCCTCCTCGTGCGCGAACTCGTCGACGAAGGCTGGCTCACGGAAAGCGAATTGCTCGTGACGGGCGAAGTGGGCCGGCGCGCCACGCCACTGCACCTCGACCCGTCGCACCTGGCCCTGCTCGGTGCCGACCTGGGCGTGGACGAAGCGCGCGTCGTCGCCACCAACCTGCTGGGTGAGGTGCTCGACACCCGGATCCTCACGTACGAGGACGCCGGCGACGCGGAAGCCTGCATCCGCCAGGCGACGCTCGCGCTCGTGAAGCTCGCGAAGCGGCTGGGGCGTCCGGGCGGAAGCGCGCGGGGACGGCGCGTGCTCGGCGTGGGCTTCGGCCTGCACGGCGCCGTCGACGAAGCGCGCGGCATCCTGCACCTCGCGCCGCACCTCGGCTGGCGCGACGTGGACGTCGCCGGCATCGTGCAAACCCACGTCGCCGGTTCGCCGCTGGACGGGCTGCCGCTGTACATGCAGAACGAGGCGAACGTGGCGGCACTGGGCGAATACGAATTCGCCGACCAGTCGGGCACCGACCCGCTGATCTACCTGTCGATCGGCTATGGCGTGGGCGCCGGCGTGATCGTCCACGACCGCCTGTTGACGGGCCTGTCGGGCTTCGCCGGCGAAGTGGGCCACACGATCCTGCAGGCCGGCGGCCCGCTGTGCTCGTGCGGACGCCGCGGCTGCGCCGACGCGCTGATCGGCCTCGATTCGCTGCTGGGCCGCGAGCGCCCGAGCCATCCCGCGCTGGAACACCTGTTCAAGCGCGTGGCCGAGGGCGATGCGGCCACGTGCGCCGCCGTCGACGCGGCCGGGCGCCAGCTCGGCATCCTGCTGAACAATCTGTGGGCCGGCTTCGATCCGATGGCGATCGTCATTGGCGGCCCGGCGCTGCAGCTGGGCGACGCGTTCATCGCCCCGGCACGCCACGTGCTGGCCGCGTACGCGCACGCGGCGATGCTGCAGCCGCCCGCGATCCGCACGTCGCACTTCGGCGCACAGGCCGTGGCCGTGGGCGCCGCCGCGCTGGCGCGCTACCGCGTCACGCGCCCGCTGGACGTGCAGAGCATCGCCCGCAGCAGCACGCGCGCGACGGGGTCCCGACCGGCCGGGCTCGCGCTGCCGCACTGAACCGCACCACCATAAGGAACACAATGACCGCTGACACGATCAACGTTGGACTCATCGGCTACGGCTTTGCCGGCCAAGTCTTCCATGCGCCGCTGCTGCGCACGACGCCTGGCCTGGCCATCGCCGCCGTCGCGAGCCGCAACGGCGACAAGGTGCGCGCCGACCTCGGCCCCGTGACCGTCCACGCCGATCCGGCCGCCCTCCTCGCCGATCCGGCCGTGCAGCTCGTCGTGCTCGCGAGCCCGAACGCGACGCACTTCCCGCTCGCGCAAGCCGCGCTGGAAGCGGGCAAGCACGTCGTCGTCGACAAGCCGTTCACGGACACCGCGGCGCAAGCCGCCGCGCTCGTGCGCCTCGCCGAAGACAAGGGCCTGCTGCTGAGCGTCTACCACAACCGCCGCTGGGACAGCACGACGCGCACCGCGCTGCGCCTGCTGGCCGCCGGCACGCTGGGCCAGGTGCGCCACGCGGCCATGCATTTCGACCGCTTCCGCCCGCAGCCGCAGGCGCGCTGGAAGGAAGACGCGGACGCCGGCGGCGGTATCTGGATGGACCTGGGCCCGCACCTGCTGGACGAAGCGCTGCTGTACTTCGGCGAACCGGTCGCCATCGAGGCCGACCTGCCGCTGCTGCGCCCCGGCAGCCGCTGCGAAGACCAGTTCCAGGTGCGCCTGCGCTACGCGGACGGCCTGCGCGTGGACCTCGGCGCCAGCATGGTCGCCGCCATCGCGCGCCCGCGCATCGCGCTGCACGGCCTGCAGGGCAGCTGGGTCAAGCAAAGCCTCGACCCGCAGGAGGCCGCGCTGATCGCGGGCCACCGTCCCACCGGGGCCCCGTCCGCATGGGGCATCGACGCGGAAGCCGGCACGCTGGCCGTGCTGCGCGACGGGACGGTTGCGACATCGAGCCTGCCGACGGAGAACGGCGCCTATCCGGCCTATTACGCGGGCATCCGCGACGCCCTGCTCGGCACGGGACCGAACCCCGTGCCGGCGCGCGCGGCGCTCACGGTAATGCGCCTGCTGGACGCTGGCCGCATCAGCGCCGCCGAACGGCGCGAAGTGCTGCTGGCCGACCTGCCCGCCTGACCACCTCTCGGGTCAGCCCTGGCCCGCTTCCAGGTTCGCGCGTACGCGCGCGAGCAAATCCAGCAACGTCGCGCGTTCCGCGTCCGGGATGCCGGCCAGCGCCGCCTCGGCCAATGCGCCGTCGTGGACGTGCAGCGCGGCGAACATCGGCTTCCCTTCTTCCGACAGCGACAGGCGCGTGCTGCGCTTGTCCGCCTCGTCGGCCACGGCCTCCACCCTAGTCTCGACTGGCAGCTGTTGGTTGGCGACGCCACCGCCCTGCCCGCGATCGCGCGCCGGCTGGAAGAGCTGCCGCGCGCCAGCCGCGTGCTCGTGCGCGTTCACGGGCGCGGCCGACGTCGACGTGCGCTGGTTCGACACGGCCGAGGATCTGGTGGCGGATGTGCGGGCGCTCGCCCTGCCGGACGGCCGCGGATTCGCGTGGGGTGGCGGCGAAGCGGCGCTGATGGCGCGGGTGCGCGCCGTGTTGAACGACAAGGGCGTGCCGCGCGAGGCGACACGCGTGTCGGCGTATTGGAAACGTGGTGTGGCGGAGCACCACGAACATCTCGAATGACGCGGTGAATCATGCGTTTGGTGGGCGGGGGCCGCCCACCCTACGCAAGACCGATGAATCACGTGTTTGGTAGGGTGGGCACCCCGTGCCCACCATGCGTCACGCGCCCCGCTTGCGCCGCCGCGCGCACGTCAACCCGGCCAAGGACGCGCCCATCAGCGCCAGCGACCCCGGCTCCGGCACCGTGAACTCGTCCATCGCCCACTGCGTCGGGCTGCTGTTGTAGACGACGAGCGTGTCGATGCCGGCCCAATCGAGCTCGATCCAGCGCGGCCCCATCGTGTCGATGGTGTACGCGCCGGACGCGAACAGCTGCGTGCCGCTGCGCCAGCCCTCGAACGAGATCTCCTGGTCGACCCACGCGGACGTGAAGTACGCGCCCGTGAACTGCCACGCGTTGCCGTCGGCCGACGAGATCGCCGCCGGCGCGCCGTACGCGTTGAACGCCGTGTTCATCGCAGAGACGGCGCCCGTGTCGAAACCGCTGCCCGGATACGCGTCGGCGCGCACGGTCCCCATATTGTCCCAGTTGAAGCCCGCATAGCCGGCGGCGATCGGCTGCGTCTCGTCGCCGGACAGGTCGTCGAAGTGGATGACCGCCGCGTTGGCCAGCGTGCAGGCGGCCAGCAGCGCGAGGCCGATGATGGTGGTTTTCATGTTCGTCCCTTTCAGTGCGCGAGACCGGCGACTTCGGCGTCGCTCAGTGCGGCGTTATAGATGCGCAGCTCGTCCATCGCGCCCTTGTACGGCGTGTCCCAGTAGTTCACGCCCAGCGCGAACGTGCCGGTCGTCGTCGTGAACACGTTCGGGAAGCCCGTGCCGGCGAAGCGCTTGACGCCGTTGACGTACACGTTGACGGCGCCGTTGTTGACGCTGAACGCCACGTGCGACCACTGGTTGACGGGGATGTTCATGCCGAGGCCCGCGTCATACCACGCAGTGCCCGACCACAGCATCGTCGCGCCGTTCACGAAGCCATGACCCATCGGCAGGAAGCTGATCCAGGAATCCGTCGTGCGCGCACCGAAGAACGTGGGCGTGAACGCGGTCAGCTGCGCGGGCTTCAGCCACATCGCCACGGTGTACGTGTTCGACGAGATCAGGCCGTTCGGCAGGCGCACGCCCGTCGCGCCGTCGAACACGGCCGCGTTGCCGCGCACGCCGGCGCCGTACGACAGGCTGCCGCCCGCCACGTCGATCTTGTTGCCGATCACGGAGCCCGGTGCGAACGCGCCGTTCGAGTCCGCGAGGTTGCCGTCGAACGCGTAGTACGCGACGAGGCCGCCCAGCTTGCGCACAGTGACGGTGAACGTCTTCGTCAACGTGATCGCGCCCTTCGTGATCCGTGCCGTCAAGGTGACGTTGATCGCACCGCTCGCCGGCGTCGTCACGACGCCCGTGTTGCTGACGACCGCGGGGTTCGATGAGGTCCACGTGATGACGGCATTGCGCGCGGCCGTCGTCGGCAACGTGAGGTTGCCCGTGACGGCCGTCGTGGCGCCCAGGCTCAGCTCATTGTAGATGGCGGTCGCCACCTGCATGTCGGTGCGCGGGATCAGGCGGCTGCCGAAGATCGCGACGCCTTCGCGCGACGACGCGGTGAACGTCGTCACGTACGACTTCGACGTCTCGTCCCATTCCGTGAGCAGCACGCCCTTGTACGTGGAGGCACCCGGCAGGTTGATCTCGACCTGGTTGCCGCCCAGCCGGCGCCACGTGCCCGTCACCGCGCCCGTGATGGTGCCGTTGGCGTTCAACGTGATCAGCTGCGACTTCTTGATCGTCGCGGTGATGTCCTTGCCGTGGTTGACGTACAGGTAGTCGCCGAACACGAACTCGGGCCGCAGGAACGCGGGCTGCGTCTCGTTGGCGTAGCGGTACGGCGCGACGACGGGCCAGCCGTCCGCGTTCATGAACATCTGGTGCACGCGCACCTCGTGCTGCTCGCCCCGTTCCGGGAAGCGCGTGTGGAAGATCAGGAAGTGCTTGCCCGTCGCGGGGTCGTACCACGCGGAGTTGTGGCCCGGCGAGACATAGCCCGTGCCGATCCCGGTGCCCGCCTCGCCCAGCTTGCGCTCGAACAGGAAGTTCCCCATCAGCTTGACGCCGTACGGCGTGATCGACGCGTCGTCGAACAGCGGTTTCGACGGATCGGCCTTCACGTTCGCCATCGCATTGCCTTGCGCGTCGTAGTACGGACCGTCCGGCGTCGTCGAGCGCGCGACACGCATGTTGTAGCCGCCGTTCGCATCGAGGCCGCCGAACGACGTGAACAGGTAGTAGTACGCGGTGGCCGGGCTGTACATCACGTACGCGCCTTCGATGCGCGCGTGGTTGCCGCCCATGAGGCGCTTGCCGTAACCCTGGTTCGGGTACGGCATGCCCGTGGCCGGGTTCATCTGCATGATGAAGATGCCGCCCGAGTACGAGCCGTAGATCATCCACAGCTTGCCCGCGTTGTCGAAGAAGACGTTCGGGTCCACCGTGTTCGGATGCTTTTGCGCGTCGTAGATCGTGCCGTCGTAACTGGCCTGGCCCCACATGCCGGACTTCAGGATCACGCCCTTGTTGACGTACGGGCCCTCGACGTTGTTCGCGACCGCAACGCCCAGCGCGGACCGGGGCGCGTCGCCCTCGCACGCGTCGTAGTACATGTAGTACTTGCCGTCCGCGAGCTGGCGCACGTCCGGTGCCCACAGCGTGGACGAATTCGCCCACGCGAACGTCTCGGCCAGTTCCGTGTAGACGTTCTTCGAGCCGTTGAGGAACAGCGGGTTGGTGGCGCTGACGCTGTCCGTCATCTGCGTCCACTTCATGAGGTCCTTCGACTTGGCCGACGCGAGGTGAGAGCCGAACACGTAGAACGTGTCGCCGACCTTGATCACGGACGGGTCGTGCACGGAAGCGTTCTGGAAGGTGGGCAAGGTGGCGCCGGCCTGGGCGCCGGCATCGGCGGCGAAGAAACAGGAAGCGAGCAACGCTCCCCATCCCGCGCGGGATAACAGATTGTTCAAGGTAATCTCCGTCGTAATAATTATGCGTGCGGCGATACGGTCATCCATATCACGGGCGGAGAATGCGGTATTTTCGGAGGCTTTGCAACAGGACTTACGGCGCGCCTAAGTGCCTGATTCGACCGGAAAATTTACAGATTTCAACCAGGAAATGCTTGCGATTCCAAAAAATGGAAAATCATCCGAGAAACGGAAAATATCGATATCGATGAGTCTCCGCGCGATAACTTTTTTCGGAATGGAATCGATTCGAAAATAAAAACGGATATCGCAGATTTTTTTGCGTGTTACAAAAAATATTTGCGAGCGCGGCCGCGAAATTCAGGCCGGGACGTGCAGCCGGCACACCCCGTCGCGCTCCAGCGTGTAGCGGTCGAAGTCGCGCGCGAGGAACAGGTTGCCGCCGTACGCGCCGCGGGCTTCCGCCTCCAGCGCCGCCAGCGACAGGGGCCCGTTGCCGTCCTGGTAGCGCGGGCTGAAGTGCGTGAGCACGAGGTTCGGCACCCCGGCCGCCGCGGCCGCGCGCGCCGTGCGCAGCGCGGAGCTGTGCATCGGGCCCGGCCCCACTTTGTGCAGCACCTCTTCCGTGTACGTCGCCTCGTGGATCAACACGTCGGCCGTGCGCGCCGCGTCCAGCAGCAGGCCGGGGTCGTCGTTGTCGCCGCCCACGATGATCGTGCGCGCCTTGCGTGGCGCCAGCAGCCAGTCGTCCGCGCGCAGCACGCGGCCGTCGGCCAGCATGACGTCGGCGCCGCGCTGCAGGTCGCCCCACGCGGGCCCGGGCGCGACGCCCGCCGCGCGCAGGCGCGCCGCATCGAGCCTGCGCTCGACCGCGCGCTCCGTGAAGCGGAACGCATACGACGGCATCCGGTGCGACAGCGCGATCGCGTCGACGGCCAGGTCGGGCAGCACCGCGTTGCCGGCCAGGTCGTCGATGGGGATGAACTCGAGCGCATACGGCAACCCCAGTTCCGTCGTCGCCATCACGCCTTCGAGGAAGCGCCACAACGGCGGCGGGCCGACGATCGCCAGCGGCGCCGTGCGGTTCTGCATGCCCGCGCTGGCCAGCAGGCCCGGCAGGCCGTAGCAATGGTCGCCGTGCAGGTGTGTGACGAAGACGGCGCGCAGGTCGTGCAGCGACAACGTGGTCTGCAGGATGCGGTGCTGCGTGCCCTCGCCGCAATCGACGAGCGACCAGCCGCCGGCAGGGCCGCGCAGCGCGAGGCCCGTCACGTTGCGCGTCTTCGTGGGGGTGCCGGACGAGGTGCCGAGGAACTGGAAGTCCATGTCGTGGAAGAGAGTGGATCGTGGTGCCATTATCGCCGACGCGGGCCGTGGCGGCGTGCACGTTCCGGTCGCCGCCAGCCCTGTTTCGCGCCGCCCACACCCCGTTTCGTCGCATCCGCCTTGCCGCCGCCGGGGCGCGGCGGCACAATGCCGGCAATCGCACAGCACCGCAAACCGCCATGACCGCCCTCGCCCCGTTCCGCCCGCCGCCCGCCGACGTCCGCCCCAAATGGCGCCGGCTGGCCGACGACTTCGGCCTCACGATCGCCGTCAGCGCCCTCGCCGCCGTCCTCATCACGCTCGTCAACGGCAAGACGTACGAGATGTACGACCAGATGGTGTACTCGATCGCCATTGGCGTCGTCGCGATGACGATCCTCGACGGCGTGCGCCTCACCTTGCTGGACGACCCGGCGCGCCGGCGCCGCTGGCTGGTGCCCTTCCTGCTGCTGCTCGTCGTGACGGCACCCGTCGCGCACTACTGCGGCTGCGTGATCGGCGGCCTGATCCTCGGCACGGGCTGGCCCGACCTGCACGACTACCCGAACGACCGCGGCCAGCGCAGCATGATCCTGTTCACGTTGATGGGCATCAGCGCGATGGTCTTGATGATCCTGAACCGCGAACGCATCGAGCGCATGAAGCTGGAACGCACGGAAGCCCGCGTGCGCGCCGAGACCATCGAACGCCAGGCGCTGCAGGCGCAACTGCGCTTGCTGCAGGCGCAGATCGAGCCGCACATGCTGTTCAACACGCTCGCGAACCTGCAAGGCCTGATCGCCATCGACCCGCAGCAGGCGAACCGGATGCTGGACCATCTGATCCAGTACCTGCGCGCCACCCTGTCCGCCACGCGGGCCGAGACGACGACCCTGGCGCAGGAGTTCGACGCGGCCGAGGCCTATCTCGGCCTGATGGCCGTGCGCATGGGCGCGCGGCTGTCGTACCGCTGCGTGCTGCCCGCCGCCCTGCGCGGCGCGCGCCTGCCCGCGATGCTGCTGCAGCCGCTCGTCGAAAACGCCATCATCCACGGCCTGGAGCCGAAGATCGACGGCGGCACCGTGACCGTCGAGGCGCACGCGCACGCGGACGTGCTTGAGATCTGCGTGACCGACACGGGCCTCGGCCTGAACGACACCGAACCGGCCGCGAAAGGCACGGGCGTCGGCGTGACGACGACGCGCGAACGCCTGCGGGCGCTGTACGGCGTGCGCGCCGCGCTGACCCTCGTTCCCGCCCAGCCGCACGGCGTGCTGGCCCGCCTGACGCTTCCTTTGGAGACCGCATGAACCCATCCACGCCGCCGCGCGCCCTCATCGCCGAGGACGAACCGATCCTCGCCGCCACGCTGGCCGCCACCTTGCGCCGCCTGTGGCCCGAACTGGACATCGTCGGCACCGCGCCGAACGGCGTCGCCGCCGTCCAGCAGGCGCTCGAGCTGCACCCCGACATCCTGTTCCTCGACATCAAGATGCCGGGCCAGACGGGCCTGGACGCCGCCCAGGAGCTGGCCGAGCGCTGGGACGATGCGGGGCCGTTCCCGCACATCGTGTTCGTGACGGCGTACGACGACTACGCCGTGCAGGCGTTCGAGCAGGCCGCCGTCGATTACGTGATGAAGCCCGTGAGCGACGCGCGCCTCGCGCGCACCGTCGAGCGCCTCAAGGCGCGCCTGGCCCCGGTGGCGGACGGCGCGGCCGGCGACGGGCTCGCGGGTCTCGTCGAGCAGATGCGCGCCCTGCTGCCGGCCGCCGCGCCGGCCGAGCGCCTGACGATGATCCGCGCGGCCGTCGGCAACGTCGTGCGCATGATTCCCGTGCAGGACGTGGCGTATTTCCAGGCGCTCGACAAATACGTGAACGTGGCGAGCGGCGACGGCGACGCGCTGATCCGCCTGAGCCTGAAGGACTTGCTGCCGCAGCTCGACCCGGACCAGTTCCGGCAGATCAGCCGCGGCGCCATCGTCAACCTGCGCCATGTGGCGAGCGCCAGCCGCGACGACGCGGGCAAGCTGACGCTGCACCTGCGCAACCGCACCGACAAGCTGCGCGTGAGTCCCTTGTTCGCGCACCTGTTCCGGCAGATGTAAAAACGCCGCGGCGCCGTTTCCGGTGCCGCGGCGGTCGTTGGCTACATCGTCATCAGTTGGTGTAGATCAGGCCGCGGCCCGTACCGCTGAAGTAGATGCGGCCATACGTGCTCCAGTCGGCCGCCATCACGCCGATGCCGCCGTACTGGTGCGTGTCGTCGTTGAAGCGGGCCCAGGTCGCGCCCCCATCGTCAGAGTGGTAGACGCCCCACACGCCATTCCTCGCGCCCACGACGTAGACGGCGGCCGAGTACGAAGAGCCGCTCTGCGCCTTGCCCAGGGCGACGATGCTGGCACCCTGCAACTGGCCCGTCGAGCCGCTGCCCGCGATCGTCCCGAAGCCGGACAGCTTCGTCCAGCTCGCACCCGAATTGGTCGAGTGATAGACCGCATTGCCGTCAGCCAGCCAGAGGTCGCCCTCGACGTTCGGATTGACCGCCAGCGACGTGGCATACCAGGCGTTCGGCGCCAGGTTGGCCGACACCGAACCTTGGCTCAGCGTGAAGTTATGGCCACCATCGGTCGAGACGTAGACCTTGCCGGCCGTACCCCACGACGCGCCGCCGGAATCGTAGGCATAAACCTTGTTCGGATTCCTGCGATCGACCGCGAGGCGGTAGCCACGATTGATACCGACGGCGGACAGCGCCGGCAGGTTGGTCGAGGTCCAGCTCGCGCCATTGTTCGTCGTGTACGACGGGACGGAGTTGGCGGGCGCCCAGATCGCGTTGTTGCGGTACGTGGTCACGATGCTCGCCGATTCGGCGGTGTTGCTGGAAGCGCCGGCAGGCAGAGTGGCGAAGTTCGACCAGCTGTTGCCGCCGTCGCCCGACCAGGAGCCGAACGCGGCACTGTTCGAGTTGAGAACGCCGGCACTGACGATATAGGTCGGATCGGACCACAGCACGTCGGCGGCATTGCCGTTGCTCCATGCGCTGTTGGGCGTCCTCGTCGGCGTCGCGGCGAGGTCCGTCTGGACCCAGGTGCCGATGTCGCCCGCGCTGTTGACGAACTTGTACGACGCGCCGGCCGGCGGCGTGACGAGCGCCAAGGTCGCGGTTTCCTCGAGGTTGTTAATCGGCGCGTCCCAGCTCGGGCTGGCCGCCGACGCGTTCCACGTTTCCCAGACACCGCCGCCATGGATGTGCAAGATGTGATCCTTGTTGGTCGGATCGATCTCGATGTCGTCCACCCAGCCCCGATATCCCCCGCCCCAGTGCTGCATGCCGTCCGCGATCTCGCGCCAGCTGACGCCGCCGTTGTCGGACAGCTGGACGACCGGCTGGCCGGCGCTCCACGTACCGGTCACCGCGAGCGCGATGCGGGCCGTCGAGCCGTTACCGTACACGGACACGCCGCCGTAGCCGCCCTGCGTGGTGGTGGCGAGTTGGGTCCAGGTCTCGCCGAAGGTCACGCCGCCGAACCGGTACAGGTAGCCGGGACCGCCGGCGCCCTGCCCGGCGGTCTTGTTGAACGCGATGTAGTAATTGCCGTCGCTGGTGCGCACCGCGTGCGGCACGTAGTAGCCGGCCACGTTGGACGGCACCGACACGGGCGTCCACGAGGCGCCGCCGTTGACGGACTTGTAGAACGTCGAGGTCAGGCCCGCCTTCTGCCCGTAGTCCGGTGCGACGGCGGCGTACATGATCCACGTCGTCGCGCCGCCGCCCACGTTCGAGTTGTCGAAGATGATCTGCTCGACGCCCACCGGCGCGCCCAGCGACTGGATCTCGCTGGCCGACAGCACCTTGCTCGACAATCCGGTCTGGGTCCACGTCTGGCCCGAGTTCGTGCTCTTCCACAGGCCGGCCGTGCGCGACGCGTAGAACATCGTCGACGGGTTGGTCGGGTCGAGCTTCAGGCGTTCGCCGACGGCGCGCGCGTTCTCGTTGCCGCCCACGGGGAACGGCAAGTCGTAGTGCGTCCAGGTGTTGCCGCGGTCGCCCGAGACGTAGATGCGGCCATTGATCGGGTTGCCTTGCCAGTCGTGCGAATACATGCCCGTGACCAGGTACACCTTGTTGTCGTTGGTCGGATCGAGGGCGATGCTTTCCACGCCGTGGAAGGTACTTTCGCCCGCGTTGAAGCCGATGCCGTCGGTGATCGGCGTCCACGAGCCGCCCCCGTTCCAGCGGTAGGCACCGCCGATGTCGGTGCGGGCATACATGACGTTGTAGCTGGTCGGATGGTAGATCAGGCCGGTGACGTAGCCGCCGCCGCCCCATTTCACGCTCGTGTAGGCAGTCGCCGAGCCGACGGTGGCCGCGAGGACGGGACCGGCCGTGGCGACGGGGCTGGAGGTGCCCTGGGTCGAGTTGCCGCCGCTGCAGCCTGCAAGAAGCGCCGCGAACAGCGCCGGGAGGACCAAACTGTGCTTCCGATTCATTGTGTCTCCTCTAAATGGAAAGGATGATTGGCTTGCCGTTTTCCGGTCTGGATCGACGTAGTCCCACCGCGCTGGCCCTGCCGCCATGCCGAAGATCGTCCGGCACGGCGACAAGGAAGACCGCGCCGGACCGGCGCGCAGCGCGCTTCCTGTCGTCGACGTCGTGGCAGGCGTACCGGCGCGATCGTCGCGATCGCGATCCGGCGGCACCATGCTCCGCATCAACGTTTTTTATATATGAGAAACCGCAATCGCCGTGCACAGAGACCGCGATGGCGTCGCGGCTGCGTACGGCGTCGAACATGGAACTTGAAGCACGCCCGCCCTGCCGATCTCCGTCAGCTGGGCAGCGCTCGTTGGCTTTACCGGCCCAGGCGCGATGCACGCCCGGACCGATATCTGGCATCCGCTCGCATTAACGACTGCATGCGAACAAATGAATGAGTATTTAATATAGTTTAATACTCACATTTTTTCACTGTCAACAGAATTCACAATCGCAAAAAAACCGTTGCGGCCCGTTTCCGGGACCGCAACGGTCATGATCTACGTCAGGGGCGTAATGCTCAGTTAGTGTAGATCACGCCGCGACCGGTACCATTGAAGTAGATGCGGCCGTAGGTGTTCCAGTCCCCCGCGATCACGCTGATGCCGCCGTACTGGTGGGTGTCATCGTTGTAGCGCGCCCAGGTCGCACCGCCGTCGTCCGAATGGTAGATGCCCCAGACGCCGTTCCTCGTGCCCACGACGTAGATCGCGGCCGAGTACGAGCTGCCCGTCTGCGCCTTGCCCAGCGCGATCCTGGTGGCGCCTTGCAGCGCCCCCCTCGAGCCGCTGGCGGCTACCGTCGCGAAGCCGGAAAGCTTGGTCCAGCTTGTGCCCGAATTGGTCGAGTGGTAGACGGCGTTGCCGTCGGTCACCCAGAGGTCGCCGGCGGCGTTGGGATTGGCCACCATCGTCGAGAGCCCGAATTCATTCGGGGCGAAGTTGGCCGCTACCGAACCCTGGACCAGCGTGAACGAATGGCCGCCATCGGTCGAGAGATAGACCTTGCCCGTCGTGTTGTTCCAGTTCGCGCCGCCCCCATCGAACGCGTAGACCTTGTTCGGGCTCTGGCGGTCGACGACGAGGCGATAGGCGTTATTCAGGCCGCCGTTGGGTGCGGGCAGACCGCTGACCTGGGTCCAGCTCGCACCGTTGTTCGTGGTATAGGACGGGATCGAGTTGGCGGGCGCCCAGACGATGTTGTTGCGCGACGTCGTCACGATGCTCACCGTGTCGGCGAAGTTGGTGGAGGCGCCGGAGGCCAGGGTCGTGAAGTTCGACCACGTGGCGCCGCTGTCGCCGGACCAGGCGCCGTAGGCGACCGTGGGCGTGCCGGAAATGGTGCCGACGGCGACCATGTACGTCGGATCGGACCACAAGACGTCGGCGGCGTCGCCATTGCCCCATTGGCTCTGCGGCGTCCTGGTCGGCGTCGCCGCGAGGTCTGTCTGGACCCAATTACCGATATCGCCCACGCTGTTGACGAACTTGTACGACGCGCCGGCCGGCGGCGTGACGAGCGACAGGATCGCGGTTTCCTCGAGGTTATTGTTCGGGAAGTCCCAGCTCGGGGTGGTCGCCGACGCGTTCCAGGTTTCCCAGACGCCGCCGCCGGTGATGTGCATGATGTGATCCTTGTTGGCCGGATCGATCTCGATGTCGTCCACCCACCCCCG
>Ga0207657_10003011_pt1 | contig 18059 bp, 16 predicted proteins | sample KBSC33metaG_FD_184316 | JGI IMG/M metagenome (GOLD analysis project Ga0207657, IMG submission 184316) | Corn rhizosphere microbial communities from Kellogg Biological Station, Michigan, USA - KBS C3-3 metaG (SPAdes) (version 2) | ecosystem: Host-associated > Plants > Roots > Rhizosphere > Soil ... | reverse complement strand
CTTTTTATCATTATCCAAAATGTATTAAAATGAAAAATATTTCCAGGAATTTCTTATCAGATATACCGGCAGCATTTGTTGTATTTCTTGTTGCGCTTCCGCTTTGTTTGGGAATCGCATTAGGTTCAGGTGCTCCTTTATTTTCAGGACTTATTGCAGGTATTGTTGGAGGCATTGTTGTGGGCGTCTTAAGCGGTTCGCATTTAAGTGTAAGCGGTCCTGCTGCAGGTTTAACCGCAATTGTAGCAGCCGCAATTTTGAAGATGCCTGCTTATCAAACTTTTTTGCTTGCTGTTGTGATTGCAGGGATTATTCAAGTCGGTTTAGGTTTTGCAAAAGCAGGTGTACTCGGTGATTATGTTCCTTCAAGCGCTATAAAAGGAATGCTTTCCGCAATCGGGCTTATACTTATCTTAAAACAATTACCACATCTCATGGGTTATGATGCCGATTTTGAAGGGGATTATAAATTTGTTCAGGCAGATAATGAAAACACTTTTAGCGGCATTATAAGAGCGGTTGAAAAAATCACACCACTTGCATTGCTGATCGGTTTTGTTTCATTAGGCTTACAAATTTTTTGGGATAAAGTATTGATCAAAAAATCAAAACTGTTTCAATTCATTCCTGCACCTTTGGTTGTAGTGCTTACCGGAAGTGCAATTGCGTATTTTGCAAATGATCGATTTGTATTAAGCGAAGATCAAATGGTAAACTTACCCATTGCATCGAGCATGCAGGATTTTTTTACATTTTTTACCACTCCTGATTGGAGTTCATTAACTGACAAAACAGTTTGGATAACTGCAATCACACTTGCCATAGTTGCAAGTCTTGAAACATTATTAAATATTGAAGCTGCAGATGATCTTGATCCTTATCAACGCGTAACACCAACTAATCGTGAACTAAAAGCACAAGGTATTGGAAATATAGTTTCAGGATTAATTGGCGGTTTACCCGTAACGTCAGTAGTTGTGCGAACTTCTGTAAATGTGAATATGCGTGCAAAAACAAAATTATCTGCCATCATGCATGGCGTTTTGCTTCTGTTAAGCGTGGCAATCATTCCTTCGTTGTTAAAATTTATTCCGTTGTCTGCGCTTGCGGCAATTCTTATCTACACAGGATACAAGCTTGCAAAGCCTTCCATTTTTAAAGAGTTCTACAAAAAAGGCTTTGATCAGTTTATTCCTTTCACCGTAACGGTAATTGCCATTATTTTTACTGATCTTTTAACGGGCATCGTCATCGGCATTGCGGTGGGATTATTTTTTGTGATGAGAAGCAATTTTAAAACAGCTCTTGTTGCTGTGAACGATGATAATAAATATCTGATCAGGTTGAGAAAAGATGTATCGTTTCTTAACAAGCCTGTTTTAAAAGCAAAACTTGAAGAAGTTCCTCGAAACGGATCTGTACTTATTGATATTTCCCGTGCGGATTTTATTGATAAGGATGTGGTAGAAGTTATCAATGATTTTATGAAACATGCATCATTGAAAAACATCAAAGTGGAAATAAAGAAAAGCCACATAAAAAAAGATCACCGGCTTATTGCTCCGTTGCAGAAAGAATTGTTGCCGGTTTAAAACTGTGAGAATAATTTTTATGGTACCGGCTTTTGTGCAATGCCCGGCTTCCGTTGCGTCGCACACTTCAACAGTTGAAGCCGGATGGAACAGAAAAAAAATATCATTACATCTTCTTAAAAAATCAAGAAAAAATATTATGAAATCATACGAAAAACTTCTGCTCGAAAACAAAGCATGGGCAAATGAAAAAGTAAAAGACGACCCTCAATATTTTAATCACCTTGCACAGTTGCAAAATCCGGAATTTTTATGGATCGGTTGCAGCGACAGTCGTGTGCCCGCAAATGAAATTACAGGCACGCAACCGGGAGAAATATTTGTACATCGAAACATTGCAAACATGGTTGTACATACAGATGTAAACCTGTTAAGCGTACTTGAGTATGCCGTGAATCATTTGAAAGTAAGACATGTGATCGTTTGTGGTCACTACGGTTGCGGTGGAATAAAAGCTGCTACAACAAATCATGATTACAAGCAGGTGCTTAACATGTGGCTTAGAAATATTAAAGATGTTTACCGGCTGCATGCAGACGAATTGAATGCAATTGAAGATGATGAGAAGCGTTGCGATCGTTTGGTAGAATTGAATGTTACAGAGCAATTAATTCATCTTGCCAAAACATCCATTATTCAACGTGCCTGGAAATATTATGGTCTTCCGCATTTGCACGGATGGGTATATGGATTAAAGGATGGCATAATAAAACCGTTGATGGATATGCCTGCAAACACACGTATTGACCAGTTGTATGAGTATGATGATCTTTAAAATTCTGTTTGAAAGTTTATTTCAAACACAAGTTATCTGCTAAATATTTTTTTACATCAATTTTAAAACCTCCCGCAGCTTTCAAAAAGCGGGAGGTTTAATCAGGTAATGTTCCAAAAAATAGTTGGTGATATTTTTAGTTATTGTGTGCAGATAAATGTTCACGGATTGATCATAATATGAGCCCTGTACGTACCGGCATTCATTATCCACGGCTGACCCTTACCGGATCCTGAAGGTTTTTCTGGTAGTCCTGTACTTGCAGACGTTGCATAAGGAACGTAAATCACGTAACGTAAATAGCCATTCTTTACTTCACCGGTTTGGCTGTTAAAATCTTTGTCTTCCGCGGAGTAAACATACAAAGCTGCGGGATGTGTGGGCATTTGTAAGGCACCTTCTTTTACTTCTTTTCCACGTTCATCAAATACCTGTTGATCATTCATTCCCTGCATTCTTAGTTCGCGACCACGCTTCATAAATGGTTCCAGTTCTTTAACGTAACATGCAACGGAAAAGCCCGGCTTATCAGGATCGTCTGCAAGACAAATAAGTTCGTTCGTACCCTGTCTTAGCACGATAAGTTTTTTATCGGATGAGTAACCGTAAACAGTGCTGCTATCTCTTTTCCCTTCCGGCGCAGCTAATGTTGCGCACTTTATTTGTATTTCTGCTGAAGGCACTTTGTTTTGAGAAAAACATGAATAATGTGCAGTTATCACTGTAATAAAAAAAAGAACGTTTTTCATACGCGGTCGTTGAGTAAAAATTTGATTGCAATAAAATAGAATAAAGTCTATTGAAGGTAATGATTTTATCACACTTTATTATGCATGTAATTTGCATAGCAAACGACTTTGCGGTATTTATTAGATTAAACAAATGTGCAAGGTTTTTTATTGAGAAGATTGACAATTGGTCGCAAATGCGGATATATGTAAGAAATGTAAAAACATTGAGTTCAACAAAGAACCGAACATTGAAGGGAGTGACACAACGAAGATGCCATGAAATATTTCTGCCGGCTAAAAAAATTCTAACTAAAAAATCATTTATAAAAAGAGAAGATCGAATAATGATCAATACATTATTTTTGAAAACCTATAATATAATGATTGCTCATTTAAGTAAAAACACACAACATGTCAAAACCAAACAAAGCTTCGCGCAGAAAATTTTTACAACAGATCGGCGCTACAAGTTTATTAGCTGCATCTGCACCATTAAGTAGTTTCGCTGCAAAAGAAAAAGCAGAAGAAAGAATCTTATTTTATGAGAGGAAGATTGCTTCATCCGATAAAATACGCCTGGGTGTTATCGGCTTTGGCATACAGGGACATTTTGATCTGCAAACGGCGTTGAAAGTGCCGGGCGTAGAACTGGCAGGCATTTGCGATCTCTACACTGGAAGAATTCAAAATGCAAAAGAGACATACGGTAACGATCTTTTTACTACAAGAAATTATAAAGAACTTTTAGATAAATCAGACATTGATGCAGTGATCATTGCCACTACTGATTGCTGGCATGCACAAATAACTAAAGATGCACTAGCAAAAAGTAAAGCTGTGTATTGTGAAAAGCCGATGGTGAAAAAAATAAGCGAAGGACCGGGAGTGATAGATGCGCAAAAGAAATCTGGCAAAGTATTGCAGGTAGGCAGCCAGCGTGTGAGCAGCATCGGTTTGGCAAAAGCAAAGGAATTATTGGCTGCAGGAGAAATAGGGAAACTGAATATGGTGAATGCCGTATATGACAGGCAAGGTTCTATCGGCGCATGGGAATACACAATTCCTGATGATGCAAGCGCAGAGACAACTGATTGGGAAACGTTTATAAAAGTAACAGAGAAGATGCCTTATGATTCAAAAAAATTCTTCTGGTGGCGTGCTTTTAAAGAAGTAGGAACAGGTGTTGCAGGTGATCTTTTTATTCACTTGTTAAGTGGTACACATTTCATCACCAATTCAAAAGGACCTGAAACCATTTACAGCACGGGTCAATTCAGTTATTGGAAAGATGGACGCAATATGCCTGATGTAATGTCTGGTGTAATGCAATATGGTGATACACCAGAACATCCTGCATTCCAGTTAACCCTGCAGGTGAACTTTATCAGCGGAACAGGTGGAGAAGAGCTTACACAATTTGTAGGTTCTGAAGGCATAATAATAGTTAAGGGAAATAATCTTATTGTAAAACACAGCATCATGCCTGAAGCGCCGGAGTTTGGCGGTTATGATTCTTTGTTTACTTTTTCAAAAAGCATGCAGGAGCAGATGCAGAAAGAATATGATGCAAAATGGACAGAGGCGCAAAGAAAAAAACCAACTAAAGATGATATTAATTTTAAAGCACCACAGGGTTACAGCGATCACTTAGATCATTTTACTAATTTCTTTGATTCGGTAAGAACGGGCAAGACAGTTGTGGAAGATGCAACATTTGGTTTCAGAGCTGCGGCACCGGCTTTATCATGCAATGAAAGTTATTTTCAAAAGAAAATTATTCGTTGGGATCCGGTTAATATGAAGTTGGTATAAATTAATAACAATAATAGTTTCGAGATGGGGTGAAGTTTGCAAACTTTACCCCATCTTTTTTAAATTCATATCATTACTTGTGAAAGTTTTCTACTGCAACAGTATAAATGTTCTTACTGCTAAGTTTTTTATTTTGCTCTTAACAATATTGCACCAATGATTTGTTTAAAGGATGCAAGCCAGTCCCAAACAAAACGGTTGTTGTCATGATTTTTCTCTCCGATATTTATCACCTCACAATGCAAAGAAATTTTTTCTGCAAGTTCATCTACAAGTTTAATCGCTGTGATTGATTTTACTGCATTAGCAAATTTTTCTGTGAAAACATGTCCCCAGATCTCAACTGCGATAGAAGCATCTGTAACGTCAAACTCTCTATTGAATTGAGCATAAAATTCTTTTTTTATTGCTAATACAAGTTCATCCGTTGCAGCTTCAGGCATTTCTGTTATTAGTGACAGCAACTGCTCATCGCTGAGAATGGCTATACTGTTTTCATGCAATTGAACAGAAATGTTTTTATTCTTTACACTGATGCTTCTATACATTTTATGAATGTATAAAAAACTGTTGTATGAGTGCACACATCATAGTTTATTATAGATAAAAACAATTTATTGATGCTGGTATTTACAAATGTTCAAATTTATTGTGCTAAACATTTCTCCTGTTTGGAACTTCTGCTTTATGAGGAAGTTTATAACTTCAACTACAGTTAAAAATTTTATTCTTTTTGTTAAACCAATTTTATGGAATACGAGATCAAACTAAGCAACATCAGAGGACGATCAAAAAGAGGAAATTTTTTGTGCAGTGCCGGAAAAATATTTACAATTGTATTCTTTCTGACTTTCGCCAAGAGTTATGATGTTCTGCAAGCGCAACGTTTATCCCGCGACCTGAACATGGACCTATTGACAAACCAGGTCGGCTACCTGCCTTCATCAACAAAGACATGCGTGATGCAAGGAACCGGTAAAAGAGATTTTGAAGTGGTGGAAATTCCTTCTGGTAAGGTCGTATACAAAGGGACATTGACTCCCTGCCATGGAGACTTTGGCGCCTATGCCTGCGCAGATTTCAGTACGGTTGCAAAGGAAGGCCGGTACTATTTAAGAGCAGACACTCTGAGATCTTTTCCTTTTAGTATTTCAAATTCCGTTTATCAACCGGAGATGAATATGATTGTTCATTATTTCTCGCAGCAACGCTGCGGAGCAAGTACTACCGGTTATTTATCTCCCTGCCATACTGATGATGGGATACGTATTGATAATGGAAAGCATCAGGATGTTACCGGCGGATGGCACGATGCCAGTGATCTGAGGAAATGGGTTTCTGCAACCATTTATGGTGTAATAGGTTTGGCAAAGGCTTACGACCTGGAGGATTCTCAATATGATAAGATAATACTGGATGAGTTGCTTTGGGGTAACCAGTACTTTTTGAAAATGCAGGAACCCCAGGGATACGTGATGGATTTTATAGGTGGCGATTTAAAAAAACATTCAGACAATAATCGCTGGACCGACAATAAGATCGGGAGTGAGGGTACAGATATCAAATTAGTAGAACCAAATGCAGGCATTTCTAAACAATTGATGCTGGTTTCAGACAATCAGGATGACCGGATTATTCAAACCCAGCCTGTAGAAATGACGGCACAATATAATTTCGTTACTGCAGAAGCTATGATGGCACGCATTACTTCAAAGATTGATCCCGCCTATTCAAAGCGATGTCTTGACGCAGCGCAAAAATGTTATGACTGGTGTCTGAACTCAAACAGTGATACCACTGCTGCTATCGCCGGTGCAGCACTTCAGGCTGTTATCGAAATGTACAGAACCACTAATCTTCCGGCATATCATAAACACGCAACAGAGCTCGCCCTTTACCTAAAAAAATTGCAGGCGGCTGATCTGACGGAAGGAGTATCCGGTTTTTTTTATAATTCGTTTTCAGATCATGAACCATATAAAAATATCTGGAACGGCTGCCAGGCCTTCATCGGTTTGAGTGATCTGGTTCTGATGTTTCCTAATGATAAGGATGTACAGTTATGGAAATCTGGGATAAAAGAATATGCAGAGCATTATCTTTTGCTACTCTCTCAAAAAAATAGTTTTGGCATTGTTCCTTTCGGTCTGTATGAAAAAGACCCTGGAGGAAACAAGAAGATTGGAAAGTATTGGTACCGGTATTTCATGGAACCCGAACTGGAATGGTGGGTGGGTATCAATTCCAATATTGCTTCATCAGGAGTTGGTCTTTTGAAAGCAGCATCTGTTCTGAAGGACGACCATATGAAAGCTTTAGCACAAAAACAACTGGATTGGATATTAGGATCAAATCCTTTCAACAGTTCAACCATGGAGGGCGCAGGTTATAATCACCCGGTTCATTTTGCAGGTTCCTCATTTCTTCCTTCAGTTCCTGTATTGCCCGGAGCCGTGTTGAACGGTCTTGGTGGTGACCACGAAGATATGCCGGTAATAGGTAACGGCGATTGGCAGATTTCGGAATACTGGACGCCAATGGTAGCATACACTTTGTGGTTAATGGCAGCACTTTCAGAAAATGGAAACGCTTACTAGTGTTATATCAGCTTTAGTTTATCGCTTAACATGAAAATCTCCTTTCGTTTATCTTTAGGTTATTCAAAATACATGATGAACCACTCGGAAAACAGCAGGCGCAATTTTATAAAAAAGACCGCACTCGGAACTGCAATACTTGCAACTGAAAATTTTTTCACAGAGAACGTCAAAAGTGCTTCTCTCCTTCATGAGCAAAATGATATATCACCCTGGTATAAACGCATCACTCGATGGGGGCAGGTGAATATAACAGAGAAAGATCCGTTGCGATACGATATTGGTTGGTGGCGCAAATACTGGAAACAAACCGAAACGCAGGGAGTGATCGTTAATGCTGGTGGCATTGTTGCTTATTACCCAACGCATATTCCCCTGCATAAAAAAGCAGAATATCTGGATGACACGGATTTGTTTGGTGAGTTGTGCAGTGCGGCACATGAGGACGGTCTTGCTGTGTTTGCACGCATGGACTCTAACAGGGCAGATGAAACATTCTATAATGCACATCCGGGTTGGTTTGCCACAGATGCCAAAGGCAAACCTTACAGGGCAGGTGATCTTTACATAACCTGTATCAACAGCCCGTATTATGAAGATCACATTCCCTCAATACTTACAGAGATCGCTGAAATGTACAAGCCGGAGGGATTTACAGATAATAGCTGGAGTGGTTTGGGACGTGAATCGATTTGCTATTGTGAGTATTGCAAAAACAGCTTTCGCGAAAAAACGGGAAACGAAATTCCTTTGGAAAAGAACTGGAACGACAAAGTTTATCAGCAATGGATAAAATGGAACTATGCGCGGAGATTGGAAATATGGGATCTCAACAATAAAACAACAAAAGCGGCGGGAGGTGATTTCTGCATTTGGTCAGGCATGAATAGTGGTTCCATTACGGGGCAAAGCAGGAGCTTTCGGGATTACAGAGCTATTGCAAACAAGGCTGAGATAATTATGCTGGATGACCAGGCACGAACCGATGATGACGGTTTTCAGCACAATGGGGAAACAGGAAAATTGATACATGGAATTTTGGGATGGGATAAACTTATTCCCGAAAGCATGGCAATGTACCAGGCACATAAACCATGGTTCAGGTTAGCAAGCAAGCCGGAACCGGAAGCAAGAATATGGATGCTCGAAGGAATTGCGGGTGGTATTCAACCCTGGTGGCACATGGTAAGCGCTTATCATGAAGACAGGAGAATGTATCACTCTCCCGTTCGAACGTTTCAATGGCATAAAGCAAATGAACAATATTTATTGAACCGTGTTCCCGTAGCGAATGTGGGCGTAGTTTGGTCACAAAATAATACTGATTTTTACGGAAGGGATAATGCCTCACAACTTGTTGAAATGCCATGGCGTGGAATGACACAAGCGCTTATGCGTGCACGCATCCCATATCTTCCTGTACATATTGATGATGTTGATCGCGATGGTGAGCAATTCACGGTACTCGTGTTGCCAAATGTAGCAGCGATGAGTGATGAACAAATTGCTGCTGTTCGCCGTTTTGTTCAAAAAGGTGGCAGCCTCATAGCTACCGGCGAAACGAGTTTATATAATGAGTGGGGCAATAAGGGTAGCGATTTCGCTTTAGCTGATATATTTAAGGCACACATTACAAAAGAAATAAATCAGGAATTGCCACCACCTCCTGAGAAATTTGCGGGAGAAGCATATCACACCTATTTGCGACTTACTCCTGAACTTCGCAGGATTGTAAATGGTCCGCATGTTCCGGATGAACCGGTCGCGAACGGTAAGCGTCATCCCATATTGAAAGGATTTGAGGAGACAGATATTCTTCCTTTCGGCGGTTTGTTACACCCGCTAAGCATCGATCCCGGTTCCGAAGTATTGATGACCTATATTCCTCAATTTCCTGTGTATCCGCCTGAAAAAGCGTACATGACAGAACCTAAAACCAATATTCCCGGTATTATCATCAACACTACTTCAGCGGGAGGCAGAATAATTTATTTGCCTGCCGATATTGATCGTCAGTTTGCTGTAGGCAATTTACCCGATCATGGAAATCTTCTTAAAAATATTGTCTTATGGACTTTGCAGGATGAGCTTCCAATTATTGTAAAAGGAGCAGGATTGATAGATATTCATCTGTATGAACAAAAAGAAAAACTCATTCTTCACCTGGTAAATCTTACTAACCAAAATACATGGAGACAACCACTTGATGAATTGATCACTGTTGGACCATTGTTTATTTCAATAAAAAAGAAACAAGCCGTGAAAGGAGAAATTCATTCATTAGTTTCTAATAAAAAACTAATGGCAAGAGTTTCGGAGGATGTTATCTCGTTTGAAATTACATCCATACTTGATCATGAGGTGATCGTTATTTCGTAAACTGAAAAAGCAGTACAAAGAATTTCTGCACACTCATAGAGCAAATGTATAAGAGCTCATATAGTGTTTTAGATTTTTATCAAATAATAGCAATCATTTCCTAAAGCATAACGCTCTTCAACAAAATGAAAAATTAAACATTACTATTGCAGCGATGAAAAAATAAGATTACATTGTATGTAGGAGATTCAGCGCGGAATAAAACCTCATTTACCCCATTAGTCAATGCTTTAAAATTGATATTTTTTGAATCAAAAATAACAACAATATCCTTCTGAATAAGCGACCTTGCTACCCGCAATAACAACAAGACATATTCAAGATACAAATGAAATAAAATGCAAAAAGTTTGAATTACATTTCAGTTTGTCGGAGTAAAATATTATTACCAAAACAAATAGTAATAACAAAAACATGAAGCAGAAAGTCGTTATAGCTGTAATGATGTTGTTTACTCTTCCCGTTGTTCATGCGCCCCAGGTTTTGTTTTCAGAAGGAATGATCTTATAAGTTAGATTTCTATTTACTGCAGCAGATGGCAGTTGTTGTGCTGCTTCTTTTAGTTACAGTAAAATAATAAAGGTTGGTCACAATACTGAATTCAATATAAATATCACACAAACCCGGTTACTGCAGGTTTTATCAATCTTGCCTTATCCTCCGTAAACACAAGCACGGTAATTATTTCCATAACAAACATGAATGGAAAGATTGTATATACTCATCAATTTACTTCTACTTCAGATTATCTTACCGAAACCATCAATGTAAACGGACTTGGTAAGGGAATGTATGTATTAAAAGCTGTAAATGGTAATACAAGTAAAACGATGAAATTTATGAAAGAATAATCAAAAATATATATTCTTTGCATCTGCATAATCCTTCTCGCTCTTGTGCAGCGGCTACCCATGTAAATGAAAATCCTTTCTTCGCTCTTTGATAGCTTCAAAAGATTTAATCAAGATACGCTTATCTTAGTTTCATGAAAAAATTTTCCAAAGTATTTTTTGCTATCACTTTCACGATTCAATTTTTATTCTCCCAAACAACAACTGCACAACAAAAAGATTTTGCAGTAAAAGGGTTTCATCTTGATCTGAGAATACAGGTAATGAAGATGGATGCTCTAAAAGCTTTTGCGAAAAAATTAAGTGAACAAGGAATAAACACACTCGTGATGGAATGGGAAGCTACTTATCCTTTCGAGAAACATCCGCTGATCCCCAATAAATATGCTTATAAAAAAGAAGAAATAAAATCTTTTATAAAATATTGCGGTGATATTGGTATTGATGTTATTCCATTGCAACAAAGTTTTGGGCATGTAGAATATATTTTGCGTCATGAGCGATACAAAGACTTGCGGGAAGATCAAAAAGATTATTCACAGGTTTGCCCTTCGGAAGAAGAAGGTGACAAAAGATTGTTCACTGATCTATTTACAGAACTCGCCGCCACACATCCTTCAAAATATTTTCATATTGGCGGCGATGAAACTTATTTACTTGGTCATTGTGAAAAATGCAAAGCAAAAGCTGCTAAAGAAGGTACATCGAAATTATATATAGACCACATAAAAATGCTTTGTGATATTGTAATCAGTTTAGGTAAAATACCGGTGATGTGGGCAGACATCGCATTAAAACATCCCGAGGCTTTAAAACTTTTACCAAAGCAAACAATTCTTGTTGACTGGAATTACGGTTGGGACCTGAACAATTTTGGGGATCATCAAAAGCTTATGGAGTCAGGATTTGAAGTTTGGGGTGCTCCTTCTTTGCGTAGTCATCCCGATAATTATTTTCTAACGCAATGGGAAAAGCATTTCAAAAATATAAGAGATTTTATACCTGTTTGCAGACAATTAGGTTATAAAGGAATTGTTATGACATCATGGTCAACGTCAGGTCAATACTCTACAGTTTGGGAAACTTCTGATGATATAATTGATCTCTATGCAATAAGACATGTGTATCCGATCACCGGTTTCAACATATTGCTGAGCGCATATACCAAAAGTTTACAGGCACAAAAAGAATTGAACATTTCTGAATTTATTAAAAGCTATAGCAAAGAACAGTATGGCTTTAATAATGAGCAATCTGTTTCTTTTTGGCAAGCTTTAACAACATGTCCCTATGAAATAAAGCAGGGAAAAGTAGTTGCTTCACAAAATATCACAATGTCGCAGTTGGCAGACAGCCAGGCACTCGCTGTAAAAATTTTATATCAACTGCAACCGCTGAAAAATAAAGAAGAGTTTGAACATTACCGGTTAATGGCTGATATAAGAATGCTTTATCTTACTTATCAAAAAATTGAAGCGGAAGTAAATGACTCAAGCTTCAGTAATTCGAAAGTGTCTCCAATTTTAATGCAATTGAAAAAACTTATAAATGATTCAAAATTGATTGATCAACGATTTATAAGTTTAAATAAAACCACACTTTACACTGAAGAATTACAAGAGGAAAATAATCTTCGTAACAGTAAAATTATTTTGCTTTATCAGCGACTGGCAAAAGAAAGGATGTAAGAATATCTGAATTATATTTTCTCCTTTCAGGTAATCGTAAAATTAAAAAACGCTATAGTCTTGAATCAGAGTAATAAAAGGAAAAGCTAAACTTTGTCCGGTATTCTGCTCTTATACAAATGCTCATTCATATTATATCAATCTCTATTGATTTTACTTTAACCTATTACATTCGCTCATGGTATAAATGTTGAGGCCATACATTTATTGTTCACCTTAAATAAAGCCTTATGCAAATACCAAACACAAGCGGAAAACTGTGTAAGCTCTCCACATTTTTGAATCATGCATCAAAAGAATTTGATGATGCAGCGTCGCATATAGAGCAGAAAAAAATAAAAATGAGTGTAAGAAATCTTGCTTTAAAGATTAAGCAATATAAACATGAGCTAAATTCTCAAATTGCTATGTTAAACCTGAAGTGTTCTTTCAGAAGTAATAGTGAAGCGGTAAGTAACTCTATTGAGAAGAAAAAACTTTCAGATAAAAAGTTAATTGGGTTGTGTTGTAACAGTGAAGTATTTTTTTCAAAAGCGTATAACAGTATTCTAAATGGGTTCGTTCCTTTCAAACCGTTAAAAGATATGTTGAGATACCAGCTTACCGGAATTCTCAGTGCTTTCAGGCAATTGAAATTGCTTCATTCTGTGATGACGCCGCAAGTTACAGAGGTGACAGTATATTAAGTGTTGAGAGAGATAAAAGCCCATGTTGGTGCATGGGCTTTATTATTGATTGCATATTTTATCTAAAGAAAAAAATACAAGGAAAAGACAATTGCAGTAAGCTCTATTGACCAGATCCTCCATATTTTGTTCCCCCTGTGATAGTTCCACAACACAAAATCTATTAGCATCGCATTTATTTCTGTAAAAAGAAACAAAAACAAAAGCATCACTGTATGGGCAGGATCTTTAAATATTAAATACATGGATAAAACAGGCAAGCAAACTTCAGCAATAAGAAAAGGTGATATCCTTTTCAGGGCGTCAATTTGTATTGACAAATTCTTGCTGCTGCCTGACTCATTTTCTTGCAAAAAGGGCTGTACATCCGCATTAGTGTGGTGGTTTTGCAGAATGTAATCTTTTTCACTCTTGCCTCTTTTTTGGATGGACGTGTGGAGCATTGTCATAGCTTACTTATTATTCCGGTTAATTGTTCTTCAACTTGTGTTCTTTTAAGACGCATTAAATTGTCACCTGCACTTTTATTTAAAGTACACGAGATCATTAATTAACTTCTAAAAAACTATAACGGGTAAAGGCGGTTTTTGACTTTCTATTCTTAGAATGCTTATTGGATAAATTGGATTTGTTATAAAGGGATTGGAGGTATTTAAATGCCATTCGTTGGATCTGTTGATTTCAGGAATTGCGTAACGAATGTAAAGACATAAAGGGCAATGTTTGTTTTAAAATACCGTTTAAATTCAATTAAAAAACAGGATGTTAAAGAGGAGATTCTCCCTTCAAAGAAAAATTATTGAATAATAATGGCAAGTGATTAATACAGCACGCCACTCATCCAACGTTCTTCAACATCTCTTAGTTCATTTATTTATATTCGAAATATGAAAAGAATAATAACAAGTGCTCTTATAATCCTTTTCTTTTTTTGTCAGCAATGCTTTATTTTTCAAAAAGCGATTGCTCAAAAAAATAACAGCGACTCCTTATATACTTATGGTGCAGCTTCGCCTGGCGGAACAGGAAAATTTTACATGGGAAGGGAAATAGCGCATGTAATGGGCGCATCTAATGCTGCATGGTTGGACAGGAGCAGCAGACCACAGGAAGAGCATACTCAATTAGCAATTGATAAAATTGAAGTACCGGAAAATGGAGTGATTGCAGATATAGGCGCAGGAACGGGTTACTATACTTTTAAGCTCGCGCCAAAGGTGCCACAAGGAAAAGTGTATGCAGTAGAAATACAGGATGAAATGATCACTGCGTTGAAGGAAAGAAAAAAGAAATTGAATGTAACAAATGTTGAGGTTATAAAAGGAAGTACTACCTCGGTAAACGTTCCTGAAAATTCAATTGATCTTGCTATAATGGTAGATGTTTATCATGAATTGGAATATCCTGTTGAAATGTTAACCTCTATTAAGAAATCGCTTAAAAAGGATGGCAAAATTTTATTGATAGAGTATAAAGGAGAGGACCCCGCAGTTGCTATACGTCCGTTACATAAAACAACAGTGGAACAATTAAATAAAGAATTAAGTGCAAACGGCTTTAAGCTTACCTATGAAGGAAAATTTATGCCCATTCAACATTTCCTGGTATATAAAAAAGAGGATTAAATCTTATCGTCACAAAATATCAGCGCAGAGCAATTGTATGGTCAAGACGTAAGAATTGATAATTTATGATTGATCGATTAAAATTAAAAACTCACTGCCACAGGCATGCAATCATCAACACTTAATCACATACCTGTGACAGTAAGATAAATTAATCATCCACCACAGAATAATAATTTCTTTTCCGGAATGCCTCTATTATTTCAGCGCTTTCTTAATAGCTTTTGCGGAATCAAGATGCATTTTTAATGTGGGCAACATTTTGTTGACAAAAGCCTTTACATCAGCATCTTTATTATCATTATTTTTCTCGAAATCTTTTACAGTGGATTCATGACCATCTTCCATCATATCCATATAAGCCTTGTCAAAATCCTTCCCGGTTTTTTTATTCAAATCATCAATTTTCTTTTGATGTTCTTCACTTATTGAACCGGGCAGTGTTACATTTTTATTTGCGGCTAATGTTTTCAGCTCATCGTTTGCAGCTGAGTGGTCTTTCACCATCATGCTGCCAAAATCTTTTACCCGTTGGTTTGAAGCTTTCTCCGCTGCTATTTGTCCCAGTTGCACCTCAGTCATACTAACATCGGCAACATTCACTAAAAACTTTGCAGTAGATTCATCCACAGCCAGCACCCCGTTACTTTTTGTTGTTGTATCCATAGTGTTACTTGTACTTGTGGAATCGCTTTTTACCTCATTTGAAGAATCGGCTTTATCAACGCTGTCTTTGTTTGTACCACCATTGCAGGCTAAAAGTGAAAGGGGCATCATTAGGTACAGAAATATTTTCTTTTTCATAAAACTCCTTTTTTATATGAATAATATTATACATTATATAATTTTTATGCCAGAAGATTTTTTAGTTGTTGCTATTCTTAATTCCACAACTATATCGTGTAAACTGTTTTTGGGAAGACCAATGTCGGTACAAAAGCAGAATGATAACGGCTGATTTTTACCCAATAACATTATAAGCTCATTTAATTTTTTATTTCGATCTTCATAACTAATACAATTGATCATGGCAACTATAAAAGTGATCATTACCGGTGCTACAGGAATGGTTGGCGAAGGTGTTTTGTTTGAGTGTTTGCAAAATTCAACGGTATCCGAAGTTCTGATCATTAATCGCAGGCATTATGATCTTGATCATCCCAAGCTGAAAGAACTCATCGTTTCTGACTTCTTTCAATTAGATCAATTTGCACAAAAAATAAAAGGTTACGATGCCTGCTTTTTCTGCGCCGGAGTAAGTTCAGTTGGTATGAAGGAAAATAAGTACACTTATATTACGTACGATACCACAATTGCTTTTGCAAGAACGCTGCTTAATTATAATAATGATATGAGCTTTTGTTATGTATCCGGCAGTCATACAGACAGCAGCGAGAAGGGAAGAATGATGTGGGCGCGTGTAAAAGGCAAAACAGAAAATGACCTGATGAAGCTGCCGTTTAAAGCTGAATATAATTTTCGTCCCGGTATCATGTTACCATTTAGAGGGCAGAAGAACTGGAAGTCTATTTACAAGATCCTTGCGAAAATATTCAAAACTGTTTCACCAAAAAATGTATTGACCATGCAGGAAGTAGGACAGGCAATGATCAATGCTGTAACAATTGGTTACCCTAAATCAATCCTGGAAATAGCAGACATTAAACAACTGGCAAAAGCTCAATCATAATGCTTCAAGTCAATTACCTTGCATTTCCGAATCATTGATCTTTTTATATTCAATATAAGAGTAAACAACAGGTATCATTACCATAAAGAACAATCCGCAAAACATTACAACAACAGCGGCAGTTTGCGGTAAAAAGAAAACAATAACTGCTAAAACTATACCTGTATAAAACCAGATCTTACCACCCAATTCATGTGTTTTTCGCCATACAACATCATTTGATAATGTCCATGGTGTTCTAATGCCCACAAAAAAATTTGAACGTACTGTTCGCATATAATTTCCCAGCAGTGCAAAAAATATAAGCATGAGTGAAAGAAACGCATTTAGCTTCAAAGGCTGACCACCTGAGGTTGTTTGAGTAATGAAAACAAAAACACCGGCAAAGAACAAATGGATCAGCAAACGAATATTCTGGTAAGAGCTCCCGAAAAAGGCATAATTCTTTTTACGCGGATCAATGCGTGGTATAAAAAAAAGAATGAAATAAATAATTACGTTCATAAAGGGAAGCATCAATAAAGCAAAAGCTTTGCCTGAATAATCATCAGGCTCGCCTTTCACGTTGAAATGTGTGGGTACCTGTTCCGGAATTTTATTCCATACGATCAAAGAATAAATAAATGGCAGTAAAAGAATAAGCCAAATGATGGCTTCTTTTCTCATGTTAACCTGTTTCATAGTTCGAATCTTTTATTAATAATTTATTTTTTCTTTTTGACTCCGAGGTGATACATCCATTTTATAAGTTCATCCAACTCAGTTGTATTGATGGAGTAAGTAATAAATTGTCCCTGCTTTTCAGATACTACAAGGTTTGCACGTTTTAAGATATCAAGATGATGAGAAATGCTGGGCTTGGATATATTAAAAGCATCAGCAATTTCACCTGCGGTAAGATCTTTTTTCTTCAGCATATCCAAAATTTTTCTTCTTGTAGGATCGCTCAGTGCCTGGAAAAGATGGTTCATTGAATTAATTAGATATTTCGGCAATTATCTAAATACAAAAATAAAAAATTTTTTCTTTTACCAATATTAATTATGAAATATAGGCAATAAAAAAAGCCTTGATAAGACATCAAGACTTTTCATGTTAAACCTAAGGTTTGAGGATTCTTTACTGAATTGAGACTAAATCTGGGTTTGTTTAGTTCAGAGAAACATTATCAGTTCCGGGGAAATAGTATCTTCTCCAGTTATTTACTAACCATCTGTATACCTCCTTTTTTATAATAACGCCCGAAGGCAATTTTTCCTGGATAAGAAATTCTATTCTTTTGCAGTTGTAAAAAGTTATTTCATCCCATTTCCATTCGTTAGCTGTTACAAATTGATTGATGAAATCTGTCATCTGAAACGGATCTTTCTTGTCTAAATGATCAGAGAGGGTTTTTGTTACAGACCTTTTTACAGAAAAGTTATACTCATATTTATTATTAAGGTCAGACACACGAAACATACAATGAGGGTTTAGGTATCGACAGCAGGGTAAAAACAATCTAATTTCCTTCATTTTCAGTAAACCATAAACTCAAATCGATGAAACACAGATGATGGTCGGTGAGTGAAAAATAATGATAATGTTTCTTCAACAATAGTATTAAGCAGCCATAAAATTTATTTCTCAATTT
>Ga0207657_10003010_pt1 | contig 18060 bp, 20 predicted proteins | sample KBSC33metaG_FD_184316 | JGI IMG/M metagenome (GOLD analysis project Ga0207657, IMG submission 184316) | Corn rhizosphere microbial communities from Kellogg Biological Station, Michigan, USA - KBS C3-3 metaG (SPAdes) (version 2) | ecosystem: Host-associated > Plants > Roots > Rhizosphere > Soil ... | reverse complement strand
CCTCGCCGGGAGGCCAAGCGGCCGGCAGTCCCAGCCGAAGGCAAGGATCTGCTGCAGCCAGCCGAACTCCGCGACACCCGTGTAGGTGCGAATGCCGGTGCCGCGCGAATGTCTACCGCTTGAATGCCGCGATGAGCATGAGTCCGATCAGGAGCGCTAAGCCGCCGAGCACCGTCAGTGCGAGACCAATCAGGCCAGCCAACTCGAGCCGCGTCATAGGCGACATCTATCCCAGGAATCGGCTGCATGACATAAGCGACGGACAGTTTCGCTGCTTGCGGCGGGTCGCAGCGGCGGCGACCTTCCAGACCGCCTTTCGCTTCGTTTGGTGGCAGTTGCAAAGGGCCGACGCCCTTGGCCACGGACGATCTGGAATGGAGCCTGTGTCCGGCGCAACCTTTGTGGCTCTGGCCGTCGCAATGCTGACCTTCGAACTGCTGTTCTGGCGCGGTCGGAGGTGGCTCTAACATCCCCGTCACAGCCATTGCGGATTGCGCCGCGGTTCGCGATGTTCGTAGTCGGGAAAACGAAAATGAGCCTGAGCCAGGCGACGATCAAGCTCGCGATTTTTGCCATTCTTGCGTTCCCGCTGATTTTCGCAGCCCTGGTCATCAGACGGATTGGCCGGCGTTCACGCGACCGATTCTAATCTCCGCTTTTCACCCGATCCTGCCGCCAGGACACCAACGCGTTTTTTCGGGCCATTGCGCAGTGTTGCGTCGCTGCTACGCGGGAACTTCGCTCAATCTCCTCTGGAGTTCCAGCGAACAGCCGTCACCTTCAACAAGGGCTGCGAAATGACAATGAGATCTGCTCGCTTTCTCGTCGGAATCTTCAGCATCACTGCGCTTTGGCCGGATAGCATTGCGCGGGCCAATTCGGTTTATGAGCAGCACGTCGTGTTCGACAACACGCGCGGCGTCGGCTGGTATGTTCACTCGGCAGGCGAGGCGGTGGCGCCGAGCCGGATCGAGCTGGTGAATGGCAAGCTTCCGCTTGAGACGCGAGTCACGCATTCCCCGCCCAATGCCCTGCGGCTGAGCTGGACCTCCGCGCCGGGCGGGGACTGGCGGGCATCGGTCGCGATGCCGGACCTGTGGGGGACGCAGCCGGACTTTCGCGGAGATGCGCTGACCTTCTGGGTCTATTCGGACGGTGAGATCGACGCCGGATCGTCGCCGCGCATCCGGCTGGAGGATGCAAAGGGTGTCGGCAATCCGGCGATCAATCTCATCGGGTCGCTGCCGCGAATACCTGCGAAGACTTGGACCAAGATCGTCCTGCCCTTCGCCGATTTTAAAGGGACGGTGCGGGACACCAACGGCGAGAAGTTCGATCCGCGCCTGTTCGACCGGATGACCATCGTCCAGGGGCTCGACGACGGGCGGCCGCATTCGATGGCGATCGACGATATCCGGATCGAGAACCGGGCGAAGGCCGATGCCAGCCCGGCCATCGCTCCGTCTGCGTTGACGGCGCGCGGCTATGAGCGGCACGTCGACCTGTCGTGGCGGCCGAGTCCGTCGCCGGACACCGAAAGCTATCGCATCTATCGTTCGCTCGGCGGCCAGCCGTTCGCCTGGGTCGCGAGCCAACGGGTTGGTTGGAATCGCTTCGAGGATTTCGTCGGTCCAGTGGGCGTGAAGGCGACTTACCGGGTCAGCGCGGTGGACGCTGCGGGGAATGAAAGTCCGGTCACGTCGACCGTCGCTGCGCAGACTCATGCGATGACCGACGACCAGCTCATGACCATGATCCAGGAAGCGCAGTTCCGTTATTATTGGGACGGCGCGCATCCCAATGCCGGGATGGGGCTGGAGATCACGCCGGGCAATCCCGACCAGGTGGCGATGGGCGGCTCAGGCTTCGGCGTGATGGCGCTGATCGTCGGCACCGATCGCGGCTTCGTGACTCGCGATGAGGGCGCGGCGCGGATGCTGAAGATCGTCCGCTTCCTGAAAGCCGCCGACCGGTTCCACGGCGTCTGGCCACATTTCCTAAACGGCAACACCGGCAAGGTCATGCCGGTGTTCGGCAAATATGACGACGGCGGCGACCTGACCGAGACTGCATTCATGATGCAGGGCCTGCTGGCCGCGCGGCAATATTTCACGCGCGACAACGCTGTCGAACGCGAAATCCGCGACACGATCACGAGCCTTTGGAAAGGCGTGGAATGGGACTGGTACCGGCAGCGGCCGGACAGCAAGTTCCTCTACTGGCATTGGTCGCCGAATCACGGCTTCTACATCAATCACCCGCTCATCGGATGGAACGAGTCGGCGATCGCCTACATCCTTGGCATCGCGTCACCGACGCACCCGGTTCCAGCCAGTCTTTGGCATAGCGGATGGGCCGGGACGTCGCCGCGGGCCGTCAAGTATCGCCAGAACTGGAGCCGCACCACAGACGGCGACCATTTCGTCAACGGGCACAGCTATTACGGCTACAAGCTCGAGGTCGGCGAAGGGAACGGCGCGGAGCTGTTCTTCACCCAATTCTCGTTCCTCGGGTTCGACCCTCGCGGCAAGCGCGATGCCTACACCAATTATTTCAAGAACAACCGCAACATCGCGCTGATCAGCCACGCTTATGCGATCGACAATCCGCGCAAGTGGACTGGTTATGGCGACGACGCCTGGGGCCAGTCGGCCGGCGTGAACAATGGCGGCGGCCGCGCGCTGCCGCGCGACGACAATGGCACGCTCGAAGTCCATGCGGCGCTGGGCTCCATGCCTTACACGCCCGAGGAATCGCTGAAGGCGCTACGCCATTATTATCGCGACCTCGGTCCGCGCATTTACGGCACGTACGGGTTCTCGGACTCGTTCAACCAGAGCCAGGGCTTCTACGACGAAACCTATATGGCGCTGGACCAGGCGCAGACGGTGGTGATGATCGAGAACAGCCGGACCGGATTGCTGTGGAAATTGTTCATGGCGAACCCGGAAATTCAGCCGGCGCTGGACCGGATGGGCTTCCGGCCCGAGCTTTTGGTTCCCGAAAGGTAACTTCGTCGTGCGGGAGTCACGCCAGGAGGCCGGCGGCGAGCTGTAGTCCGGTCATCGCCGCCGACAATGGGAGTTAGTGTTAATGGTGCGGACGCCCACGTCCTCAGCGCGACGGCGGTTCTTCAGCGCATTATTTCTGCTGATTTTCGCGGCGGTCTTCGGTCTAGTGCGGCTGTGGAACAGCGGCGCTCCTTAGCGTCCGCTTTTCTGCCACTGGGGATCGGCGACGGCATTCGAGCCATTGCCGCGGATATATCTTCTGTTACGCTTCCGTAACCGCGGAGGGTTTCGTGCACATCCATCTCCCCAAGCCTCTGCACGGTTGGCGCACGTTCGTCGGCGAGGTTGGAATCATCGTCATCGGCGTGCTCATTGCGCTTGCGGCAGAACAGGTTGTTCAATCGGTTCACGACCGCAGTGAAGTCGAGCAACTGCGAAGCGCGCTTCGCAGCGAGCTTGCGGATGATCGGGCGCGGTGGGAACGGATGCGCGCAAGCGACTTCTGCACCGACCAGCGGCTGAAGATGCTGGGAAAGTGGCTGGACAGCGCGCCGCCGGCTGGGCGCCTTAGCGGCAGTCCTTATCGCGTCTTCCTTTGGAACATGCATTCGAGCGCCTGGGACATCGCAAAGACGAGTCCAGCGGTCGCTCATATACCGCTCGCCGAGCGGCTAACCTACGCGGCGCTTTACGGTGCGACCGATAACTGGCGACAGTTCATCAACGAGGAAAGTGACAACGCCCGCACGCTAAGCGCCTTGCTCGCCACTGCAGACGAGCCGGAAAACCGGCGTCAGATCCGCTTCCGGCTCGTGCAGGCGCGCTCGTTCCTTGATCGGCGCCGGCTGAATTACGTCTACTTCTTCCGGCGCTTCGACGAACTCAGGATCAAACCCGACTACAGCCAGCAGAGCGTGAGTAGCGACCCGGCGGAGCTGTGCAAACCGCTGGCAGAATAACCAAATTCCCAATTGGAACTGGATTGCTCCTCCGTCCGGTTTGGCGGTTTTTCAGAGACTTCTGCCCCTGGCGCAGTGGCAGCGTGATATGCCGACGCTGCCGCTGGAGCTGGCGCGGCCGGCGTAATCCTCAGACATCGAATTCGTCACTTCTGCACGACGTCCGTCTTGCGCAAGGTTCCGCCATGACCTCCGACGATCGCTCCGGCCGCGGTCTGATCCCTGTTGCTAGCCTGAGCGAAGACCTCGTTACGTAGCGTGCCTAGTCTGAAGGCTTCCGCATAATCACCCGTGCGCCGAGCCTCGTAATTCCCGACCAGTCCGGCAAAGCCGCTGGTCTCGTTGACAGTCATGTAGATGCCTTCGCCCTTCGGACGGTCGAGCGAGACGATCGAACGGCCGTTATCGAGATAGGACATGCCGCCTCGCTCATCGCCCGAGCGATTGTAGATCAGCATCCCCCACGCAGGCGCAATTCGCGGATAGGCTTTTCCGGCGACGATGGGGTTTGGCTCTTCGCCGAGGACAACGCGATCTGCACCGTTGCCGTCTCGGACGTGGATCGCGGGACCTTCATGGTCGGACGCATCGACAATGATCCGGCCATGGCCGAGCGCGTCGGACAGGACGAGCTTCTTGGCTCGAAGAGTGCCCGGCGATCCCGCGCCGCGTGCGTCTACTGCACCGCAACACCCGACGAATTTCCAAAGGTCATCCAGTAAGTCTCTGCAAAACAACAATTAGCACAGAACCCCCGGCAAAAGGCGAAAATATCACATTGTGCGCTGCAGCAATTGCTCGCAGCTTGCTCCCTGACTCAAGCGCGCGCCCGCCAAAAGCAGGTCGCCGCTCCGACATAAGAGGGGTTTCGACGAACGAAGGGGGACTGGAATGCGCGCAACGTGGACGTTGGCTGCCACCGGCTTGGCTGCAGTGTCGGGATCGTCTGAAGCCTTCGCCGGGGACCTCGGTTCGGGCTTCTCGGCAAGCGGCGGCGCGACGCTGGTCTCGGATTATCGCTTCCGCGGAATTTCTCAGACCGACCGCCGTCCAGCAATTCAAGGGACGATCTCCCTCAGTCACTCCTCGGGATTCTACGCGACCTGGTGGGGATCCTCGATCGACGATTATGTCGCCAACGGAAGCGACGCCGAAAATGATTTCATCCTCGGCTATCGTAAGAGCTTCGGTTCGACCACCGTCGACGGCGGCGTTCTTTATTATGACTATCCGGGTCACGGAGCGGCCCATACCAACTTCGCCGAGCCTTATCTTTCCGTGTCGCAGGTGGTCGGTCATCTCACCGCAAAGATCACTGCGAATTATGCGCCCAGACAGCGTGCGCTGGGCATTGGAAGCAGCGACGAAGACAATCTTTATCTTGCCGGCGATCTCACGTTTGCGATCCCGAAATCGCCGCTGAGCCTGACGGCTCATCTCGGTCACACCACGGGACCGAGCTACCTCTCGATCGGCAGGCAATACACCGACTGGAATGTCGGAGCGAGCCTCGCTCACGGCCCGCTTACGGCCAGCCTTGTCTACGTCGACACGGACAAGAATTCCTACAGTCCGATTGGCCGCAACATCAGCGGTCCCGGTGTGATTGCGTCGGTCGGCATGTCATTTTGAAGGACAGACAATGAAGCTCATCATGGCGGTCATTCAACCGTACAAGCTGGACGAGGTGCGAGAGGCGCTCTTGGCCATTTCCGTCGAGGGCATGACGGTCACCGAAGCCCGCGGTTTCGGCCGTCAAAAGGGGCACACGGAAATCTATCGCGGCGCCGAATATGACATCAGCCTGATTCCGAAGCTTCGGCTCGAAATCATCGTCGAGGCGAGCTTCGCTGAGCGTGTCGTCGAAGCCATTGAGTCCTCCGCTCGAACGGGCCGAATCGGCGATGGCAAGATCTTCGTTCTCGACGTCGAGCAGGCCGTGCGGATTCGCACCGGCGATCGCAACCAAGACGCGCTTTAAGGGAGTGCAGCCGATGAAATTCTTGACCAGCATCTGCCGCGCGGCCGGCGCTCTGGGGCTTGCCGTATTTGTTGCCGTGCCGGCGATGGCGCAGACTGCAGTAACCGTCGACAAGGGCGACACCGCGTGGATGATGACATCCACGGTCCTTGTACTGATGATGATCCTGCCTGGGCTCGCTCTGTTTTATGGCGGCCTGACGAGAGCCAAGAACATGTTGTCGACCATGACCCAGATCGGTGCTGCGGCGTGCATCGCGATGCTCGTCTGGGTGTGCTGGGGTTATACGATGGCCTTCGGGGACGGCGGTGGCGGGATCATTGCCGGCTTCGGCAAGCTGTTCCTGCGCGGTGTCAGCAGTGCGACGACGGCAGCGACCTTCACCAAGGGCGTCGCCATTCCCGAATATGTCTTCATCTGCTTCCAGATGACCTTCGCTGCGATCACCGTCGCGCTGGTCCTGGGCAGCGTCGTCGAGCGGATGAAATTCTCGGCTACCTGCGTCTTTGCCGCAACCTGGCTGACGATCGTCTATTTCCCGATCGCCCACATGGTCTGGGGCGGCAATGGTATCTTCTTCAAGATGGGTGCGCTCGATTTCGCTGGCGGGACGGTTGTCCACATCAATGCCGGCGTGTCGGCGCTGGTCGCTGCCCTCATGCTTGGCAAACGCATCGGCTATCCCAACGAGCCGATGCCGCCGCATTCGCTGACCCTGACCTCGGTCGGAGCAGGCCTGCTTTGGGTCGGCTGGTTCGGATTTAACGCAGGATCCGCCCTCGAAGCCAACGGTTCGGCCGGCCTCGCGATGATCAACACGTTTGTTGCAACCGCCTCGGCGGCGCTTGCGTGGCTGCTCGTCGAGAAGCTTGCAGGACACCGCCCGTCCGCGCTCGGCTTCTGCTCGGGGCTCGTTGCCGGCCTCGTCGCCGTCACGCCGGGAGCGGGCAACAGCGGACCGTTCGGCGCGATTGTCCTTGGCGCTGTGGCCTCGGTCGGCTGCTATTTCGCCGTCACCAAGCTAAAGCCGCTGCTTGGCTATGACGATGCGTTGGACGCGTTTGGCGTCCATGGCATCGGCGGCATGATCGGCGCGCTGGGAACCGGAATTGTCTATGCGCCCAGTCTCGGCGGACCGGGTCCGGCAGACTTTATCATTGGTCATCAATTGCAGACGCAGGCCCTGACCGTCGCCACGACGATTGTCTGGTCGGCCGCAGGGTCGGCGATTGCCATCTACGTGGCCAGGGCTCTGACCGGCCTCAGGGTCAGCAGGGACGCGGAACGCGAGGGGCTCGATATCAACGAGCACGGCGAACGCGCCTACAGCTTCTAGTTCGAAGGTAATCGCCGGCTGCCAGTCTCTTGGATGGCGGGTCATCCATCGTCGCGGCGCGATGTGTCGCAGTGCTGAGGCAGATGTGGTGACGAAGATGATCACGCACGACGGGTGGAAGACGATTTTCCAATGAGTGGCGGCCGACGGCCCATTGCAGCCAATAGCGCCAGCAGCGAACCGAAGCGTCACTGGGTTCTTAGAAAGCCATCGGACTGCACAATTCGAATGGAGTGCACGAGATGATCGGGACCGAACTGATACTGCACCGCCCGTGAGTGATATCGCGGGTCAAAGACACAGGTGCCGCCCTGCGGGCAACGCTCATCCGACCGATCATCAAAACGTTCGAATACGAGCAAGTTGTTACGCCCTTCAGCGTAGCCATAAACACTCCGGTCGATCTTCCCGAGGCGATATCGTTCGATTTTCAGCCATTCCGCCTTGTTCGCGGCAACCATGTTGCCGTCCAGCGTAACAGTAAGGTCATCCGCCAAAAGACCAGCATATTGGTCGAAGCTGGCGGAAGTCTGTGTCTGCATGAGCTGCCTGGCTATATTATCGATGAACGCAGGCGGTGGAATGGCCGGACTAGCTGCCGCCGAAGAAGCGAACGTTGAGCTGGCTAAGAGAAGCAATGTGCTGGTGGCCCTGAACATGCACACTCCTCACCCGAGCAGCTCGCGAAATTACTCAAAGCCGAGCGATGTCACAATGTCCGCTTTCCACCCATTGCGGGCATACGCACGTGCGCTACGTGCGGCTGCAGCGAGGAGCAAAAGAGATGTCCGAGACGAGCGTCGGCGCGTTCGCAATCATTCCAAGCAATGATTTGCCTGGTGCCATTCCGTTTTGGGAGCGCATGGGTTTTCAGCGGTTTGGTGGTGACGAAAACTACATTATCATGACTGGCTGGGGGTGTGAGGTGCATCTCACACAGGCCGGAAGCGGGCCATGGCGGGTACCGACAGAACACAATCCCTTTGGCGTTTTCATCCGCACTCCTGAAGTCGACAAGATTGCGACCCTCGTCGACGACCTGATCATCCGACCTGGCGGCGTCCTTCGTCACCGTGAATGGGGAACGTATGAATTAGGCATCGCTGGGCCGGACGGCCTGTTGGTCCGGGTGGGTTGGCCGTCGAGCCTCATACAACGGTAAACCCCCACGCGACCTGCAGAGCGGAAGGTCGGCTTTCCACCCACTCCCGCCGTTCGCAGTGAGATTCCGAGCGCTTCTCGAGGCTGAAAATGGCCGTCAATTGACCCGTCTCCGAGTGGCAGCTTTCGACCCTTTGCAGACATTTCCCCCAGTCGGTTACGGCCGAACTCAGGAGATTTGGCGGAACATCAGCATCGGCACGATCTGCAAGGTCGAGCCGTCATGAAAGCCATTGCGCCCCTCCCATTCGCGCGGGTTGCGGAACGTGCCGAAGATCATGTCGGGCAGCGGGATGTCGCCGTAATTGTATGCGTGGACATTGCGCTCATGATGGATGAGGTGGCTCTCCGGTCGCTGGAGAAAGTAGCCAATCCAGTGCGGCGTTCGGACATTGAGGTGTTGGAACATGCCCGGGATCGTGGTCAGCACCGCGACGGTCAATGCCGCTTGCGGCGCCATCCCGAAGATGCCGACCAAGCAGGCTGAGCCGAGCAGCGCCCATCCGAGCATGTCCGCCGGATGGAAGTAATAAGCGCCCCAGATGTCCACCCGCTCGGCGGCATGGTGCATCTGGTGAGTCGCGCGCCACAGCGGGCCCCATGAGTGCATCGCTCGGTGCCAGAAGTATATCCCGAACTCGAGGATCAAAAATCCGCAGACCACCTGCGCCCAAATGGGAAGCGCGGCTCCGTCAATCAGTTGATGTGCGCCGAACCACTCGTCCCACAGAAACGGCGCCATGGTCGCAATCACGAAGTAGAGCACAAAAGAGAGGATTCCCATCGTCCGCCAGAAGGGAATGTTTGGAAACGATGTGCGGCGGCCGACGGCGTCGGTGATCGCGAAGGCGCCAAACAACGCAAGTACGATGTAATGGTAGATCGTCATTTGAGCGGGTTCCCACCGCGCATTCCGAAGCTCACAGCTTATGCTTTTGAAGCCTCGGCCGCCAGCAGTTTCGGGCGGGCCGGACGCCGCATCGGGCATGGGGGGCGCTTGTCTGCCGGCGAGCAGTCCGAATCTGCTGCATCAGCTTATGTCGGCTTTCCACTCATTTCGGATACTAGCGGCTTGGTCTGCTTTCGACCCTGATACGGACGCTGGCGCGTTGGTTTTCTGTACCCGACCAGGAAGCGGGGCCATTTGGTGAACAGTTTTGGCTGCATCCGATCGCCGTTGTCTGGTCACCAAAGGGGGTATAGCTCCGCTGACCGTGAGGTCCCGATGCGGCCTCCCGCAAGAGGGGCCCGAAGATGCAGGAGTTTGATCTACTTCAAATTGCTCCATTCATCGCCGCGGGGTTCGTCGCGCAGTTGATTGATGGCGCGCTCGGTATGGCTTTCGGCGTAATCTCTACAACGCTGTTAGTGACGCTCGGCGTCCAGCCGGCAGCCGCGTCGGCCACTGTGCATACAGTCGAATGCGCGACGACAGGGGTCTCCGGCCTTAGCCACATGATCCATAAGAACGTGGATTGGAAAATGCTTTTTCGGCTCGCACTGCCGGGCGTTATGGGCGCCGCCTTCGGCGCTTACGTACTTAGCAACATCGACGCCTCGGTCGCCAAGCCGTTCGTACTAGCCTATCTGGCGATCATCGGATTGCACCTGATCTACCGATCGATCCGCTATCCACCCACCCACAAGGCGCCGCGGATAATCGAGCCGCTCGGCCTTGCCGGCGGTTTCCTCGACGCGGCGGGGGGCGGGGGTTGGGGGCCGGTCGTCACCGGCAATTTGCTCGTCCAAGGCGCAGAGCCCCGACGGACAATTGGCACGGTCAACACGGCCGAATTTTTGGTGACGGTAACCGCATCCGCGACCTTCATCGCAACGCTCGGGTGGCAGGCGTTCACCTTGGCGACTCTTGGCCTGCTCATTGGCGGCGTCGTAGCTGCGCCGCTTGCTGCCGTGGTCGCGCGCCGAGTACGCCCGAAGCCGCTACTTCTAATGGTGGGCATCGTGCTGACGGCAACTAGCACCTACGGTGTGTACCGCGCGCTCCCGTAAGCGCGAGTGCAATTGTCCCTCTTCCAACCATTGCAGACACAATGTGCGTGTGAGATCCGAACGTGAAGAGGCTTTGCATCGCAGCCAGCTTGCGGCGTGCACGTGTGCTCACGGTCCAGCGTCCGCTCAAGTTCAAATCAACAGGTTATTCGTCACTGTGGCCTGGAGGGCAAAGCAGAGTTCAAATGGATCGGCGGTGCGAGAGTAACGATGACTCGCTTCGACCCGCTGGTGGACGACAAGTTCATGTGCGTGACTCGCGGCTTGGAAGTGCGCGGAAAGAAGCTTTGGATTTGACGAACGAGAGCAACTGAACCGGTAGTCGGCCAGTGCCCGCTTTCCACCCCGTTCCTGCCGCTAGCAGACTAGTGTCCGATTTCGACCATTCCTGCCGCTAGCACGAGACGTTACGATCAACGATCAGAGATCGACCGGATCCCCTTGCGCCCATCCTCGATACTTCGACCGAGGGATGGTACCAATTTGGAGCCCGGCTACAAAGCGCGGCTAGGCGGTAATGGCACTCACCCCCATGATCCCCCGCGCCGTGGCATGCCAGAACGGCGTGTCCCACAACCGGTACATCAGCAGCGACACCGGCGCGTAGATCGCGAACCACACCAGATAAGCTGAGTTCACTCGGCGGTTGCGGATCACGTCCCACGCGAACAGCGGTCCCACCGCAAGCGCCAGGATGTACAAGTCCGTCCCCATCGGGCTCCACGGAAGCGTGTTCGGCAGCCACCACATCCGGTCGATCGACGCGCCCAGCGGCACTGCCGTCCCCAGGAACATCATCCTTTTGTGAAAGCCGCTGTTCGAACTGCGCACCCACAAAGCCATCGTCATGAACACCGCGAACAAGATGCCCGCATGAATCTGCAACAGCAGGATATTCTCCAGCTGCGGGATGACCGGTGTCAGCATCGCCTGCACCGGCGGCGGTCCGTGATGCGCTCCGTTCCAGACTGTATGATAGATCGTCGGCGCCAGGATCATGCCGACCACGACCAGCGCCGGCACCAGAACGAAGGCGACGATGCCGACCTGCTTGTGAAGCGCGCACCGCCCCGTCGCCATCATCACGCTCTGCGCCAGCAGAAGCAGCAGGAAAGACCCCATCAGCACGGCATGGACGTGAAGGATCGGCGGAAATGGCGGGTGAGTCCCCGCCTTCACCGCCGCGATCTTGCCAAGCGCATCGGGAATGAATCCGACCAGCACGATAGTGATGAACCAGGCCGCCATCGCGACGAAGATCCAGCGATCCACCGAATGCGCGCGCGGCGTTCCCGAAAGCGCGTCCGGCCGCTCGGGCCTCTCCACCAAAGGTGCTGCTACCGTCGCCATATTGCGCCCCCGCGCTATGTCCCCAATGCGACAATTCTATACCGTTCGCGCCGGTCAAGAAAGCAGGGAATCGCAGGGTTTCAGAAGCAGACTAAAATGAACTGTCGGAGGGGCCATCGCGGACTACATGCAAATGCTCATCGGAAGCCGAAGAGTTGCCGTTGTTGCTCCCAATCGAGAGGCATTGGTTCGCTCAGGAGGTCCCACGTTGTCATGGTGTCCGGCTGTGTCCCGTCCACGATCGCCGCTTGAATGTCAGCAGCCAGATAATTGACACGTAGGAATTGAGCGAACTGTGTCGGACCAAGTTTGCTCTCTCGAGCCAGCTCGCTCACCGTCTTTGTCCGATTTGTCAGCGCTAGCCTTCGAAGCTTGTCAGCCTTGCGGAGCACGTTCACGAGTCACGGCTTTGGGAAGGGCTGCGCGAACGCACCGATCTGCATGCCCAATTCCGAGATAAACGCCCACCCGTAGTGGCAGCTTTCACCGTTCCCGTCGCTAGCGGGCTAATGTCTGCTTTCGACCCAAAGCTGCCGCGACGGCTTTCGACCAATTCCGGCCGCTAGGCGGCCTTCGGGCAATCCTTCAGCGGGAACGCCCCACGATCATTTGGCACCTTCACTAGCTTCCATGTGTGCTGAAGGCGACGGACTGTCTGATTGGCAAAGAGCCTCGCTGCCGGGCTGTCGCCACTGAACCCCAATTTTACTTGGTTAGGGCCAGGCCGAGGTTCCCAGCCCCAACTCCAATGTCGCCGAGTCGGACACCAACGTTGATGATTGGAAACGACTGCCTCACCTCAGGCGGCACACTGTTTCCCAGGCGATTGTTAGAGAACTGGTCTGGAACGCGACCGCTCGTCGTGAGTCGTGCGCGCCATGACTTCATCACCCGAGTACTACCGAATGAAGGCTGCCGAGACTCTGGAGCTAGCTGGCCGCGTGGAGAATAAAGATCAGAAGGCCTATCTGGAGAAAGTGGCGACGCGATACGAGGAGCTAGCCGTCCAAGCTGAGAAACTTACATAATTCGGAGAGCTGACGCGCGCGCAGGCCGTCGATTGGGCCTTGTCGCGAGCTACGGCACTTATGGAGCGTTCCGGGTCTCTGATTAGCTTAGTCTTGAGTCAGGCGATCGGCGACCCTCTCCAAGTCGCGGGCAATCAGGTTGAGCATTGCGCGGTCAAGCACGTCTGACGAATTAGCACCTAACTCCCGACAGTCGGATGCTCTCCGCCGGAGGATTGCTTCATCGGAGTCGCGATTGTCCTCTGCGGGTTTGGCACGAACCAGACCCGCAGAGGTGGTAGGGGGAGTCATAAGCGCGCGACCTCGCTCGCAGTCAATTTGGAAGAATGTTCCATTTTGTCCTTACGCTGTCAAAGCCGTGCGGAACCGTATTTCTCACTGCGCGATCGGCCTTTCAACAGGCCCCACGAAGAAAGCATCGACTGCCCATCGACGTGTAGATTTTGCGCAAAATTCTTCTATTTTTGGCCAATGCAGAAGCTGGATAATTTAGATCGGAAGATCCTCGCGGAGCTACAGTCAGACGCTTCGCGGTCTATCGCGGAAGTGGCATCACGAGTGGGTCTTTCACAGACCCCGTGTTGGCGTCGAATCCAGCGAATGAGGTCAAACGGCGTAATCGAGGGGATCGTCGCCCTGGTTAGCCCTGAGGCCGTTGGCCTCGGCTTGACCGTTTTCGTATCGATTCAAGCTCCGGATCACTCACCAGCCTGGCTCGATCAATTCACCGCTGCCGTCACAGCCCGACCAGAGGTGCAGGAGGTGCATCGGATGGCCGGCGAGCTTGATTACATGCTTCGCCTGACGATGCAGGACATGGCATCATTCGACATTTTTTATCGAGAGCTGATTGCGGCGGTTCCTTTGAAGAACGTGTCATCACACTTCGTGATGGAGAGAGTGAAAGACTCCAAGTCTTATCCGGTTTCGCCGCACGATCTGATCTAATTGCGACATCAGCGGTCGGCGCAAGGCGCCCAGAATGACACAAACACAGCGCTGGGCCGTTAGGCTTACGACCGTTTTCGGGCGTACTGCCCCGTTCCACGATTAGCGTCTGCCACCCCCGGAGGCGCTATGAGCCCCTGTCGAGTTTCACCGCTTGGCAGGGGCTTCTTTGGAGGTAAGTATCTTTTACAAACCTACCTAGGAACTGCGTTGGCTTGATGATGTTGGGCCTTGGTGCATCGATATTTCTTCAACGAGATCGGCGGTCAGCTGAAACCGGACGACGCGGGTTTAGAGTTTCCCTCAATCGAAGCGGCTAGAGTCGAAGCCGTCCGCTATGCAGCTGAGGTGTTGCGTGAACGCCCGACACTTATCTGGGCAGGCGAAGACTTCCGCGTAGAGGTTACGGATGAGCGGCATCTAACGTTATTCACGGTGATTGTGGTTGGCATCGACGCACCGGCGGGCGGGCGCTCGATCAATCGGGCTTTGAAGCGTCCGGCTTAGCCTTCGCGATAGTCGGTTTCCGCTTGCTCTAAATCTATAAAGAAAAGACTTCCCGCGTGCGCGTTATCTGCGCAATGGAGACGGCAGCTTTCCACCCATTGCAGACATAAGGCTTCCGGTGAATGATCGCACCATGGCCCGGCAGCTTCCCGTCTATGAGTTCACGGAAACGGCCTTCATCGTCGGTAGTGATCCCGTGGTTTGCATCGCTCCGCTTTCGACAATGCGCCTCTACATGACGGTCGCCGAGATTGACGAGGCTTTCAGTGGCTATGCGTCTTATCGCCAAGCTCCTTGGATGAAGCGCTATGTCGGCGTCTGGGGTCGCAAGAACTGCCAGCGGCTGCGTCGCTTTCTACGGGAGCGGGGCGCGGAAGTCTTACTCCATCGGGAGCGTCCGGAGGGCCTCCGGCTTGCGAGCTACAAGACCCACAGGAAGCGCAAGAAGGTGCGACTGCTTGGCCAATTGAGCACCTAGCCCAATGTCTGCTCTCCACCCAATTCAGACATTTGAGGAGCACGTCTCCGCTCCTCCAGGTCCAACTGGTGCGATCATTCCCGGGTCTACTTGCGACTATAGCCATTTCATGAGACGCCCTGCGTTGGGGGAGACGTATCAATGAGGACCGGCGAAGACTTTACGCAGCAGCGGCTCGCGCGGTTGGCCGGGCTACTTTTTCTGGTGGCGATGGCGACGGGGCTGTTCGCGGAGTTTTATGTCCATTTCCCATCGCGGCTGCTGTCCGGCAGTATCGCGCAAACCGCTCAAAGCGTGATGCGGAACGGCACCCTGACCAACTTGAGCATGGCCAATAATATCGTCACTTTTCTGGTCGACGTCGTGTTGATCTGGTGCCTCTATCAAGTGACGAGGCAAGCGAATGCGCAGCTCGCTATGCTCGCGCTGATTTTCAGGGTCATCGAGACCGCACTCGCCGCGGCCGCGATTGCCCAGTCGTTGGTTGCAATGCAAGTCGTGGTCGATGCCGTCGCCGCTGGCCATTTCGACACCGCTACTGCGCAGATCGGATCTCAGCTGCACTATACCTACGCCGCTGACTTCACGATGGCAGCCGTATTCCTCGGATGCGGATCGGCAGTCTTCAACTACCTATTCTATGTGTCGCGTTACGTGCCGAGATTGCTCGCCGGTTGGGGAATCCTTGCTTCCATACTTCTGGTGTTTGGCCAGCTAGCAATCATCGTGGCCCCCTCACTTGAGCGTTTGATCAACCCGGCGGGGTTCGCCCCGATCGTCATTGACGAGATCGCGCTCGGCCTATGGCTGCTCACTCGGGGCGTGCGGACCCTTCAACCCCATAAAGCGGCGGAGGAACACACGCTTAGATCGGATACGGCAGTCTCGGTCGCGTAAGCGGGACTGGCACCTTTCCACCCCCTTCCTGCCGCTACGGCGAGGGGCAGCTTTCGACCCATTCCTGCCATTAGCCGCAGACCATTGCCGACATCGCTTCCAGGTTGCTAGCTCAGCGCATGACCGAAGCTGACTACACCTTGCCCGATCCACGCCCAATCGCGGCGGGAGCGCCTTATACGTTCTTCCTGCCGTCCGCATCTGAGCTTGCAGCAGTCACTGATGGCGATCTCGTGAAGTTGCTCTTCGACTATCCCCATCCGACGGAGAAATGGGCGGCTGAGCGAATGTGGGTGATGGTTGAGTCAGTGGACGATGACGAATTGCTGGGCGTGCTCGATAATGTCCCAGATGAGCCGACGTCCCCCCTCAAGGTAGGCGATCAGATAACATTCAAACGACACAACATTCTCGCCATACAGTGGAAAGACCCGAACTCTGCGCCGGTCGTTCCTTCCTATCGAGAATATTGGGACCGCTGCCTTGTCGATCAGTGCGTTCTCGATGGGGCCGAGCCCGTCGAGTATATCTACCGTGAGCAACCTGACACGGCATCCGAAGGTGATGAGCACGCCGACAGTGGCTGGCGTATTCGCGGTCGCGTGGGCGCAGCAACGGACGCTGAGATCGATGAGCGGAAGGCGGCTTACGTTGCGGTTGGCGCAGTCCTCAATCGCGACGACAGTTGGATAACTTGGATCGATGAGCCGATTGGAACTGCATTAATGCGAGACTTCGACACAAACACCTACATCGAAGAGAGGTAAATCATCGCGTTCGGCGAATGTCAGCTTTCCACCCATTGCAGACACTAGACCTTCTGTTACGCTCGCGTAACCGCCGGGGGCACGCGAATGCATTTTCATCTTCCCAAGCCGCTGCACGGCTGGCGCGAGTTTCTCGGCGAGGTCGGGATCATCGTCATCGGCGTTCTGGTTGCGCTGACCGCGGAGCAACTCGTCGAATGGGTGCATTGGCGCAATGCGGTTGCGGACGCTCGGCGAGCGCTAAACCGGGAAGTGGCTTATAACCTCGGAGCGGTCGAAAAGCGTCAGCAAGAGGCAGCATGCATCGACCGCCGTTTGCGTGAAATCCGCTCTCTCCTGACCAGGAGCACCTCCGGCCTTCGCTCGGGATCGCGGCCTCCGCTTGGGCAGCCGCAACTGTGGCGGCCTCGAACGGATGTCTGGCAAGTCGCAGTCGCGGGGCAGGCAGCCGCGCACATGCCGTTGGGGACGCGACTTGGCTATGCTGGCCTTTATGGCGGGTTCCAGTGGTACGCCCAGAAGGCGGAAGACGAGACAGACGCCTGGAGCGTCCTGGCCGAGCTCGACGATCCCGGTACTCTTGCGCCGGAGGACGTCGCGTCGGTAAGACAGGCCCGCTCGCGTGCGCAGGTCGCCGCGGACAAGATGAACGCAAACCTGCCGCGGATCATCGCTGCAGCCGCGACGCTTGGGATCAAGCCTGCCGCGGTCGAAGAAACGTCGCTCACGGCGAATTCTTTAAAGGCTCTGTGCGCACCACTGAGCAACGCGGGCTGATGCACTTCCACCTGCCCAAACCGCTGCACGGCTGGCGCGAGTTCGCGGGCGAAATCGGAATCATCGTCGTCGGCGTACTGATCGCGCTCAGCGCAGAGCAATTTGCCGAGTTTGTGCACGATCGGGCGCAGGTCCGCCATGGCGAGGAAGCCCTGAGTGACAACTTCGGACGGTTCGTTACTTACACGGCCGAACTCGATGCCTACGCGCCTTGCATCGCTGCCCGATCGGCGCAGCTCCGCCAGCTGATTGATCGCTCATCGGTCGCCCACAGGCTACCGAATGTCGGCCCTATTCCGCAGGTCGAAGCTCGTCCCTGGCAGATTGACACATATGACGCGATGGTCGCTTCGCAGGCGATCACGCATGTCGCTCATGGGCAGGCGATATTGTATTCGCGTATCGCGATGTCCGCGATCGACATTTACGACGATGCAAAGGTCGAATGGGCGGACTGGGGAATGCTCGCGAGCCTTAGCGGACCATCGCGCCCCTATGATGGTGCAGAAGAAGCCCAGGACCGACTGGTTCTTGCCCGCGCCGTTCACCAGGACGCCCTGATGCGGCTAATTGCAACGAACACATTGGACCGGATCAAACGCGCCGGTTTGCTGAATGATGCCGCCTTCAATTCAGCCACCGCCGAGGGGAGAACAATGGCATCGAAAACGGCCATGTGCAGGCCGATCCAAGTGGGCATCGGGCCGGCCGTCTAGTGTCCGCTTTCCACCCATTCCTGCCGTTAGCGTAGCGGCAGCTTTCGACCCGGAGCTGCCGTTAGATTGCCGACGGAGCGATCTGACGATCTGTTATAAAGGAGCGGGGGGAGGGCCCGGGACCATGAGCGACT
>Ga0207657_10003009_pt1 | contig 18060 bp, 14 predicted proteins | sample KBSC33metaG_FD_184316 | JGI IMG/M metagenome (GOLD analysis project Ga0207657, IMG submission 184316) | Corn rhizosphere microbial communities from Kellogg Biological Station, Michigan, USA - KBS C3-3 metaG (SPAdes) (version 2) | ecosystem: Host-associated > Plants > Roots > Rhizosphere > Soil ... | reverse complement strand
GGGCGGAGCAGCTCCGGGGCGTGGCGGCGGAGCCGTTGCCGCCGAGGCGACCGCCGTCCCCTAGTCCGCCCGGGTCGTCTACGTCTTGTCGACGGCGGGCGGTGGCGGCGGCTCCGGCGGCCGGCCGTTCAGCCGCGGGAGCACGCGCCGCGTCAGCAGCACGAAGAAGACGAGGGCGGCGGCACCGATCCAGATCGCCGGGTCGTTCGGCGAGAGCGACTCGAGCCGGCTGCCGAGATAGACGAACAGCAGGGTCAGGGGGATGTAGCCGACCACGGTCGTCCAGATGAACGTCCAGAGCGGCACCCGCGCTGATCCGGCCACGTAGCTGAACAGGCTGAAGGGGACGATCGGGACCATCCGGCAGGTGAGGAGCAGGGTCACCCCGCCGCGGTCGACGACGCCCTCGTAGCGGTCGAAGCGCTCGGCGCCGAACATCCGGACCAGCGCCGGGCGGGCCGCGTGGACCCCGATCTGATGGCAGAGGATCCCGTTCAGCAGCCACCCGAACATGACCAGCGGGAAGCCGAACCAGACGCCGTAGACGAACCCGACCGCGGCGTCGAGGATCTCGGCCGGGTAGAAGAGCACCGCGTGCGAGATCGCCAGGGTGAGGACCATCAGGACCCCGCCGACGCCGAACCCCTTCAGGTCGTGGCGCAGCGAGGCGGTGTCGCCGCTGAGCGCATCGGTCGCCGCATGGCGGAGCGGATGGACGAGCAGGACCAGCGCGACGACCGACAGCGCGCACGTGATCGCGGCGATGATCGGGATCCAGCCCGTGTGTTCCTCGGCCAGGTCCTCGACGAACTCCTCGAGGCGCGGGCGCTCCTCGTCCCCCTGCTGCTGCTCGGTCGGGGTCACGCCGGGCAGTCTCGCAGGCCCGATCAGCGCAGCAGCCTGCGCACCTCCGGCGACGGCGGGATCCCGTCGGGGCCGCCGCGCGAGTGCCCGCCGCCGTCGGGCCGGCGCGAATCCGGGGCCCGTTTGACCCAGCGGTTGCCCTTGAGCTCCTTGCGGAGCGCGCGACGGCTGCGCGGGTAATGGTCGATCTCGAACGGGTTGCCGGGCCCGAATCCCTGGTAGTAGACGGCCATCCGTGCCCGCTTGTGCTTGCGGATCCAGCGGAACAGGTGACGCGTGAACGCCGCGTGGTCGACGTCCCATGGTCCCCACTCGCCGAGCACGAAGGGCAGCCGCTTGTAGTGCTTGTAGAAGTGGTTGAGCCCGCCGAAGTTCGGGAACTTGCCGTAGATGTCGGCGCCGATCCAGTCGACGTACCTGGCGCCCGGCCAGTAGGCGCGCGGCCCGTTGCCCTTGCGGTCCGGCGACCCGGATGTCTGCGGGACCCACAGGAATGCGACCTTGGGCTGCGGGATGTTCTTCGGCGGGTGGGCGCTGTTGCGGCCGGTCGTCAGCGGCGGCATCCTGTTCGCCTTCAGCTTGTGGTTGATCTCACGACGCGGGCCGCCGCGGACGACGATGACCGTCCGCTTCCAGGCCTTCCGGAACTGCGCGGTCTTGTACGCGCTGCCGCGCCGCGAGCCGTCGGATTCGAAAGCGGAGTAGGGGTTCCAGTGGCCGTTCATCTCCGGCAGCAGCCGCACGTACGTCGGCCGGCCCCACTGTGCGAGCCGGCGGTTCATCGTCAGCAGGTAGCGGTCGCCGCGACCCTTGCGGATCGCCCGCGGGCTGATCACGCCGCTGCATCCGTAACAGGGCGAGGTCGAGATGCTGAGCATGCCGCGGGTCTCGGTGCGCTTCCAGCGCTTGACCGCCTCCTGGCTCCAGGAGTTCCAGGTCTCGAAGGCCTGCATGACCGGGACGTGGCGGCCGACCGCGCCGGCGAAGTCGAAGTAGTCCTGCTTGGAGCCGCCGTCGGAGACGCCGGCGTAGAGCTCCTTGCCGTGGGGCGGGTAGGCGCCGGCCTCCGCGAGCGCCGGGACCGCCAGGAGGGCGAGCACGGCGATCAGCGCGGCACGGCGAAGCATCGGGCGATCGTACGACTCCACGACGCCGCGGATGCGAGATCGGTTGCAGGCGGGGCGGGGTAGAGTCGCCCTGGCGCCGCTCAGCGCCCGCCGGGCGCTCGGGGAATCAAATGTCACCACTCAGCGATCTGTTCACTGCGCCGGCCGGCCGGCTCGCCGACGTGGCGCAGAACGCGCTCGAAGTGGCGCGCTTCGGCGGCTTCGAGACCGACGAGGAGCCCTCGCCGTTCGAGGTCGTCGCGACCCGGCCCGTCTACCGGCTCCGCCGTTACTACCCGCCGGCGCCGGGCGAGAAGGAAGGCGCGGGACCGCCGCTGATGCTGGTGCCGCCGATGATGCTCGCCGCCGACATCTACGACGTCGCGCCGTCGACCAGCGCGGTCGAGATCCTCGCCCGCAACGGCGTCGATCCCTGGGTCGTCGACTTCGGCGCTCCCGAGCACGAGGAGGGCGGCCTCGAGCGCTCGCTCAACGACCACGTGGTCGCGCTCGACGAGGCGATCGACCTGGTCCGCGAGGCGACCGGCCACGACCGGATCCACATCGGCGGCTACTCGCAGGGCGGGATGTTCTGCTACCAGGTCGCCGCCTACCGCCGCTCGCGCGGAATCGACTCGATCGTCGCCTTCGGCAGCCCGGTCGACACCCGCGGGACGCTCAGCTTCGGCCTCCCCGAGGACACGGCGATCGCGGTTGCCTCGTTCCTCGCCGAGCACGTCTTCGCGACCTCCGGCGTCCCGGCGTGGATGAGCCGCACCGGCTTCCGGCTCCTCGACCCGGCGAAGACGATGCGCCAGCGGCTCGACTTCCTCCGCCAGCTTCACGACCGCGAGGCGCTCCTTCCCCGTGAGCGCCAGCGACGCTTCCTCGAGGCCGAGGGCTGGGTGGCGTGGCCGGGCCCGGCGCTCGCCGACGTGATTCGCCAGTTCGGCGTCCACAACCGGCTCGTCTCCGGCGGCTTCGTGATCGAGGACCGGCTCGTGACGCTCGCCGACATGACCTGCCCGATCCTCGCGTTCGTCGGCGAGACCGACGAGATCGCCCCGGCGAAGTCGGTCCGAGCGGCGCGCTGGGCGGCGCCGCGCTCCGAGGTCTACGAGGTGACGCTCCCGGCCGGTCACTTCGGGCTCGTCGTCGGCTCGACCGCGGTCGAGACGACCTGGCCGACGGTCGCCGCCTGGGCCCACTGGCGGGCCGACGGCGGCGAGCTTCCCGAGGGCATCCGGCAGGTCGAGGAGGAGGTCGAGCGCCCCGACGACGGGATCAGCGGCCAGGACCGTCTCGCGGCCTCGGCCCAGCTCGCGCTCGGGGCCGGGATCGGGACCGTGCAGTCGCTCGCCGGCGCCGCCATCGGCGCGACCCGGACGCTGCGCGAGGTGATCGGCGACCGGGCGAGCCAGCTCGAGCAGCTCAACCGGCTCGGCAACCTCAACCCGGGAACCCGGATCTCGCTCGGACTGCTGCTCGACGAGCGCGCCGAGGAGGAGCCCGAGGACGTCGTCCTGCTCTTCGAGGACCGCGCCCACACGCAGGAGGCGGTCAAGCGCCGGATCGACAACGTCGTCCGCGGGCTGCTCGAGATCGGCGTCCGCCAGGGCGAGCTCGTCGGCGTCCTCATGCAGACGCGGCCGAGCGCGCTGACCGTGGTCGCGGCGCTGAACCGGCTCGGCGCCGTCGCGGTCCTGATGCGCCCCGACGGCGATCCCGGCATCGAGGCCGAGCTCGCCCGCGTCCGCCGGATCATCGCCGACCCCCAGAACGGCGAGGCGGCGCAGGCCGCGACCAGCGTTCAGGTCTACGTGCTCGGCGGCGGCGGCAAGGACCGCAAGCTCCCGCGCGGGCTGATCGACATGGAGCGGATCGACCCGGACGCGGTCGAGGTCCCCGCCTGGCACGAGCCGAACCCGGGCCGCGCCGGCGATCTCGCGTTCATCCTCTTCACCGGCAGCGGCGAGCGGACGCTGGCCAACCGGATCACGAACGGCCGCTGGGCGCTCTCCGCATTCGGCACCGCCTCGTCGGCGTCGCTGTCACGCAGCGACACGGTCTACAGCGCCAGCCCCGTCTATCACCCCTCGGCGCTGTTGATGAGCGTCGGCGGCGTCGTCGCCGGCGGCGCCCGCCTCGCTGTCGGCTCCCGCTTCGAGCCGTCGATCTTCTGGGACGAGGTGCGCCGCTACGGCGCCACGGTCGTCTCCTACACCTGGGCGATGATGGACGAGATCGCCGAGGCGCCGCCGCATCCCGGCGAGCGCCACCATCCGGTCCGGCTCTTCATCGGCTCGGGGATGCCGCGCGGGCTCTGGAAGCGCGTCAGCGAGCGCTTCGCGCCGGCCCGCGTCCTCGAGTTCTACGCCTCGACCGAGGGCGATGCCGTACTCGTCAACGTGCCCGGCCTGAAGGCCGGCTGCAAGGGCCGGCCGCTGCCGGGCAGCGCCGAGGTCCGGGTCGCCGCCTACGACCCGCTCGACCGCGGCCTCGTCCTCGGCGACAACGGCTTCGCGATCGAATGCGCGCGGACCGATCCGGGGATGCTCCTCGCCCGGGTCCGCCACGACGCGATCGGCCTCGGCGAGGGCGTCCTCCGCGGCGTCTTCGAACCCGGCGACGCCTGGCTCGAGACCGGGGACCTGTTCGTCGTCGACTCCGACGGCGACTTCTGGCTGGTCGACCACGCCCCCTCGGTGATCCGCGCCGCCTCCGGCGCCGTCTACTCCGGACCGATCCAGGACGCCCTCGGCGACGTCGAATCGGTGGCGCTCGCCGTCGCCTACGGCGTTCCCCGCGACGACGGCGCCGAGGTGCCCTGCGCGGCCGTGACCCTGCGCGCCGGCCACGAGCTCGACCTCCACGAAGTCGAAGCGGCGCTCGCCGACCTCGGCGACCGCGGCATCCCCTGGGTCCTCCGCGTCGTCGACCGGATCCCCCTGACCACCTGGTACCGGCCGATCACCGGCCCGCTCGCCGCCGAGGGGCTGCCGCTGCCGACCACGCCTCCGACCGCCTGGTACTGGGACCCACGCAAGGGCGGCTACCGGCGGATGAGCAAGGCGGGCCGCGAGCGCCTGTTGCGCTGACCCGCTCTACCCTCCCGGCCATGCGGATCCTGTTCGTCTGCCTCGGCAACATCTGCCGCTCGCCCACGGCCGAGGGCGTGCTCCGGCACCGCCTCGCCGCGGCGGGACTGGGCGCCGACGTCGACGTCGAGAGCGCCGGGACGGGCGACTGGCACATCGGCAGTCCGCCGGACCGGCGGGCGAGCGCGGCGGCGGCGAGTCGAGGCGTCGCGCTCGAGAGCCGCGCCCAGGGCTTCGACCCGTCGCACTTCGACGAGTTCGACCTGATCCTCGCGATGGACCGCCAGAACCTCGCCGACGTCCGGGCGCTGGCGCCGGATGCGGCCGCGGCGGGCAAGCTCCACCTGTTCCGCGAGTACGACCCGCTCGCGGTCGAGTCCGGCGACCTCGAGGTCCCCGATCCGTACTTCGGCGGCGATCAGGGGTTCGAGGACGTGCTCGACATGATCGAGCGCGCCTGCGACGGTCTGATCGCCGAGATCCGCTCGGCGACCGCGGCCGGCGGTTGAGCGGCGAGGAGACGATCGCAGCCGCCGGACGTGCCCTCGGCACGCCGGTCGAGCGGGCCCGCCGGGTGGCCGGCGGCGACATCAACGACGCCTGGCAGCTCCGGTTGGCCGACGGGACCGAGGCCTTCCTGAAGAGCCGCCCGGGCGCCCGCGACGGCGAGTACGAGCTCGAGGCCGCCGGGCTCGAGTGGCTCGGGGACGTCGCCGGCGGCCTGCCCGTCCCGAGCGTCCTCGGCGTGGTCGGCGAGGATGGGGCCCGCGGGCTGGTCCTCGAGTGGGTCGACGAGGGCCGTCTCGACGAGGCGGGGGAGGAGCTGCTCGGCAGCGGCCTCGCCCGGATCCATGCCGCGGGAGCGCCGGGTTTCGGAGCGCTGCCGCCGGGCGCCCCCGACGTCGCGCTGCGTTTCGGCGGCGTCGAGCTCCCCGCCGGCGGAGCGGCCGCCGATCCGCCCTGGGCGGAGCATTACGGCGCCCGGATCGAGGCGCTCGCCGCCGAGGCGAGCGATGCCGGGCGGCTCGACGCTCGCGCGGCCGCCGCGATTGCGACCGTTGTCGAGCGGATCTCCGAGTTGGCGGGTCCCGACGAGCCGCCGGCGCGGGTCCACGGCGACCTCTGGAGCGGCAACGTCCTCGCCGCCGCCGACGGACGGCCGTGGCTGATCGACCCAGCCGCGCATGGCGCCCACCGCGAGATCGACCTCGCGATGCTGAGGCTGTTCGGCTCGGTCCCGGCCCGGACGCTCGCCGCCTACGAGGAGGTCCGGCCGCTCGCGCCCGGACACGAGGAGCGGGTGTCGCTCTGGCAGATCCAGCCGCTGCTCGTCCACGCGATCCTGTTCGGCGGCGGCTACGGTGCCGCCGCCGGCCGCGCCGCCGGCCGTTACGCCTGAGCGGTGCCCATCCAGATGATCTAGGTTCGTCGCCGTGACGCGCGAGGAGCTGCGGCGGCGGGTGATCGAAGGGCTCGAGATCGAGGTGTCCCTGTTCGGAGGCTGCTCGGACGAAACGTCGGTCGCCCGCTTGCCGGGGGTGCTCGCATCGGTCTCGCCGCCGACCGCCGATCGCTCGATCTTCAACTCGGTGACCGCGAGCGGCCCGGACGCCCTCGCGACCGCCGCCGACGACCTCGGCGCCATCTACCGCGAGGCGGGCGTCCGCGCCTGGACCGTCTGGGTCCCCGACGACGACCGCCGCAGCGCCGAGCTCCTCGCCGCCCGCGGCCACGTCCTCGACGGCGCACCGCGGGCGATGGCGCTGGAGCTGAGTGACCTGAGGGCGGTCGAGCTTCCCGCCGGCGTCGAGCTCGTCCCCGGTGCGATGGCGACGATCGGCGCCATCAACGACCGCGCTTACGGCATCGAGGGCCCCGGTTGGGCCACCGCGATGATCGACGAGCCGGACCTCGCCATGGAATCGGCGATCGCCGTCGCCGACGGCGAGCCGGTCGCTTGCGCGCTCGTCCTCGACCACGGCGACGACGCCTGCGTCAGCGCCGTCGCGACGCTTCCCGGGCATCGCGGCCGCGGCCTCGCCGGCGCGATCATCTCGCGGCTCCTCGCTTCGGCCGCCGAGCGCGGCATCCGGACCGGCAGCCTCCAGGCGAGCCGCGCGGGCGCCCCGATCTACGCGCGGCTCGGTTTCGAGGACGTCGGATTCTTCGAGCTCTGGGAGCGGCGCGACGGGGCGTCGGGGTGATGCCAGACTTCCCCGGGTGGACCTGAACCGACTCGACGAGCTCCTCGCCGCCCGCGGCGAGCCCGCGTTCCGCTCCCGCCAGGTCTGGGAGTGGCTGGCCGGCGGCGCCCGCACCTATGCGGAGATGACGAACCTGCCGCAGTCGCTCCGCGACGAGCTCGAGGATGCGCTGCCGCTCTCCACGCTCGTGACGGCCCACGAGGTCAAGTCCGTCGATGGCACCCGCAAGGCGCTGTTCGAGACCGGCGATGGCCGGCCGATCGAGGCCGTGCTGATGAGCTACCGCGACGGCCGCCGATCGATCTGCCTCTCGAGCCAGTCGGGCTGTCCGCTCACCTGCAACTTCTGCGCGACCGGCCGGATGGCATTCGGCCGCAACCTGACCGAGTCGGAGATCCTCGACCAGGCGCTGCACTTCCGCCGCCGCGGCCCGGTCGATCACGCGGTCTTCATGGGCATGGGCGAGCCGCTGATGAACCTCGATGCCGTGCTCGCCGCCTGCGAGCGCCTCCCCGCGATCGGCATCTCGACCGCCCACACGACGATCTCCACGGTCGGCTGGGTCCCGGGTATCGAGCGCCTCGCCGGTGACGGCCCGCGGGTCCGGCTGGCGCTGTCGCTCCACGCCGCCGAGGGAGACGTACGCAGCGGCCTGATGCCGGTCAACGACCGCTATCCGATCGCCGAGGTGATCGAGGCCTGCCTCCGCTGGCGCGAGGCCCGCAACCGCCGCGTCTACGTCGAGTACCTGATGCTCGCCGGCGTCAACGACGATCCCGACCAGGCCGTCGTCCTCAGCGAGGTCCTGAAGCCGCACGAGGCCTTCAAGGTCAACCTGATCCCCTTCAACCCGACTCCCGGCGAGTTCACCGGCAGCTCACCCGAAGCGATCGAGGCCTTCCGCGCCACCCTCGTCGCCCACGGCGTTCCAGCCACGGTCCGCCTCACCCGAGGGCGCGACATCCAGGCCGCCTGCGGCCAGCTGGCGGTCCAGCGCGCCGCGTGACGGGCGGTACACCCCGCGACAGGACCCGCGGCGGCCGGGCGCCTCAGCCGAACTCGATGCGCTCGATGACCTGCGGCTCGACCGGGCGGTCGCCGGGGCCGGTCTCGGTGCCCTCGATCGCGTCGACCGTCTCCATCCCGGAGACGACGCGGCCGAAGACCGTGTGCTTGCCGTTCAGCCACGGGGCCTCGTCGACGGTGACGATGAAGAACTGCGAGCCGTTCGTGTTCGGGCCGGCGTTTGCCATCGCGAGCGCGCCGCGCTCGACCTTGTGGTCGTTGAACTCGTCCTCGAACGTGTAGCCGGGGCCGCCGGTCCCGGTGCCCTCCGGGCAGCCGCCCTGGATCATGAAGTCGGGAATCACCCGATGGAAGATCAGGTCGTCGTAGAAGCCCTCCGAGGCGAGCTTGCGGAAGTTCTCGACCGTCTTCGGAGCGTCCTCGTCGTGGAGCTCGAGCTCGATCGGACCGGCGTTGGTGTGCATGGTTGCGCGTGACATGGCCGCAACAGTAGATGACTGGGTCCGGGCGCCCGGCGCCGCATCCGGCCGGCCCGCGACTTTTTCGCCTGTGCGATGTTGGAGGCTCAGGGCACGTTGACCTCCGGACCGAAAACCGCGGTGGGAAGCGGGCGGCGGGCGGCCGCCATCGCTGCCTGCCTCCTTGCGGCGCTCGTCCTGCTCGCCGGCGGCGAGCGTGCCGGCGCGGCGAAGGGCGGCGGGAAGCCGCCGAACATCGTCGTCATCGTCACCGACGATCAGGCGCGCTCGACGATGTCGCCGGAAGTGATGCCGAACCTCTACTCGCGGCTGATCGCCGACGGCACGTCGTTCTCCGACTTCGTCGTGACGACGCCGCTCTGCTGCCCGTCCCGAGCCGCCTACATGACCGGCCAGTACGGCCACAACAACGGCGTCCTCAGGAACTTCTACCCGGATCTGCGCCAGAAGCGCCAGGTCCTCGCCTCGTGGCTCGGGCGGCGCGGCTACCGGACCGCCCACGTCGGCAAGTTCCTCAACGGGTACGAGGAGCAGGACAAGCCCCAGACCGTCGCCCCGGGCTGGGATCTCTGGTTCACCCAGCTCGAGAAGCGCAAGTACTACGACTGGAAGGCATCGCTGAACGGCGACGTGGTCCGCTATGGCGACGGTGATCGCGACAACGTCACCACCGTGACCTCGCGCTACGCGACCCGGTGGGCGTCGCGGCTCGCGGGCCAGAAGGATCCCTTCTTCCTCCAGGTCGACTACTACGCGCCCCACGGGGCGCCCGGTCGCGACGACGGGAACTGCCTCGGGGCCCCGAAGCCCGAGCCCGAGGACATCGACCGGTTCGAGAACGTCCCGCTGCCGAGGCCCCCGAGCTTCAACCAGGACGATGTCTCCGAGATGCCGTCCTTCATCCGCAACAAGCCGAAGCTGACCGCCGACGACATCGCGAAGACCACCGAGCACTACCGCTGCTCGATCGAGTCGCTGTACGGCGTCGATCGCGGGATCGGTCAGATCTGGGACGCGATCGGAGCCCAGGGGGAGCTCAACCGGACCGTCTTCGTCTTCACCTCCGACAACGGCTACTTCTTCGGCGAGCACCGGATTCCGAAGGGGAAGCCGTACCCGTACGAGGAGAACATCCACATGCCACTGACGGTCAGGGTGCCGCCGCGTTATCGCGACGGCGCCGCGCTCGTCCCGACCTCGAACGCACCGGTCGCCAACATCGACGTCGCGCCGACGCTGCTCGAGCTCGCCGATGCCGAACCATGCCTGCGAGGGAACCGCTGCCGGACTCTCGACGGGCGCTCGCTGATGCCGCTCATCGATGGCGAGGGCCGATTCCCGGAGACCCGGGGGATCGCCCTGGAGCGCTCGAGCTGCGACTTCCGCGGCGTCCGCTGGGACGAGAAGCTCTACATCTCCTACTCGGTCGCCGGCACATCCGGCTGCGTCCCCGGGGAGGCGGAGATGTACGACGTCCGCGCCGACCCGTTCCAGCTCCACGATCTGCTGCCGACCGCCTCGGGCTCCCCGAACGACGAGCTGCGTCGCAAGCTGGCCAGGAAGATGCGCCGGCTCGGGACCTGCACGGGGATTCGCGGTCGCGACCCGAGGCCGCCCCCCGGATTCCACTTCTGCGAGTGACGCCGGGACCGGCGCCTGCGCCGCCGTCGCGGGGTAGGCTGGATCGGCCTTGGGAGAGGGAGGATCGATCCGTCCGCGCGTTCGCGGCGCCCGGCTGCGGGCAGCGGCCGTTGCGCTCGCCACGCTTGCGGCGACGGCACTGCTCGCATCGAGCGCCGCAGCCGAGTTCCCCTACAGCCGCAACGCGACCCCGACCGGCTTCGACGATCTCTGGCTGAACGCCGGCCAGGTGCCGAGCGACCTCGGCGGCAACACCTTCAAGTTCGCGGCGACCCCCGATCCGGCGAACACGACCAACAATGCGAGCCCGGTCGAGCTCGGCGGCGTCCGAGGCGCCCACGTCGTCGACGCCGATGCCGCTGCCCAGACCGCATTCCGGACGACTACCGGCCGTCCCGACGTGACGATCGCGATCCTCGACTCGGGGATCAAGTGGAACGACGCCGGCGCGATGAGCGATCTCCGCAAGAAGACGCGGATCAGCACCGGCGAGGCGCCGAAGCCGCGCAACGACGGGCTCGCGACGGCGAACGAGCCCGGCGAGGACTGCAGCGGCAGCGGTCCCTACAGCCACGCCGGCGAGTGGGACCTGAACGGCGACGGCGTCTTCAACCTGATCGACTACTCCTGTGACGACCGGGTCCAGGCGGACACGCCGAAGGGCGTCGGGCCGCCGGGGATGTTCGAGCCTCAGGACCTGCTGATCGCGTTCAGCGACGGGGTCGACGACGACGGCAACGGCTACGTCGACGACCTCGTCGGCTGGGACTTCCTCGACGACGACAACGACCCGTTCGACGACGTCCAGTACGGCCACGGGACCGGTGAGGCGAGGGACTCGACCGCGGAGGCGGACAACGGCGGCGACGTCGGCTCCTGCCCGAACTGCATGGCCGTCTACCTGCGCGTCGGCGACAGCTTCGTCGCCGACGTCAACCGGTTCGGCGCCGCCGTCACCTACGCCACCGACAACGACGTCCAGATCGTCCAGGAGGCACTCGGCACGCTCAACAACTCGAGCCTCGCCCGGCAGGCCGTCGACTACGCCTATCGCCACGGCGTCACCGTGCTGGCCTCGGCCGCCGACGAGGCGGCCCAGCACAACAACTGGCCCTCGAGCCTGCCGCACGTGATCGTCGCCAACTCGGTCACCGACGGCGACGGCGCGGTCCCGAACGAGTCGTACCTCGCCTTCAACGGCTGCACCAACTTCGGCGCCAAGATCACGGTCGCGATCCCGAGCACCTCCTGCTCGTCGAACGCGGTCGGCCTCGCCGCCGGCTACGCGGGGCTGATCTACAGCGCCGCGCTGAACGCAGCGGACGCCGGCGCTCTCGACCCCTATCCGGACCGCTCCCAGTGCGAGCTGGTCGGGGGCGACCGGTGCCCGATCACTCCGAACGAGATCCGCCAGCTCCTCGCCTCGGGAAGCATCGACGGGACGCCGCAGGCCGACGACGTCGATTTCGCCGGCGCCCCGCCGGGCTCGGCGAACGAGCCGTCCTGCTCGCCGACGCCGCTGCCGGACTGCACGAGCCCCTACGGGCCCGGCGGCGATCTGCTCGACCAGGTGAAGGCGAACCGCCAGGTATTCGGGGCGCCGGTGCCGTCGACGAGCTACCCGGCACGCAAGGGCTTCGACCAGTTCTACGGCTACGGGCGGGCGAACACGAACCGGGCCGTCAAGGCGGTCGTCGACGATCCGGCGGCTCCGGGCCCGGCCGAGCTGCCGCCCGAGGCCGAGATCACCGGCCCCGGCTGGTTCGCCGAGATCGACCCGATGCAGGCCTCGATCGACGTCTCCGGCACGGTCTTCGCGCGCGGCGATCCGTATCGCTGCCGCCTCTACGTGGCCCCGGGCCAGTACCCGAACAACGCGACGACGACCGACACTCCGCCGGGCGACTTCGCGCCGCTCTCGAACGGCTGGTGCGACGGCTCGACCGTCCACGCTGGCGCCGACGCGGCGAGTGCCCACGACGGCGTCATCGGCTCGATCGACGTCGCTGCGCTGCGTCAGCGCTTCCCCGCCGGGACCGACTTCAGCGGGCCGATCCCATCCGCCTCGGCCGCGACCGGCAACGGCCGGCCGTTCTTCGCGCCTCATGCCTTCACGTTCAAGGTCGTAGTCACGCCGACGACCGGCATTGCGCGGACCGGCGCGGACCAGCGGACGGCCTGGCTGCATCACGACAGCGACCTCCTGAACGGATTCCCGCGGACGATCGGCGCGGGCGGGCAGGTCGGCGGACCCGGGTCGGTCCCGACCTCGGACGGCGCCTCTTCGCCCGCCTTCGCCGACCTCGACGGCGACAATCGCAACGAGCTCGTCTTCGCCGACTCCGACGGCTTCGTCCACGCGATCGGCCCGGACGGCGCCGAGCTGCCCGGCTGGCCGGTCCGGGGCGACGAGCCCGGGTTCGTCGCCGGCCACGATTCCTCGCCCGCCTACTCGAACGGGGTCGGCACCGATCTCGGCGGCGCCTTCCTCGGCGCGGTCGCGGTCGGCGACACCGACGGCGACGGGATCCCCGAGGTCTATGCGGCCGACGCCGAGGGCAAGCTCTACGGCTGGAGCGCCGACGGCCGGCGCGTTTTCACCGAGCAGTCGAACCCGGACTGGTCGGGGCGGCCGCTGACTCCGTTCGTGAACGTCCGCGACGGCAAGGCGAACCGGACCCAGCACGGCTTCTTCGGCGCTCCGGTGATCGCCGATCTCGACGGCGACGGCAGCCAGGAGGTCATCGCCGCCGCAATGGATCGCCACGTATACGCCTGGAGCGGCGACGACGCCGATCCGAACGCGCCGGGCGGGGCGACGCCGGCGCCCGGCTACCCGGTCCTGGTCGTCGATCCGGCCAAGGTCGCCGCCGTCGACCCGGACACCCATGCCGTCACCTACGACCCTGGCGCCGGCGCGTTCATGCAGGGCGCGATCGTCGACACCCCAGCGGTCGGCGACATCACCGGCGACGGGGTGCCCGAGGTCGTCGTCGGCACCAACGAGGAGTACGACGAGCCGCTCAACCTCGGCAACCCCGGCGGGCTCGGACTGCTGATCGGCGCCGGCCTCGTCGACCCCGGCAACTCACGGGTCTTCGCGCTGCGGGCGAGCGGCGGTGGCGACGCCGACCCGCTGCCGACCGACGCGCTCGTGCCCGGCTGGCCGTTCCCGGTCGGGATGCTGCTCACCGAGACGCTGCCGATCGTCGGCGAGGGGATCGCGGGCCCGCCGGTGATCGGCCCGGTCGACTGCCCGAGCGGCGGCGCCGGCAGCAAGGTCGGCACCGCGACCGCCGCCGGGCCCGCCTACGTGATCAACGGCGACGGCACCTCCTGCTACGGGGCAACGTCGGGGAACGCGAACGCGCTCTCACCCGACTTCGGCGGCGCCGCCCACGCGACCGACACGCCGCTGATCCCGGCGCTCGGCAATCCGGCGTTCGGAGCCGCGGGCGGAGCGGGCGCTGACGATCCGGCCTTCATCATGGGCGCGATCGGCCTCTTCAAGGCGCTCGACCTCCAGGTCGTCGACTACCAGAGCGGCCAGGATCTGCTCGGCGTCTGGGACCCGGCGAGCGGCGGCTTCCGTGCCGGCTTCCCGGCGACCGTCAACGACCTCCAGCTGCTCACCGGCCCGGCCGTCGCCGACATCGACGGCCAGGACGGTGAGGAGGTGCTGACCGGAAGCTCGAGCCAGGACCTGGTCGCCTACGGGCCGTCCGGCACGGAGGCCGCCGGCTGGCCGAAGCTGACGACCGACTGGACGGTGGCGACGCCGCTGATCGGCAGCTTCGGGACCGTGGACACGAAGAACTCGGCCCGGAAGGTCGTCGTCGGGATCACCCGCTCCGGCTACATCCACGCCTATCGCACCGATGCACCGGCCTGCTCGCCGTCCTCGTCGCCACGCTTCCACCACGACAACGCCAACTCCGGCGACTACTCACGCGATGCCGTGCTTCCCGGCGCGCCGACGAACCTGAAGGCCAAGGGCGGTGAGCTGACGTTCACCGCGCCCGGCGACGACCTGCTCTGCGGCACCGCCGACCACTACGAGCTGGCGACCGCGAAGAAGCCGATCGACGAGGCTTCCTTCGCGGACGCCAAGCCGCTCGACGGCGCGCCGACGCCGAAGCCCGCGGGCGGGAAGCAGAAGCTCGACGTTCCCGCCGGGTCGAAGGGCTGGATCGCGCTCCGCGCGGTCGACGAGCAGGGCAACGTCGGCCGGGTCGCGACCGTGAAGGCGAAGGCGAAGAAGCCCGGCAAGGGAAGGCGCTGCTCGAACCCGATCCACGGCACCGGCGCCCCCGATCGCCTCGACGGGACCGGCGGCGGCGACGAGATCACCGGCCGCGGCGGCCGTGACCGCGTCGACGGCCGTGGCGGCGCCGACTGCGTCAAGGGCGGCAAGCGCGGCGATCGGCTGCGCGGAGGCCAGGGTCGCGACCGGCTCTCCGGCGGCGCCGGACGCGACCGGATCGACGCCGCCGACGGACGCCGCGACCGCGTCCGCTGCGGCCCCGGCCGCGACCGGGTCATCGCCGACCGCAAGGACCGCGTGGCCGGCGACTGCGAGCGGGTCAGGCTCGACTAGCCGCGGTTCGCGGCCTGTTCGAGCAGCATCCGCATCTCCGCCGGCTCGCCCGACATCGGCTCGGAGTGGCCGGCGGCGACGATCCGCGGCTCGAGCGCCGCGAGCTTGCGGAGGCTCTCGATCGCCTGCTCGTGGTCCTGGTTGAAGACCCGGTTCGGGACGTTCGCCCAATCGACCGGCTTGAACTTCATCGAGTCGACGAAGTAGGTCGTGTCGCTGACGAGCGCGAGCCGATCGCTCTCGCGCCACAGCCCGATCAGACCGGGCGCGTGGCCGGGGAAGTGCTTGACGACGAACCCGGCGATCTCGTCGCCCTCGCTGACGGTCTCGGTCACCTTCGCGGGCCCGCCGTCCCAGTGCCTGAGCAGGGTCGGATAGATGGCCCGGGGGAAGCGGTAGGGAATGCGATCGAGCTGGAAGTAGTGCCAGCCGCCGTCGCCCTCGACGTCGGCCCGCTCGTCCTCGTGGCAGAGGACCGGCGCGCCAAGACCCGCGGCGATCCCACGGTGGTCGGCGTGGCCGTGGCCGAGCAGAAGCCGCTTGACCGGCCCGAACCGGGCCGCCGCCTCGCGGACCCCCTCGGTCATCGCCTCGGTGCCGCCGTCGAAGATCGTCACGCCGTCGTCCTCGGCGATGAAATAGACGTTCATCCCGTGCTTGAGATCGCCCGCGTGGCGCCAGACTCCCGGCGCGATCTCCTCGGTGATCGGCTTGAACGGGTTCAGCGCCATCGACGAGCAGCCTAGTCCGCCCAGGTCCCCTACGCTTGCCCGATGCCCCGCTCGTGGACCGTGGCGATGGTGATCCTCGTCGTCTGTCTGGCGGCGTCGATGGTGATCGCCGCGACGAAGCTCTGGTGAGCGACGAAGAGCTGATGCGGCTGGCGCTGGCCGCCGCGACGGCGGCCCCCGGCCACGACGACGTCCCGATCGGCGCCGTACTCGCCCGCGACGGCGAGCCCCTCGCGACCGCGGTCAACGAACGCGAACTGCGCCGCGACCCGACCGCGCACGCAGAGATCCTCGCCCTCCGCGAGGGCGCCGAGCGACTCGGCGGCTGGAGGCTGCCGGACACGACCCTGTACGTGACGCTCGAGCCGTGCGCGATGTGCGCCGGGGCGATCGTCCTCGCCCGCGTCCCGCGCGTCGTCTACGCCGCCGACGACCCGAAGGCCGGCGCCGCCGGATCGGTCCTCGACGTGCTCGGCGAGCCGCGCCTCAACCACCGCCCCGAGGTCCTCGCCGGCGTCCTCGCCGACGAGGCGGGGGAGATGCTGCGCGACTTCTTCCGCTCGCGGCGCTGACGAGCCCGATGATTCGCCTGCCTCCGAGCGGGTAACGGCTCAATTCGTTCCACGACGAGAGGAAGAGACCGATGGCAGACCAGACAGAGGCGCAGGCGAAGCTCGTCCAATACCTCACCGAGGCGCACGGCAAGGAGAAGGAGCTCGAGACGGCGCTGACGGCCCACATCGGGATGGCGAAGCGCCCGCCGTACAAGAAGCGTCTCGAGCAGCACCTGAAGGAGACCCGGCAGCACGCGAAGCTGACCGAGCGCCGGTTGAAGAAGCTCGGCGGCAGCGTCGGGGTCGTCGGCAAGGCCGGCGAGCTCGCCAGCCGCGGCGTCGCGGCCACGAAGGGACCGCTGCACGCGGTCCGCGGGACCGGGGAGGAGGAGGTGCAGCTCAAGAACGCGAAGACCGAGTACTCCGAGGAGCACGAGGAGATCGCCCAGTACCTCGCGATCGAGACCCTCGCGACCGAGGTCGGCGACGACGAGACCGCGAAGCTCGCACGGCAGATCCGCCGGGAAGAGGAGCGGATGGCCGGCTTCCTCGAGCGACAGATCCCGGTCTTGGCCCGCGCTGTCGTGCGTGCGGAGATCCCCGCATCGGAGCGGAAGTCGAACCGGACATCGCGGCGGCGGTCGCGTCGCTAGGGGCGGCCGACGCGAGTCAGGCTGCGGGCGGTGAGAGCGCGAGCCGGTTGCCGGCGCCGTCGAGCGCCGGCAGGTAGACAGCGATCGTGGTGCCGGCGCCCGGCCGTGAGTTGATCCGCAGGTCGCCGCCGGCGGCGACGACGATGGCGCGCGCGCTCGCCAGGCCGAGCCCGCTGCCGCCGGAGCCGGCCCCGTCCTTGGTCGAGAAGTAGGGCTCGAGCGCCCGCTCGGCGACGTCGGCGCTCATCCCGCAGCCGTTGTCGGCGAACGCGATCCGGACGTGCCATCCGGTCCCGAGGCGGGCATCGCCGGGCGGGATCGTGACGAGCTCGGCGCCGATCGCGACCGCGCCTCCGCTCGGCATCGCCTCGCGCGCGTTGCCGGCGAGGTTGAGGAGGACCCGCTCGAGGTCGGCAGTCGCGATCGGGATCGGAGGCAGGCCCGCCCCGGCGTCCAGCGCCAGGCGGATCCCGTCCCCGAGCGCCCGCTCGATCAGCCTCCTCGAGCCGGCGAGCGCCTCGCGCACGTCGAGCCGGGCCGGGGCTGCCGATGGCTCGGCCGCGGCCGGCGTACGGCCGCCGGCGAGGAGGCTGCGGCTCAGCTCGGCGCCGTGCCGCGCGGCCTCGCGGATCTCCTCGGCCCGCTCGCGCTGCGACCCCTCGGCCGTGGCCGCGATCTCGCTAGCGCAGACCATGATCACCGAGAGCAGGTTGTTGAAGTCGTGAGCGACACCGGCGATATGGTCGTGCTCGTCCTCCCAGGGCAGGCCGCCGGCGAATTGCCTGCTTCGGCCCTCCAGGTCGATCGTTGTCGCGTGCTCGGCCATGGTCGGCGCGGTCGCGGACCACGCGGAACCTCATTTCGCCGCGCCGGCGCCCGTCCCTGCGCAACCAGCTCAAACACCAGATTTCCGGTCTCCGCAGTCGCTACTTAGGAAGTCGGTGGGTCCGTCCGGATGCGCCCCCGACGAGCGCACCTACGGTGAATCCATGCAGCGTGTGCTCGTTGATCATTACGGCGGGCCTGAGGTCTTGAGGCTCGTCGAGGAGAAGGATCCTCAGCCGGGCCCGGGTGAGGTCCGCGTCAGAGTCCTGGCGGCGGGCGTTT
>Ga0207657_10003007_pt1 | contig 18068 bp, 14 predicted proteins | sample KBSC33metaG_FD_184316 | JGI IMG/M metagenome (GOLD analysis project Ga0207657, IMG submission 184316) | Corn rhizosphere microbial communities from Kellogg Biological Station, Michigan, USA - KBS C3-3 metaG (SPAdes) (version 2) | ecosystem: Host-associated > Plants > Roots > Rhizosphere > Soil ... | reverse complement strand
TGGTTCCGGGGTTCGAACCAGGTTCATGTCCTTCGCAGCGTCTGCAGCAGCGTCTGCAGCGGTTCGAAAGACACCAACCTGGTTCCGCTGCGCGGAAACCAGGTTGGTACGCTCGCGCTGATGGCGGAGCCCTGGTTCGACGAGCTCGCGGAGCTGATCCGCATCCCCTCGGTCTCCGCCGACGCCGCGCACGCGCCCGACGTCAGGCGCGCCGGCGAGTGGGTCTGCAGCTTCGTTCGCGCCGCGGGGGGCGAATGCGAGCTCGTCGACTGGCACGGCCAGCCCCTCGCGATCGGCGAGATCCGCGCGTCCTCCGGCGGCGACGCGCCGACCGTCCTCTGCTACGGGCACTTCGACGTGCAGCCGCCGGACCCGCTCGCGCTCTGGGAGAGCGACCCGTTCGAGCCCGAGATCCGCGGCGACTACCTCTACGGCCGCGGCACGGTCGACGACAAGGGACAGCTCTACATGCTGCTCGCGGCCGCGCGGGAGCTCGCGCAGGCGGGCGAGCTGCCGGTCAACGTCCGCTTCTGCTGCGACGGCGAGGAGGAGACCGGTGGGCATTCGATCGTCGAGTTCCTCCAGGCCGACGAGCGCGGCGCCGACGCGGCGATCATCTTCGACAGCGGCATGATCCGGCGCGGACTGCCTGCCTTCAACATCGCGACCCGCGGCATGGCGTACTTCCACGTGACGGTGCGGACCGGGGAGCGCGACCTGCACTCCGGGATGTACGGCGGCGCCGCGCTCAACGCCGCGCACGCGCTGATCACGGCGCTCGACGCGCTGATCGCGCACGACGGCACGCTCGTCGAACCGCTGCGCGCGGGCCGCGCCGCCCCCACCGACGAGGAGCTCGACGGCTGGCGGCAGCTGCCGGCGGGTGCGGACGAGCTCGCCGACCAGGGTGCGCGGCCGAAGGACCCGGCCGCGGCCGAGGATTTCTACCTGCGTACGTTCGCGGAGCCCGCCATCGACGTGAACGGCATCGCAACCGGCTCGCCGGTCCTGCAGAAGACGGTGCTGCCGGTCGAGGCGATCGCGAACGTCTCGATGCGCCTCGCGCCCGGCCAGAGCGTGGAGGGGGTCGTGCCCGTCGTCGAGCGGTTGCTGCGCGAGGCGGTGCCGAACGGAGCGGACATCGTGGTCGAGTTGCTCTCGTCCTCGCCGCCCGGCCTCGTTCCGCCCGACGCGCGGGCGATCCAGCTCGGTCTGGACGCGTTCGAGCGCGCGCTCGGCGTTCGACCTGCGCTGGTTCGCACGGGCGGCACGCTGCCGATCGTCCCGGCGCTCGCCGACAAGGGGATCCCGACGGTGATCACCGGCTTCGGCCTGCCCGATTCCCAGGTGCACTCGCCGAACGAGCGCCTGGTCGCCGAGTACGTCCCGCTCGGCATTCGCGCGGCCCGAGAGCTCTTCCTCGCGTTCGCGAGCCTCTGAGCCGCGGCCGGAGCGAATCCGGCCGCGGCGCCGTGTGGAATGTCGCTAGCCGTTCTGCGTCATCGGGTCACCGGGCTCGTGGTCGCCGACGTGGTTCGCGGCGACGGCTTCGACCTGCGCGAGCGTCGAGGCGCGCGGTGCGCGTACGCGAATGGTGATGCGGTCCCCCGCCTTCAGCTGCGACGGATCGATCACGGTCGGGACACGGCCCTCCCAGAGCAGGAAGATCGTGCCGTCGTCGTACGAGAACGTCTGGTCGAGGGACTGACCGAGCATCGAGCGCAGCGCGCGCCAGTTGCCACCGGTCACGTGGAGCGCGAGCTGCCCGCCGGACTGGCCGCCGGTGACGGTGCCGACGTAGAGGAAGAGCGGACGTCCGGCCGTGCCGCGGCCGGCCCCGTGATCGGCGACGCTTGCGGCCGGCGTGCCCTCGACCTGCGCGAGCGGCGAGCCGCCCTTCGCGCGGATGTTGAGCTGGATCCAGTCGCCCTGCCGGAGGTCCGCGATCGCGCCGACGTGCGGCGTCCCGTGCGACCAGACGAGGATCTCCGTCCCTTCGCCGACCGCGAACGACTGGTCCTGGCTCTGGCCGATCAGCGCTTTCAGCGCCGCGTGGTTTCCCCCCTCGACCTGCAGCTGGACCGAGGTGGAGCCAGCGTTCAGGAGCTCGCCGCGGAACTGGTAGAGGCGGCCCTTGCCGCCCGCGGCCGCCGTCGCGGCGACGGCGGTGCAGACGAGTACGGCGAGTGCGAGTGTGCTGAGCAGACGGTGCTTCATGAACAGTGTCCTCCTCGTGCTCACGACGTTGACGACCTGACGATCGCCACGGCGCGCCAAGCGACGATTGCCCCCGCGTAAAACGCAGGAAAATTCGTCGCGGCCCGCTTCAGTCCCAGGGAGGCGGGTGATGCACCCAGCGGCCGCCGACCATCGTCGCGACGACCTGCGCATCGAGGTCCTCGAACGGGTCGCGGTCGAGCACGACGAGGTCTGCGTAGTGGCCCGGGATCAGCGTGCCGCGGCGCCGCTCCTCCCGGGCGAGCCACGCCGGCGCGACGCACGTCGCGTGGAACGCCTGCTCCACCGTCAGCGTCTGCTCGGGATGCCACGCCGGGCGACCGTCGATCGAGCGTCGCACGCCCGCGCGGATGCCCGCGAGCGGGTCGAGCTCCTCGATCGGCGCGTCGCTGCCGTTCACGAGGAGCGCGCCCGAGTCGAGCAGCGATCGGAACGCATAGGCGCCGTCCGTCTTGCCTGACCAGTGCTCGTCGGCGAGATCGCGGTCGGAGGGCGCGTGCGAGAACTGCACGGAGCACGCGACGCCGAGCTCCGCGAAGCGCGGCAGGTCGTCATGGGAGAGCAGCTGGCAGTGCTCGATCCGCTGCCGGAGCCCGCGCGAGGCCCACGCATCCTTCGTCTGCTCGAACGCATCGAGCGCCTCGCGGTTCGCGCGGTCGCCGATCGCGTGGACGCCGACCGGGAACCCGGCCGCGGCGCCGCGGCGCACGATCTCGGCGAGCTCCTCGCCGCTCGTGATCTGGACGCCGCTCCCGTCGAGCATCCAGGCCGTCTGCGAGCCGAGCGTCCCGTCCATGAAGACCTTGAGGTAGCCGAGCCGAAGGAATGGGCCGCCCATCCCGGACCGCAGCCCGACCTCCCTGGCGGCGTCGAGCGAGTCGTGCGGGATCGACTGCCAGACGCGCAGGGAGAGGTGACCGCGCTCCTCGAGCTGCTGCCAGAGGCGAAGCGCGCCGAGCCAGCCGTCCTTGTCGTGCACCGCCGTCACACCGCGCTCGTTCGCGAGCCTCACGCCCTTGCGCATCGCATCGAGATAGTCGTCGTCCGAGACGATCAGGTAGCGCTCCTTGAAGCGCCACGCTGCTTCCTCTCGGAGCACCCCGGTCGGCTCACCGTGCGCGTCACGCTCGACGACCCCGCCCTCGACGTCGAGGTCGCCGCCGGCGCGCGCGAGCGCGGCCGAGTTCACCCAGAGCGAGTGATAGTCCTTCGCGATCAGCGCCGCCGGGATCTCGCCGGTGATCGCGTCGAGGTCGTGGCGCGTCGGCTCGCGCTGCGGCCGCCAGTCGCCGCTCCGCCAGCCGTAGCCGCGCAGCCAACGGCCGGGCTCGAGCCGCACGCCGCGAAGGCGCTCGAGCGCCTCGTCGAGATTCGCACAGCCGTCGAGATCGATCTCGTTCTGCACGAGCGCCCACGTCGGGAAGTGGACGTGGGAGTCGGAGAAGCCCGGGCAGACGACGCGGCCGCCGAGGTCGACGACCTCCGGCGAGGCCAGCGCGGTCTCGTGCACGCCGACGCCGCCCGCGACGAGCTCGCCTGCGATCGCAAGGGCGCGCTGGGTCGGGACGTTCGGGTCGAGGGTGCGGATGAGGCCGTTGTCGAGGATCACGCCCCGAGCCTACGTTTCCCGGGCCGGCGCCGCGACCGGAGAGAACGGTGAGAGGCCGCCCTGAGGACGGCCTCTCACGTTCAGCACACGGCGGGTGCGCTGTACCTAGGTCACCTTGACGGTGAGGATCAGGGTGTTGTCCTCGCCCGTTGTCTTCACGCCGGTCATGTAGTCCTCGCCGGGCTTCGTCGTGAACCGGTAGGTGCCGGCCGTTGGAAGCGACAGCCTGAACGTCGCGCCCATGACCCGCATGTTCGCGGCCCTCGAGAGCTTCAGTGCGGGGCCGCTGACTTCGACCAGACGGTGAGGCATCACGTCGTTGTTGCGGAAGAACAACGACGCCCCGTGCGCGACACTCACGGACTGAGTTGCCTTCCAGGCGTTCCCGTCGACCGACCAGGTATGGCAGTGCCGGGTCTGGTGGCGGATGGTGATCGTGACGGCCGGCGTCGCCGCGGCGGCCGTTGCGGCCGCGCCGAGCGCGACGGCGGTGAGTATGAGTGCGATGCGCTTCATGGGGAGCATCCTGGGACGCGCGGGCGGCGACGCCGTCGGGGAGGTGTCTGATCCGGGGTGCGGGTTTCTACGCGTGACCGGACGGTGAGGACCGGGACGTCCAGTCTCTAGACTGGTCGCGCGAATGAGCGCCTTCGATCCGCTGAACGACGAGCAGCGCGAGATCCGCGAGCTCGTGCGCACGATCGCCCGTGAGAAGGTCGCGCCGCGGGCGGCGGAGATCGACAAGTCGGCGGAGTTTCCGTGGGACGTGGTCGAGGCCTACCGCCAGAACGACCTGTTCGGGATCATGTACCCGGAGCGCTACGGCGGCATCGGCGAGAGCTCGTTGATGACGCTCGTGACGATCGAGGAGCTCGCGAAGGTCTGCGCGACGAGCGCGTTGATCATCGCGGTGCAGGAGCTCGGGTCGCTCGGGATCAAGCTCGCCGGGAGCGACGAGCAGAAGGAGCGATTCCTGCCGCCGCTCGCGAGCGGGGAATGGCTGGCTGCGTACGCCCTCACCGAGCCGGGCTCCGGGTCGGACAGCGCCGCGATGCGCACGACGGCGCGGCGCGACGGCGACGGCTACGTGCTGAACGGCGGCAAGCGGTTCATCACGAACGCAGGTGTGGCGCACGTGTACGTCGTCTTTGCGAAGACCGACAGCGAGGCCGGGCACGCCGGTATCTCCGCGTTCGTGGTCGAGGCGGACGCTCCCGGGTTCGAGGTCGGGAGGATCGAGCCGAAGATGGGGATCAAGGGCTCGACGACGGGGGAGATCTTCTTCAACGACTGCCGGGTGCCGGCGGCGAGCCTGCTCGGCGCCGAGGGTGACGGGTTCCGGATCGCGATGCGGGTCCTCGACCGGTCCCGTCCGGGGATCGGCGCCCAGGGGCTCGGGCTCGCGCAGGGCGCGACCGACTACGCCGTCGAGTACGCGCGCGCGCGCGAGACGATGGGCAAGCCGATCGGCGAGCATCAACTGATCGCCGGGATGCTCGCCGACATGGAGACGAAGTGCGAAGCCGCGCGCGGGCTTCTCTACAAGGTGGGACGGATGATCGACGAGGACAGCACCGGGCCGGAGCTGACGAAGCTCTCCGCGATGGCGAAGCTCTACTGCACCGACGTCGCGATGGAGGTCACGACCGACGCCGTGCAGGTGCTCGGCGGCTACGGCTACATCCAGGAGTATCCGGTCGAGCGCATGATGCGCGACGCGAAGATCACGCAGATCTACGAGGGAACGAACCAGATCCAGCGGCTCGTGATCGCACGCGAGATGCTCAAGGAACAACGCACGTTCCTGCTTGCCGGCGTTGGCTGACGACCGGCGCGAGCTCAGCTTCGACCGCGTCGCCGACGAGTACGAGCGGACGCGACCTTCCTATCCGCCTGCGCTTCTCGACCGGCTCGCGCTCGGCGCCGACGCGGCCGTGCTCGACCTCGGTGCGGGAACGGGAAAGCTCACGCGCCTGCTCGCCGCGCGATACCGCGACGTGACCGCAGTCGAGCCGCTCGCGAACATGCGGGCGATGCTCGAACGGGTCGTGCCGGGTGTTCGTGCGCTCGCGGGTAGCGCGGAGAGGATCCCGCTGGACGCCGCGTCCGTCGACGGCGTCTTCGTCGCTCAGGCCTTCCACTGGTTCGACAAGTCGGTTGCGCTGCCCGAGATCGCCCGTGTGCTCCGGCCGGGCGGCGTCCTCGCGGTCCTCTGGAACGGGCCCGACGACGACCGGCCAAGTCCGCTGCCCGCGGCCTTCCGGGCCGAGGTGGAGGCGCTCCACGACGCAGCCTTCCAAAGGTGGCAGGACGAGCCTGCCTGGGAGGAGCTCCTATCGACCTCGGGATTGTTCTCGGAGGTGAGCGAGCGGGTCGAGGAGTGTCACGACCACGTGCTCGACCGCGACGGCGTGCTCGACAACCTGCGCTCGGTGAGCTGGATCGCGAGCCGGGAGGACGGGGAAGAGGTGGTCGCTCGTCTCGCCGCGCTCCTTCCGAACGGGACCTACGCGATCCCGAACCGCGCGACCCTCATCTGGGCGACCACGAGATGACGCACGACGTCAAGCTCTCGTCGGCCGACCGCGTGCTCTTTCCTGACGACGGCATCACGAAGGGTGATCTCTTCGAGTACTACGACCGCGTTGCCGGCGCGATCGTCCCGCATCTGAAGGACCGGCCGTTCACGATGAAACGCTGGCGCGAGGGACTCCCCGGCGGATCCTTCTTCCAGAAGCAGGCGCCCAAGGGCATACCTGGGTGGATTCCGACACGGGAGTTCCGCACGTGGCCGCGCGGCGGCAAGGGGGAGTCGCGGCTCGTCGACTTCCCGCTCGTCAACTCGCGCGAGGCGCTGCTCTGGATGGTGCAGATGCACTGCATCGACATGAACGCCTGGTACTCGCGCGTCGACAAGCCGGAGCGGCCGGACTGGGTGCTGTTCGATCTCGATCCGCCCGAGGAGGACGGTGCGTTCGCGCTCTGCATCCGCGTCGCCCACTATCTGCACGATGCACTCGACGAGCTCGGGCTCGAGTCGTTCGTGAAGACGAGCGGCGCGGACGGCATCCACATCCTCGTGCCGATCGCCCGGCGCTCGACCTACGACGAGACGTACGAGTTCGCGGAGCTGCTCTCGCGCGAGCTCGAGGTGGCGCATCCGGGCGAGGTGACGACCGAGTGGCTGAAGCGCAAGCGCGCCGGCGTGCTCGTCGATCACCGCCAGAACGGGCACGGGAAGACGATCGCCTCCGTGTACTCGGTCCGCCCGAAGCCCGGGGCGCCCGTCTCGACGCCGCTCCGCTGGGGGGAGCTGGCCGAGGACGTTCGCCCGCGCGACTTCACGATGGCGGTCGCGCTCGAGCGAGTCGCGGCCCAGGGCGATCTCTTCGAGCCGGTGTTGCGTGGCAGGCAGCCGCTCGGCCCGGCCCTGAAGTCCCTCCGCGGCCGAAGCGCCGCCCGCGCGCGCAAGTAACAGTCTGTTACAAGGCCGGTTCGGCCCGCGCTGCGGCTCCGCCGGCGCGCTGCTGCAGGCCGAGCTCGCGCAAGTACCAGCCTGGTACAGGGCCGGTCTGGCCCGCGCTTGCGGCTCCGCCCGCGCGCGGCCGCAGGCCGGACACTCATGCAAGTAACAGTCTGTTACGAGCCGAGCTCGGCGCGGACGAGGTCGAGATTCGCGCGCCAGACCGCCTCGGGGAGCGGTGGCAGGATGTCGTCCCAGATCGCCGCGAACGAGCCGGCGAGCTGCGGGATCCGCGCGGGCCGTGCCATGAACCACATGTGGAAGTGCTCGCTGCCGTCGCCCCAGCGGCACACGTGCACGTTGCCGATCTCGCCGATCGAAGCGACCGCCCGCTGCACCCGCAGCATGAGCGGGCCCAGCTCGCGCGCGAGCTCGTCGGGCAGCTCGTGGAAGTCCACATGCGCCCGCGTCTCCAGGAGCACGACACACGGCAGGCCGGACGGCTCGCGAAGCGGCGTGACGGCCCAGTTGTCGTCGAACCAGAGGGCGTTCTCGATGCCCGCCGTGCACCGCCGGCAGTCCTTGCCGCCGGCACCGGCGCGGGCACGCTCGACGTCCTCGGGTGGGGCGAGCTCGCGTGGCTCGACCGGGCCGGTGAACGGCCACGTCTCCCACTCCTCGACCGGCGGCGCGCGGAGGGCGTCGTGGGTGCGCTGCCAGAACGCCTCAGGCGTTTCCGGCACGCAGCTTCGCCTTGTGGGCGCGCTTCCCCGCCTGGTATTCGGCGAGCGACTCGGGCGAGGTGACGTCCCCGAGCGTCGGGTGGCCCGGAGCGAGCCCGTCCGCCGCCCTCACGCCGAACTGCTTCGAAAGGAGAGCGCCGAGCGACTTGATCTTCATCTCGCCGAACCCGGGAAGCGACGCGATCCGCTTGCGCAGGTCCTGCGTGTCCGCCGCCTCGGACCAGATGCGCGACGCGTCGCCGCCGTAGTCCTCGGCGACGACCGCGGCGAGCTCGCGCACGCGCTCGGCCATCGCGGCCGGGAACCGGTGAATCGCCGGTTTCTCCGCGAAGTACGGGACGAGGTCCATCGCCGCGAGCCGTTTCGGCTCGAGCGTGCCGGCGCGCTGCTTGAGGACGTACGGCCCCGCGAACGCCTTCGGCACCGTGACCTGCTGGTCGATCGCGAAGCCGACGAGCAGTGCGAACGGGTCGTCGGCAAGAAGCTTGCAGGCGGCAGGATCGTCCGTGAAGTAGAGCGCCTCGGGCACGCCCAGGATCCTACTCACGGCGCGCGCCCGGCACGCGGGCGCCGAGTACCCTGGGCGGATGAGTCCGCTCAGCGTGTTCTCGCCCGCGACTCGAGCCTGGTTCGAGCGGACGTTCGAGGCGCCGACGCCGGCGCAGGAGCGGGGGTGGCCGGCGATCGCGACGGGCGCGCACGTGCTGATCCAGGCGCCGACCGGCTCGGGCAAGACGCTCACGGCCTTCCTCTACGCGATCGACCGGCTCACCGCCACGCCGGGCGAGGGCCTGCGCGTCCTCTACGTCTCGCCGCTGAAGGCGCTGAACTACGACATCGAGCGCAACCTGCGCGGCCCCCTTGCGGGTCTCGAGTCGAAGCTGCGGGTGGCGGTGCGGACCGGCGACACGCCGCAGAAGGAGCGCCGGGAGCTCCTCAAGGAGCCGCCCGACATCCTGATCACCACGCCGGAGTCGCTCTACCTGATGCTCACCTCGCAGGCGCGGGAGACGCTGCGCGGCATCGAGACGCTGATCCTCGACGAGGTGCACGCGATCGCCGGCTCGAAGCGCGGCTCGCACCTCGCGATCTCCGTCGAGCGGCTCGAGGCGCTCGTCGAGCGCCCGATGCAGCGAATCGGCCTGTCGGCGACGCAACGCCCGATCGAGGAGATCGGACGCTTCGTCAGCGGCGACCGGCCGATCGAGATCGTCGACGCCGGCAGCCGAAAGGAGCTCGACCTCGAGGTCGTCGTGCCGGTCGAGGACATGCGCGAGCTCGGCTCGACGGCGTCGCTCTCGCAGCCCGTGCCCGCCGACGGGCAGGAGATGGACAGCGGTACCGAGCACGGCGCCCAGTCGATCTGGCCCTCGATCTACCCCGAGGTGCTGAAGCTCGTGCGCGAGCACACCTCGACGATCGTCTTCGTCAACAACCGCAGGCTCGCCGAACGACTTGCGCTCCGACTGAACGAGCTCGCAGAGGAAGAGGTCGCACGCGCGCATCACGGCTCGCTGGCGCGCGAGCAGCGCGTGCTCGTCGAGGAGGATCTGAAGGCGGGACGCATCCCGTGCCTCGTCGCCACGTCGAGCCTCGAGCTCGGCATCGACATGGGCGCGGTCGACCTCGTGATCCAGGTCGAGTCGCCGAAGTCCGTCGCACGTGGCCTGCAACGGATCGGTCGTGCCGGCCACGAGCTCGGTGCGGTCTCGAAGGGTCGCATCTTCCCGAAGTTCCGCGCCGACCTGCTCGAGAGCGCCGTCGTCGCACGCGCCATGCGGGACGGCGCGATCGAAGAGACGCAGATCCCGCGCAACCCGCTCGACGTCCTGTCCCAACAGATCGTCGCAATCGCCTCCGGCGAGGAGATCGCGGTGGATGACCTGCACCGGCTCGTGACCCGCGCCTATCCCTTCAAGGAACTCTCGCGCGCGCAGCTCGAGAACGTGCTCGACATGCTCGCGGGCCGCTATCCGTCCGACGAGTTCGCGGAGCTGCGGCCGCGCATCGTCTGGGACCGCACCGGCGGGGTGATCCGCGCGCGTGACGGCGCCCGCCGGCTGGCAGTGACGAACGCGGGGACGATCCCCGACCGCGGCCTCTTCGGTGTCTTCCTCGTCGACGGCGGCGGTCGCGTCGGCGAGCTCGACGAGGAGATGGTCTACGAGGCGCGCGCCGGGCAGACGTTCCTGCTCGGGGCATCGACGTGGCGGATCGAGGAGATCACCCGCGATCGCGTGCTCGTCTCGCCCGCCCCGGGACTGCCCGGTGCCGTTCCGTTCTGGAAGGGCGAGGGCGTCGGACGCCCGTACGAGCTGGGGCAGAAGATCGGCGCCGCGTCGCGCGAGCTCGCCGCGCTCGGCGACGCGAAGGCGACCGAGCGGCTCCGCTCGGACTTCCACCTCGAGCAGCGCGCCGCCGCGAACCTGCTCGCGTTCCTGCGCGAGCAGGAACGTGCGACCGGCGCGGTCCCGAGCGACCGGACGATCGTCGTGGAACGGTTCCGCGACGAGATCGGCGACTGGCGTGTCTGCATCCTCTCGCCGTTCGGCGGGCGCGTGCATGCGCCCTGGGCGATGGCGATCGCCGCACGGCTGCGCGAGGCACACGGGATCGAGGCGCAGTCGATCTGGTCGGACGACGGCATCGCCCTCCACTTCCCCGAGTCGGACGTGCCGCCGCCGACCGAGGACTTCATGATCGACCCCGGCGACGTCGAGGACCTGGTCGTCGCCGAGGTGGGGGAAACGGCGCTCTTCGGCGCCCGCTTCCGCGAGAACGCGGGCCGCGCGTTGCTGATCCCGCGCCGCCGGCCCGGCGAGCGCACGCCGCTCTGGCAGCAGCGGCTGAAGGCGCAGTCGCTCCTGCAGGTCGCGCGCAAGTACGGCTCGTTCCCCGTGATCCTCGAGACCTACCGCGAGTGCCTGCAGGACGTCTTCGACCTGCCCGCGCTACGCGGCCTCCTGCAGGCGCTGCAGACGCATGAGCTCGATCTCGTCGAGATCGAGACGCAGAGCGCGTCCCCGTATTCGGCGTCTCTCCTCTTCGACTACATCGCGACGTACATGTACGAGGACGACACGCCTCCCGCAGAGCGCCGCGCCCAGGCGCTGTCGCTCGACCGCGACCTGCTGCGCGAGCTGCTCGGCCAGGAGGAGCTCCGCGACCTGCTCGACGCCGACGCGGTGGAGGAGGTGGAGCGGCAGCTGCAGGGAGATCCGACGACGCCGGACCACCTGCACGACAAGCTTCGCCTGCGCGGCGATCTCCGCGTCGGCGAATACGATCCCGTGCTCGCCGAGCCGCTCGTCGCCGAGCGGCGCGCGCTCGAGATCCGCTTCGCCGGCGAGGTGCGCCTGATCGCCGTCGAGGACGCCGGACGCTACCGCGACGCGCTCGGCGCGATGCCGCCCTCGGGCCTGCCCGACGTCTTCCTCGAGGGTGGCCCCGAGTCGCTGCGCCAGCTCGTCCTGCGGTACGCGAAGGGTCGCGGCCCGTTCACCTCGGCGCAGGCCGGCGAGCGGTTCGGCCGCGACGTCACCGACGTGCTGGCCGCGCTCGAACGAGAGGAGTTGCTCGTGCGCGGCGAGCTTCGTCCCGGCGGCCGCGAGCGCGAATGGTGCGACCCCGACGTGCTCCGGCGGCTGCGCCGCGCGTCGCTCGCCGCGCTCCGGCGTGAGGTCGAGCCCGTCGAGCGCGAGGCGCTCGCGCGCTTCCTGCCGTCCTGGCACGGCGTCGACCGCCGTGCCTCGTTGCGCGAGGCGCTCGTGCCCCTGCAGGCTCTCCCGTTGCCGGTTGCGCTCTGGGAGAGCGAGGTGCTGCCGCGCCGTGTCCCCAACTACCGCGTCGAGCATCTGGACGCGCTCACCGCGAGCGGCGAGGTCGTCTGGGTCGGTGCCGGGCAGGACCGCGTTGCGCTCTACTTCCGCGAGGACGCGGCGGCGCTCGGCCGTGTCCCCGCGACGCCCGCACCGGAGTCGCCGGAGCACGACGCGATCCGCGGCGCGCTCTCGGGCGCGCTCTTCTGGGATGAGCTGCGCGCAGCCACCGGTCTCGAGGACGAGCTGCTCCTGCCCGCCCTCTGGGAGCTCGTCTGGGCCGGCGAGGCGACGAACGACGCCTGGACGCCGCTCCGCGCAGCGCGCCGCTTCGGCACGCCGAAGCAGGAGCGCCGCCCGCGCCGCTTCTCGCGGCGCCGTGTCCAGGGCCCGACCGCGACCGCGGGGCGCTGGTCGCGCACCGATCGGCTCTTTGCGGGCTCGCCGGACCGCCGGGCGCTCGCCGAGCTCCTGCTCGAACGGCAGGGGATCGTCACGCGCGACGGCGTGCGCGCCGAGGGGATCCCCGGCGGGTACGGCGCCGTCTACGCGGAGCTTCGCGCGCTCGAGACGCTCGGTCTCTGCCGGCGCGGTTACTTCGTCGAGGGGCTCGGCGGCGCGCAGTTCGCGCTCGGGGGCGCGGTCGAGCGCCTGCGCGAGCTGCGTGACCGGGACGAGGAGCCCGACGCGCTCGTGCTCGCCGCCGCCGATCCGGCGCAGCCGTACGGTGCAGCGCTGCCGTGGCCGAAGCGCGCGGGCGCGAGGGCGGCGCGCGTCGCAGGCGCCTACGTGGTGTCGCTCGGCGGCGAGCCGGTGCTGTACGTCGAGCGCGGTGGGCGCTCGCTCGTGCCGCTGCGCGACCCGAGCGATGCGTGGCTGCGACCGGCGCTCGTGGCACTCGTGGCGCACGTTCGGCGTGGCGGCGTCAAGCGGCTGGCCGTGGAGCGCTTCGACGGTGAGCCGGTCGTCGACACCGATGCGATGCAGCTCCTCGTCGAGGCCGGCTTCCTCGCCGGCCCGCGCCGCGCGGTGCTACGCGCCACCTAGCGCTGCGACCACCTCGGCGGCCGGCAGCGGCTGGGCCCGGGCAAACGCGGTCCCCGCCCAGAGGTTGATGCGATCCGTGTCGCCCGCCGCGCGCGCCGCCGCGCGGAGCGGTGCCGTCAGATGGTGGACCTGCGGGTAGGCCCTGGGTGCGTTCGGGTGCTCGCGCATGAAGCGGTTCACGATCCCACGCGCCCGGCGTCCCGTGAACGCGCGCGTGACGGCCGTCTCGCCGCCCGAGCCGAGCGCGCGCCGGTGCGGCTCGCTCGTTCCCGCCTCGGGGCAGAGCAGGAAAGCCGTCCCGGCCTGCGCGTAGGTCGCGCCGACTGCGAGCACGCGCTTCACGTCGCGAGCGTCGGCGATTCCGCCCGCCGCGACGAGGTGCATGTTCACGTCCGACGCGACCGTCCGCACGAGCTCGATCGTCGTCAGGTCGGGGCCGTCGGCGTCGCTCCACGAGCCGCGGTGGCCGCCCGCCTCGGCTCCCTGCAGCACGAGGGCGTCGGCGCCGCCGTCACGCGCTGCGCGTGCCTCCTCCAGCGTCGTGACCGTCGCCCAGAGCTCGGCGCCTGCGGCGTGCACCGCGTCGACGGCGTCACGGGAAGGGAAGCCGAACGTCGTCGAGACGACGGGCACGCGTTCGCCGATTGCGACCGCGAGCTTCTCGGCGAAGCCATCGTCGTCGAAGTGCGGCTCGCCGAGGAGCAGACCCTCTGCTGCGAGCTCGTCCGCATAGGCCGCGACGGCGATGTCGTCCACCGGACGGTCCTCGAGCACGAACAGATTGACGCCGATCGGCGACCGGGTCAGCGCGCGGGCGCGCCGCAGCTGCTCCCGAAGCGCGTCGGGGGCGAGGTAGCCGGCGGCGACGAAGCCGAGGCCGCCCGCGTCCGAGACCGCCGCTGCGAGCTCGGGCGTCGACGGCCCGCCCGCGAGCGGGGCCTGGACGATCGGGACGCGCAGGTCGATCACGGCGCGATCCGGCTCCGCCGGCGGCTCATGGCGCCAGTCTGACGGTTGCTAGGTTCGATCGGTGCCCGAGGGTGACTCGCTCCACCGCGCGGCGCGCCGGCTGCAGGCACTCGTCGGACAGCGGATCGCCGCCTCGTCGCCGCATCCGCGTGCGCAGGCCGAACGCGTCGCCGAGCGCGTGGACGGGCGTGTGCTCGAGTCGGTCGAGGCGATCGGGAAGAACCTGCTCCTTCGCTTCGACGGCGGCGTCGTCGTGCGCTCGCACCTCCGCATGTCCGGCCGCTGGTCGGTTCGGCCCGCCGGTGAGCGTCGCGCCGGAACACCGTGGCTCGTGCTGCGCGGCGACCGCACCGAAGCTGTGCTCTGGAACGGGCCGGTGCTCGAGCTGCACGCGCGCTCGATCGCGCGACTCGGGCCGGACATCCTCTCCCGGCCGCCCCGCATCGACGAGATGCTCGCGCGCCTGCGCCGTGCCGACCAGACGCGGTGGCTCGGCGAATCGCTCCTCGATCAATCGCTGGTCGCGGGGATCGGGAACATGTGGCTCGCAGAGTCCCTGTGGGCCGCGGAGCTCTCACCGTGGCGGCGTCTGCGCGATGTGTCCACCGGGGAGCGTCGCCGCGTGCTCGAGCTGGCTGCGGCCATGATGCGCGCCTCCGTCGACGGCGTACGCCGCGGCGGCCACCAGGTCTACCGGCGCGCCGGGCGGCCGTGCCCGCGCTGCGCGGTGCGGATCCGTTCCTGGGGGCAGGGCGACGACAACCGCATGACGTACTGGTGCCCCGGCTGCCAGAGAGGAGACGATCCGCGCGGCGCGTAGATAGGCGCGTGCTCCGCGCACCGCATCTCTACGAGTCGCTGCGCTCGTTCTGCCTCGCCGCCTTCGCGGCCGAGCGCGGCGCGCAGGTGCCCTTCTCGTTCGAGGAGCACGCGACGCGCGAGGGGCCGTCGCTGTACGAGTACCGGCCGCTCGTGCGCGGCTTCGTGGAGGAGCAGGCGCCGACGCTCCGCCGGCTTCCCGACACGCGCAACGCGATCGACGACCTGAAACGCGAGCCGGCGGCCGCGATCTTCGCGCGCGCACACTCCGGCATCGGCGACTCGGGCGACGATGCGCTCTTCCGCTCGATCCTCCTCCCGATGCTGACCTGGACGGCCGAGCGCTGCGGCGGCTTCGACTGGCACGACGACGCGTTCGACGCTGCCTACGCGGATCTCGAGCGAACGCTCTTCGGAAGCGCCCGCACGTACGTCGCGCTCGCGCCTGTCGTCGGCCTCTCGGCCGGCAACGACGCCGACCTCGGGGGCGGCGTCGGGCTTCGTCCGATCGTCGCGGGCGAGATCTCGCAGCTGTGGCCCGAGGCGCGTGGGCTGCTGCCTTCCGAGTTCGGCCGCGACGTCGACCGGCTGCTCGTGCTCGAGCTGAAGCGCGACCTCGAGCCCCAGGAGTCCGAGCCTCCCGACGCAGCGGCCGAGCTGGCCGACGCGGTCACTGCCCTCCGGCTGGCCACTGCGGGCGCGATCGCGGCCGGCCCGGTCGTCTTCGAGCGGCTGGACTTCCGGCCGCTCCGTGTCTCACCGCTTCTGCCGATCGCGGCGACGCAGCCGCGCGGCGATGCGACGCGTCTCGACAAGGTGCGCGCGCGACTGGCCGCCGACCTGCGCTCGCAGCTCACGCTGGCCGACTCGGACCGCGAGCTCGGCGAAGCGCTCGACCGCTGGGAGCTCTCCCTCTTCTCCGACGAGCCGTTTCGCTCGGCGCAGGTCCGCGACGGGCTCACCTGCCTGCTGGGGTGCGACGAGGGCGCGTGGGCGGCCTCCATGCGCGCAGCCGTTCTGCTCGGCGAGAAAGGTCCGGAACGCGGCGAGCTGGTCAACGCGCTGCGCACCGAGCGCCTCGGCCGGGACGCGCGGGACGCGGTGCGCCGCGCGCTCGTGGAGACGCTGCTGCACGGGAACCGCGCCGAGCTCGTCGGCGCGCTCGACGAGACGCTGCTCGGCCTCCGCCCGCGGCCCTCGTCCGTGCTGCGCGTCGTCGCCTGAACCGGCGCGCCGAACTCGGCACGGAATCGGCACAGAGCCGGCACAGACACGTCACGCCTCTCGGGCTACGGTCGGTACATGGACGAGACAGATCGGGTGATCGCGCGCCTGGCGCGTATCGACGAGCTTCGCGCGGGCCGGCTCCTGGGCGGGGCCGACCGAGAGCTGCTCGCGGAGCTGCGCGCGCTCGTGCCGGAGGCCGAGGCGTGGGCGCGGGCGGAGGGTGATGCGCGGGCGCGGGCCGCAGCGTCGAAACTTCGGAAGGGAGCGGAAGGAATGAGCTGAGCCGAACCGAAATGCGCTTCCACATGGGTCTCGCGCGCCTCCTTCCGCGTCCCAACGTTCGCCCTGCGAGCGTGGCCGCGCCTGAGGAAACACCGGTCGAGACCGCGGTGATCGTGCTCGCGAACCAGAAGGGCGGGGTCGCGAAGACGACGACGACGCTGAACCTCGGTGTCGCGTTCTCCGAGCAGGGGTTCAAGGTTCTGCTGGTCGACCTCGACCCGCAGGGAAACCTGACCATGTCCCAGGGCCTGAATCCGGACGCGATCGAGCGGTCGATGTTCGACGTGCTCGTGCACCGCATGGCAATCGAGGAGGTGATCGAGACGCGTGAGGTGGACATCGCGGTCTCCTCGATCGACCTCGCCGGCGCGGACATGGCGCTCTCGAGCCAGATCGGCCGCGAACGGGCGCTCGAGAAGGCGCTCGCGCCCATCAAGGGACGCTACGACTACATCCTCATCGACACCCCGCCGTCACTCGGCCTGCTGACGATCAACGCGTTCGTCGCGGCAACCGGCGTCGTCGTCCCGGTACAGACCGAGTACCTCTCGCTGCGTGGGCTCGTCCAGCTCGAGAACACGCTTGCGATGGTGCGCGAGAACCTCAACCCGCGGGTCGAGATCATCGGGATCGTGCCGACGATGTACGACAAGCGGCAGACGCACTCGCGCGAGGCGGACGAGATCCTGCGCGAGAGCTTCGGCGACCTCGTCTACAACACCCGCATCCGCAAGACCGTTCGCTTCGCCGAAGCACCGGTCAAGGGACAGTCCGTGCTCGCCTACGATTCGACGGGAGACGCGGCAGCGATGTACCGCGACCTCGCAAAGGAGGTGCTCAGTGGCGAGAAATCGCGCCAGCATGCGTGAAGGCCCCCTCGCGGAGCTCTTCCGCGCGACCGAGGCCGCGCAGCGCCAGCAGAAAGGCGGCGCGCAGGGCGAACAGCAGCAGCTTCCGACGGAGCCGGCGGTGACGCCGGCGCCGGTCGCCACGGAGTTGAGCGGCGCAGAGTTGAGGGGCGCAGAGCCGCGCGGTGCAGAGCCGCGCAGTGCAGAGCCACCCGCACGCCGGCGCGAGAAGACGCAGCCGACACCGATCCGCGCGGTCGCGCCGGTGCCGGCACCCGACCCGGATCCCGAGCCCGCCGAGGAGCGCCGTCCGCTCGCACGCTGGCTCGACCCGCTGCCCGAGCAGCCCGCCCGGCTCGAGCGCGCGCGCGACAGTGCGTCCTATCTCGCGGTGATCCGCGTCGTCGGCGTCGGCGGAGCGGGCCTGAATGCCGTCGACCGGATGATCGACGCCGGCATCAACCAGGTCGACTTCATCGCCGTCAACACGGACATCCAGCAGCTCCAGATGAGCGACGCGGCCACGAAGATCCACATCGGCAGCGAGCTCACCGAGGGGCTCGGCTCCGGTGCGGATCCCGAGATCGGCCGGCGTGCCGCGGAGGACGCCTACGACTCGATCAAGCGGTCGCTGCGCGGCTCCGACATGATCTTCGTCACGGCCGGCGAGGGCGGCGGCACCGGCTCGGGCGCGGCCCCGATCGTCGCCAGGATCGCACGCGAGATCGGCGCGCTCACGGTTGGAATCGTCACGATGCCCTTCAAGTTCGAGGGCTCGAGGCGCAAGAAGCAGGCGGACGACGGGCTGCAGGCGCTACGCGAGGCGTGCGACACCCTGATCGTCGTCCCGAACGATCGACTGCTCGAGGTACTCGACAAGTCGACCTCGATGCTGGACGCGTTCCGGATCGCCGACGACGTCCTGCGGCACGGCGTCCAGGGCATCTGCGACCTGATCACGAACCCCGGCCTGATCAACCTCGACTTCGCCGACGTGCGCACGAT
>Ga0207657_10003005_pt1 | contig 18068 bp, 16 predicted proteins | sample KBSC33metaG_FD_184316 | JGI IMG/M metagenome (GOLD analysis project Ga0207657, IMG submission 184316) | Corn rhizosphere microbial communities from Kellogg Biological Station, Michigan, USA - KBS C3-3 metaG (SPAdes) (version 2) | ecosystem: Host-associated > Plants > Roots > Rhizosphere > Soil ... | reverse complement strand
CATTGTCGAAATGACTCCGCCGGACGAGATCGTGCCGACGGAGATTGCGCCGACCGCGCCGCAGGCGACGCCGCCCGCGACACCGCAACCTCGCCAGGCCACGCGGCGCGACGAGCGCGCCGCGCCCGCCGGCGCCTCGGAGCCGGCGCCGCCATCCCGTCGCATCGAGGCGCCGCGCAAAGTCGAGCGCGCGGCGCCGCCGAGTCGCGCCGATGCGCCGACTACCGCCGGCGAGGCGGCGCGTGAAACTGCAGCGGAGACGGCTCCCGGGCGCGAACCCGCCGCAGCGCGCGGGGCCGCGAAGCCCGGCGTTCCCTTTCCTGCGTCGCCGTCCGATGCGAGCCCGGCGATGAACGCGGCGGCACCCGCCACCGACGCCCTGAGCGCGATGCCGTCGAGTCCGAAGGCACGGCAACAGACCCCGCCTTCGAGCGCCGGCGCAAGCGCGCCGCCGGCGCCGGCACCGTTCGCGGAAGACAAGCGCAAGGCCACTGCCGGCGTCGCCGGCGCGCTTGCCGCGCGCCCCGAAGCCGCGCCGGCCAGCGAGCCGCCGGCGCTCGCCAAGCGCACGAAGGACGGCGAAACGCTCACCGACGAGGCGCAAGCGCGGACCGTCGACGAATGGGTCCGGCGGATCCGCCGGCTCAAGGCCGAAGGCCGCAACGATCTCGCGGCCAAAGAGCTCGCCGCGTTCCGCGCGCGCTACCAGGAACGCGCGGATGCGCTGCTGCCCGCGGATCTGCGCGAAACCAAACCTTGAGCGATCTCGCTAGCGCGTCGCCGCGGCGCGAGCGCGCAGCAGCTTTTTGATCGGCGCCGGCAGCGCCGCGCCGCCGGCATCCGCCAGCGGCAGCCACAGCAGGCCGGGCTCTTCCGCGCGTCGCGGCCAGTGGCGCACCGCGCAGGGCAGCGGCTCGAGCGTCAGCCGGAAGTGGGTAAAGCCGTGCTCGATCGAAGGCAGCGCGGCGCCGGGTGTCACGTCGGCGGCAAAGCGCGCGCGGCAATGCGCGGCCGCGTCGGCGCCTGCGACGAGCTCGGGCAGGCTCCACAGGCCGGCCCAGATGCCGACGTTCGGCCGGCGCTCGAGCAGCACCTCACCGCGCCGCTCGAGCAGCAGCACCGTGGTCGCGCGCTGCGGCAGCACTTTTTTTGCGCGCCGTCCCGGGAGCTCGGCGATCCGATGTTCGCGGCGCGCGACGCAGTCGGCGGCGACCGGGCAGACAGCGCAGCGCGGCCGCGCGCGCAGGCACACGGTGGCGCCCAGGTCCATCAGGGCCTGCGTATAGGTTTCGATGTCGCGCGCCGGGAGCAGCGCCTCGGCGCGACCCCAGAGCTCGCGCTCGACCGCCGGATCGGATATGACGCCGCCGATGCCGGCGTGGCGCGCCAGCACGCGCTTCACGTTGCCGTCGAGGATTGCGCCGCGCGCGCCGAAGGCGAACGCCGCGATCGCCGCTGCGGTCGAGCGTCCAATGCCGGGCAGCGCTGCGATCGCCGCCGCATCGCGCGGAAAAACGCCGCCGTGCTGCGCGACGAGCGTCTGCGCGGCGCGATGCAGCATATGCGCGCGCCGGTAGTAGCCCAAGCCGCTCCACAGCTCGAGCACGCGATCGATCGGCGCCGCCGCGAGGCTCGCCACGTCGGGGAACGCCGCGCTGAATCGCTCGAAATACGGGATGACTGTCGCGACCTGCGTCTGCTGCAGCATGACCTCGGACAGCCAGATGCGATACGGCTCGCGCGTGTTCTGCCAGGGGAGATCGCGGCGGCCGGCCCGCCGCTGCCATGCGATGAGGCCGGTGGCAAACCGCGTCACGACGTTTGAGGCGAAGCGCGCCGGGTCCGGCGTGCGTCGCCTCACCGCGAGGACAAGCGCTGCCGTGCCTTGGTCGCCGCTTCCGAGGTCGGATACTTGGCGACGACTTCCTCGAGCGTGCGCCTGGCTGCCGGCGTCTCGCCGAGCTCGACCTGACAGCTCGCGATGTTGAGCAACGCGTCGGGAACCTTCTGGCTGTCCGGGTAGGTGGCGATCAGTTGCCGCTGCGTGGCGATCGCCGCGCGAAACTCGCGCTGCGCGTACTGCGCGTTGCCGGCCCAGTACATCGCCGAAGGCGCGAGCGGGCTTTTCGGATACGTGCGGGTGAACGCTTGAAAGCTCCCCACCGCGGCGCCGAAATTGCCGCTCTTGAACGCTTCGAGCGCCGCATCGTAGTTCTTTTGCTCGGACGCGGGATCGGCGACGGCCGCGGGTGCGGCAGCCGCTGCCGCCGGCGCGCCCGCATCGCCCGAGGCCGGCGGTGCACCGGGATTCGGCGGCGCGCCCGGCGCACCCGGCCCGCCTTCGAGCTTACGCACGCGGCCGTCGAGATCGAGATACAGGTCGCGCTGGCGCTTTTGCGCCTGCTCCAGCTCGTAAGTGAGCACTTCGTACTGGCCGCGCAGCTTGGCGATATCGCTCTTGATCTGCTCGACGTCGCGAAACAGATCGGCCAGCCCCGCGCCTTTGGCTTCGAGCGCGTCGAGGCGCTGCGCCAGCGAGCGCTCGACCAGGTCGACGCGATTCTTCAGATCCTCGATGCGGCGGCGCGCCTCGTCGTCATCGAACAGCGCGCCGCGCGCCGGCGCCGCGAGTTGTGCAGCGAACAGCAGCACGGCGAGCGAAGCGAGGCTTGGCCCGGGCGGGAAACGCCTCCCGGGCGGCCGGACCGAGCTGTCGCCGGACACTTAGTCGCCGCGATAGGCGAGGTCGTCGCGCCGGTTCTCGGCCCACGCCGATTCATCGTGGCCGGGGTTCTTCGGCTTTTCCTTGCCGAAGCTGACGGTGTCGATCTGGGCCTCGCTCGCCCCGTACAACATCATCATTCGCTTGGCGGCGTCGGCGCGACGCTGACCCAGCGCGATGTTGTACTCACGGCTGCCGCGCTCGTCGGTATTGCCTTCGACCGTCAGGTGCGCACCGCGATTGGCCTGCAGGTATTTCCCGTGCGCCTCGAGCAGTGACTTGTAGTCATCCTTGATCGCGTAGGCGTCGAAATCGAAATAGACGCTGCGCTTGGACAGGATGCTGCCCGGATCCTTCAGCGGATTGCCGGGGCGCGCCTGGCTGGGGGTCCCGGCGACCGAGCCCTGGCCTGCGCCGGACGTCGCCGCGCCGGGTGCGGTCGCGGCCGGATTGCGTTCGTCGACGGGCGCGCCGCCTTCCTGCTTCGGCGTCGTCGAACATGCGGCGAGCGCCAGTGCAGCCAGTAAAGCGATCAGAGTCTTGTTCATGGGTTCTCCTTTGTCGTCGTTGCGAATGCGAGCCTATTTCTGCAGCGGACCCCACGCGGGTTCGCGCACATCGCTCGCTGTTGCGGTCAGCCTCTGCTTGACGCGACCGTCGCTGGAGACCGCGGCCAATATACCACGGCCCCCGACTTCGGACGCATAGAGGATCAGCTTGCCGTTCGGTGCGACGCTGGGCGATTCGTCGAGACTCCCCTGCGTCAGGATCTGGACCTGTCGCGTCGCGAAATCCTGCAGCGCGATGTTCAGTCTTCCGCCGTCGCGGCGCACGAACACGAATCCCTTGCCGTCGGGCAGAAAGCGCGGCGACACGTTGTAATTGCCGTCGTAGGTCATGCGCTCGATCGCGCCGCTGCTCAAGCTCAGGCGATAGATCTGCGGGCTGCCGCCGCGGTCGGATGTGAACAAGATCGAACGGCCGTCGGGCGCGAACGTCGCCTCGGTATCGATGCCGGACGAGGTGGAAAGGCGCTGCGCGCTGCCGCCGTCGGCGCCGATCAGGTAGATCTGCGAGCTGCCGTCCTTCGACAGCGTCACCGCAAGCTTGCTGCCGTCGGGCGACCATGACGGTGCGCTGTTGCTGCCGCGGAAGTTGGCCACCAGCTGGCGCGCGCCGGTGGTCAGCGACTGCACATAGACGACGGGCTTCCGATTCTCCATCGAGACGTAGGCGATGCGCGTGCCGTCCGGCGACCATTCCGGCGACAGCAGCGGCTCCCGCGACGTGACGATCGATTGCGGGTTGTAGCCGTCGGCGTCGGCGACCAGCAATTCGTAGCGCGCACCCTGCTTGGCGACGTAGGCGATGCGCGTGCTGAACACGCCGACGTCGCCGGTCAGCTTTTCGTAGATGACGTCGGCGATCCGGTGCGCGGTGGCGCGGAACTGCGCCGGCGGCACCACATAGCTGAACGAGGCGAGCTGCGCCTGCTTGACCGCGTCGAGCAGCGTAAAGCGCACCTCGGCGCGACCATCGGGCAGTGCCGTCATGCTGCCGACGACGACGGCATCGGCGCCGCGGCCGGTCCAGTCGCCGTAGCGCACGTCCTCGGCGCGCGCCGGCCGGGGGACGACCCCGCCCGGATCGACCAGGCGGAACAGCCCGCTGCGCGACAGGTCCGCGCCGACGATTCCCGACACACCCAGCGGGTAGTTCGACTCGCCGGCGAACGGGACGATCGCGATCGGAATCGTCGTCGCGCCCCCGCCGATGATCTCGATGGTCAGCTGGGCGTGGGCGCCGAAGGCCGCCGCACAGCAAAACGCCAACAGAATGCGTATCACTAGTCGAGTCATCGTGGTCCGGGGTGGCAAAAAGGAAATCGCTGCGGCGGTGATCGATGGCGGGCGCGCTTCGCCCGTCGACGCGGGCGTCGGCACAGCACAACGATTATAACGAACGTCCGGCCGCGGCCGGGTCAACGCATCATTGCGCCGGCGGTTCCATGCGTACCGTCGAATCGAGCCCCAATGCATCGCGCAGCCGGTCGGCGGCCCGGCGTGCCTCCTCCCTGTTCGAATAGGGACCGACATAGACTCGATAAAGGCCCGAGTCCTGCCGGACTTTTGGTTCGACGCCGGCAGTCCCGGTTTGGTTCGCCAGCCGGGCGACAAATTCCTGCGCGTTTGCGTAGTTGGCGAACGCGCCGAGCTGCGTGACATAGCCGCCCGCCTCCTGCCCGATCGGCAGCGCAAGCGCCGGGCGACTCTCGGCGGCGGCCACCGGCGGCAACCGGCCGGCGAGCGACGGCGGCGCCGCGGCGGGCAGGATGCTTTCGACCTCGACGTCGCCGCTGCCCTTTTGCGCGATGCCCAGTCGATAGGCGGCCGCGTACGACAGGTCGATGATGCGCCCCGGATGGAACGGGCCGCGATCGTTGACGCGCACGACGACGCTTCTGCCGTTGGCGAGGTTGGTCACGCGCGCGTACGAAGGAAGCGGCAGCGTCGGGTGCGCCGCCGTCATCGCGTACATGTCGTAAGGCTCGCCGATCGCCGTCTTTTGGGCGTGGAACTTGCGCCCGTACCACGACGCGAGGCCGCGCTCGCGGTAGCTGGTCAGGGTCGTCGCCGGCACGTAGTCGCGGCCGAACACCGTGTACGGCCGGTTGGCGAAGCGATGCAGCGGCTCCAGCCTCGGCAACGCATCGGGAACCGCATCGAGGTTGTCCGGCGGATTGGCACCCGGTCCGTCGTCCATATAGTAGCCGCCGGGCCGCGGTGCACCGAGCGGCGGCGTAGCGACCGGCGGCGTACCGACCGCCGTCGCCGGCGGCTCGCGCTTGAGCGCCGGCGCACACGCGGCCACGATGCAGGCCAACGACGCGATCATCGCGGCGCGCAGGCAGGCGGGCGCGCTTTGACCGGGCGAAATCGGCGACATATAGTCGCGGATTATACGTCGGCAACGAACCCGGTCCGCGCGGCGCGCGGTGCTCGATGTTCATGCTCGGAGGCGGCGTGAAAAAGACTGCGCTCTTCGCCGGCCTCGTCCTCGCAGCCGCCGCGGCGGCGCTCGTGCTCGCCTTGCGCGCCGCCGGCAAGGCGGACGCACCGGGTTTTTTCGGCGCCGGCACCTTGCTCGCCGACGTCAATATCGTCCTCGAGCTGCTGCTGGTCGGCGGCCTCACGTTCGGAATGATGCTGGCGAAGAGCGGCAACATCGCCGCGCATCGGGTGAACCAGAGCGCGTGGGTCATGGTCAACGCGGCCCTGGTCGCGCTGATCATGATTCCCTCGATCCGCACGTTCAAGCTCGCGCATCTGTCCGACCTCGGCAACAGCGGCAACCTCATCGTCGTCGTCCATGCGGCGATCGGCGCTGCGACGCTGATCGCCGGGCTGTGGCTGGTGCTGCAGATGAACGACATCCTGCCGGCGCGGTGGCACATCCGCGGCTGGAAGACATTGATGCGAGCGACGCTGGCCGGCTACTGGGCGATCGCACTGCTCGGCATCGCAACCTATCGCGTCTGGTACGCCTGACCTACGCGACGAACGCTAGGTATTGACCAGCTTGCGGTTCGCCTGCACGCTCATCAGGATGCCCAGCCCGATGAACAGGCTGATCAGTGCGGTGCCGCCGAACGACACCAGCGGCAGAGGCACGCCGACGACCGGCAGCAGGCCGCTGACCATCGCCATGTTGACGAAGGCGTAGGTGAAGAACATCAGGGTGATCGCGCCGGAAACCAGGCGCGTGAACGTCGTCGACGCATTCATCGTGATCGCGAGCGCCCGGCCGATCAGCAGCACGTAGAGCAGCAGCAGCACCGAGACGCCGATCAGTCCGAACTCCTCGCCGAAGACGGCGAAGATGAAGTCGGTATGCCGCTCCGGCAGGAAATCGAGGTGCGTCTGCGTGCCGTTCAACCAGCCTTTGCCGATCACGCCTCCGGACCCCAGCGCGATCGACGCCTGCGAGCTGTGGTAACCGGCGCCCAGCGGATCCCGGCTCGGATCGAGGAACGTAAGAATGCGTTCCTGCTGGTAGTCGTGCAGGTGCGGCCAGATCAGCGGCGCGGCGGCGGCGCCGAGCGCCACCAGCCCGATGATGATCTTCCACGACAGCCCCGCGAGGTAAAGGACGTAGAAGCCGGTCGCGCCGATGATCAGCGCGGTGCCCAGATCCGGCTGACGCCGCACCAGGACGACCGGGACCGCGATCAGCAGCAGCGCAAGCGCGTAGTCGAACAGGTGGATCCGGGTCTCGCGCCGCTGGAAATACCAGGCGAGCATCAGCGGCAGCGCGATTTTCATCAGCTCGGACGGCTGAAAGCGCGCGATGCCGATGCTCAGCCACCGCCGCGAGCCGTTGACCAGCGTTCCGCCGACGGCGACCGCGATCAGCAGCGCGACGGCGATCACATACAGCGGCAGCGCGACCCGCGCCAGTCGCTGCGGCGCGATGTTGGCGATCGCCCACATCAGCAAGAGTGCGAAGCCGAGCGACAAGGCCTGGCTGGTCAGGCGGGCGACGCTCTGGTCCGACGCCGAGACTAGGGTGATCATGCCGACGCCGGCGATCGCCAGCGCCGCGGCCATCAGATAGCTGTCGATGCGGCGGACGACCAGCTGCCACACCTTGCCGAGGATCGCGCCGAATTTTTCCATCAGTCGGACTCGTCGTCGGACTCGCGCGGCGGCTCGCCCTTTCCTGCGCCCGTCGCCGCACCCGGTTTCTGCCCGAGCAGGTAGTAATCGAGCACGATCCTCGCGATCGGCGCCGCCGCCTGCGCGCCGAATCCGCCGTTCTCGACCAGCACGGCCAGCGCGATCTTCGGCTTGTCGGCCGGCGCATAGGCTGCGTACCACGCATGATCGCGCAAGCGTTCATCGACTCGCGCCGAATAGCGCTCGCCCTTCAGCGAGTACACCTGCGCGGTGCCGGTCTTGCCCGCCGATACGTATTTCGCGCCGACGAATGCGGCAGCGCTCGTGCCCTCGCGCGGCACGCCGATCAGCGCCTTCTTGATGAAGGCGAGATCCTGCGGCTTGACGGCAATCACATGCGTCTGCTCCGGGGAGAGCTCGCGCAGCACGCCGGTGCGGGTGTTCTCGATCGCCTTGACCACGTGCGGACGCATCGCCACGCCGTCGTTGGCGATGATGGCGATCGCCTGGGCCTGCTGCAGCGGCGTGAACGCGTTGTATCCCTGGCCGATGCCGGCCGAGATCGAATCGCCCAGATACCATTTGCGATGCTCCTCGCGGTAGTTGCTCCCCGCGAAGCGCTCGCGCTTCCATGCCCGCGACGGCAGCACACCCGGCAACTCGCCCTCGAGATCGATGCCGGTCTTCTGGCCGAATCCGAACTGCGCCATGAACGAGTAGGTGTCGTCGATGTCGGTCTCGCCGGCCAGCATGTAGTAATAGGTATCGCACGACGCGACGATCGACTTGGTCATGTCGACATAGCCGTGACCGCCGGGCTTGTCGTCGCGGAACCGGTGGGTGCTGCCGGCGATCTGGTAATACCCGGGATCGAAGATCGTCTGCGTCGCCGTGCGCTTGCCCGAGGTCAGTGCCGCCAGCGCGAGATAGGGCTTGATCGTCGATCCCGGCGGGTACGCGCCGCGCAGCGGGCGGTTGAGCAGCGGCTTGTCGGGCGAGTCGTTCAGCAGCTCCCAGGCCGCCGGATCGATGCCGTCGACGAACAGATTCGGGTCGAACCCGGGCCGCGACACGTAGGCGAGGATCTCGCCGGTGGCGGGATCGATCGCCACCAGCGCCCCGCGCCGGGTGCCGAACGCCTCCTCGGCGATTTGCTGCAGATGAATGTCCAGCGCGAGGCGCAGGTTGTTGCCCGAGACCGGCGGCGTCCGCGACAGCGTGCGCACGGCACGGCCGCTGGAATCGACTTCGACTTCCTCGACGCCGGTGCCGCCGTGCAACTCCCGCTCGTACGACAATTCGACGCCGACCTTGCCGATATAGTCGGACCCCTTGTAATTGGCGGTCTCATTCCATTCGTCGATCCGCTCCAGGTCGCGATCGTTGATGCGGCTCACGTAGCCGAGCAGCTGCGAAGCGATCTCGCCGAACGGATATTGCCGGAACAGCCGCGCCTTGATGTCGACGCCGGGAAAACGGTATTGATTGACGGCGAAGCGCGCGACTTCCTCGTCGGTCAGGCGCGTGCGCAAGGGCACGCTCTCCAGACGCTTCGATTCGTCCAGCAGGCGGCGGAAGCGCTTGCGGTCGCGCGGTTGGACGTCGACGATCTTGGCCAGCTGATCGATCGTCGCCTCGAGATTGGCCACGCGCGAAGGAACGATCTCCAGCGTGTACGCCGAGTAGCTTTGCGCCAGCACGACGCCGTTGCGATCGGTGATCACCCCGCGGTTGGGCGCGATCGGAACGATCGCGACGCGATTGCTTTCGGCCAGCGTCTGGTAGTGGCCGTGCTGGATCACCTGCAGGTAGAAAAAGCGTCCGAACAGCCCGCCGAACCCGGCAAGCATCAGGACGCCCGCGATCAACAGGCGGCGGCGGAAGCGAAAGCTTTCGCGCTCGGGATCCTTGAGCTCGGGCGGCGAGAAGGCGCGCTGGCCGCGTTGACTGAACAGGCGTCGCATGATCGTCGCGCTAGCGCTCCGCGGGCGAGCGCTGCGGGCGCTGCGGCCACTGCAGCAGGGCCGTGACCAGCGGCCAGAGCAGCGCCCCGGTCAGCGAGCCGACGGCGTAGGTCCAGCGCGGGGGCGGCGCCCCGCCGGCGATGCGCACCAGCAACACCAGTCCCGAACTGAGCAATAACAGCACTGCCACCTGCGCCGCCTGCTGCCAGAGCGAAAAGCGCAACACGCGGCGGCGAAAATAGCCGGCGCCGTATGCGAGCACGGCATACGCCAGTGCATGCTGGCCGAACACCGTCGCATCGACGACGTCCATCATCAGCCCGAGGCACCACGCGACGCCGACGCCGATCAGTCGCGGCTCCTGGATGCACCAGTAGAGCAGCACCAGCGCCAGGAAATCCGGCTTCAGCGTCAGGGCCATGCCCGACATCGGCACCGTATTGGCCAGCAAGGCGACGAGCAAGGTCAGCACGATAAACCACGGCCGGACCGGCAGCAGGATCTCTTCGGGGCGCGCGGCGACGAAAGGTGGCATCGTTTTAGCCTATCCCTTGCGCCGGGCGCGGCCCTTGCGCGGCGCAGCGGTGTCGGCAGGTTCCTCGGGGCGCGGCGGCGCCGCCGCGGTCGATCCGAGGATCAGCACCTGGGCGCTGTTGTCGATGCCTGCCAGCGGCTTGCAGGTCACGTGCGCGAAACTCTGCCCGGTCTCGCGCTCGACCGAGACGACCTGCGCGACCGCGAGACCGGCCGGGTACGTGCCGTCGATGCCCGATGTGACCAGGAGATCGCCCGGCTCGATTTCCACGCTGGGCGAGAGATAACGGAGCTCCGGCGCCCGCGCCGCGCCGGCGCCGTACATGACGCTGCGCACGCCGCTGCGCTCGACCTTGACCGGCACCGCGTGGTCCTTGTCGGTGACCAGCGTGACTTCGGACATGTACGGATACACGCGCGTGACCTGGCCGACGACGCCGATGCTGTCGATCACCGCGCGGCCCGCCTGCACGCCGGCCGCCTCGCCCTTGTCGACGAAGAGCTTCTGCGTGAACGGATCGCGGCTGGAGTAGAGCACTTCGGCCGCGGTCGCATCGACCGGGATGCGCGCCTCGAGCTGCATCAGCCCGCGCAGCCGCGCGTTTTCCTTCTCGACCGCCGGGTAGGCCTGCACCAGAGGCGCCTGGCTCAGCAATTGCGCCTGCAACGCGGCATTGTCGTCGGACAGCGCGCGCTGCGATGAAAAATAGGTTCCGACATACGCCAGCGCCTCACCGGGCATCTGCACGATCCGCTGCATCGGATAAAGAACGATCGCCGCGCCGCGCCGGATATTCTCGAGGTAGCGATAGCGCGTATCGGCAAACAGCAGCGCCAGCGACAGCAGCCCGAAAACCGCAAGTCGCGTCAGCGGTGACGGGCCGCGGTGAAAAAAAGGCGGCGGCTCGACCGGGAGGTGACGCATCGAACGGGCCGGCCGGTCAGCGGCGGGGACTAACCCCGACGGTCAGACAGCGGAAGACGGGATGCGTGGCAGTGGGCATGCTCGTCGTCGATACGATCCGATCAATCGGAAGTGAAGATCGTCGACAGTTTTTCCATGTTCTCGAGCGCCTTGCCGCAGCCGCGGACGACGCAGGTCAGCGGGTCGTCGGCGACGATCACCGGCAATCCCGTCTCCTCCATCAGCAGGCGATCGACGTCGCGCAGCAGCGCACCGCCGCCGGTCAACACCATGCCGTGCTCGGCGATGTCGGCGCCGAGCTCGGGCGGCGTGCGCTCGAGCGCGCTCTTGACGGCGGAGACGATGCTGTTGAGCGGATCGGTCAGCGCTTCGAGAATCTCGTTCGACGACACGGTGAAGCTGCGCGGAATGCCTTCGGCCAGGTTGCGACCCTTGACCTCCATTTCCTTCACCTCGGATCCGGGAAACGCCGATCCGATCGTCTGCTTGATCTGCTCGGCCGTGGTTTCGCCGATCAGCATGCCGTAGTTGCGGCGGATGTAGTTGACGATCGCCTCGTCGAACTTGTCGCCGCCGACGCGCACGCTCCCCGAATACACCATCCCGCCCAGCGAGATCACGCCGACCTCGGTCGTGCCGCCGCCGATGTCGACGACCATCGAGCCGGTCGCTTCGGAAATCGGCAGGTCGGCGCCGATCGCCGCGGCCATCGGCTCCTCGATCAGATACACCTTCGACGCGCCGGCGCCGAGCGCGGATTCGCGGATCGCGCGGCGCTCGACCTGCGTCGAGCCGCAGGGCACGCAGATGATGATGCGCGGACTCGGACTGAACAGCTTCGAGTCGAGCACCTTCTTGATGAATTGCTTGAGCATCTGCTCTGTGACGGTGAAGTCGGCGATGACGCCGTCCTTCATCGGTCGGATCGCGGTGATGTTGCCCGGTGTGCGGCCGAGCATCTGCTTCGCGGCCAAGCCCACTTCCTGGATCACGCGCTTGCCGTTCGGTCCGCCCTCCTGCCGGATCGACACGACCGAAGGTTCGTTGAGCACGATGCCTTTGCCGCGCACGTAAATCAGCGTGTTCGCCGTGCCGAGATCGATCGCCAGATCGGTGGAGAAATAACCCTTGAACATTTCGAACATGAGGACTTTCGTTGCGACGTCGCAGTGGGCGGCCGTGCTTATGACAAGTGATTATGATACCCTATTCAGCTTTGTTTCTGCACCGATAATTGCTGCCGAGCCTCAAGTCATGGCCCTTTCCCTCGACGAAGTGCGGCGCATCGCACATCTGGCCCGGATCGAGATCACGCCGTCGGAAGCCGCGGACGTGCGCGCCAAGCTCGAAAGCATTTTCGAATTGATCGGCCGCATGCGCGCCGTCGACACGACCGGCATCGCTCCGATGTCGCATGCCCAGGACGTCGTTCTGCCGCTGCGCGAGGACCGGGTCACCGAAACCGATCGCCACGCGCTCTATCAGCAGGGCGCGCCGGCGGTCGAGGACGGTCTGTATCTGGTGCCCAAGGTCATCGAGTGAGGAAGCCGCGCCGCTGACCGCGCCAAGGCAAGCGCACGCGTCGACCGCCGCCCTCGCTGCGAGGTCGCCACGGCAAAGCCGCGGGTCTCGATCTCGCCGCCGATGATTACCGCGCCGCTCACCGAACTCTCGCAAGCGCTCGGCGCCGGGCGCTTGTCCAGCGTCGAGCTGGTCGACGGCTTGCTCGACCGCATCGCCCGGGCCAACCCGCGCCTGAACGCCTTTCTGACGATCGACGCCGAGCGCGCACGGGTCGCGGCGCGGGAGGCCGACGCGCGGCGCGCGCGCGGCGACGCCGGCATCTTGACCGGCATCCCGATCGCGCACAAGGACGTCATCATGACCGGCGGTTTGCGGACGACCTGCGGTTCGCGCATGCTGCAGGATTTCGTCGCGCCGTACAGCGCGTTCGTCGTCGAGCAGCTTGCCGCCGCAGGCATGGTGCTGGTCGGGAAGACCAACATGGACGAGTTCGCCATGGGCTCGTCGAACGAAAATTCCTTTTTCGGCCCGGTAACGAACCCGTGGCACGCCGACTACGTCGCCGGCGGCAGCTCGGGCGGCTCGGCAGCGGCGGTCGCGGCGCGCTTGGTCCCCGCGGCGACCGGGACCGACACCGGTGGCTCGATTCGACAGCCGGCGGCGCTGTCGGGCGTGTGCGGCATCAAGCCGACCTACGGCGTGTGCTCGCGTTACGGGCTCGTCGCGTTCGCCTCGAGCCTCGATACGCCCGGCGTCTTCGGCCAGTCGGCTGCCGACTGCGCGCTGCTGCTGACGGCGATGGCCGGCCACGACGCGCGCGACTCGACCAGCCTCGACCGGCCGCGCGAAAACTACGCGCGCGACATCGACGCGGCGGCGACCGGCAAGCCGCTCGCGGGCTTGCGCCTCGGATTGCCCCGCGAGTACGCGGGCGAGGGGACCGATGCCGCGGTGGCTCGCGCGATCGAGATCGCGCTCGACGAATTCCGCCGGCTCGGCGCGGTCACCGTCGAGGTGAGCCTGCCGAACGTGCACCTGTCGGTACCCGTCTATTATGTGATCGCGTCCGCCGAAGCGTCGTCCAATCTGTCGCGGTTCGACGGCGTGCGTTACGGCCATCGCGCGGCGAGCTATGGCGACCTCGACGACATGTACCGGAAAACCCGCGCCGAAGGTTTCGGCGCCGAGGTCAAGCGCCGCATCCTGGTCGGCACCTACGTCCTCTCGCACGGCTACTACGACGCGTACTACCTGAAGGCGCAGCAGGTGCGCCGGCTGATCGCCGACGATTTTCGTCGCGCTTACGAAAGGTGCGACCTGATCGTCGGACCGACGTCGCCGACGGCCGCCTTCCGGCTCGGCGAAAAAAGTGGCGACCCAGTCAAGATGTACCTGAACGACATTTTCACGATCGCCGGCAACCTGACCGGAGCGCCGGCGATGTCGATTCCGTGCGGATTCGACGAGGCGGGACTGCCGATCGGCTTGCAGATCCAGGGCCATCACTTCGCCGAGGCGCAAATCCTCAACGCCGCGCATCGCTATCAACAGGTCGCCGACTGGCATCGGCGCGTGCCGCCGGAGTTCGCGCCGTGAGCGCGAAGGGCCGGCCCGAGCGCGAATCAGCCCCGAAGCGCGCCGCGTGGAGGGCATTTCAATGAGCGCGCCCGCCCGTTTCCCGGCGCGAATTGCCTCGCCGCGCGCAGCGCGAAGGAAAGTCCGATGACCTGGGAAGTCGTCATCGGTCTCGAGACCCATGCGCAACTGTCGACGGCGTCGAAGATCTTTTCGGGCGCGTCGACAGCCTTCGGGGCCGCGCCGAACGCCCAGGCATCCGCGGTCGATATCGCGCTGCCGGGCGTGCTGCCCGTGCTGAACAAAGGGGCGGTCGATCGCGCCATCCGGTTTGGCCTGGCCGTGGGCGCCGCGATCAACCGGAAGAGCGTGTTTGCCCGCAAGAATTACTTCTATCCGGACCTGCCGAAGGGCTATCAGATTTCGCAATACGAAATACCGGTCGTGCAGGGCGGATCGATCGCGATCGTGTCGCCGATCCGCGGCGAGATCCGCATTGCGCTGACGCGCGCGCATCTGGAGGAGGACGCCGGCAAATCACTGCACGAGCGACCCGCGCTGCCGGGGACGCCCGGCCACGACATGACCGGCATCGATCTCAACCGCGCCGGCGTGCCGCTGCTCGAGATCGTATCGGAGCCCGACATGCGCTCGGCCGCCGAGGCCGTCGCGTATGCCAAAACGCTGCACGCGCTGGTGCGCTGGATCGGCATCTGCGACGGCAACATGCAGGAAGGGAGCTTCCGCTTCGACGCCAACGTCTCGGTGCGCCGGCAAGGCGAGACGAAGCTCGGCACGCGCTGCGAGATCAAGAATCTGAACAGCTTTCGTTTTCTGCAGCAGGCGATCGAATACGAAGTGCGCCGGCAGACCGAGCTGATCGAGGACGGCGGGTCAGTCGTCCAGGAAACGCGGCTGTACGACCCCGACCGCGGCGAGACGCGCTCGATGCGCAGCAAGGAGGACGCGCAGGACTATCGTTATTTTCCCGATCCGGACCTGCCGCCGCTGGCGATCGGCGAGGCGTGGATCGAGCGAATTCGCGCCGACATGCCCGAGCTGCCCGAGGCGATGTCGACGAAGTACGTCGAAGAAAACGGCCTCGTGCCCGAGACGGCGAGACAGCTGGTGAGTAGCCGCGCGATGGCCGACTACTACGAGCACACGGTTCAAGCCGGCGTCGATCCCAAGCTCGCAGCAAACTGGATTCTGGGCGATCTTTCCGCGATCTTGCACAAGTCGGCGCTCGAGATCGAGCAGGCGCCCGTTGCGGCAGGCCAGCTCGGCGCACTCCTGAAGCGCGTAGAGGACGGCACGATCTCGGCCAAGCTGGCCAAAGAAGTGCTGGAAGCGATGTGGGCGGGCGAAGGCGACGCCGACGCGATCATCGCCGCTCGCGGCCTGCAACAGATTTCAGACGTGGGTGCCATCGAGAAAATCGTCGCCGACGTGCTCTCGGCCAACGCCGCGATCGTCGCCGAGTACAAGGCCGGCAAGGGCAAAGCGTTCCAGTCGCTGGTCGGCAAGGCGATGGCGGCAAGCCGCGGCAAGGCGAATCCGATCGAGGTCAACGCCGTACTGAAGAAACTGCTCGGGTGACCTAGCGAGATCGTAGCGGGCTCAGACGTAACTTCGCGTGGGCCCGGCGAGCGACATCGCCTTCCTGTACGCCGGCCGCGCTCCGACGCGCGCCAGGTAGGCGACGATGTTGGCGTACGGTGCGAGATCGTAGTCGAGGAAATTGCGCAGCGTCGTAAAGGGAAACACCATCATCACGTCGGCCGCGGTGAAGGCTTCGCCGGCGAACCACGGCCCGCCGGCGAGCTCGGTGTCGACGAAGCTCAGCATCTGCTTCATCCGCTCGCGCATTCGCGCCGTGACCGGGCTCGCCGCGGCCTCCTTGACCCGGCTCAAGACGAGCGCGATCAGCAGCAGCGACATCAGGCTGCCTTCGGCGAAGTGCAGCCAGTAGACATACCGTGCATACGCGGAATCTGCGGGTGGAAGCGCCAAGCGCCCGCCCCCGTGGCGATGAACGATATAGTCGACGATCGCACCGGACTCGGCGAGTATGGTGTCGCCGTCGCGGATCACCGGCGCCTTGCCTAGAGCGTGGATTTCCTTCAGCGGCTGCGGAGCCGCGCCCGTCGTCTCGCGCGGAAAGGCCTGCAGGTCGTAGGGGAGAGCGAGCTCCTCCATCAGCCAGACAATGCGCTCGGAGCGCGAGGTTTCCAGGTGATAGATGGTGATCATCGACGTGCTTCGATCGGTGGTGCGCAGTTTGCGGCCGTTTGAGCTTCGCCGCAATCGCCGCCGCAACGACAACTCGGCCCGGAGTCGATCGCATTGAATCGCGCTGTCGCCCGATTGCCGCGCCGCGTGACAAAATAGCCGCGATGATCGCTTCCGATGCCGAGCGCTCCCTCGATAACCCTTTCTGGTCGAGCCTGACGACGGGGCATGTGCATTTCGCGCTCGGGGGAGCGCTCGCGCGCCGCTATCCTGCCGACATTTCGCCGATCGCCGGATTGGCCGCGCCCGAACCGCCGAACATCGCCGCCCTGGAAAGGATCGTGGAGGCCGGCGACGACATGGCGACCATCGCGCGATCGACCCCCAAGCTAGCGGCCCATTGGGAAATCCTGTACGAATCACGCGTGACCCAGATGCTTCGGAGCGAGCCGACGCCGCTGCCGGAGGATAGTGTCGAGGCATCGACCCTCGGCCGGGGCGATGTTCCCGAAATGCTGGCGCTGGTGGAGCTCACGAAGCCGGGTCCCTTTCGCCTGCGTACGATTGAGCTCGGGACCTATATCGGCTTGCGTCAGTCGGGGCGTCTGCTGGCAATGGCGGGCGAGCGACTCTGGATCGACGACTTTCGCGAAGTCAGCGCCGTGTGCACGCATCCGGACGTCCAGGGACGCGGCTACGCGCGGGCGCTGATAGGGCGGGTGGTCAATCGGATGCTGCGCGCGGGACAGACGCCGATGCTTCACGTCGAAAGCGCCAACAGGCGCGCCATCGATCTGTACCGCGCGCTTGGCTTTCTCCCGCGTACCGAATTGGCGCTGCTCTACGCAAGGCGCATCCGCTAGGTCGCCGCCGCGGCCATCGTGCGGACCTTGGCGCGGCGCGCGCGCTGACGGTTGAGCCCGGCCGCGCGATCTACGCGGCGAGAATCTCCCTCGCTTCGGCGAGCTCCGGCGCCTCGAATTCTGCGGGCAGCTCCTCGCACACGGTGCGCAACGGTGCGATGCCCTGCCTCGACCGACCTCGGGCGAGGCCTGCCTTGGCGATGCTCAACGCCGCCTTGAACTGGAATAGCGGAGCGCCCTGCTGCTTTGCCACGTCGAGCGCCGTTTGCAGGGCGCGAGCGCCTTCGTCGCCGGCGCCGAGCTTGAGCAGGCACACGCCATGAAGGCGGTGCAGCTCGGGCACGTACATGCCGACGCCGGGCTCGGTGACCGTACCGAGCGCCCAATTCACCAAGGCGAGCGCATCTTCGGTCCGCCCCGCTTGTTCGCGGACGTCGGCAAGAATCGCCGCGTAGTACCGATACAACGGCCCGATCGCGGTCGCCCGGGGATATTCCGCCTCCATGATCGCCAGGCCGGGGCCGATCTGCGTTCCGAAGGCGCGCGCCCAGGCGGAAACGAGGAGCGCGTGGGCCCGCATCGGCGGGAAGTTGTACTTTTCCGCCAGCTCGGCCAGCCGCGGTCCCAGACGACCGACCGTTTCGCGATCACCCAGGGTTTGATGCGTCGCCAGCGCGTTCATCAGCGCAAAGCACAATGTGTGCGGGTGTCCGAGCGCTTCCGCAAGCGAAAGACCCTTGGCGGCTGACGCGCGCGCCTGGGCAGTTTGGCCGGCGAAGCACAAGATCGTCGCTCTCACCATGTTGGCGCATACGCCGGGGTCGTGGCCGCCGAACACCGGCCCCATCCAGGCGTGCCGCGCCGGATCGTATTGGCGAACGCCTTCCTGCGTGTACTCGAGTCCGGTTGGCACTTCGCCCCGGAACAGCGCGGTCGACCAGCGGCAATGGAAGGCCTCGAGTTGCAGATCGGGATCGGCGAGGTGTCCGCTCAACGCAATGAGCTCCTGAGCCCGGTCGCGCGCAATTTCCAGTTCGCGTCGATGGTTGGCGC
>Ga0207657_10003004_pt1 | contig 18072 bp, 15 predicted proteins | sample KBSC33metaG_FD_184316 | JGI IMG/M metagenome (GOLD analysis project Ga0207657, IMG submission 184316) | Corn rhizosphere microbial communities from Kellogg Biological Station, Michigan, USA - KBS C3-3 metaG (SPAdes) (version 2) | ecosystem: Host-associated > Plants > Roots > Rhizosphere > Soil ... | reverse complement strand
GACCAGCCGGTGCACCTGATCGGCTTCCCGGGCTGCTACCCCAACGAATACGCCGACAAGATCATGAAGCAGGTGCTGACGCACCCGAACGTGGGCGCGGCGCTGCTGGTGTCGCTGGGCTGCGAGAGTTTCGACAAGGGCGGCCTGGCGCAGGCCGTCGCGGACAGCGGCCGGCCCGTGCACACGGTCACGATCCAGGACGTCGGCGGCACGCGCTCGGGCGTGGAGGGCGGCGTGGAGTGGGTCCGCTGGGCCGTCGAGGACCTGGCGCGCCAGGAGCGCGTGCCGATGCGTGCCGACGAACTGGTCGTGGCGACGATCTGCGGCGGCTCGGACAGCACCAGCGGCATCACGGCGAATCCGGCCGTCGGCGCGGCATTCGACCAGCTGATCGCGGCCGGCAGCGCGTGCGTGTTCGAGGAGACCGGTGAACTGGTCGGCTGCGAATTCCACATGAAGCGCCGCGCCGTCACGCCCGAGCTGGGCGAGGAGATCGTGCGCACGGTGGAGAAAGCGTCGCGCTACTACACGATCATGGGGCACGGCAGTTTCGCACCCGGCAATGCGGACGGCGGCCTGACGACGCAGGAAGAAAAATCGCTGGGCGCGTACGCGAAGAGCGGCGCGTCGCCGATCGTCGGCATCCTGAAGCCGGGCGACCAGGCGCCTACCGGCGGCCTGTACCTGCTGGACGTGGTGCCGGACGGCGAACCGCGCTTCGGCTTCCCGAACATCTCCGACAACGCCGAGATCGTCGAGCTGATCTCCTGCGGCGCACACGTGACCTTGTTCACCACGGGCCGAGGCTCGGTGGTCGGCTCCGCGATCGCACCCGTCATCAAGGTGTGCGCGAACCCGCGCACGTACGAGCGGCTCGCGGACGACATGGACGTCAACGCCGGCCGCATCCTGACGGGCCACGCCAGCATCGAGGACGTCGGCACCGAGATCGTCGATCTGATCGCGCGCGTCGCGAACGGCGAGTGCACCCGTTCGGAAGCACTGGGCCACCAGGAATTCATCCTCACCTACAAGCAGTTCGAGCCTATCGGCCCCGGCTGCCTCCCGTTGAAAGCCGCCTGAATGAAAGTCACCGAACAGGGCAAACTGCCGAAGAGCGGCCTCGCCGTCACGAAACTCGGCCTCGGCTGCGCGCAGCTGGGCGGGTTGTTCGACCCCATGGCGGAAGCCGACGCCTACGCACTCGTCGATGCGGCGTGGGATCTGGGGATCCGCTATTTCGACACGGCGCCGTACTATGGCTTCACGCTGTCCGAGCACCGGCTGGGCGCGGCGCTGCGTACGCGTCCGCGCGACGAATGGGTGATCAGCACCAAGGCCGGCCGCCTGATGCGGCCCGACCCCAGCGTGCAGCCGGGCGAGTGCGGCTGGGCGCAGCCGTTGCCGTTCCGGCCGCACTACGACTACACCTACGACGCCATCCTGCGCTCACATGAAGACAGCCTGCAGCGCCTGGGACTGGACCGCGTCGACATCCTGTACGTGCACGACATCGGCCGCGTCACCCATGGCGACAGGCATGCGCATTACTGGGAACAGCTGACGCAGGGCGGCGGCCTGCGCGCGCTGGAACGCCTGCGCGACGAAGGCGCCATCAAGGCCTTCGGCCTCGGTGTCAACGAATGGGAAGTCATCGCCGACGCAATGGACGTGTGCGCGCTCGACTGCGTGCTGTTGGCCGGCCGCTACACGCTGCTGGAACAGGCGTCGCTGGCGCCGCTGATGGACCGCTGCGCGCGTGAAGGCACGAGCGTCGTGATCGGCGGTCCGTTCAATTCCGGCATCCTCGCGGGCACGAACAAATTCAATTATGAAGACGCGCCGGCCGCCGTCGTGGAGCGGGTGCAGGCCCTGGCCGCGGTCTGCCGCGACGTCGGCGTGCCGCTGCAGGCGGCCGCATTGCAATTCCCGATGGCTCACCCGGCCGTGGTGTCGTGCATCCCGGGTGCCCAGGGCATCGCCCAGCTGCGCCAGAACGCGCACTGGTTCTCCCAGACGATCCCGGCTACGCTGTGGGAGGCGCTCCGGAGCGCCGGCCTGCTGGACGCCAACGCACCGGTGCCCGCCGCGTGAACCGACAACGAAACCCCAAATAACCGTATCAAAGGAAATACATGAAACTGCTGCGATTTGGCCCCAAGGGCAACGAGAAGCCTGGCCTCCTGGACGCCAACGGCGTGATCCGCGACCTGTCCGGCGTGCTGCCCGACCTGACTTCCGCCCAGCTGGCCGCCGGCGCGCTGGCCCGCCTGGCCGACGTCGATCCGAGCCGCCTGCCGGCCGTCGACCAGCCGGTCCGTTACGCACCGGTCGTCGCCGACATCGGCAAGCTGATCTGCGTCGGCCTGAACTACTCGGACCACGCAGCCGAATCGGGCATGGCCGTGCCGGCCGAGCCGGTGCTGTTCATGAAGGCCACCAGTTCCATCATCGGCTGCAATGACGCCGTCGTGCTGCCGCGCGATTCCGTCAAGAGCGACTGGGAAGTGGAACTGGGCGTCGTGATCGGCAAGCGCGCCCGCTACGTCGACGAGGCCGACGCCCTCGACTACGTGGCCGGCTACTGCGTGGTCAACGACCTGTCCGAGCGCGAGTACCAGCTGGAGCGCGGCGGCCAGTGGGACAAGGGCAAGGGTTGCGACACGTTCGGCCCGGTCGGCCCGTATCTCGTGACGAAGGACGAAGTGCCCGATCCGCAGAACCTGGGCATGTGGCTGGAAGTGAACGGGCAGCGCTACCAGACCGGCAACACCCGCACGATGGTGTTCACCGTCGCGCACCTGGTCAGCTACATCAGCCGTTTCATGACCCTGCAGCCGGGCGACGTCATCAGCACCGGCACGCCGCCGGGCGTGGGCCTGGGCCAGAAGCCGGACCCGGTCTACCTGAAGGCGGGCGACGTCATGCGCCTCGGGATCGACGGGCTGGGCGAACAGGAGCAGACTGTGCACGCCTGGAACGAAGCGTTGATCGACGGCTGACGGCCGTCGTCCAGGATGCAACACTGAATAAACAGGCGACATGGCGCAAGGCCATGATCGCCGCACGGAGACTTTGCAGACATGATCGATTCATCCTCGCGGCAGTACCGGTTTTCCCTCGTGATGATCACCACGTTGTTTTTCATGTGGGGATTCGTCCATAACCTCGATCCGATCCTGATCCCGCACCTGCGGCGTTCGTTCAGTCTGTCGGTGTTGCAGTCCTCGCTGGTGGATTCGGCGGTGTTCATCGCGTACTTCGTGATGGCGCTGCCGGCCGGCATGCTGATCCGCCGGGCTGGCTACAAGTTCGCCATGATCACGGGCCTGATGCTGTTCGCGACCGGCTCGCTGATGTTCATTCCCGCCGCGAACACGCAGCTGTACGTCGTGTTCCTGGGGGCGCTGTTCACCATCGCCTGCGGCCTGACGATCCTGGAGACGGCCGCCAACCCGTACATGACGCTGCTGGGCAGCCCGGAGAAGGCCGCGCAGCGCCTCAACCTGGCGCAGTCGTTCAACGGACTGGCCACGATGGTGGCCCCGCTGATCGGCGCCCGCCTGATCCTCGTGCATGGCGCGACCGACGCGCAACTCAATGCCATGCCCGCGGCGGAGCGCGTGGCGACGCTGGCGGCGGAAGCGGCCAGCGTGAAAGGCCCGTACATGCTGCTGGGCCTCGTGATCCTCGCGATGGCCATCGTGTTCTATTTCCTGAAACTGCCGGAAGTCGGTGCGCAGGCGGACACGCAGGGCGGTGCCGTGGCCAAGAGCACGCTCGGCGAGGCCTTCCGGGTGCCGTCGATCCGCCGTGGCGCCATCGCGCAGTTCTTCTACGTCGGCGCGCAGGTATGCGTATCCAGCTTCTTCATCCTGTACGCCACGAAGGCGGCAGGCATCGAGTCCGTGACGGCGGCCGACTACCTGGGCCTGGGCTACGGCCTGGCCTTCATGGGCGGCCGCTTCATCGGCACCGCGCTGATGCGCGTCATCGCGCCAGCGCGCCTGCTGTGGATGTATGCGCTGGCCGCCACTGTGCTGGCGGCGGTGGCGATGTTCTCGCATGGACTCGTCAGCATCGCGGCCGTGATCGGGATCGCGTTCTTCATGTCGATCATGTTCCCCACCATTTTCTCGCTGGGCCTGAACGGCGCCGGCCACCACGCCGACATGGGCAGCGGCCTGATCATCATGTCCATCGTCGGCGGTGCGCTGCTGCCGCCGCTGTTCGGCTTCATCAGCGACCGGACGGACAACGTGCAGTTCGGCTATGCCGTGCCGCTGGTCTGCTATGTCGTCGTCGCCTGGTTCGCGCGCGCATCGCTGCGGCAGGACAGCCGCGACGCCCGTGCGGCCACCGTATCCATTGGAGCCACCGAACGTGTTTAAACTGAATGACAAGAAAGCCGTCGTCACGGGCGGCGGCAGCGGCATCGGCAAGGCGATCGCCAGGCTGTTCGCGCAACAGGGCGCCTTCGTCCATGTGATCGACCTGAACGACGCCGCCTGCGCGGACGTCGTGCGCGAGATCCGGGAGGAGGGCGGCCAGGTCGCCGCCCACGCCGTCGACGTGACGCGCCAGGCCGAGGTCGGCGCGTGCATGGGCGAGATCGGGCCCTTCGGCATCCTGGTCAACAACGCCGGCATCGCCCACATCGGCAAGGCGGACAACACCGACGAGGCGGATTTCGACCGCGTCATGAACGTCAACGTCAAGGGCGTCTACAACTGCCTGCACGAAGCGATCCCGCAACTGCGCGCGAACGGCGGCGGCGTCATCGTCAACATGGCCTCCGTCGCGGCCTGGGTGGGCATCCGCGAGCGCTTCGCGTATTCCACGGCGAAAGGCGCCGTCATGGCGATGACGCTGTCGGTCGCCAAGGACTACCTGCAGGACGGCATCCGCTGCAATTCGATTTCGCCGGGCCGCGTGCACACGCCGTTCGTGGACGGCTTCCTGGCGCGCACCTATCCGGGCCGTGAGGCCGAGATGTTCGCCCAGTTGTCGAAGACGCAGCCCATCGGACGGATGGCGAAGTCGGAAGAAGTGGCCGCGCTGGCGCTGTACCTGTGCAGCGACGAGGCGGCTTTCATCACCGGCACCGATTATCCGATCGACGGCGGTTTCATCACGCTGAACAACTGAGTCCGGACGGGGAGTAAAAAAGGCCGGCGTCCGACCGCAATGCGGTGACGCCGGCCGTTTTTCATTGCATGTCGTCGCGCTGGCGGTGGGCGCAGGGCGGCAATCCATGCGGCTGGCATATTTCATTGGCGCCGTTGGAAGTTTCCATAACGAACGCGCTGGCCGCCGTAAGGCTTTATGGTTGCATCCTGCGTCCAGATGTTTTAAATTTATAGAATACAAGCGCTGTGCCCGTGTATTTCCATACCCGGCAGCCGATAACCAACCTGGAAAGCGAATAAATGAGTCAGATGAAGAGTGTCGTATGCGTGGCCCCCGGCGAACTGCGTCTCGGGGAAGTGCCGATCCCCACGGCCGCCGCCAATGAAGTGCTGCTGCGCGTGCGTCGCATCGGCGTGTGCGGCACCGATATGCACATCTTCCGCGGCACGCAGCCGTTCCTGCAGTATCCGCGCGTGATGGGGCACGAACTGTCGGGCGAAGTCGTGACGGCGCCGGACGGTTCGGGCCTCGCGGCGGGCGACCAGGTGTTCGTGATGCCTTACCTGTCCTGCGGCGAGTGCGTCGCCTGCCGCAAGGGCAAGACCAACTGCTGCAAGAATATCCAGGTGCTGGGCGTGCACCGCGATGGCGGCATGGCCGAGTACCTGGCCGTGCCCGCGCAATTCGTGCTGAAGTCCGAGGGCATCTCGCTCGATGACGCCGCCATGCTGGAATTCCTCGCCATCGGCATGCACGCGGTGCGCCGCGGCGCCGTGGCGGCCGGGCAGCGGGTGCTGGTCGTCGGCGCCGGACCGATCGGCGTGGCGCTCGCGCTGTTCGCGTCGCTCAAGGGCGGCGAAGTGACGGTGCTCGACACGCGCGCCGACCGCCTGGGCTTCTGCAAGGATGTGCTGAAGGTCGCACACACCGTGATGGCGGGCGAGGGCGACGTCGATGCGCTGCGCGACATCACCCACGGCGACTTCTTCGACGTCGTGTTCGATGCCACCGGCAACATCAAGGCCATGGAACGGGGCCTGGACTTCGTCGCGCACGGCGGCACGTACGTGCTCGTGTCGATCGTGCCGGAGCGCATCTCGTTCGCCGACCCCGAATTCCACAAGCGCGAAACGACGCTGATGGGCAGCCGCAACGCGACCGTGGACGATTTCCGCGAAGTGCTGGCGGCGATGAAGGCTGGCCTCGTGCCGACGCTCGCGATGAACACCCATCGCACCACGCTGGACGAATTCATCGACACGCTGCCGACCTGGATGGATCCGGCCAGCGGCGTGATCAAGGCCATCGTCGAAGTGTAAGCGGCCAGCCGCTTCCGCACGGGCGCTGTAGTTCAAGTAAAATGATGCATTGTCTACATGGACAGGCCGCGCCCGCGGCCGCTTCCCGACTTCATGGCCCGACCTCCAACTATCTTCAAACGCAGCGCCAACCTGCTGTTGCAACACATCGCCGGCAATGTCGCTGTCGGCGATCCGCTCCCGACCGAGCAAAGCATGGCCGAACTGGGCGAGGGCAGCCGCACGGCGATCCGCAGCGTGCTGGCCCATTTCCACGAACGGGGCCTGATCAGCGACCTGAAGGACCGCCGGCTGCTGCGCAAGCCGGTGCGCGAGGATTACTTCGAGCTGGACGAATTGCGTACCGGCGCCGACCGCATCCGCGAAGTGCTGATGGAGCGCATCTACCACAGCGACATGCCGCCGGGCGCCGAGTTCTCGGAAACGGAACTGGCGCGCGCGGCCGGCACCAGCACGATCAGCGTGCGCGAATTCCTGATCGGCTTTTCGCATTCCGGCCTGATCGAGAAGAAGCCGCGCGGCGGCTGGCGCCTGTGCGCGTTCGACCGCTCGTTCGCGATGGAGCTGGCCGACATCCGCCAGATGTTCGAGTTTTCCGCCATCGACCGGTTCGCCAGCCTGGCGCCGACCGATCCGGCGTTCATGGAACTGCAGCAGCTGATCGCGCGTCACGAGCGGCTGGGGTCCGTGATGCCGACGCACCACAAGGACTTCCCGTCGCTCGACCGCGACTTCCACGCGTTCCTGATCGGACGCCTGGGCAACCGCTTCGCCGAGGACTTCTACGACCTCGTCTCGCTGGTGTTCCACTACCACTACCAGTGGGACAAGGCGGAGGAAATGGTGCGCAACGAGTTTGCCGTGCACGAGCACCTGGACATCCTGCGCGCACTGGCGCGGCGCGACGTCGCGAGCGCGCGCGAGGCGATGCGCATCCACCTGAATTCCGCGCGCAGCACCCTGCTGCAATCGATACGCGTAAGAGAAATGAAAGCGCACCCCGGCTGACGGTCCGGTGGGCGCGATACCACCAACCCGCAAAGGAAGGAGCATGATGCTCGTCGACGCCCACCAACACTTCTGGCAACTCGCAGACCGCAACGGCGCATGGCCGCCGCCCGCGCTTGCCGCCATCTACCGCGATTTCCTGCCAGGCGACCTGGCGCCCCTGCTCGAGGCCAATGGCGTCGTCCGGACCGTGCTCGTGCAATCCATGCCGAACGAGGACGACACGCGCTTCATGCTCGGCCTGGCCGAGCGTCACCCGTTCATCGGCGGCGTCGTCGGCTGGGTCGACATGAAGGCGCCCGAGGCGCCGGCGCGCATTGCGGCGCTCGCGCAGGATCCGATGCTGAAGGGATTGCGCCCGATGTTGCAGGACCTCGACGACGACCGCTGGATCGACGATGTCGCGCTGGCGCCGGCCGTCGACGCCATGCTGCGCCACGGCCTCAGCTTCGACGCATTGGTCCTGCCGCGCCATCTGCCGGCGCTGCTGGCCTTTGCCGGACGCCATCCGGAGCTGCCCATCGTGATCGACCACGGCGCCAAGCCGTTGATCGCGCAGGGCGTCATGGCCCCGTGGCGCGAGGACATCGCACGCCTGGCCGCGCTGCCCCAGGTGTGCTGCAAGCTGTCCGGCCTGGTCACCGAAGCGGGGCCGGACTGGGACGTCGAGCGGCTGCGCCCGTACGTCGACCACCTGGTCGCGAGCTTTGGCCCGCGGCGCCTGATCTGGGGCAGCGACTGGCCCGTGCTGAACCTGGCCAGCGACTACGCGGGCTGGATCGCCGCCAGCAAGGCGTTGCTGGCTGGCCTGGACGACGCGGACCGAGCCGCCGTCTTTGGACTGAACGCGCGGCGTTTCTACCGTCTCGACGAGACGGCTTGATTGAACAGGTTTCCGGATGCCGGACGGGTTGAGGAGTTCGGCTGCGCAGCAGCAGGCGCAAGCCGTCTACATGAGCGTGTACAACCAATGCATGTAGAGCTGCGACGCGACGCCGTAAGCCCGCGCTGACGACCGTGCCTGACCGGCGTCCAGCCGTCGGGCGCGGCTGATTCTCGTTTCATCCACCACCGATTCCGGCGCCCGCATGCGTCACACGCGCTCGCAGTGACGTTGCCATTTCATTTTTCAAACGCAGCGCCAACCTGCTGTGGCAGCACATCGCCAGCCGGTGCCCGGTCTTTGGCCGCTTGTTGGCAGCGGCGGCCGGGTTGCAAGGATCGATGAGAATTGGGGTTGTGTATATACGGGTGAAAAATTACGGATAATGTCCTGTCGGGTGGGAATTGGAATGCATTTAATTCCGGTTACTCGAATTGGATAATAATCGTGATTATTCACGCGGCTCCAAATCGTTACGCGGCAGGTCTGGTGAATTTCATTATCGGAGTTAACGAAATTAACGTTGTATTGGTAATTTTGTTTGGCTACGATCGATATGATTTCGGCGCATAAGGAAGCCGTATATCCGGATGATGCGGCGCAGACGGTTATTGATATGCACAAAAGGCCCGCATTTGACGAGTTCGACGCGTTGTTTCCGTAGCCGCCGCATGGCGGCGTGTTTTTGACTTTTCCAGGAGTCAGTACAGATGAAAATCTTCTCGAAACTGTCGTTCAAGTCCTTTGCAGTATTCGGCACCGCGGCATTGCTCGCTTCGTCGGCCTATGCCCTGAGCTGGTACGATTGCCAGCCTATCTGCCAACAGAATGCGACCAATGCCTATAACCAGTCGTATACTTATTACGCGACGCAGCAAACCAATTACTGCAACAGCCTGACGGATCCATCGGCGAAGTCGGCATGCCTGGCCGGGGTACAGGCATATGCAACCCAGCAGGCAACAAACGTCTACAACCAGGCGTATAACGGTTGCATGAACAGCTGCACTCACGTCTGATAACCGGCCGCTGTTGCCGATGTTGCGGTCCCGCCCGGCATGGCCGCGCGGGACATCTCATTCATTAACCAGTTTATCCGGATCGAACATGCGTCACACCGTTCTTGCAGTCATGCTGGCTTCCTGTCTTGTTCCAATGGCGGCGCATGCCGCGCCAGCACCCGCGCCGTGCGATCTGCTGGACCAGCAGATGCTCACGGCGCTCAACCTGGCGGACGCCGCCACCAAGGTCGAACACAAGGCGATTGCCGCCACGGCGCAGGCGCCGGCGAACCGCATGGACATGTGCACCTTCACGCCCCGCGTCGGCACTGGGGCGTCTCTCAGTGTGATGCGCCTTCCGCTCGCCAAGAAAATGCCTCCGGGTAAGCCGATCTGCACTGACAATTCGGCGGAGAAATTCGGCCTCGCCACGTGCAATGTCACAGTCAAGGACGGCATCGTGACCGTGTCGCTCGTGTCCCGCCGCGCGGGCTTCGAGACGCTGAGCGCGGCCTTGCGTTCCAACTTCGAACGGCTGTTCACGCCGGGGCGCCAATAGCTCAGTCGCCGCTGCTCAGCGCAGCGATCGGGGAGGGTGTAACGTGCGTCGACCGGCAGTTCGGGCATCGGCGTCGCTGAGCGTGATGGTCGTCGCGCAGCCCTGATGCGGCCTGGCGCCTGCCAGGGCCCGCGTGCAGCGACAGGGCGGAGGCACGATCGGCGTGGCCTTTTGTTCCGCAGTTATCCAGCGCAACCTGGTAAACGTGTCGCAGGTCTCCCCGGCGGCGACGTTCGCCGCTTACATGTCGATCTGCATCGCAACGCGCAGCAGGTTTTCCGGGTTCTTCAATGATGAGCTAGGCGCTGATCGGTTGCAAAAATCGATGAAAAGTGGATTGCGTATATTCGCGTGAAATTTGCAGATAATGTCCTGGCGAGGGGCGGAATTTATTCAATTCTGGCTTATGGGAATTGGATGAGAATGGTGAATTTCCGCGGGAGCGAAAATGGCTGTGCGAACAGATCGGCTGATTTCATTGCGGGAATTGGTGAATTTAATATTGCCGTTGCAATCTTGTTTGGCTACGATCGATATGATTTCGACGCATAAGGAGCCGCATATCCGGATAATAAGGCGCAAACGGTTCCTGGTGTGCGTAATCAAGTCGAACTTGGTGAATTCGACGCGTGTTTCCGTAGCCGCCACATGGCGGCGTATTTTTTGAATTTTCTAGGAGTTGGTGAAAATGAGAATGTTTTCGAAATTGTCGTTCAAGTCCTTCGCAGTATTCGGCACCGCGGCATTGATCGTTTCGTCGGCCTATGCCTTCACTTCGCCAGATTGCCGGTCTTACTGCCAGCAGGCCGCGCAGAATGCCTATAACCAGTCGTATACTTATTACGTGGGGCAACAAACCAATTACTGCTACAGCCTGTCGGATTCATCGGCGAGGTCCGCTTGCCTGGCTGGGGTCCCGGCGTATGCAAATCAGCAGGCAACAAACGTCTACAATCAGGCGTATAACGGTTGCATGAACAACTGCACCCCGGGCTGATACCCGGCCGCTCTTGCACTCATGCGGGCTTTTTCGCTTGTGCCAATGGCGGCGCATGCCGCGCCGGCCCCGCGCCGGCGAACCGGCTGGACATGTGCACCTTCACACCTCACATCGGTAGTATGTCGACCCTCAGCCCGATGCGGATCCCGCTTGTCAAGGAACTGCCAACTGGCAAGCCTGCTTGCACCGAGACAACGCAGAGCAAGCTCCGCATGGTCAATTGCAATGGCGTCACCAAGGTGGGCATCGTAACCGTGTCACTGGTGTCCCGGTTGGTCGGCTTCGACGCTGAACGCGGCTTTTCGTGCCCACATCGAAAGGCTGTTCACGCCGGACAACAGCCGGCGATAGCTCAATACTTCCATGTAGCACTGTACGAGCGTTTCCCGATGCTGCGCCGATTTTCGCGCATTGATCCGTGTCGTCAATATAATCGTGGAGCCTTGGATGGCTGGCTTACCTGTTAAATGGATGGCGCTGGCCGTCTGCACCCTCGGTGCGGACGTTGTCGGCGAGCTCGGGCGAGTTCGCGCTGAGCCGGGCCCAGGTCGGCTGGGGCGACCCCGCGGCGGCGCTGCCGTGGCTGGAACGGGCGGCGCGCCGGGGCGATCCGAGTGCCGACGTGCTGGTCCTGCTGGCGCGGGTCCACCTGAAGCTGGCCGCGCGGACGGACGCCGGTGTGCGCGCAGCCCACCTCGACGACGCCCGCGCCGGCCTCACGCTGGCCGCCATCGCGGATGAAATGCGCAGGAAGCCGCCCGACGGCACGGACGAATAAGCGCCGCGCAATGCAAACGATGCCGCGTCCATGGCGCCGCCAGGCGACGGCGCCCGCTCAGCCGTCGCTGCGCAGCGCCGCGATCGGATCCAGCGCGGCCGCCTGGCGCGCGGGGTAGACACCGAAGCCCACCCCGACCGCCACGCACAGCAGCACCGCCAGCAGCAGGCTGAGCGGAGACCAGGCCACCGACCACCCGGCCAGCGCGGCGATGCTGTAGGCCGCCACGGCCCCCAGCACCATGCCCAGCACGGCGCCGCTGACGGCGATGACGAGCGCCTCGGCGAGGAACTGCTCGACGACGTCGCGGCGGCGGGCGCCCAGCGCGCGTTTCAGCCCGACTTCGCGGCGCCGTTCCAGCACGTTGGCCAGCATGATGTTCATGATGCCGATGCCGCCCACCAGCAGCGACACCGCGGCGATAGAGCTCATGACGATGGTGAAGATGCGCTGCGTCTGCTGGTTCTGGCGGTACAGCCCCATCGGCACGATCAGGTTCGTGTCGTCGACGCCGCCGTGGCGCTGCGTGATCAGGGCCTGCAGCACGCGCGCGGCGTCGTCCGGCGCCACCTTGCCGTCCAGGCGCACGCTGATGCCGTCCACCTCGTCCTCGATGCGCCGGAAGCTGAAACGCGCCCGCGCCGTTTCCCACGGCACGAACAGGCGCTCGTCGTCCAGGCCCAGCTTGACGCCCTCGAATTCCGCCTTGCTGGGCGTGCGGTCGGCCAGCACGCCGACCACCTGCAGCCACACGTGATTGAGCTTGATGCGCCGGCCGACCGGCGGCGTCGCGCCGAACAGCGAATGCGCGAGGCGGGCGCCCAGCACGCACACGGGCGCCAGGGTGGCGGCGTCGCCCGGCGTGAGCCAGCGGCCCGCCTTCAGCGCGAGGCCGGCATGCTCCGCATACGCGGGCGACACGGCGAACGCGCGCCCGGCCGTCACCTGGTCGCCGAAGACGAGCTGGTCGACCTTGATTTCCTTCTTCAGCGCCACCGAGCGCGCGCCCGGCACGACGGACAGCGCCGCCGCGCCATCGGCGGCGGACAGGCCCAGCGAGCGGGTACGGATGTCCTTCAGCTGCTCGGCCTCGATGCCCTTGCTCTCGACCAGCACGTTGTCCAGTCCCAGCTCCGCCACGAGGCGCAGCGCCTCGCGTTTGCTGCCTTCGCCCACGGCCAGCATGGCGACGATGGCGCCCACGCCGAAGATCATGCCCAGCAAGGTAAGGCCGGTGCGCAATTTGCGCCGCCGCAGCTCGGCGACGGCTTCCAGGATCAATGCGCGGTTCATGCCTTGCTCTCTTTGGGGGGTAACAGCACGACGCGCGCGCCGGGCGCGAGGCCTGCCTTGATTTCACTGCGCACCGGGCCGCGCAGGCCCAGTTCGACCTTGTGCTTCACCGGCTGGCCGGCGTCGATCGTGTACACGGCATACGCGGCGCCGTCCTGCACGAGCGCGATGTTCGGCACAGTCAGCGCTTCTGCCTTGCCGACCAGGCGCACCATGCCGTGCAAGGCCTGGCCCGGCTTCAGGCCCAGCTTGTGGGCCTGCTCGGTCGCGATGGCGGCGTCGAAATCGCTGTACTTGACGGGAGACTCGGGAGAAATCGTGCTGGCGCTGCTGCCGACGCGCGTCACGACGAGGTCGAGTTCCGTGCCCGTCCCGGCCAGGCGCACGCGCACGGGCAGGCCCGGCTTGAGTCCGTACGCCTGGCCCTCGGCCACGGTGAAATGGGCCACCAGCTGGTCGAGGTCGGGCAGGGTGCCGAACGGCTCGCCGGCCATCTGGCTCGCGCCGACCTGCGGCTTGCTGCCGTCCCAGCGCGCGGCCAGCTGGAAGATGCCGTCGTGCGGCGCCACCAGTTCCAGCGCCTCCAGGCTTTTGCGCTGCTGCGCGGCGTTCTGCGCCACGCTGTCGCGCTGCGAGTGCAGCACGGCGTCCTGCGCGGCCATGCGCGCCTGCACCTGGCCGCCTTTCCAGTCCAGGTAGGTGCGCTTCTTGGTGAGGAAGCCGACGTCCGCCAGCGCATCGAGGATCGTGTTGCGCGAGAAGACGTCGCTCAGGTCGACGTTGGCATAGCGCCGGCTCAGGCCGAGATCGTCCTCGACCTTGGCGCGGTCGCCGGCGAGGACGCCGCGTTCGACGGCCGCGTTCTGGCGGTTGGCCTGTTCGGCGAGCGTCTTGCGCAGCAGTTCGACGTCGGCCTGCGACAGCTCCGAGCGGGCCTGCGGCGCGTCGAACCGTGCCACCACCTGGCCTTTGGTGACGTTGCTGCCGTCCGGGGCCATCTCGACCAGCACACGGCTGGTCCAGCCGCTGCCGGGCACCGACAGCGGCGTGTTGGCGGCGGCCTTGATCTCGCCGTCGACGTCGAGCGTCTCGCTCCACGCCCGCGCGGCCAGGGTTTCGCTGGCGCCGGCCGCCGTCGACGACGCGCCGTCGCAGCCGGCCAGCAAGGCGGCGGCGAGGATGACGCCCGCCGCCGGCGCGGCGACGGGCTTACGGAGATACGGCATCGGATTCCTCATGACTTGGACGGGGCGGCCGGCAGCAGGTCCACCTGCACGGCGGCGCCGGGCTTCAGGTCCTTCGGCGGGCTGTCGAATTCGAGCTGCACGTCGCGCACGATGGCCGGCTGCGCCTGCGACTTGCCGTGGAAGGCGCGGCCCAGGCCGGTCACCCGCGCCGCCAGCGTCTGGCGCGTGCCCGCCACCGTGACGCGTGCCGCCTGGCCCACGCGCACGCCCGCGGCCTGGGCCTCGGGCACCTTGGCGTCGACGCCCAGCTGCGCGGGATCGGCCAGCGTCGCCACCGACAGGCCCATCCAGACCTGGCTACCGATCGCAAATTTCCTGCCGTCGAAACCGATCCGGTGCAGCACCAGCCCCGGCCGCGGCGCCACGACGGTCAGCGCGGCCTGGCCCTTGACCAGGGCGGCGATCTGGCGGCGCAGTTGCGCCACGTCGGACAGCAGGCCGGCGCGTTCGGCCTGGCGGGCGCGCCGCTGGGTCTCGTACTGCGCCTGCGCGAGTTTGGCCAGGGCGGCCTTCTCGGTGCGTTCGATCACCAGCTTGTCGTAGTCGATGCGGCGGATCAGCTCCTTCGGCGCGTCTGCCTTGCGCGCGGCCTTCTCGGCATTGCTCTGCGCCTCGGCCTGCGCCAGCGCGCCGGCGCGGTCGGCTTCGGCCTGCTCCAGCTGCAGCTTCCCGAGCGCGCTCTCGCGCTCCCTCAACGTACCCTGGAGCTGGATCAGCTTGTTCGTCACCTCGGTCGATTCGAACACCGCGATGGACTGCCCGGCCTGCACCATCATGCCTTCGGGCGCGAGCATCGCCAGCTTGTACTGCCAGATGAAGGGGATGGTCGGCGGCGACACGGGCATGGTGCGGCGCGACGCGATCTCGCCCTCGATCGTGAGCCCGGCGGCCGTGCGGGCCGGCTGCGCGGACGGCGCGGACACGCCCGGCTCGACCAGTACGCTCATCCCCGCGACGAGCGGCAGGCCGTGGCTCCCGGGCAGTTCGATCCGCGCCCTGAAATAACGGCCCAGGCCCCAGCGTGGACGCGCTTCCGGCGCGCTCGTGATGCCGGCGACGCGCCCGGCCAGCACGACGCCGGGCAGCGCGTCGAAGCGCACGCTGACGCCCTGGCCGTCGCGCAGGTAGGGCCGGTCCGCCTCCAGCACCCAGGCCGTGACGGCCATCTGGCCATCGCCCAGCACCGTGCCGGCGACATTGCCCGGCCACGCGCTGGATCCTTCGTCCAGCCGCTCGCCGTTGAACCGGCCGAAGCCATGCACGACGACGCCATCGCGCGTGGCGCGCACCTCGGATTGCGTCAGCTGGGCGAGCTGGAACGCCTCGTTGATCTGCATCTTCCTGATCTCGAGCGCGCCGTCTTCCCTGCGCCGCGCGACGGCCTCGCGGGCGTTCTTCAGGCTATCCTGCTTGATCGCGAGGTCGCGCGTGGCGCGGTCGAGTTCCGCCTGGTAGCGGTCGTAGTTCAGCGCCGTGATCTGCTGCTTCGGCAGCGCCGCGTCGACCTTGGCCTTGTCCAGCGCCGCCCGGGCGCCGACCACGTTCTTCTCGGCTTCGATGGCGGCGACTTCCAGGTTCGCGGTCTCGCTGTCCGTGCGCGCACGGGCACGTTCCAGCTCGGCCCTGATCTGGTCGATATCGGTCACGCCGCCCGCTTCCGTGCGCAGCACGACGTCGCCTTTCTTGACCGGGGTGCCCTCGGGCAGGAAGGTGCGCAGCACGATCGGCGCACTGTTCGACGGCGGCACGTAGATCGTCTGCGAGTCCAGCGCCTCCACTTCGCCGGTCAGCAGGACCGGACGCGTGTCGGGCTGCGCCGCGACGGCCGGCGCCGCGGGGAGTGGCGTCGTCGGCGTGGCGGCCGTGCCGGCGTGCGTGACGGCCATGCCGATCGCGGCGGCCAGCGCGGGCGCGCCGGCAAGGAGGGCGATGGTGCGGCGCTTCATGCCTGGTCGCCCGCGACGCGGCCGTCGCGCAGATGGATGGTGCGCTGGGCGCTGGCCGCGATGGCCGGATCGTGGGTCACGAGTACGAGCGTCTGTCCGCCCGCGTGCAATTCGCGCAGCAGGGTCATCACGTCGGCAGCGCTGTTCGAATCGAGGTTGCCGGTGGGTTCGTCCGCCAGCAGCAGGTCCGGTTCGTTGAGCAGCGCGCGGGCGATGGCGGCGCGCTGCAGCTGCCCGCCGGACAGCTGGCCCGGCAGGTGATCGAGGCGCTTGCCGAGGCCGATGCGATCGAGGAGCGCGCGGGCACGGTCGGGCGCGTCGGGAGCGGGCGCGCGCGCGTAGCGCTGCGGCAGCAGGACGTTCTCCAGCACGGTGAGGCGCGGCAGCAGGTGAAAGGACTGGAACACGAAGCCGATGCGGCGGTTGCGCACGTCGGACGCGGCGTCATCGTCGAGGGCGCTGATCTCGTCCTGGGCGAGACGGTAACGGCCGCTGTCCGGACGGTCGAGACCGCCCAGCACGTTCAGCAAGGTCGACTTGCCGGAGCCGGACGGGCCCATGATCGCGATGAACTCGCCTTGCGCAATATGCAGGTCGATGCCGTCGAGGGCGTGAATGGCGGTGCTGCCCTGGCGGTACGTTTTACGGATGGACTTGAGCTCGATCATGCCCGAAAGTATTTCTTACAGGGCAAGAGGTTGTCAATTGTCAAAAGCGCCAGGCGGTAAATCTTTTTCGATCGTAGCGATATGCATGCCTGTCGCGCTGCACGCACCAGCCCCGCCAAGCCCCGGCACTCGGTCACGAGACGCCGCCCATCGACATTGGTCACGCCAAGCCGCAACCCATTCGGACGTTCGGCACCTTCAACGACGATTTCCTCGCTTTCAAGGATCCCGGGTTTCCAGGATCGCGCTGGGCGTGAACGCTCGGCCTTGCCTAATCAGCATGAATTAGGTAACGTTGTCATGACGAAGCGAATGGAATCGGGATGCAGAAAACAAGTACGTTGACGGAAGTGGCCGAGGAGGCGGGCGTATCGCTGATCACGGCGTCGCGCGCGCTGCGCGGCGTGGGGCGGGTGGCGAAGGAGACGCGCGAGCGCGTGCTCGCGGCGGCGGCGAAGCTGGACTATACGCCGGACATGATCGCGCAGAAGATGCGGGGCGGGAATTCGGGCCTGGTCGGCGTCTTCGTCAACGGCTTCCGTTCGCTCGTGATGCACGAGCTGCTCAGCGCCATCAACGACGAGGCGCGCCGGCTCGGGTTCGACCTCATCGTCTTCAACGCCGACCATTTCGACGACGCGCGCCGGGCCGGCACGGCCGAGATGCTGCGCAAGCTGTGCGACGGCCTCCTCCTGATCCTGCCGGATGCGAACGACGGCCTGCTGGACAAGCTGGAACGGGCGCATGCCCCGTGCGTGCTCGTGAGCTTTGCGGCGCGCCAGATCGACCTGCCCGTCGTCCTCGGCTCGAACCGCCTCGCGGCCAGGGGCGCCGTCGAGCACCTCGTCAAGCTCGGGCACCGCCGCATCGCCTTCATCGCCGGCACGTCGTTCACGGGCCAGAGCGAGGAGCGCCTGCGCGGCTACGAGGATGCGCTGCGCGCGGCCGGCGTCAACCCCGAGCCGGCGTACCTGCGCCAGGGCGATTTCAACGACGCCAGCGGCTTCATGGAGACGCAGGCGCTGCTCGCACTGCCGGTGCCGCCCACGGCCATCTTCGCCGCCAACGACGCCATGGCATTCGGTGCCATCGATGCGATTTCTTCCGCCGGACTGAAGGTGCCGGACGACGTCTCCGTCGTCGGCTTCGACGACGTGATCCGCGCCGCCTTCGTCCACCCGAAGCTGACCACCGTGCGCCAGCCGCTGAACGAGATCGCGGTGCGGGCCGTGGCGGAACT
>Ga0207657_10003001_pt1 | contig 18081 bp, 17 predicted proteins | sample KBSC33metaG_FD_184316 | JGI IMG/M metagenome (GOLD analysis project Ga0207657, IMG submission 184316) | Corn rhizosphere microbial communities from Kellogg Biological Station, Michigan, USA - KBS C3-3 metaG (SPAdes) (version 2) | ecosystem: Host-associated > Plants > Roots > Rhizosphere > Soil ... | reverse complement strand
GGACAAAATCCTGGCTTCTCACCCCTACGTCGCGCACGTATTTGTCTACGACAAAGAGCAAGGCTTGACCTTCCGCTCGCAACCTAAGCGCCTTCAGGAACAAGACTTCCGAACTGAAGCAAACGACCTCTCGCACATGTGGGACAGCTGGTTGAAGGTTGGATTTGACGAAACAGCTGAATCGCTGGTGAAGAAATCCAAAAAAGCTGGATCAACTTACAGCTTTGAATACAACTGGCCCAAGCGAGGAGACAAGCACCTGTATCAGGTAACTGCCCTGTTCCTGAAAAAGGATGCGTCCTCCAATACTCCGGTCATCAATGGGATCGTCTTCGACGCTGAATACCTGCGTGATCGCTTCTTCCCTGAAATGATCGAGACGGTGATGGCCCACAACATCTCCGATGCGGAAGGTGAGAAGAGTCATGCCGTTATCATGATCCACCCCAAAATGGAGCCCACACCCTTGGCGGCTTCCGTGGGATGGGATGGCGGTGAGCCCGAAGTTGAGCGCAGCATGGAGAGCGTCTTCCCTGGCCTTGCTCTAGCCATAAAAATGCGGGGAACCACTCTGAAGGCGATTAGCGACAAGTTCGTCCGCACCGCTTTTTTGGTTCTCGGAGGTCTTTCCGTCTTACTCGTCTTTGGTCTGGGCTTGACCTATCGCAATGTCAGTAAGGAAATTGCTCTGGCTCGCCTGAAATCGGATTTTGTCTCGAATGTTTCGCACGAACTGCGTACCCCCCTTTCGCTCATTCGGCTCTATGCCGAGACGCTCGAAATGGGACGGCTCACCAGTCCGCAAAAGTACCAGGAGTATTACCAGATTATTCGTAAGGAGAGCGAACGCCTTACCTCGCTGATCAATAACATCCTGGACTTTTCGAGAATCGAAGCGGGACGCAAAGAATACGACTTTCGTGAGACTGATCTTCGCGAGTTGGTTTGCAACACGATCGATTCTTATCGTTACCAGATCGAGCAAAACGGATTCACTCTGGAAGAGAAAATCGACCCTGTCCCTCCCGTGCGGATAGATCGCGAAGCGATTGCCCGCTCTTTGGTGAATCTGGTTAATAACGCTTTGAAATATTCACAGGATCAGAAATTCATCGGCGTGAATCTGTACAGATACAACGGTTCGGTGAAGCTGGAAGTCATCGACCATGGCATCGGTATACCTGCGCCCGAGCAGGGCAAGATCTTCGAGAAATTCTACCGGGTTGGCGATCCACTGGTACACAACACCAAGGGAAGTGGTCTCGGACTGTCATTAGTTCGTCACATCGTGCACGCGCACGGAGGAGAAGTATCTGTCGACAGTACTCCCGGGCAAGGCAGCAAATTCACCATCGCGCTCCCGGTGAAGGCGGCCGAGGCCGAAGGTATCTCAGCATCAGCAGCTCATAACGACTGATTCGTGGTGGTCTAGGGAAGGATCATGACGAAAATCTTGATTGTCGAAGACGAACCGAACATGGTAGCGGGGCTGCGCGACAACTTCGAATTCGAAGGCTACCAGGTCGTTACGGCTCCAGACGGCGTAGCGGGCCTGGAACGGGCATTATCCGAGATGCCCGACCTCGTGATCCTGGACGTGATGATGCCCCGCATGAGCGGCCTTGAGGTCTGCCAGCAGCTGAAGGCGAAACGGCCCTCTATACCTATCATCATGCTGACCGCGCGCGGCCAGGAGGTCGATAAAGTCGTTGGACTTGAGTTAGGTGCCGACGACTATGTAACCAAGCCATTCTCCATTCGCGAGTTGTTGGCGAGGGTAAAGGCGGTACTGCGGCGAGCTCAGAACAGCCCGAAGAATGGCGATCGCTACATGTTCGGCGACGTGGAAGTGAATCTTCGTAGCTGCCAGGTAGTGCGAAAAGGCAAGGCGCTGGACTTCTCGTCCAAGGAGTTCGAGCTCCTCAAATATTTTCTGTCTCACTCTGGGGAAGCTATCAGTCGCGATCGTCTGCTGGAAGAAGTTTGGGGGTACGACCGCTTTCCTACAACACGAACAGTTGACGCTCACATCGTGCGCTTGCGCCAGAAGTTAGAGCCCAAGCCCGATGATCCTCATTTCATTCTCACGGTGCATGGTGTTGGTTACAAGTTCGTAGGTTAAGGATGTTCCCAGTGCCAGAATTGAGCAAAAATCGCATCGCCTCTGGATACCCGGCGGGAATGGTCTTTTCAATGTCGGCCAGCAGCCTGTCGGAACCTATGCGCCCCTCGCGTGCTGATGACGAGGCGCTGGTCCGTCAAGCTCAGCAGGGAAGTACTTCCGCGTTCGAAGAACTGGTCCGGCACTATGATCGGGTCGTGCTCCGGCTCGCGCTCAACATCACCGGTTCCTACGAGGACGCGCAGGATATCTACCAGGAGGCTTTCCTGCGCGCCTACCGCAACCTCGGGCGATTCCGTTTCGAATGCTCCTTCTATACCTGGATCTATCGCATCGCCACGAATCTGTGCCTGGATCATTTGCGCCAGAGACAGTTGCGCAATCGCGACATCATCACTGAGCGGTTCGAGGAAGGCGATGAAGAAACCATGCTGGACCGTGTTCCCGACCAGCGGCCTGCAACTAGTCCAGAGCGCGCTGCCCTCAGCCGGGAAGTTCGCGATCGTATTCGCATGGCACTCGGCAGACTATCCCCTCGCGAGCGCGTGGTTTTTGAGCTGAAACACTATCAGGGGCTGAAGCTGCAAACCGTGGCCACGATGCTGAACACCACCGAAAATACCATTAAGAACACGTTGTTCCGCGCCACCCACAAGCTGCGTGTCGAGCTCGCAGAACTTTGCTGATTTCCCGCGGCTGCCGCCAACTCATATTGCAGTAGAAGACGCATAGAGCTCAAAGTACGTCTTTCGCTTTCCTTATAATCAACCCATGAATCAAGTTGAGCCCTGGCTTCGGGGCACACTGACCGACGTACCCGTACTTCAGCGCGCAGTGCTGCACGCGCTGGAACTTGCCCAGGAAGATCTCACACATTGGTGCGGTGGCCTCAATGATGAGCAGATCAATTCCCAGCCCGCTGGCCTGCCTTCCGTTGCTTTTCACATTCGCCACATTGCCGGGAGTATCGACCGTTTGCTCACCTACGCCGAAGGTAAGTCGTTAACACCCGCACAGCTCGCAAATCTGCAGACGGAATCCAGTCCTGCAGTTATCCGCGAAGAGCTATTCGATGAACTTGCGCTAGCGTTGAACGACGCTTCTTCGCGGATCCGCTCTTTCGCGGTGGATTCTCTTAACCAGCCGAGAACTGTGGGAAGAAAACTCATGCCGACAACCGTAGGTGGATTACTGATTCACATCGCGGAGCATAGCCTGCGCCACGTGGGTCAGGCGATTACAACCGCCAAGATCGTTGTCGCCCAAGATCATCGTGTCCAATGATCCCAGCATGCGATCCTCGCTTGAGGAGTGACGCGATGATCCTCGCTGCCGGCGTCGATTATTACGAAATGCAAAAGGTGGATATTGGTCGAACGCGTGTGATCAAATAGCCGCTTCACCGTCGAACTGCCGTTGTTCTGTATAATCACCAGTCTGTTGAATCCCGCCGCGCAGGCTCAGGAGTACGTTTGCCGAAAGCTGAAATCGGAATCATCGGAGGTAGCGGGCTTTACTCCATGCCCGGCTTCACCGAAACCAGCGAAGTCCGCCAGCAGACGCCTTTTGGTGACCCCTCCGATGCCTATGTGCTCGGCACGCTCGAGGGCCGAAAAGTTGCTTTTCTCGCTCGTCATGGACGCGGTCACCTCCTCATGCCGACCGAGCTCAATTATCGGGCCAACATTTATGGCTTCAGGCAGCTTGGCGTTGAAAGGATCCTGTCACTGTCCGCTGTCGGTTCGCTGAAAGAAGAGCACAAGCCCCTAGACTTCGTTATCCCCGACCAGTTCTTCGACCGCACCCGCCACAGGGTCGACACTTTCTTCGGCGACGGAGTTGTTGCTCACATTGCCTTCGCTGATCCCATTTGTCCTGAGCTCGCCAGTATCGTCGAAAATGCCTGCCGGCAGGCGCAAGTGACAGGCAGGCGTGGCGGAACCTACCTGTGTATGGAAGGTCCACAGTTTTCCACCAAGGCTGAATCGAATATGTATCGCACCTGGGGCATGGACGTAATTGGCATGACCAATCTGCAGGAAGCCAAACTCGCCCGCGAAGCTGAGATGTGTTACGTGACCGCTGCCATGGTGACCGATTATGACTGCTGGCATCCCGATCACGATTCGGTGACCGTGAACCAGATCATCGCTGTCCTGGTGAAGAATGCCGAAAACGCGGCGAAAGTTGTTCGTGCCTCGGTCGCGGCCATGCCCACGGCTCACGCCTGCAAATGCTCATCGTCTCTGGCACATGCCATCATCACTGATCGCAGTAAGATTCCCCCTGCCGCACGCAAGAGATTAGGTCTGATCCTGGACAAGTACTTGGAGAACAAGAGCGCCTGATGAGCATCCTGGCTGTGGGTTCCGTAGCCTTTGACACCATCGCGACGCCGGCCGGACGCGTAGAAGACATGCTCGGCGGCTCCGCTACCTACTTTTCGCTCGCTGCCAGTTATTTCACGGATGTCCGCGTGGTCGCAGTCGTCGGCGAGGATTTTACGGCGGAACACGAGAGTGTTTTGAAGAAGCGCGGAGTCGATACCCGCGGCATCCAGCGCCAGAAAGGCAAAACCTTCCGCTGGGGCGGACAATATCTCGACAACCTGAACGAAGCAAAAACCGAATTTACCGAGCTCAACGTCTTCCAGAACTTTCAGCCCCACATACCCGAGGAATACATGGATTCGTTATTCCTCTTCCTCGGCAACATCCATCCCACTTTACAGGCAGCCGTTCGCCTGGAGATGGATCGCGTTCGCTTGACCGGTGGCGACACCATGAATTTCTGGATTCAGGGCAGCCTGAAGGAGCTTACGGAAACATTAAGGCTCGTCAATGTACTGCTGATCAACGATGGCGAAGCCAAGATGCTGGCCTCCGAGAAAAGCCTGCCCCGTGCCGCGCGCAAAGTGCTCGCGATGGGCCCGCAAGCTCTGGTCATCAAGCATGGCGAGTACGGCGCAACGATTTTTTTCCGCGAAGGCGCGTTCGGCATCGGATCGCACCCCTTCCGCGCGCCAGCCCTCCCTATCGAAGAAGTCATCGATCCCACGGGTGCCGGCGACTCCTTCGCCGGGGGGTTCATGGGATACATCGCTTCGCAGGGACAGCTCAATCGCGAAGTCCTTAAGCGCGCTCTCTTCTATGGTGGCGTCATGGGCTCTTTCGCCGTTGAGCGTTTCGGGACGGAGCGTCTGCAGACGTTAACCCGCCAGGAGATTGACGGCAGATTTCAAGTCTTCCGCGAGTTGACTCACCTCGAATGATCCCCGGTGCCCCGCGACGTTGGGACGGTGAGACTTTGCTCGTGGCTGCGTTCGCTGCTTGCATTTCGCTGTTCTCGTTTGTCTACTACGCGCGACACGGCGACCTGCTTCTCTACGGCGATGCCGTAGCTCATATCAACATCGCTCGCCGCGTTTTCGATTCGCGTACTCCGGGATTGCTGCAGTTGGGCACGGTTTGGCTTCCGCTGCCGCATCTGCTGATGATTCCGTTTCTGCTCTCGGACTCAGCCTGGCAGACCGGCGTGGGAGGCTCGGTTCCATCACTGATTGCTTACGTTCTAAGCGTCGTCGGTGTTTTTCGGCTGGTGCGTCGAGCTTTGAGCTTTCCCGGCGAGCCGGATCTCGGAGCTCGTCTTACCGCCTGGTTCGCAACCGCTGCGTTCGCGGCAAATCCCAACCTCATTTACCTGCAGACCACGGCCATGACCGAGGTTCCGTACCTCGCCTTTTTCATCTGGGCCCTGGTCTTCTTCTCCGAATTCGTGCAGTCTCTGCGTCCCGGACAGGCGGACATCAGAAATTTCGCTTCCGGTTCTCTAATGAAGTGCGCGCTCTGCGTAGCTGCTGCGGAAGCAACCCGCTACGATGGCTGGTTTCTGGGCGTTTCCCTTGCTGTAGCTGTCTTTCTCACCAGCATTGCCGCACAATCGTCACGCAGGCTTACGCATGTCAGAGTCTGGCCGGCCACTCGAAATTTTATGCTCATCGTTGCTGCCGTGCCTGCCATCTGGTTTGGATACAACGATGCGGTCTACCGCAATCCGCTGGAATTTGCTAACGGACCATACTCGGCCAAAGCCATCGAAGCTCGAACCTCGCATCCTGGTTTTCCTCCCCATCCAGGTTCCCAGAACGTGGTCACAGCTACTCAATACTTCGTCAAAGCTGCCGAATCGAATCTGGCCGAGGGAAGCTTGCAGAAATACTGGATCGCCCTTGCCATCGCCGGAACATTGAGTGCGCTCTTGCTCGAGCGTGCTCTGTGGCCGCTTCTGCTGTTATGGGTTCCGATGCCGTTCTACGTGCTCTCGATTGCCTATGGCGGTGTTCCTGTCTTTGTTCCCTCGTGGTGGCCTTTCTCCTACTACAACGTACGTTATGGAATCGAGTTGCTGCCCGCCTTCAGTGTCGGTGTGGCCTTAGCGATCTATTTCGCCACATCTTTGTCCAGGCCCAAGGTCGTGAAAATTGCGCTCGCAATTCTGGCAGTGATTTTTGTAGGCGCGAGCTATCTCTCCGCGTGGCGTGCTCAGCCGGTCTCGTATCGCGAAGCGTGGGTTAACTCACGGACCCGGATTGCGCTCGAAACAGCGCTGGCTAACAATCTGCGACTGCTTCCTAAAGACGCCGCCATACTGATGTATTTGGGCGACCACGTTGGAGCTCTACAGAGAGCCGGAATTCCGCTGCACCGCGTGATCAACGAAGGCAACCACCGTACCTGGAAACGACCTGCCGATCCTGGCGGATTATGGGAGAGAGCCTTGGCCGATCCCGCCAGCTTGGCCGATTATGCCATCGGTATCGACGACGATCCGGTATCGAATAGTGCGCGAGAACATGGATTGAGGAGTATGGCCATCGTCGAAGCTACGGGTCAGCCCAGGGCCACAATTTACTTCACCAAAGCTTCCCCTTGATATGGGCTCTTTGTCGTCTAACCAGACCTCGTTCCTAAACTTGCTGCGGCGTTAACCAGACAGGCTCCAAGCCAAAGGCCTCTTGGCCAGGCAGTGCTAAAATCCGCTTCAAAGCCGCATGGAACCAATGCGCCAGATCAGCGAACATCTTACGCAAGAGATGGGCTCGGTCCTCTCTTCCACCATCCTCCGTCTTTTGTTGGCTGCTGTTCTAGGCGGAATGATTGGTCTTGAGCGCCAGCTTCGCCACAAGCCCGCCGGACTTCGCACCAACATGTTTATCTGTTTCGGCGCGGCGATGTTCACCGTGCTCTCGGTAAAGCTCGCCGGAGTTCCAGCCGATAGTGCTCGCATCGCAGCTCAAATCATTCCCGGCATCGGTTTCATCGGCGCAGGTTCGATTCTGCATTCACGTGGTTCGGTTACTGGCTTGACGACCGCGGCCACCCTGTTCGTAGTGGCCTCGGTGGGAATGGCCGCGGGCGGCGGACTCTATATCACGGCTGTTTTTGGGACTGTCTTGATCCTGATCGCGCTCACGTTTCTCGGAAATTTAGAGTCACATTTTGGACTTAGGTTAGTACTCAGCACCTACGAAGTGTTAGGACGCGATACCGAAGCTCTTTTGACTGAGGTCAATCGCATCCTGAACACAGAACACCTCACCACTCAGAACGTGCACGTGGCAGGCACCCCGGAGCTGCGCCGCGTAGTGTTTAGTGTCCTCTGCTCCCGCCCTGATCAGGACCAGTTAAGTGTTCTCCTCCACGAATCCCCCTTGTTCTCCAGCGTGAATAGCGTGGGTAGTGCGGAACACGAATGAGTTCCGCCCCTCGAACTATTCCTTTCGTCAAAGCTTCTGCATGTGGCAACGATTTCCTGATTGTGGAGCGGAACCTCGCTCCCGCGGAGATGGCCGACCTTTCCCGACGTATGTGTGATCGCCACAATGGTGTGGGTGCGGATGGGGTCGAATGGCTCTTTTCCGACTCCGAAGTTGACATCAGTGCTCGCCTCTTTAATTCCGACGGATCTGAAGCTGAGATCTCTGGCAACGGTACGCGCTGCGTTGCTGCGTACCTGGTCTCCAGGAATGCGAAAGAGGAGGTGTCGATCCGCACCGGAGCCGGCGTCAAATTCTGCACGCTCATCGGCACCAGCGGTTGTCAATTCGAGTTCGAGGCGGCAATGGGAGTGCCGGAAGTCGGCGATGAGCTCTCAATCAGGTTAGCTTCCAGCGAAGTTCGAGGCATTCCGGTCTCAATGGGCAATCCGCATTTTGTACTTTTCGTTGACCGATTCGTCCATGGCTGGCAAGCTGAAGCTGCTGAAATCCAACGCCAGTCCGCGTTCCCCAAGGGCGTGAATGTCGAGCTAGTTGTGGTCGCTCATCCGCAGCAGATCGAGGCACGCTTCTTCGAACGTGGAGTGGGGGAGACGGAGTCCTCCGGGACCGGATCATGTGCGTCTGCGATCGCAGCCATTGCAACCAGCAGGGCAAAGTCGCCGCTTACGGTCGATACTCCGGGCGGTACTCAGACCGTCCGTTGGGACCAACAGGTCTACCTCCGAGGTAATGCGCAGCTCATCTGCCGCGGCGAATTTTTCGTTTAAGATGGGACTGCCGATGCCGCAGAATCCTGCCAAACCCCGTATCAAGCCCCCCGCCTTATTGCCAGGCGATCCCGTTGGCATCGTTGCGCCGGCAAGTAATATTCAGCCGGCCATGTTGCAGGCTGGTGTGGAAGGCTTGCGTAAGCTGGGGTATAAGCCCGTTTACCTGGGCTCCATCTTCGATCGCGACCTCTACTTCGCGGGAACGCTTGACCGGCGAGCGAAAGAACTGGAGGAGATGTTTGTCCGCGACGATGTGCGCGCCATCTTGTGCGCGCGCGGCGGCTATGGATCCAATTACTTGTTGAGCAAACTTGATCCGCAAAAGATTGTTCCCCACCCTAAAATCTTCATGGGCTACAGCGACATCACAAGCTTGCTCACCTGTTTCGCAGATGCCGCTGGCATGGTCACCTTTCACGGGCCCATGGTCACCAAAGATTTCGCAAACCCGGATGGGGTCGACCTTGCCTCATGGGAAGCGGCCGTTGGCGGCCTTTCGCATTGGAAACTCGATCTCGGTCCCGGCGTCGAAGCACTCGCCGAAGGTCAGGCCGAGGGCATCCTGTACGGCGGGTGTCTCTCCATGCTGGCTGCAAGCTTGGGCACGCCCCATGAAATCCGCACCGACGGCACCATCCTCTTTATCGAAGACATCGCCGCCAAGCCGTTTCAGATCGACCGCATGTTGATGCAATTGAAGCTCGCCGGAAAACTCAAAGAAGTCAGAGGTATTGTCTTTGGCGAAATGATCGACTGCGTGCAGAGCGGCGATCAGGATTACACCCTGAAGGAAGTCATTCTCCGCGTAGTGGGCGACTTGGGTATTCCGATCGCATATGGCCTGCGTTCGGGGCACGTGTCCCGCCGCAATGTTACCTTACCCATCGGCGTTCGAGCCGCTCTGGACGTTACCAACACACACATAACCATGGAGATTCTGGAATCGGCTACCACACCAGTCGCGGTTCCGGTGCAAACCAAGTCATGACACAAAAGAAGCACATCCATCTGATCGGAATTTGCGGCACCGCCATGGCTTCATTGGCCGGCATGCTCAGGCAACGCGGATTCAAAGTGACTGGCTCCGACGCCGCCTCCTATCCGCCGATGTCAGATTTCCTCGCCAGTCTCGAGATCCCTGTTTACCAGCCATTCAGTGCCATGAACCTGCAAACCCGCCCAGATCTCGTCGTGGTGGGCAATGCAATTTCACGCGGCAATGTGGAACTGGAACACGTTCTCGACGAGCACGTTCCGTTCTGCTCGCTGCCGCAAATCCTGCATGACGAATTTTTGCGTGGAAAAGAAGTGATCGTGGTCGCGGGAACCCACGGTAAGACTACCACCACCTCCATGCTCTCCTGGATCTTCCACACCTCAGGGCAGCAGCCCTCTTTTCTGATCGGTGGCATTGCGGAAAACTTCGGCAGCAGCTTCGCTCTGGGTCAAGGGAAACACTTCATCCTCGAGGGCGACGAGTACGACACCGCTTTCTTCGATAAAGGTCCGAAGTTTTTGCACTACTTCCCCGACTCGGTGATCCTCACCTCCGTCGAGTTCGATCATGCCGATATTTATAAGGACCTCGACGCGGTCGAAACATCCTTCAAGCGGCTTGTGAACCTCGTTCCCCGCCGCGGACGAATCATCGCCCACGATACCGGAGAGAGTGTGGAGCGCTGCGTTAACCGCGCCTTCTGCTCGGTTGAGCGCTACGGCGTTAGCCCTACTGCAACCTGGCGGGTCGCGAATCTAAGACTTGAGCCCAATCGCACCACCTGGAATGTGCTGCGCGACGGGCAACCATGGGCCGAATTTCAGTTTCAGCTGGGAGGCGAGTACAACGTTTGGAACGCCACCGCGGCCGCCGCAATGGCTGCTTCCTATGGCATCTCGAAAGAAGAAATCTCAGCCGCGCTGAAGACCTTTAAGAGCGTAAAACGACGCCTCGAGGTGAAAGCGCAGGTGAATGGCATCACCATCATTGATGACTTTGCCCATCATCCCACGGCCATCGCGGGAACCATGGCGGCCTTGCGCTCGCGCTATCCCGGTGCACGGCTGTGGGCCATCCTCGAACCGCGATCCAATACGCTTCGGCGCAATGTCTTCCAAAATGAGCTGGCAAAAAGTCTGGCGCTGGCTGATGAAGTTATTATTGCGGCGATTTTCAAGTCCGATGCGATTCCCGAAGCCGAGCGCCTCGACCTCGATGCCGTTGCAGCACAAATACACAGCTCCGGTCGGCGAGCTCAAGTCATTGCCGATGCCGATTCGATCGTTGCCAGCGCTGCTCCCCAAATGCGCGCGGGCGACGTGGTGGCAATTCTGTCCAACGGTGGTTTTGGCGGAATCTACGAGAAACTGCCCCAGCGATTGAGGCTGATCGCAGCTAATGCGTCGGCGCCCAACAAGAATCCCTTGCCAGCCTCGGTCAAAGCTTAGTCCCAGTTTGTTTTCTGAGAACTTTGTAAGACAATAGCTCCACATCGGCGTGCTCGCCGTGCGGCATGATTCGGCGGCGAATCTGAGCAATCGGAGACTCTGGCCCGTGATCCGCACCCTCATCATGCTCGTATTCTGGACGGCTGCGTTGCCCTTCGCCGCCATCCTCGGCTTCCCTTGGACCTTTCTCACCGGCAACGTCAACTTCCTTTACCGCATGGGTATGTGGGGTGCTTGGACCGGAGTGCGCTTAGCCGGCGTGAAGGTCGAGACCGTCGGTCTCGAGCAGGTTGACCCTCGCCGCACTTACATCTACATGGCGAACCATGTCTCCAATCTCGACCCGCCCATCCTTCTTCCGCTCATCCCTGGTCGAACGTCGGTGATGGTTAAGAAAGAGCTGTTTAAGTATCCGATCCTGGGTAAGATCATGCGGATTGGCGCGCTGGTCCCGGTGGACAGGGGAAACAGGGAAGCGGGTATCGCCGCCGTCCGAGAAGCCTCAGCTGTGCTTCGAAGCGGCATCAGCATGACCATATTCGTCGAGGGAAAGCGCTCATGGGATGGCAAGCTTCTCCCCTTCAAAAAAGGGCCGTTCTATCTCGCGACGGAAGGATCGGTCCCCGTGATTCCAGTCACCATCGTCGGAACTCACGAAGCCATGCCCAAAGGCCGCTTTTCCGTAAAGAGCCGTACGGTGAAAATTATGTTCCACGAACCGATCGAGCCCGCCGAGTTCGGTTCCCGCGATTGCCTGATGCAGAGAGTTTGGCGAGTCATCAACGGAGCTCTGCCACCTGAGTATCAGCAGGCCGAGCCAAAACAAGTGCTGAACGGGAAGAACCGCTCCACTGCATAGTGCGCGTCATAACTCCGTCACTCTTGAAGCCTGATGCCGGCAAAGCGTCTCCCGACTTACCCTTCACTCCTGCTTCTTAGTACCCTCGCGATTTCCGGCAGCCGATTAAACACTGCAACGCACCTCAGCCAAAGCTTGTTATCGATGGCAGGATATCCACTCACCACAGCCTTCGCCGGAACGTCGTTGGGTATCCCGCTCTGCGCCGTAGCAATCGCGCCATCCCCAATTTTGCAGTGTCCTGCAACTCCAACTTGTCCGGCGAGAATCACGTCCTTTCCAACTTCTGTCGATCCAGCCAGTCCGACTTGGGCACACAGCAGCGTGTTTTCTCCAACGCTCGATCCGTGACCGACCTGAACCAGGTTGTCGATCTTCGCCCCCGCCGCAACATGAGTCTCACCGATGCTGGCGCGATCGATGCAGGCATTAGCCTGGACCTCGACATCATTGTCCAGCACCGCTGGACCCGATTGCACAATCTTGTGCCACTTCCCGGCATCATCCTTGGCGAAACCAAAGCCGTCAGCGCCTACGATTGCCCCATTCTGAAGCAGGACTGAATCCCCCAAACGACAGTGCTCTCGAACCACGGCATGAGCATGGGCAAAAAAATTCTTACCGATCCTCGCTCCACGATAGATCACGACGTGGGCCAAAATTACAGCCCTGTCTCCGATCACCACATCTTCATCGATCACCACATAAGGCCCAATGTGCGCCCCGAGGCCAATCTTGGCGGAGGGATGCACGACTGCTGTTGGGTGGATCCCCGGCGTATACGCCGGTGGCTGGTAAAAGAATTCGAGCGCCCGAGCGAACGCCAGGTAGGGATTCTTCGATCGCAAAACGGCCATTGCCCCCGCAGGGAAGTCTTCCGACACAATAACGGCCGACGCTCGCGTGGTTCTCGCCGCCGCCGCGTACTTCCGGTTAGCAATGAAGGTGAGCTGATGTTCCCCAGCTTCTTCGATTCCTGCGACCCCACTGATCTCAGTATCAGGCGATCCATTTTCAAGCCGTGCTCCCAAACGCGATGCGATTTCCGAAAGTTTCATAGCAAGGACCTTCTTCCGATGAACACGTGATTGTAATGGAGAGAAGTAGCGGGGAAGTTTAGGGAAGGCAGCGTTGATGGCAACCGCTTACTGATCTATTCGCCGAAGAGTTGAACCTGCCGTACGTCCTCTGCACCGGTTCGGCGGCGACGATGACTGCCGCCGATGACGGCCAAGACGTTGAGCGACGCCAGCGCGCTGCGCGGCACGAAAATGCGTTGCGTATTCGATCTCAGATCAGGCGGGTTGATCAGGAACCCCTCAGGGGTCGTCTGGGTGAGATCGTTGGGCATCATCCCTTCCAGGATCTCGTTATCTTTAAACTTCAGCCGAACCCAAAGACCCTCGGTCCGCGGACGGCTGGTGAAGGTCTTCCGGCTCAGCGTGTCCGAATCCGCAAATTCACGAACGAAGTAAACTCCCTTGATTTCCCGCAGATCGATGCCTACTACATTCCCCGCCGTGTTCAACAATTCCAGCTTGCCCTCGTGGACAAAGTTCGTCGGCGAGACATAGCCATTGACCGAATCGCGGTCCATTTTGCGAACAATTACTTTCTTGTGAGTAGAAGGCATCCGGCTTTAGGGGAAATCGAGGCAGGACTAGTCGCTGGCCCGCTTCCTGACTGTGATTCTCGCACCAATCTTACAAAATCCCGAACTACTAGGGATAACAGTAGCCAAACCGTTAACGGTGTGTTATTTTCTTTAGCTTGCCAAACGCCATCCTTTGCTTTATAAGTCTAATGAATAGAGATACTTAGAAAGAGGCACCTGGGCGTTCTCTTCGCCCTTCGCCGGCCCCTGTGGAAATCGCGCATCAGGGTGAGATCGGCGAGTTGGTAAAGCAGTCTGAACGATAGGCATGGCCGACTACATATACACATTGGAAATCCGGTTAACGCCGGACCAGCAGCGAGGTGTGACCCTGGTTCAGGACGCGGCCAGGGCCGCCGGCATGAATGTCTATCTTACCGGCGGGGCAGTTCGAGACATCATCAGCGGTTTCACCATCCGCGACCTGGACTTTACCGTCCAAGGCAATCCTCTCAAGCTCCAGAAGGATCTCGAAAAGTCGGGCGTCAAGGTTCAAAGCACCGACGACGATCTGAAGCTTCTATATCTCACCCTACCCGGAAATGTGCGTGCCGAAGTGGCCATGGCACGAACCGAGCGCTACGACAAAGTCGGCAAGCCTCCGATCATCGCTCCGGGAACCATACTGGAAGACCTGCGCCGTCGAGACTTTACCGTCAATGCCATGGCGCTTTCCTTGAATCCCGGTTCGCGCGGGCTGCTGATGGACCCATACAACGGAGCAGCAGATATCGAAGCGAAACTGCTCAGGGTCCTGCATAACTACGCATTCGTTGAAGACCCCTCGCGGCTAATCCGCGCCAGCCGCTTCGCAGCCCGTTTTCACTGGCCGCTGGAAGAGCGAACCCAGCAGCGGTACGACTCGGCTAAAGAAAACAACTACATCGAATACATTTCCGACCGCGCTATCGGGTACGAAATCGAGCAGCTTGCGTACGAGGAGGACCCGCTCCACATTGTGCGGACGCTGGAAAAAGAAGATTGGCTGAAAGTTTTGAGTCCGCACTGGACGACTGCCAAGGTCGATACCGCTGGCCTAAGTCAGCTGATGAAAACACGGCAGCAGATGAACGACTTTGGCTACAGTCCCGATCCGGCGCCGGCCGTCCTCTACTTCCTCACCGCGCGGCTCAACGACAAAGAAATATCCGATCTTCGCAAACTGATCCCCCGCAAGGGACTGGTCGAAGCCTGGCGCGACCTGGAAGACAACGCAAAAGAGCTGGCCAGAAAACTCAGCGGCAAGGAAGCAGCTACGCCATCACGCACCTGGAAACTGCTCTCCGATTCCAGTCCGGAGATGATTCTCTTCCTCGAAGTTACCGCCCGCCAGCAAGCGGTCGTGCAGAAGATCCGGAATTTCTTTGGCAAGTGGCGGCAAGTGCAACAGAAGCTGCCGTTACCCGAAATGGCAGAGCTGCACATCACCCCGCAATTGCCGGAATACCCCAAGATCGCGCACGACGCCTTCCTGCTCCTGCTGGACGGCAAATTGCGTTCCCGGACAGAAATCCTGAAGTTCCTCAAGCCGCTGGCTCCTCCGCCTCCACCCCCGCCGCCCCCTCCCCCCGCCCGGCGAGGACGAGCCGCCAAAGCAGCGGCCGCTGCGAGCGGCAATACAGCAGTTGCGCCTGCTACTCCTGCGCCAACTGCTAAGAAGAAAGGGAAGCAGGGACCGGGCCCGGTAATGGCGACCCCTCCACCCCCCGCTGCCGCGCCAGCTAAGACGCCTGCCAAGGCGACCCCCGCAAAGCCAAGTTCAGCAAAAGCAGCTAAGAGCGCTACCCCAAAAAAGGCTCCGAAGCGTCCCGCCAAGAAGGTGAAGAAGCGTCACTGACCAGACTCACTCGGTCTCTTTTCGTGTCAAAGACACCCTTCTTCCTGACCCGATCATCCAAATCAGAGTAGCTTCCAGTGAAGCGAACGGCGCTATAATTGACTTATGCGGCACGTGCTCATTGCCGGGCTGGTCGCAACCCTCCTGACTTTGCCAGTGTGTGCTCAAATGCACGGCGGACGGGGCGGTTCCTTCGGACACTCCTTCGCTCCACACGGTTCGGGCTTCGCACATTCAGCGTCAAGCTTCAACCATTTCGGCGGCAGCTTTGGCCCCCGCTTCTCCAATGGTTTTCATGGCGGCTTCCACGGAGGATTCCATGAAGGTTTTCATGGAGGATTCCACTCGGGTTTCCATTCAGGCTTCACTTTCGTCGGGGCGTTTGGATATCCCTACTACGGTGTCTATGGATCTTTTGGATATCCGTATTATGGCTACGGGGCTTATTGGCCACCTGCCTATTCGTATCCGGCTTATTCCTATCCCGCCTACTCCTATCCTGCGCAGAATTCCGGGGAGAGATCGGACCTGGATTACTCCTATCAGCAGAAGCGCAACATGGAAGAGTTAGACCGGTTGCAGGAAAGAGTTGATCGTCTGGAGCAACAGCGTGCCTCGGCAAGTGTTCCACGTCCACCTCAATATGAGGCGCAAACCAGATCGTCCGCTCCCGTAATACTCGTCTATCGCGACAAGCACACCCGCGAAGTCGAAAATTACGCCGTTGTCGGTCAGACGATTTGGATCTTTAACGAGCAGCGGGCCACACGGATCCCATTGTCCCAGCTTGACCTGGATGCAACCAGAAAAGCCAACGAGGACCGTGGAGTGGAGTTCCAGATCCCTCCCTCCCGCTGAGCTGCACTTTGCACCACATTCCGGCGTTTGCACCTGCGCCCGTACCAATTAGAATGTAAATACCCTCAATCCAACAGCCACTGGGGAATAAGTGTCGCAATTCGTTCACCTTCATCTTCATACTGACTATTCCATGCTGGACGGCGCCTGTGACGTGGAGAAGCTCGTCTCCCGCGTCCAGGAACTGGGCATGCCTGCCGTGGCTATGACCGATCATGGCAACATTTTCGGCGCCGTGCACTTCGTCAATGCTGCCCACAAAGCCGGTATCAAACCGATTGTCGGCTGCGAACTCTATGTTTGTAAGAAGGAAGACCACAACATCCAGCGCACCCCGCCTGAGGGCGACACCTACAATCATTTGCTGGTGTTGGCGGAGAACGAAGAGGGCTACCGCAACCTGGTCCGCATCACCTCGGAAGCATCGCTGCACGGCTTCTATTACAAGCCTCGCGTCAGCAAGAGATTCCTCTCCGAGCACTCCAAAGGTCTTATCGCGCTCTCTGGATGCCTGAAAGGAGAAGTAGCCGAATTTCTGACCGAGGAGAAGTACGAGGCTGCGAAACAAGTGGCCGCCACCTACCGTGACATCTTTGGCCGTGACAATTTCTTTCTCGAAGTTCAAGACCAGGGCCTTGAGCAGGAACACAAGATCCGGCGGGACCTCCATCAACTCGAAAAAGATCTTGGCGTTCCGCTAGTCGCCACCAACGACAGTCACTACCTGTGCGAAGACGATGCTCACGCCCAGGATGTAATGCTCTGCATACAGACCGCCAAGTCTATCCAGGATCCAAACCGGATGAAGTTCCACGGCAACCAGTTCTTCGTTAAGAGTTACGAAGAGATGGGTCGTGTCTTCAAAGACTCTCCCGATGTGCTGAGTCGTACTGTCGCCATCGCGGAGCGCTGCAACATGCGCCTGGAAAAGGTAAGCAGCCCCTTTCCCCACTTCGACGTGCCGCCCGGTTACACCCTCGACAGCTATTTTGAGCACGTTACGCGTGAAGGATTCTCGCGTCGCATGGAGGCGCTGCGCCAGATTGCCGACCGGGGCGGACTGAAGCATGGTTTGGCCGACTACGAGCAGCGGCTGTCACGCGAGATTTCCATCATCCAGCAGATGAGGTTTTCCGGGTACTTCCTCATTGTGTGGGATTTTATTCGCTACGCCAAGGAGCACAATATCCCCGTCGGTCCGGGCCGCGGATCGGCTGCGGGCGCTCTGGTTGCGTACTCGCTTGGCATCACCGACATCGACCCGCTGCAGCACGAACTTCTCTTCGAGCGTTTCCTGAATCCCGAGCGCGTTTCCATGCCCGACATCGATATCGATTTCTGCATGAACCGCCGTGGAGAAGTCATCGACTACGTAACCCGCAAGTACGGGCGCGAGAACGTGGCCCAGATCATCACCTTTGGCACGATGGCCGCGAAGGCGGCGATCAAAGACGTGGGCCGTGCCATGGACATCCCTTACACGGATGTCGATCGCATTGCCAAGATGGTGCCTACCACGTTGAACATCTAGCTGGAAACAGCTATCAAGGAGTCGCAGGCCCTGCAGGAAGCCTACGAAAAAGATTCGCAAGTCCGCGAACTCCTGAATACCGCGCTCAAGCTTGAAGGTTTGGTCCGGAACGCAGGTGTGCACGCGGCGGGAGTTGTCATCGCTCCGCAGCCCCTGACCGAACTGGTCCCTCTCTACCGGACCAAAAATGACGAAATCGTGACTGCCTTCGATATGGTGGCCATCG
>Ga0207657_10003000_pt1 | contig 18084 bp, 15 predicted proteins | sample KBSC33metaG_FD_184316 | JGI IMG/M metagenome (GOLD analysis project Ga0207657, IMG submission 184316) | Corn rhizosphere microbial communities from Kellogg Biological Station, Michigan, USA - KBS C3-3 metaG (SPAdes) (version 2) | ecosystem: Host-associated > Plants > Roots > Rhizosphere > Soil ... | reverse complement strand
GTGTCGGACAGGCGCATGCGCAGGAACGCTTTCGCGGGCCAGTCGTGTTCCAGCAGGGCCGCGCGTTCGGCGTGCCAGCAGCGCGCGTCGACGCGTGGACGGAGTGTCGCGAAGACGCCGTCGATTTCACGCCGCAGCACGTCCCAGAAATAGTGTTCGGGATGGCCGTACGCGCGCGCCAGCAGCAGCGCCAGTTCGGCCAGATGGCACAGCAGCACGGCGTGCAGCAGCTTGTCGCGCACGGGCGCGTCGTCGTCGTACACGGTGAAGCCGGCGCGGTAAGGCTCGATCGCGAGGCCGGCGCGCGCGAGCGTGGGGCCGTGGATGCGCAGGTCGCCGAAGTCGCGCGCCAGCAACTGCGCGGGCGCATAGACGCCATCGAGCACGATGAAGCTGTTCTGCTGGTGCGCCTCGAACGCGATGCCGTACACGAGGTAGGCGGACAGCAGCGCCGTCAGCACGGTGCGCGCATGCTGTTCGAAGTAGGCGACGGCGCCGTCGGCATGGTCGCCGTAGGCCAGTGCGACGAGCTCCGTCGCGAGCGGCCGGCCGCTGAACGGCGATTCCGCGAACAGGGCGCCGACGGGCACGGGAAAGCGCGTGACGCCGGCCTTGGCCATCGGATTGTCGCGGTACAGGATCGCGAGGTGGCGCGCGCGGTCGTCGTCGCCTTGCGGGTCGATGTAGTGCAGGCCCACTTCCTCGCGCACGACGTCGAGCGTGCGATCGAAGCCGTTCTCGAGGTCGAGCACGGTGGCGAGCAGCCGGGTGATGCGCGGGCCCATCACGGCGGACTTCGGAGAGACTGTCCGCTGGACGCTCGTCAGCCGCAGCGACACGGGCAATTTCAGGTGCGGCAGCGACGCCGAGCCGGCCGGGACGACGGTGCGGAACGACATCGTGGGCGTCGCGTCGAGGTCCGCGCCTTCGAGCAGCAGCAGGTCGCCCCGCGCGATCTCCGCCGCGAATTTTTCCGGCAGCACCCGGCCCGCCTGGAACGGATGCACGGGCAGGGGCAGCCATTCGGCAGGATTCTCGCCCATGCGCTCCAGCGTGGCCTGCCAGCGGCGCAGACCATCCGGGAAGTGCCGCGCGAACCAGGTGACGTAGTCGCCGGCGCCGTCCGCGAACGTCACGCGGGCCTTCGTGGCGCGCAGTGCGGCGAGGGGCACCTGCAACGTCGGCTGGAATTCCGGCGACAGCGCGAGCACCTCGTCCGCCGACAGCCCGAGCTTCGTCTTGAACGTCGGATGCCAGGGGTGGCCCAGCGTGCCCCATTGTTCCAGCAGCAGCGCGGGGTTCGCGTGGCCGCCGTGGCGCAGCGCCGCGATGAAGTGCTCGCCGGCCGCGCCGAATTCGGCACGCAGCGCGCGCGCCCACGTGCGGCGGTAGCTCAGGCACAGGACGTCGTTGTCGAGGCTGTTGTCGAGTTCGTGCACGAGCCGCTGCAGGTCCGCGCCGCGTTTCCCATCCGGCAGCGACGGCGCCAGGCAGGCCAGCAGCGCGGACGCGTGCGAAACAGGCTGCGGCCGTTCGCCCGTTGCGTAGTACGACACGCCGCCCGCGAGCCGGCAGTCGCCGATGCGGCCGAAGTGCAAGCCTTCGAAGCGCAGCATGCCTTGCTGCGACCACAGGGGCAGCCACGACACGGCGCCTTCCGTGATCAGCTGATCGCGGTTCAGCAGGCGTTCGCGGAACAGCGCCTGCAAGGTGCGCTGCAGGCTGCGGTTGCGGGCGTGGGACCAGGCCCGCTCGGTGGAGACGGCGTCGAGCAGGGCATCGTGGGAATCGAGCAGTTTCGGTATCGCGTTCATGGTTGCCTCGTCAATAACGGAAACGAAGCATAACGTAAACGCGAATCATTCTCAATACGATTCTCAATCGTACGCGATACATTGTCGTGGGGCGCGGTATGCTAAGGTTGCGCCTTCGATATTCGCAGTCCGTCCATGAGCACCCCATCCACCCCTGGCTACGTCGGCCGCTTCGCGCCCTCGCCGACAGGCCCGCTGCACGCCGGCTCGCTGGTCGCCGCGCTGGCCAGCTACCTCGATGCACGCGCCCACGACGGCACGTGGCTCATCCGCATCGAAGACATCGACGAAGGCCGCAGCGTGCCCGGCGCCGCCGAGGACATCCTCGATCTGCTGCAGCGCCTCGGCATGACGTCCGACCGCGAGGTCGTGTGGCAGAGCCGCCGCAAGCATCTGTACGAGGCCGCGTACGACCGCCTGGCCGGCCACGTCTACCCGTGCGGCTGCAACCGCCGCGAGATCGCCGATTCGCGCCTGGGCGTCGCGCCCGACGGCGCCGCGATCTACCCGGGCACGTGCCGCCACGGCCTCGCGCCGGGTCGCAGCCCGCGCAGCCTGCGCCTGCGCGTGCCCGACGCGGGCGACGACGTCATCACGTTCCACGACCGCATGGCGGGCACCGTCACCCAGCGGCTGGCCAGCGAATCGGGCGACTTCGTGCTGAAGCGGGCCGACGGCTACTGGGCGTACCAGCTGGCGGTCGTCGTCGACGATGCGGAGCAGGGCGTGACGGACGTCGTGCGGGGCGCCGATCTCCTAGATTCCACGCCGCGCCAGATTTTCCTGCAACGCCTGTTGGGCGTGCCCACGCCGCGCTACCTGCACGTGCCGGTCGTACGCAATGCGGCCGGCGAAAAGCTGTCGAAGCAGACGGGCGCGCTGGCCGTGCGGCCCGGCGACGAGGCGGGCGCCGTGGCCGCGCTGCGCGAGTCTGCGGGATTCCTGCGGTTGGACGTGCCCCCGGCAGGATCGCTGGCGGAATTCTGGCGGCTGGCCGTGCCGGCGTGGAGGGCGCTGGTCGCGTCGTAAGCGCCGGACAATCGAAAAGCTTGGCATACTCGCTGAAAAACAAGCGGACATGACCATGCGATCCTTACTTGCCGTCTTGCTCCTGTCATCTGCCGCGGGCCTGGCCTGCGCACAGGACGCCTCCCTGCTGGCCGGCGCGATGCGCGTCGACAAAGACCACGGCGACGCGTCGTTCGCCGTCAACGTCGGCTACACGCAGCGCGTGACGCCGTGGCTCGCGCTGAGCGCCGACTACCTGAACGAAGGCCACCCGCGGCTGCACCACCGCGACGGCCTGGGCGCGCAGGTGTGGCTGCACACGCGGGTGCCGGAGCGCGGCTGGTCGTTCGGCGCCGGCGTCGGGCCCTACTACTATTTCGACACGACGACCGGCAACGGCTCGCTGAGCGACTACCGCAACGAACATGGCTGGGGCGAGCTGGCGAGCGTCAACGCCATCTACCACCTGCATTCGCGCGCCTACGTCGAAGCGCGCCTGTCGCACACGAGCGGCCTGCGCGACCGCGACACGACGGCGCTGATGGTGGGCATGGGCTACGAGCTGGGCACGGTGCCGAACTGGGAGCGCCGCGAGAACGCGAACCGCGGCGACCGGACACTCCTGGTGCTGGCCGGCCGCTCCATCGTGAACAGCTTCAAGTCGGAAAAGGCGACGGCCTACGGCCTCGAATACCGCGACACGATCAATCCGAACACGGAGTGGAGCGTGATCCTGATGGACGAGGGCAAGGTCGGCGTGGCCGAACGCATCGGCATCTCGAGCCAGATATGGCTGCTGCGCCCGTTCACGGACCGCACCGTGCTGGAGCTGGGCTTCGGCGCGTACGGCGTGCGCGACCAGATCGACCGCATGGACGCCGATGCCGAGCGCGTGACGCGGCTGGCCGGGCTGGCGTCGATCGGCATGCGCTATCGCATCAACGACACGTGGCGCGCGCAGCTGACGTGGAACCGCGTGATCACGGACTACCACCGCGATTCGGACGTGTTCCTGCTGGGTGCGGGCGTCGTGTTCTGATACCGGCCGTCGGGCGGCTCAGTGCGCGCCGAGCTTGAGTTCCCAGTAACCCACGTCGAGCCAGCGCCCGAATTTCCTGCCGACTTCCGAGAAGTGCGCGACCTTGCGAAAGCCGAGCGCCTCGTGCAGCCCGGCGCTGGCATCGTTCGGCAGCGCGATACCGCCGATGACGACGTGCAGGCCGCGTTCGCGCAGGCGGTCGAGCAGGGCGCCGTACAGCGTCCGCCCCAGGCCACGGCCGGCGTAGGCCTGGTCGAGGTAGACGGAGCTCTCGACGGAATGACGATAGGCCGGCCGCACGCGCCACTTGGTCGCGTACGCATAGCCGGCGAGCGCGCCGTCGATTTCCAGCACGAGCCACGGCAGGCCGGCCGCGCCAACGTCGGCGATGCGTTGTGCCATCTCGGGCTCGGTCACCGCTTGTTCCTCGAAGCTGACGGTCGTCGTCGTGACGTAGTGGTTGTAGATGGCGCAGATGCGGGCGGCGTCCGCGGGCGTGGCGGGGCGGATGCGGGTGATGGGCGTGTGCATTGTCGTCGAGAGTCCTGCGATGGCGGGCGTTGCGGTCAGTGTCGATCCGGCACGGGCTTGGCGCGGCGACGGCCTGCACGCACGCGGCGCCACACAAGATAGCCGCAGATGCCTGCCACGGCAAAGGGGATCGTCGACGCGACGAAGGTGATGAGCATCGCCACGCCATGCAGGAAGTCGTCGCCGAAATCGTCGACGGCCCGCTTGATCCCGCTGGCTTCGCTGGCCGTCGCGTGTTCGCGTATCCCGACCGTCAGCAGTTCGGTGTCCACGCGCCTGCGCAGCTGCGCCTGCGACGTGGCCGCGTTGTCGATCTCGCTCTGCACCTCGGCCAGCGCACGATTCAGCTTGATCAAGGCGTCCGGTTCGAGCGCGCGCTGCCCGGCCAGCGTTTGCAGCTTGTCGCGGTAGGCGGTCAGCATCGCCATCTTGCGTTCGCCATCGTGGATGGGCTCTGCCAGATCCTCGCCTTTGCTCGACTGCGTCACGACCTTGCCCTGGCCATCGAGCGCGCGCAGGACCTTGTTGACGCCGTCCGGCGTGATGCGCATGCGGACGTTGGCGCTCGCCATGGTGCCGCCGCGGATGCTCGCTTCCAGCAACGTGCAGCCGTGCTCGGGTAGCGCCGCGCAGGCCTGTTGGACAGCATCGAAGACTTGTCGCGTGTGATTGCTCGGGACTTCGAGGTCGACCTCGTGTTCATAGGCGACCCCTGCGGCGCGCTTGTGGTCGATACGGGCTTCCGCCAGCTTGGGCGCATTGTCGGCGGGGAGCTCACGCTTGGCGGAACAGGCGGCGAGCAGGGTTGCCAGCGCTAGCAGGAACATCAGTTGGCGCATTACGTATCCTTTTAGTCTTTTGTCGTGCTGGTATTGCGATTACGTCTGGAATTGGATTCCTGCAGTTGCGCCGCCCTGGACAGGATTTCTTCACTCGTCCAATTGCGCGACAACCATATTGTGAGCGCCGCGCCGGACAGATGCCACCATCCCATCCCTTTATGTCGTCTGTGCGTCGCGAGGTAGTCGCGAGCAACCCACCAGCAAACGCGATGGCTGGACGACGTGTGCTCCAGTTGCGAGAAGAGCAGGCTGCCGACGTAGGAATATGGGTCATCTCGGGAGACATGCGGCATGCCGCTTCCGCGCAATTGCGTCCACACCGCATCCTGCTGCGCAGGTGGAGCAAGTTGTTCCGGTTTGTGCGGGCGACCCTCGACACCGCTCAAGCCCAACCAATAAAGGGCAAGCGGGAGCGCCAACAACAGTGCGAACGTGACGCAAGTAGCGATCGTTACGAATCGGCCAAATCGGCGCATGAAATGCCAGTCCTGTGTCAGCGAATGTCTGTGGGCCACCCGGGCGTTCTGAGTTGGCTGAAGGCGTCGAGGCAAGCTGCGCGCCCGTCCTTCTGGATTGCGGCTTGAACGTTCGAATGTATCTTTGCCGTTATATCCGCGACGGACGTGCGGACTGCTTGGGTTTCGCCCTTTGAAGTGCCGTTCGATGTTTCGCTCAGGGCGCGAAAGCATGCCTTTTTGGCGGCATCCGCTTTCGCCAGGTTGCGTTCGCGCCATGATGAGAGCGCATCGTTAGCGTCGCGTGACAGTTCGGGAAATTCGTTCGAGCACATGCCGACCATGTCCTCGTTGATCTTATCGGCGTCGCATTCGTAGACAAACACGTAGACCAGCGCTTCCGACGCAAATGAAACCACCGGGGTCAGTAGCAAACATGAAGCGAGGATTGAGCGGACAAACATCTTGGCCTTCATCGGACAACGCCACGTCTTGCGCTCGCGACCCAGGCCCCGGTGGCCACCGCTAAGGGAGCCGCGACGAACCAGAGTGCCACGACCACTGGAGTCGGGCCGCCCGGACTCTGCTCAAAAATTGTCGACAAGATGGCTACACCTATCAGCGTGCCGAGAAGGCGATTCGTCAGGGAGCCAACTAATAACACGGCGACGAAGCCACCCATCGCATAGCTCAACATGCGGATGATAATCTCGCTGACCCAGAGAGAATCGCGAGTCACGCGATGCACAGTGGCGGAGCCATCCGCCGGGGCAAACACCGATTTCACGAAGTGCGCGAGGTCCGCGGGCATGACGCTTCCGAGTAGCACATCCGCCCCTAAAGCGACGAGCAAGGCGACGAGCGATGCGAGCCACGCCGAGGTTGGACGGTCAATTAGTCCTCGATTCATGAGACGATCAACGTGGGAGTTAGCCGGTGGTCAGCAAGCGACGTAAAGCGCGGCGGCGAGACCTCGGCATCGGACGGCTTGGTTTCAAACACGCTTGGTGTTGCTGTTGCGCTCATTTTTATTGTGGTTTTAGGAAGTCAGTCCCAACACACTGAAAATACGTGCATCCCTGGTCCAAGTCGAGGGGCGTTCGCAGGCCTGCCGTAGGGCCATCCCGCTATCACTCCATCACAGCACATTCCGACCAACCAGCGTTTAACTTCAGGCTCAGTGGCGGAGGTAATGATGTGCACGTTTTCAGCGGGAGGGAACCCGTCAATGTATAGGGGATCGTTCCAGTCAAAATGCAAACCTACGACAACGCTCTGGACGTTGGGCATCGCAGCTATCTCTTTGAACCGGGCGAATAGGGTAGCAACAGGAGGACGCCCACTACCCCAATCATTTGGGGCAATGCTGTCTTCTTCATCGTTTCCATCGAAGTAGAGGTCAAGGTCAACGACAGGAGGAGGATCGCCATCATGCCAATCTACCGTTGCCAAATATTCGCGAATACGCTTGTGCATGATATTTCCGCAGTACAGGAAGGTTGAGTTGGGAAGCCGCGAACTGTCACGACCGGCCGCTACCGACCCGATGCCGACATACCGGCATCATGTCCCCATCCGACTCTTGGCGCCCCAAATGTAGTAGGAAGGCAATTTTTGCTGGATGCCTGTCACGACTGGCGGCTGTCGTTATTTTCCTGGGCCATACGAACCCGTTCCTCCGCAGAGAGGTTAGCCACATCATCAGGCCAGCGAAAAGTTAATTCCATTTCTTCCAACGAATGCCCTTGACCGCATTTTGAACAAATCTAGGAAACGTCCCTCGCCTAAGTCGGCACTACTTCGCCGCCGCCGCCTTCGCCACCTGCGCATCCATGATCTGCAACGTCGCACCAAAAATCTGCGGTTCACTCGTCGCCCGCACCGCAGCTTGCGCCATCGACGGGCTGGTCTGGTATTTCCCGTCGATGACGACCGTCGGGACAGTCTCCACTTTGTAATCGGCGACGGTTTGTGGCAGACGGCGCAGCTTGGTCTGCACGCCGAACGAGTTCCAGACGTCGAGGAACTTGGCGCGGTCGATGCCGTTCTTGCTCACCCAGTCGATGATCGCGTCATCCTTGTTGAGCCGCAGCCGATCGACGTGGAATGCCTTGAACACTTTCGGTTGCATCTCTTCGGATTTGCCCATCGCTTCCAGCGTGAGGAACAAATGCGCTTCCGGATCGTTTGGCCCGCTGTACGGATAAGGCACCCGGCGGAATTTGATCTTGTCGCCCTGTTGTTTCACCCAGCGTTCGAGGTCGGGCTCGAACGCGTTGCAGTGGGGGCAGTGGTACATGAAGAATTCGACGACCTCGACTTTTTTTCCGGCGGTCTGCACCGGTTGCGGCGTACTTAACGTAACGTACTCGACGCCTTGTTGAGGCGCAGTCGGAGATGCGATGGCGGCGCTGGCGCACAGCGCAGCCGCGACCAGGGCGATAAAGGATAGACGCATGACAGATGAAAAGTAGGTGATGAAACATCGAGATCGAACCAGTCGCAGGTGAACGGTCCGAAGCCAGCAATGATGTTATCACTTTGATTCGCCCGGGAAACTATCTAATAGTCACCGGCCGAAACGACGCACTCTTACTACCAGCGTGGCGGAGGATTATTGCTCGGCAGGTTTGCCGGCCTGGTCCGGATGCCTGGCTTCCCACCCCGCGAGCGCCTGCTTGTAATTCTCCAGCAGCATCTGATAGACGTCGAAAATGCAGTTCGGGCAGCCCGAGCCGCAGCAATCCTCGAGCGCCGGTTCGATGGGCGGCAGCGGGCGCGGGTCGGGGTCGGGTGGAGTGGGTGGGACAGGATCGGACATGCGCGCAGCATACCCATTCGCGCCGCGAAAGTCGAGGCGCCCCCGTCCCGCTGGTCAGCCGTTCAATTCATAGCTGCGCAGCACGAACACCATCTTGCCATTCTTCCTGGCGCAGACACCCTCCATGACTTCCCCTTCGCCCAGGCGCCACGTGAGGGCGCTGCCGGCCGCCTTGCTCGCGCACGCCGCGTGGGCTCCGGCCGGGATCGGCGGCACCTTTGGTGGTGGAGGCGGCGCGGGCACCGCCGGCATGGCAGGCATGGATGGCGAGGCAGGCAGGGCGGGCGGCACGCCTGCCTCGGCGGCGTCCATGGCGGGCGGCGCGGGAGGCGCCGGCGGCGCAGGTGGGGCTGGCGGTGCCGGCGGGGCGGGCGGCGGCGGGCACTTGGTCGTGTCCGTCGTGCAGTGGATGCGCACGTGCACGTGCGCGTCTTGGTCGTGGTCGTCCGTCGTCGTCTGCGCCAGCGCGGGCGCGACGGCGGCGCCCAGCAGGATGCCGAAAATGGCAGTCTTCATGTCGTTCTCCTTGTCGCGGCCCGCGCCACGCGGCGGGCCATGCGTGCATCGTGCATCCCGATTGTGGAGAAAAAATGAAGGCGCGCGTCAGAGGTCGAAGCGGTAGCCGAGGCCGTAGATCGCGTGGATCGCCTCCACGCCCGGCAGCACGGCGTCGAGCTTGCGCCTGAGGTTCTTGACGTGGCTGTCGATGGCGCGGTCCGTCACGTCGAGGCTCGCGTTGCCCTCGCGCGCGAGGTCCAGCAACTGGGCGCGCGAGAACACCTGGCCGGGACGGCGTGCCAGCGCGGCCAGGATGCCGTATTCCGTCGGCGTCAGGTCGAGCGGCTTGCCGTGGACGGCGATGCGACGCGCGGCCGCGTCGATCGCGACGGCAGGCGCTTGCGGGGCCGACTGGCCCGCGCGGCGCAGGATCGCCTTGATGCGCGCGATGAGTTCGCGCGGGCTGAAGGGCTTGCACAGGTAGTCGTCCGCGCCTGCGTCGAGGCCGAGCAGACGGTCGATTTCCTCCACGCGCGCCGTCACCATCACGACGGGCAGCGCGGCCAGCACGGGGTCGGCATCGGCGCGCAGCGCGCGGCATAACGAAAGGCCGTCGAGACCCGGCAGCATCAGGTCGAGCACGACGAGGGCGGGCGGGTCCTGGCGCAGCGCGGCCAGCGCGACGGCGCCGTCGCCGTGCACGTCGGCCGTGTAGCCGGCCGCGCGCGCGTAGTCGGCCACGAGCGCCGCCAGTTCCGGTTCGTCCTCGACGATGGCGATGCGTGCGTTCATGCGCCACTTCCTTCCAGCGGCAGCGCGATCGTGGCGCGCAGCCCGCCCTGCGGCGCGTGCGCGAACGCGAGCGTGCCACCTTGCGCTTCCAGCAGACGGCGGCACAGCGCGAGTCCGAGCCCGGCGCCGCCGTGCGCGCGGCTGCGCGACGCGTCGACGCGGTAGAAGCGTTCGCCCAGGTGCGCGAGGGCGGCGTCCGGCACGCCCGGCGCGCCGTCGTCCAGGTGCACGAGGAGGCGGCCGCCGTCGGCGTGCGCGTGCAGGGACACGCGGCCGCCCGGCGCCGTGTAGCGCAGGCTGTTTTCGAGCAGGTTGTCGAGCACTTGCCGCATGCGGTCGGGGTCCGCGCGCACGTCGGCCGCCGCGGGCGCGGCGCCGATGTCGAGCCGCAGGCCGGCCTGCGCGAATCGTTCCGCGAACCCTTGCGCCTCGGCGCGCGCGAGCGTCCACAGGTCGAGCGGCACGGGCTTGCAATCGAGCACGCCGACGTCCGCGCGCGCCAGCACGTACAGCTCGTCGATCAGCTTGTTCAGCGCGAGTACCTGGCGCAGCATGGCGTCGACCGTGTCGGGTGTCGCGCTGCGCACGCCGTCCTGCAGCGCTTCCAGCTGGGCGCGCAGCACGGCGAGCGGCGTGCGCAGTTCGTGCGACGTGTCGGCGACCCATTGACGGCGCGCCGCTTCCGCGCCGGCCAGGCGGCCCGCCAGCGCGTTGAAGTGGCGCGCCAGGTCGCCCAGTTCGTCGCTGCGGCGGGCGTCCAGGCGCACGTCGAAGCGGCCTTCCGCCAACGTGCGGCTGCCCGCCGCCAGTTGCCGGATCGGGCTGCGGAAGTGGCGCGCCAACAGCACGGCGGCGACGGCGCTGAGCAGCACGGCGAGCGCGACGATCTGCCACAGGCTGCTGGTGAGCTGGCGCAGGAAGGCGTACGCCAGCGCGTCGCTGGGCCGCGCACTGCGGGCGACTGCGAGGTAGCCGACCGTGCGGCCGCCGACGTCGAGCGCGCGCCGCGCCAGCACGGCGTCCGGGCCGGGACGGCGGCCGGCCAGCCAGCCGCCGTGCGCGTCGAGCAGCGAGATGCGGCGTGCCAGCGGCAGCGGGGCGGGGTCGACGTCGGCCGCAGGGGGCGCCGGCGGCATCTGAGCGACGTCAGGACCGGGCAGCGGCGGCAACGGCGGCGGTGCCGGCGGCGCGGGCGGGGCCGGTGGCGCCGGCGGGGCGGCCGGCGCGACGGGCGCGGGCGACGTCGCGACCGGGACCCCGTTCGCGCGCTGGCGCTTCAGGCGCGCGAGCTCCTGCGCGATCCAGTCGGCGCGGGCGTCGCCCGGTATGAAATCCCAGCCGCCGCGGGCGCGGTATTGGCGCGCGAGCGAGTTCGACAGGTCTTCCAGTCGGTCCAGTTCGATGCCGACCGCATACTCGCCGAAGCCGGCCAGCACGTTCTGGCGCAGCAGGAACACGGCGGCGGCTGCCACGGCGAGGATCGCGAGCAGGACGGATGCGAACAGGCGGTGGCCGATCGAGAGTTTCAAGGTGGTGGCGGATTGACAGTCGTCATGCCATTCTAGGATATTTCGTGTGGTAAATACGACGTGGTAGCGCTGCCTACAGGAAATGGCTGGACAGGGTATTGATTTTGCCGAATGATGACATGTGTCCAAAATGCAGTTATATTTTCCATAAATTAAGTCGTCGGTCGAACTAATAAGGCAACTCGGGAGACAAGCATGTTGAATTGGTTGAGGGCGACGTTCATACCGTCCGCCTCGGCATTTGCGCCCACGGGCAGGTCAGGCATGACGGCACGGGTGCGCAGCCTCGTGCTGAATGCGCGCGATGGCAGCATCCGCACGGCGATCAACGCGGCGCGTCTGCGCAAGGAAGTCGACCAGTCGCTGGACAAGGCGAAAGCCCAATACGAGGCGTCGCGCGAGCTGGCCGCGTCGGCACGCGACGTGACGACGCTGTCGGCGAACGTCAAGGCGGGCACGGACGAGATCGCGGGCACGGCGGGCCGCAACCTGACCGTCGCGCGCGCGTCGATGGACGAATTGCAGCGCCTGGAAGCGCGCATGCGCGCCATCGAGGAAAAGGTGGACGGCTTCGCCCGTACGGTCGGGCAGCTGGACCACCACGCGCGCTCGATCAGCGAATTCGGCGGCATCATCCAGCGCATCGCCAACCAGACGAACCTCCTCGCCATCAACGCGGCGATCGAGGCGGCGCGCGCGGGCACGGCGGGCCGCGGCTTCGCCGTCGTGGCGGCCGAAGTGCGCCGGCTGTCGCAGTTGGTGAACGAGGAGACGTCGAAGATCGCGGGCGTCAACAGCGAGATGCTCGCGCTCGTCGAGTCGACCACGGGCGCCACGCAAGCCATCCTGGAAGGCGTGAACGTGTCCGCGCGCGAGGTTGGACAGGCGGCCGGCCACTTCAAGACCTTCGTCGCCGACTTCGAGCGCATGACGGGCACCGTCAACGAGATGGCCGTGGCGATGCAGTCGCTGGACAGCATCAGCCAGTCCATCGGCCGCCAGGTGGGCGACATGGCGGCGAATGCGTCCGAGACGGGCAAGGCGATGGCCGATGCGTCGCGCCGCGTCGACGAGGTGCGCGCGACGACCGAGGAAATGCAGGGGGTGCTGGCCGAGTTCCGCACGGGCGGTACGCCGTTCGACGGCCTCGTGGAAGCGACGACGCAACTGCGCGCCGCCGTCAGCCGCTGCCTCGACGGGCACCTGGCGCGCGGCGTCGACATCTTCGACCAGGCGTACCGGCGGATCGAGGGTTCCGACCCGCCGCGCTTCACGACGGGCTACGACCGCACCGTCGAGCGCGACCTGCAGGCGCTGTACGACCGCGTGCTGAAAGACCTGCCGGGCTGCGCGTACGCGCTCGCCGTCGACACGCGCGGCTATGCGCCGACCCACAACAGCAAGTTCTCGCAGACGCCGACGGGGCGCCGCGAGCACGATCTCGTCTACTGCCGCAACAAGCGCATCTTCGACGACCCGGTCGGCGCCAAGCTGGCCGCGAACCGCAAGCCGTTCCTGTTCCAGACCTATCTGCGCGATACCGGGGAGGTGATCAACGATCTGTCGATGCCGCTCGAGATCGGCGGCCGGCATTGGGGCGCGGTGCGCGTCGGGTTCGATTCGTCGAAGCTGTAATCACGCGTGCGTTTGGTGGGCACGGGGTGCCCACCCTACGGCAGCATCAATTCGTAGGGTGGGCTCCCCGAGCCCACCGAAGTCACCGCGAGGATCAGAACTTGTAGTTGTACGCCAAGCCAATCAACTGCATACGCGTCTTCCACGTCCCGCGCGTCGTCTCGCCGTTGCCGGTGCAGGTCGTCATCAGCGGGTTGCAGTTGTTCGTGTAGTTGCCGCTCGCGTCGCTGAAGTGCAGCCAGCTGTACGCGAGGTCCAGCGACGAGGCCGGAGTCAGCTTCCAGTTCGCACCGAACGACAGTTGCAGGCGGTCGGCGTCCGGCAGCGCCGCGTGGCGCAGCGTGTCGCCCTGGACCGGCGACTCGTCGTGGGCGATGCCCGCGCGCAGGACCGTCGCGTCGTTCAGCTGGTAATTCGCGCCGAGCGCCACGCGCACGGTGTTCTTCCACTGCTGGCGGATCACGAGGTCGCCCACGCCGGCGCCGACGAACTGGATGTTGATGTCCTGCAGGCGCGAGTGGCGCGTCCACGTCACGTCGGCCATGCCGGCCCATTTCGGATCGAACTGGTGGAACGCGTTGATCGACAGCGTCTCCGGCGTGCTCACGTCCACGCGCGACGCCGAGTTGGCGTGGTGCGAGGCGCCTTGCAGCACCTTGTTGACGACCGCGTCACTCGTGACCGTCGAGAAGTCCCAGACGGCGCCGCCCTTCAACTCGTGCTTGATCGACGAGCGGTATGCGATGCCGAAGCGCGTGTTCGCATCAGGCGAGTACAGGTAGCCCAGGTTGAAGCCATAGCCCCAGTCCTTGCCATCCACGCCTGCGTGCGCGTCGCCTGCCGTCGCCAGCGCGGCCGGGTTGCCGCCCAGCGCCATGATCTGGCCGACCAGCGCGGCACCGGCACCCGCGGCCTTCGCGGCGGCGATGGAGCCCGGCACGTCCACGGACTGGCCCAGGCGCGCCTTCATGTATTCGATGTCGATGCCGAAGCCGAAGCTGTGCTGCTCGGAGAGCTTGAACGCCACCGACGGGTTGATGTTCACGGCTTCCAGCTTGATGTTGTTGAGCGAGTAGCGGCCCGACCAGTTTTGGTCGTAATCGAGCTTGGTGCCGTACGGGACGAACACGCCCAGGCCGGCCGTCCACTGGCCGTCGATCTTCTGGCTGTAGTACAGCGACGGGCCGGCGACGACGCTCGGCGCGTAGGAGTCCTGCGAGGTCTTGCCGCCCGTGGACGTGCCGGTGAAGCGGGTCGAGCCGCCGTCCTGGAACGTCGAATGCGGCACGACGGCCGTGATGCCGCCCATGAACTGGCGGCCGTCCAGGCGCGACAGGCCGGCCGGGTTGGTGAAGATGGTGGATGCGTCGGCTGCTTCGGCGCCGTTGGCGTCCGCCGTGCCCTGTGCGGACACGCTCTGGGAGCCGAAGCGGTAGCCGGAGGCGGTCGCGTCGAGCGACGTGCCCAGGGCCAGGGCGACGAGCAGGGTCAGGTGTTTCTTGTTCATCAGGTCTCGCTCCAAATAATGATGTTCGATCCGCTCCCCGATCCGAAGCTGGCCGGGGTCGGCGGGTGCCGAAGCATACACCATTTGGCACGACCGTTCTATTTCTGTTGTGTCAACGACACGTGCGGCCGGACGCGCCGGCCGCGGTCAACGTCAGGAGCGCAGCAGGCGCAGGTCGACCTGCCGCGCCATCACGCGGTAGCCTTCCTCGTTCGGATGCAGGTGGTCGCCGCTGTCGTACGCGGGGTTCAGATGTGTCGGGTCGGCCGGGTCGCGCAGCGCCGCGTCGAAGTCGATGACGGCGTCGAACACGCCGGACGTGCGGATCCACGCGTTGACGGCCTGGCGCCCGCGCTCGATGTCGGCGGAATGGAAGCGCTTCGCGCCGGCCAGCGGCATCAAGGTGCCGGCCCAGATGCGCACCCCGCGGGCATGCGCGCGCGCCGCCAGCGCGCGCAGGCCGGCCTCGACCTGCTCGACGGTCACGTGCTCGGACGGTGCCGGCAGCAGGTTCGTGGCCGTGAGGTCGTTCAGGCCCGCGTGCACGAGAATCCAGCGCACGCCAGGCTTGTCGAGTCCGTCGCGCGCGAAGCGGTTCGCCGCGCTCGGGCCGATGTACGGGTCGGCGCCGTCGTGCAGCACGCGGTTGCCCGCGATGCCGCCGTTGGCGATGCCGATGCCGGCCAGTGCCGGGTCGGCTTGCAGGCGGGCGGCCAGCGCGTCGGGCCAGCGCGCGTCGTGGTCGGTGCCCGAGCCGACGCCGTCCGCGATCGAGTCGCCGACGATCGCCAGCGTGCGGGCCGGGCGCGGACCTTCGACCTCGACGTCGCTGAGGAAGTAGCGGCTGTCGTCCGTGGCGGCCGAGGGGAGGTCGGCGGCCGCCGTCGCGTCGCCCGGTGCCTTCATGTACACCGTCTGCAGCGCGAAGCCGTGGATCGTCGAGACCTCGACTTTCTGCGGCAGGTACAGGCTGACGGCGAGCGACTGCAGCGCGCCGACGGCCATGTCGGCGGGGTCGCTCAGCGCGCTGGCGCCGGGTGCGAGCGTGACGGTGGCCTTGCCGCCGAACGTCAGCGCGCGGTCGCTGCCGGGCGCCACGCGCGCGCCGCCGGCGGACAGGCCGACGTGGGCCGCGCCGATGACCAGCGGCTGCGTGCCGAACAGGTTCGACAGGCGGATGCGCACGCGCGCGCCGGCGGTCGACGTGCGCACGACCTGGCGCAGCGTCTGCGCGTCCAGCGCCGGGCCGGCCGAATCGGGCGCCGTGGCCCAGGCCGTGCGCCAGCCGTCGATCGGCGCCGCCGCGGCCGCGCCGAGGAATGAGAGGAAGAGCAGGGCCGTCAATACGCGTTTGAGCATGGCAGGAAACAGGGGAGTGAACGAGAAGACGCATGCTCACATCCTGTTGTCGCCGCATCAACTATTACATGTGCTAGCCCGGCGTCGCGCGGACGCCCATTGACGTGTTGCCATCCTCTCTTTAGCATCGTCCCACGTTTGCCTCATTCCCGGCCACTCATCCCCCCCCACCAAAAAGGAGACGTTCCATGCCCAGTCCACGCACGCTGCCCCTGTTGATGTTAGCGTTATCGCCGATGTTCGCCACAGCACCGGCGCAGGCGGGCGGCGGTCCCGTCGTCGCCGTCGACACGGGCAAGGTGCAGGGCGCCGTCGCGGGCGGCGTGGCCAGCTGGAAGGGCATCCCGTTCGCCGCGCCGCCCGTGGGCGCGTTGCGCTGGCGGGCGCCGCAGCCGGCCGCGGCGTGGTCCGGCGTGCGCCAGGCGCAGGCGTACGGCAACGACTGCATGCAACTGCCGTTCCCCAGCGACGCGGCGCCGCTCGGCACGCCGCCGGCCGAGGACTGCCTGTACGTGAACGTATGGCGCCCGGCGACCGTGCGCGCGGCGCACAAGCTGCCCGTGATCGTGTGGATCTACGGCGGCGGCTTCGTCAACGGCGGCTCGTCGCCCCCGACGTATGCCGGCGCCGCGCTGGCGAAACAGGGCGTCGTGCTGGTCAGCTTCAATTACCGGCTGGGCCGCTTCGGCTTCTTCGCGCATCCGCAACTGACGAAAGAGGCCGACGGCGCCGGCGAGCCGCTGGGGAACTACGGCTATATGGACCAGCTGGCCGCGCTGCGCTGGGTGAAGCGCAACGTGGCGGCGTTCGGCGGCGACGCGGCCAACGTGACGATCATCGGCGAATCGGCCGGCGGCATGTCCGTCAATGCGCTGCTCACGTCGCCGCAGACGCAAGGCCTGTTCGCGAAGGCCGTCGTACTGTCCGGCGGCGACGGCACGTCGCCCGACCCGAGCCTGGCGGCCGTCGAACGGATCGGCGCGAACTTCGCGGCGGCCAAGGGCATCGCCGCGGACGACCCGCATGCGCTGGACAAGCTGCGCGCACTGCCGGCCGACCAGGTCGTCGACGGCATGAACCTGGCCAATCGCGCGCCGCAGGACCCGGCCACGTATTTCGGCCCGTTCGCGGACGGCAAGGTCGCGGTCGACACGGGCGCCGCGTTCGCGTCCGGGCGGTTCGCCAAGGTGCCCGTGATGATCGGCGCGACGAGCGCGGACATCGGCGGCAAGACCGGGTTCATGGTCGCGGGCGCGCGCAGCCTGGCCGGTCGCCTCGCCGCGCAGGGCGTGCCCGTGTATGCGTACCGCTTCTCGTACGTGGCCGACAGCATAGTCAAGCCCGGCGCACAGCACGCCAGCGACATCCCGTATTTCTTCTCCACGGTGGACGTCAAGTACGGCACCGCGGCCACGAAGAAGGACGTCGCGATGGGCCGCGCGATGAGCGCCTACCTCGTGAACTTCGCGAAGCAGGGCGATCCGAACGGCGGTGGCCTGCCGGCATGGCCGCGCTATGCGGGCGACAAGGATGTCATCATGGATTTCGCGGCGGACGGCAAGCCCGGCGCACTGCGCGATCCGTGGGGCGCTGAGATCGACGCGACGACGGTGGCCGCGGCCGGGCGTTGACGCGGCAGGATATTCAAACGATAACGATCGCCATCCGGCGGGGCCGCGCGGCCCCGTCAAGATGTTGTTGACAAAACGAATAAAAACGTTGGAAACCCCGAAAAAGACGGCCTGAGGCCTGTCGCTTCGCTATCCTTGCGTTACAATACCGTGCGCAATTGGGCAGGTCGGCCGCATTGATTTGCCTGCAAAGTCCTTCCCCCACAACTTGATATGTAGTAAGTGCGATCCGCTAACCGGTCAGGCCGTGTCGCGGAAGGTTAGATTAACCCGCCCTAAAATCGCGAAACGCGAAGAAAGGTGAGCAAGAATGATGCAACAATATAACGCCAACTCGTACCTGTTCGGCGGTAACGCGCCGTACGTGGAAGAGTTGTACGAAGCGTACCTGAACAATCCGGGTTCCGTGCCGGACAACTGGCGCGCCTATTTCGACGCGATGCAGCACATGCCCGCCGTCGACGGCACCGCCAAGCCGGACGTGGATCACTCGTCCGTGATCGCTTCGTTCGCCGAACGCGCCAAGCAGGGCCCGATCCGCACCGTGACCGCGTCGCCGGACGCCGAGCTCGGCCGCAAGCGCGTCGCCGTGACCCAGCTGATCGCCGCCTACCGCTACCTCG
>Ga0207657_10002999_pt1 | contig 18085 bp, 17 predicted proteins | sample KBSC33metaG_FD_184316 | JGI IMG/M metagenome (GOLD analysis project Ga0207657, IMG submission 184316) | Corn rhizosphere microbial communities from Kellogg Biological Station, Michigan, USA - KBS C3-3 metaG (SPAdes) (version 2) | ecosystem: Host-associated > Plants > Roots > Rhizosphere > Soil ... | reverse complement strand
CGAGGTGGATCCCGCCGCCCTGAACGACGTGCTGACCAGGCTGACCGCCGCGGGGGTGGTGGCCCTCACCTGCCGGCCGCCGACGCTGGAGGAGCTGTTCCTGCGGCATTATTCGGCCGAACGGGCCGGGCCGGGGGCTACGCCATGACGTCTGCTCTCGCCGGGACCCCGCTAGCCAACACGGGCGCCCTGGCCAGGCTCGCCTTCCGCCGGGACCGGATCATGCTGCCCGCCTGGGTGTACGTGATCACCGCGGCGATCGCCAGCAACTCCTACAGCCTGAACAAGCTGTACCCCACGGCCGCCGACCGGGCGCAGCTGGTCGCCAGCGGCGGCCGCAACCCGGCGCTGGTGTTCCTGTACGGCCGCCTGTGGGGCGACTCCCTCGGCGCGGTGAGCGCCTGGCGGTACGGGGTATGGGCGGCCATCTTCGCCGCGCTGATGAGCATCTTCCTCGTGATCAGGCACACCAGGGCCGACGAGGAGGCGGGCCGGCTCGAGCTGGTCGGCTCGGCCGCGGTGGGCCGGCTGGCCGCGCTGACGGCGAGCCTGCTGGTCGCGCTGGCGGCCAACGTGGTGCTGGCCGTGCTGCTGGTCGTCGTGCTGGTCGTGCTGGGCCTGCCGGTCGCGGGCTCTATCGCGTTCGCGCTGGCCATCACGACCTGCGGACTGGCCTTCGCGGCCATCGCCGCACTGGCCGCGCAGCTCGCCGCGGGCGCGCGGGCGGCCCGCGGCATCGCCATCGGCGTGCTCGGCGCCGCCTACCTGCTGCGCGCGGTCGGCGACGCGTCCGGGGCCGGCGGGGTCTCGCGGCTGACCTGGCTGTCCCCGCTCGGCTGGACCGAGATGCTCCGGCCCTACACCGGGGACCGGTGGTGGGTGCTGGCCCTGCCGCTGGCGCTGACCGCGGCCGCCACGGCCGGCGCCTATGTCCTGGTCACGCTCAGGGACCACGGGGCGGGCCTGCTCCCGGATCGGCCTGGGAGCGCCACCGCGTCGGCCTGGCTGCGCGCCGTACATCGCTGGCCGCTCGGCCTGGCCTGGCGGCTGCAGCGGGGCACGCTGTACGGCTGGGCGGCGGGCTTCGCCTTCACCTTCGCCGCCAGCGGCGCGGCGGCCAAGGGGATCGGGTCGCTGCTCGGCGGCAGCAGCCAGCTCAGGAACGCCTTCACCCGGCTCGGCGGGCAGGCCGGGATCACCGACGCCTACCTGGCCGCGATCATGTCGCTGGCCGGGCTGGCCGCCGCGGCCTACGCCACCTCGGCGGTGCTCAGGCTGCGCGCCGAGGAAACCGGCGGCCAGGCCGAACCCCTGCTGGCCACCGCGATCGGCCGGACCAGGTGGGGACTCAGCCACATCGCCGTCGCCGTCGTCGGCACGGCGGTCCTGCTCGCCGTGGCGGGCGTGGCCGCGGGCCTCGGCTACGGCCTGCGCACCGGCTCCGCCGGACCCGAGGTGGCCCGCCTGCTCGGCGCGGGCATGGCCCAGCTGCCCGCGTCGCTGGCGGTGGCCGGGGTCGCCGTGGTGCTGTTCGGGCTGCTGCCCCGGGCGTCGGTAGCCGGCGCCTGGACCGTGGTCGGCGTGCTGGTGCTCATCGCCCTGTTCGGCCAGGTCCTGCAGCTGGCGCAGCCGATACTCGACGTCTCGCCGTTCACCCACGTGCCCAAGCTTCCCGGGGCCGCGGTCACAGCAGGCCCGCTGCTCTGGCTGAGCCTGGCCGTCCTGGCCCTGGTCGCTACCGGCCTGGCCGCCCTCCGCCGCCGCGACATCAGCCCCTGAATCTGGGGATCGCACTTTGCATACAGTCGTCGATAAACTGCACATGCGCGAAAAGGAGCATATTCAGGGCGAAATATCGTAGGGGGAGACAATGACGGTGGCGACGATTCGTCCGTTGCAGCGGCCGGTGCCGCTGCGCCAGTCGGTGTACGACGCGCTGATCGACCTGATCGTCGGCGGGGAGCTGCCGCCGGGCCAGCACATGGTCGAGACCGAGCTGGCCCGGCAGCTCGGCGTCAGCAGGCAGCCGATCCGCGAGGCCCTGCACCGCATGGAGGCCGAGGGGTGGGTGGACCTGCGGCCCAGCCAGGGCGCCTTCGTGCACGTCCCCACCGACTCCGAGGTCGACGAGCTGCTCGACGTCCGCGCCCTGCTCGAGGCCGAGACGGCCAGGCTCGCCGCGGCCGGCAGCGGCTCGAGCCCGCAGGACCGCCAGGCCCAGCTGGCCCGGCTGCGGGAGATCTGCCGCGAGGGCCAGGCGGCCGCGGAAGCCGACGACTTCGGCAGCGCGGTGGCGGCCAACAACGCCTTCCACGCCGAGATCGCGGTCATGGGGGGCAACGCGGTGCTGGCGGAGCTGGCCGGCATCGTCGGCCGCCGGGTGCAGTGGTACTACCGGATGGTCGCCCCGGCGCGCGGGCACGGGTCCTGGGCCGAGCACGCGGAGATGATCGACGTCATCGAAGCGGGCGACCCGGAGCGGGCCCGGGCCCTGGCCCGCAAGCACACCGAGCGGACCCGGCAGGCCTACCACCAGCCCAGATCGGCCGGCTAGGGGAGCCTGACCACGCTCACCGGGTCGGCGGCGTACGGATCGCTGGCGTTGTCGATCAGCTCGATCTCGCCCCGGTCGGACATGAGGTGGTACGACCCGTCGGCCCGGTACTCGCGGATGATCGTGCGCGTCCCGTCGGCGTGCGTGTAGCGCTCCTCGGTGTACGCGTCGGTGGCGTTCTTCTCGGCGTCGACCGCCGCCTCGTCCCGCCAGACGAACCGGTACGGCGCCAGCGGCAGCCTCAGCTCGTACACGGCTCCTCCAGCCCGAGCGCACGCAGCAAGTCATCCTGGGCCGGTCCCGGCTCGGCCGCGGCGACCAGCTCGTCCAGGCCCCAGCCGGCCTCGTCGAGCAGGCCGGCGGCCTGCTCGAACAGCGGGACCCGCTGCGAAACAGGCACGGCCCGTACCACGAGGTGCCGAACGACCTGGGTCACCGCCTCCCGCAGCATGGCCCGCCGTTCCCCGGCGGGACGAGACACTCCTGGTGTCAGCGGGATCATCCGACCGTGCGGCGGCGGCCCGGGTGCGCTACTCATGGAGCTCCCGGCGCAACCGCTCGATCTCGCCCGGCCGGGCCAGGTCGATCACCTCGACCAGGGCGAACCGGCGGCCGCCGTCCGAGCCGTCGGCGAGTCTGATCCGTTCCGCCTCGGCGTGCACCTCGAACCGCGGGCTGGCCGCGTGCGGCCCGACGGCGAGCACGTACCTGAGCACGGCCTGCCGGTCCGGCAGGTACCGCTGCTGGCGCCCGTCGTCGAACAGCACCTGCCACATCGCTCACGCGCCGATACCGCGGTTGACGGGCATCGAGTACTCCTCGTCCGCCAGCCGCTGGTGGCGGGCGGGATCCTCCAGGTCACGCAGGGCCTGTGGCACGTCCATGCCGATGAGTTCCCAGTTGCGGTTGGCGCCCGCCTGCGTCCTCGCCACGTGCTCGGGCAGCATGTGCCCGAACCGGCCCTGCATGGCCAGGTAGTCGGTCACCGGCCGCTGGACCGGCGGGTGGAAGTAGCGGTAGGCCCGCTCGCCCGGGTCGTACTCCCAGACCGGCCAGAGCCCGGACTCGACGACCCGCCGGCCCAGCTCGACCGTCATCGAGGTCTGGTAGACCCAGCCCTTCTGGCACGGCGTGTAGCAGTGCAGGAAGGCGGCGCCCACGTGGTTGAGGCCCTTGCGGGTCTTGTTGATCAGGTCGACGGGGTAGCCGACCGTCGTGGTGGCCACGTAGCAGTGCGGATGCCCCTCGGCCATCATCCTGGCCAGGTTCTTCGGCGGCAGCTTCTTGCCCTCGGGGATCGCCTTGCCGTACGGCGTGAACGTGGTCATGCCCGCGTACGGCGTGGTCGGCGAGGTCTGGATGCCCGTGTTGGCGTAGCACTCGTTGTCGTAGCAGACGAACAGCGCGTCGTGGTCGCGGTACAGCGCGCCGGAGATCGACCCGATGCCGATGTCGGCGGCCGACCCGTCGCCGGCCATCACCAGGATGTTCGGGTACGGACCCGGGTACCGGCCCTTCCTGATCATCGCCTCGTACCCGGCCGCCACGCCGGAGGTGAACGAGCCGCCGCTGGCGATCGGGGTGTGCGCCCACGGCACCGTGTACGGCGTGCACAGGTAGGTGGAGTTGGCCACGTACATGCACCCGGTGGGGCCGGCCACCACGGTGTCCTGGCCGGCCGCCTTGAGCACCCACCGGTACTGGATCGCCGGGCCGCAGCCCGCGCAGGTCCGGTGCCCGGCCGCGTACGGGTCCTCCTCCGGCAGGTCGGGCAGGTAATAAAGGTCGCGCCCGTCTTCCTCCGCCAGCAGCGGAAGCGTCTGCCGGACTACTTGGTGCGTCATCTCGGTTCCCCCTAGTCCTCGAAGCCGACCCAGTGGGCGGCCTTCTCCACCCGGCCGCGCTCGACGGCCTGGCCGAGTTTGCCGGCCATCCAGTCGAACTCGGCCATCGGCACGGTCTCGCCGCCCAGGCCGGCCATGAACGACGTCACCAGCGGGCGCGGGCCGTCCAGGTGGTACAGCGCGGTGGTCACGTCCAGCGAGAGGATGCCGCCGTAGCTGGCACCGCCCAGGCCGAGGTTGGTCTCCACCACCCCGACCGCCCTGACCCCGGCCAGCGCCTCGCGCAGGTCGTCGCCGGGGAACGGCCGGACCCACAGCAGCCGGGCCATGCCGATCTTGATCCCCTGCGCGCGCATCCGGTTGACCGCGGCCCGGCAGGTGACCGCGTGCCCGCCCGAGATGACCAGCGCGATATCGGCGTCCTCGAGCCGGTACGACTCGACGAAGTGCGGGTACCGGCGGCCGAAGACCCGGGCGAACTCGTCGGTCTTCTCCCGGATCACCGGTATCGCGTCTTCCATCGCCCGGGCCCGCTCCAGCTGCAGCGGCGGCCCCTGCTCGGGGTGGATCTGCGGCCCGTGCGAGACCGGGCGCCGCGGGTCGAGCGGGAACGGCAGCTGGTACGGGGGCAGGAACTCGTCGACCTGCGCGGCCGCGGGCATCTCCACCTCGCCCGCGATGTGCGACACGAAGTAGCCGTCCTGCACCACCATCTGCGGCAGCAGCACCCGCGGGTCCTCGCCGATGGCGTAGGCGAGCAGCGACTTGTCGAAGACCTCCTGCGGGGTCGCGGCCCAGCCCATCAGCCAGCCCATGTCCCTGGTGCACAGGGCGTCGGTGTGCTCCGAGCCGAAGTCGCCGGGCGGGTCCAGGGTCCGGTCGGCGATCGCCATCTGGATCGGGATGCGCGCCCCGGAGATGATCGAGTACATCTCGTAGCCGTAGGTGACGCCGACCCCGGACGAGCCGGTGTAGGCCCGGGCGCCGCAGGAGCCCGCGCCGAACGCGGCGGAGAACTGCGAGTGCTCCCCGTCGGCGTGCAGGTACTCGGCGTCCAGGATCCCGTCCGCGACGAACTGCGCCAGGTTCATCATGATCGCCGTGTACGGCCGGATCGGGTAGGCGGTGATCACGTCCACGTTGGCGTACAGCGCCGCGTAGGCGGCCGCCGCGCACCCGTTCTGCCGCACCCGGGTGCCCGCCAGGCCGCGCAGGAACGTCTCTCCCTCCGGGGTCCGGATGGCCCGCTGCAGCCGCGGCGGCCCCGCATCCACAGGCACGCTGGTCATGGCGTATCACCCGGCCCGTTCGGGTCAATTGATCGTGACCTGTCGTACTCGGCGATCGCGTCCTCGATGAGCCGGCGGGTGAACGGGGCCTGCTCGGCGTGCGCGCCCTCGTAGGGCGCGAACGCGGTCTCCATCCGGACCACGTCGCCCGGCTCGTCGAAGTCGAGCTCCGGCACCCGCTCCAGCGCACCGGTGGGGCACTCCTGCACGCAGACCAGGCAGCCCTTGCAGTAGTGGGTGCGGATCGAGTAGTGCCCGTTCTGCCGGGTGTCCCGCATCACGCTGACGTCGGGGCACACGATGTAGCAGTTGTCGCAGCCGTTGCAGACGCCGCAGGACATGCAGCGGTCCGCCTCGGCGACCGCCTGCTCCCGGCTGTAGGCCAGGGTGACCTCGGTGACCTGGCTGGCCCGGCGCTCCGCCGCCGGCGCCAGCGGGGCCTCGGTGCGCGGCGCGTGCCGGAAGTAGGCGGGGTTCAGCTTCTCGTACGGCATGACCTCGACCGGATCCTCGGGGCGCAGCGGCTCGGCGCTGAGCACCCGGTCGATGTCCCGGGCCGCGCGCTTGCCGTCGCCCAGCGCGTCCACCACCATGGACGGCCCGCGCATCACGTCGCCGCCCGCGAACACCGCGGCCCCCTCGTCCGGCACCCGGCCGGATTCGTCGGCCATGACCAGCCCGTGCCCGGTGTAGTGCGCGGGGAGCCAGTCGAGCACCTGCACCTGCCCGATCGCGACCAGGATCGTGTCGCACGGCACCTCGTACTCGGTGCCCGCGGCGATCTGCGCCCTGACGGCACCGTTCTCGTCCCTGGCCAGGCGAGCGGCGGCCAGCACGGCGCCGCGAACGTTGCCGTCCTCGCCGGTCAGCACGCTGACCAGGGCGGTCCGCGGCCGGAAGAGCACGCCTTCGTCCCGGGCCTGGGCCAGGTCCTCGGGCTGGATGAGCAGTTCGTCCTCGGCCTCCAGGGAGACGATCGTGGCGCTGGCCTGGTTTCCGCCGGCGCCGCCGAGCCTGATCGCGGAGCGGGCGGCGTCGGAGGCGGTGTTGCCCCCGCCGATCACCAGGACGCTGGCGCCGACCGTGACCGGGCGGCCCAGGCCGGTCTCGCGCAGGAACTCCAGCGCGCCGATCACCCCCCGGGCCTGCGCGCCTTCGGCGTCGAGGCGGCGGCCGACGTCCTGGCCGAGGGCGAGGAAGACCGCGTCGTAGGTGGTCCGGAGATAGCCGAGCGTCACCCCGTCCGGGTCGTCGCCCACCCGGACCCCGCAGCGGATCTCGATGCCGCCCAGGTCGAGCAGCTTGGCGATCTCGGCGTCCAGGATCTCCCCGGGCAGGTGCCAGGCCGGGATCCCGGCTCGCAGCATGCCGCCCGGCTGGTCCAGCGCCTCGAAGATGACGCTGGCGTAGCCCTTGCGGCGCAGGTGGTAGGCGCAGCCCAGGCCGCCGGGACCCGAGCCCACGATCGCCACCGTCTGGCCGTTCAGCGGCGGCAGGGCCGGCTTGACCGGGTTGTCCGCGAGCTTCAGGCCGAAGTCGCCGAGGAACCGCTCCACCCCGCGGATGCCGATCGGCTCGTCGTGCACGGCCCGGTTGCAGGCCGTCTCGCAGGGGTGGTAGCAGACCCGGCCGGTGACCGCGGGCATCGGGTTGTCCTCGAGGATCGTGAGGTAACCGTCCAGGTAGCGATCGTGCTTGACGTGATCCAGGTACTTCTGGATCTGCTCGCCGGTCGGGCAGGCGTGGTTGCACGGCGGTGTCTTGTCCCGGTACACCGGCCGGTAGAAGCGGAAGTTGCCGGTCGGGAATAGCCGCTGGCCTTCCTTCTCCGTGGGCGGCGGGGTGACGCCCGCGATCGGCAGCCTGAGGTGTTCGGGTACGTGGGTGCCGCGAACAGACATGAGTTCTCCTGGGTTCAGGCGGCGGCGTACTGGACGACCGCGTGCTGCCCGGCGCCGCGGAGCATGGCGTCGCGGTCGGCGACCACCTCGGCCACCGCCTCGACCGGCAGCACCCCGGTCGCCGCCACCAGCGCGCCGATCAGCGGCGCGGCGATGCCCCGGCCGACGGCCAGCCGCTCCACCGCGCCCTCCGTGGACATCCGGTCGAAGGCCAGCTCGGACAGGTCGCGGACGAACATCCACGGGCTGCTGCCGCGCTGCTCGGCCAGCCCGGTCGCGTCGACCACGACGAGCTTGTCCAGCTTGGCCAGCATCGGCTCGGGCAGGAACCTGAGCAGGTACTGGGGGTCCCGGGCCGAGTTGATGACCAGCACGCCCTGGGCCGGGCGCGTGCGGTGGAAGAAGTTGACCGCCTTGATGATCGTCTCCTCGACCAGCACCACCCAGTCGGGATTCGGGTTCTCGTAGACGAACCGGTCCAGGATCGGCTCGTCGGCGAACCGCGCGTACCGGCGCACCAGGCAGTTGGTGCGATCCGGGTCGTCCACGTAGTCGCTCACGTTCTCGGCGTGGTAACCGAGCTTGCGCGCGGCGGTGGCGATACAGGTAGAGACGTCGCGCGCCTCCTTGTCCATGATGATCCCGCGGGACCAGACAGTGAGTTCGTGCTGCACGGCGCGCTCGCAAGTAACTTTGTATACCGTCGGCAGGGTACCGCCATCGTACGCCGGTGCTACCTGGCGTCAAGGCCAGCCGGATGCCCCGGTTTCTGCCCCTACGCGGGGGTATTACTTAGTGTCGCGTATTGATTACCCTGGGCAAACGAGCGGCGGCGCGACTTGCCGTAAACCAGGGAATACCCCGTGCCTGGGGCAGGTGCGCAGTAGCGTGTGTCTTCGTATCGCGGCTCGCGGCCTCGCAAATTATCCAAGTAGGTAGCAGAGTGTCTCGTTTGTCGCGATGATGCTAGAGATCATTGACCTGCTGTACGGACAGAACAACAGGGGAGTGACCCGGTATATGAGGAGCGGTTCGCCCGCTAACGATGGCAATGGCTGGTCATCAGCGCAGCATTCCCATTCCGATGAGCCCCTGGGCAGCCAGGGTCGCTACGGATCGGGGGCGAGAAGCGAACCGCAGGACCCCCTGGGGTCGGGACGGCGCGAGGCGCCGTTCGGGCCCGAGATCTCCTGGCCCTACGGCTTCCGGAAGCTCGACCCGGAGTCGCGTGACGTGCTCGAGTCGGCCTACGGCACGAGCCCGGCGTACCAGCAGCCCGCCATGGACGACTTCGGCTACGGCGACCCGGGGTACTCCGACCCGTCCTACGAGGGCCCGAAGGCCCCGTACGGTAATTCCGCGTTCCCGGCTGGCCGTCACGGTCCTGGCCGTCACGGGAACGGCGGAACGCCGCGCGACTTCGACGGGGCCGGCTACCGGCCGGCCGGTCCGTCCGGCGGCGTTCCCGGGTACCAGGTACCCGAGGTCCGCGACCCGTCTCCCCCCGCCTACCAGGCACCCGGCTTTCCGGATTCGGGCTATCAGCCGCAGTCGTTCTCGCCGCCGCCCGGCAGCGGCCAGGACATCTGGCCGGTAACCGGCGCCCAGGAGGCGCTGCCTGACACCGGCCCGCAGCCGGCGCTGCGTGACGGCTCCCCGCGCGGTGGTGCCAGCGCGTACCCGGAGGAATGGTACGGGAGCCCGCGCCTGAACGACCGGGCCTCGGACGACCGGGTCCTAGACGACAGGGCCCCGGGCGACGTGCGCCCGTCGCGATCGCAGGACCCGCGGCTGGCCGGCATGACCTACGGCGAGCTGCGGTACGACGAGCCGGAGCCGGGCGAGTCCGGCTACGTCGAGCCGCTCGACGAGGAATCCTGGTATCAGGAGCTGCGGCGCAGCGCCCCCGCATACCCCCAGACGCCCGGCGGCCCGCAGGGCCCCGGCACCGGCCCCCAGCGCCGGGCGGAGCCGTCAGGTCCCGCGTTCGGCCAGCAGTCCGGTTATTCGCCGGGCCCGGACCGGGCTCCCGGCTACGGCCAGCCCCGCCGGGACGGATCGGGCCCGCAGGGTCCGCAGACCCCGCAGGGTCCGCAGATGAGCGCCGGGCGTCCCCAGCCGGGCCCGGCGGGTCCAGCGGGTCCGGCGGCGGCTCCGGGCGCCGGCTTCCTCAGCGCGCCGGTCGGCCTGCTCACCCCGCCCAACGGCACCCGGGTCGACGCCCTGCGCGACCCCGCCGCCCGCCCGGCCGCGCCCGCGGCCAGCCCTCGCACGGGGACATCGGCGACCCAGGTCCTGACCGGCCCGAAGACCCCCAAGGCCCCGCAGGCCCCGGCTCCGAAAACGCCTGGCGCGAGCCGCCCGGGTACCGGGACGGTGCGCCCGGGTCATGGCCTGGACGGCCCGGAGATCACCTCCTCCTGGCCGGCCCAGCCCGCGGCCGACGACCACCTCGACTCGTACCAGGACTTCTGGCGGGACGACGCGGACGAGGAATACACCGGCCTGTTCGGCGACCGGGAAGCCGAGTTCGAGCGCGCGGACGCCAAGCTGGCCGCGGCCAAGCGCGGGACCGGCCGCCGCCGCGGCGGCAGCAACGATCACCGCCTCTGGCTGGGCCTGGGCGGCGTGATCGTGGTAGCCGCGGCCGCGATCGTCGGCGTCATCAAGTTCGAGTTCCCGTCGCACAGCGGTCCCGTGCACACCATGACCACCCCGGACAAGATCGGCACCTTCGCGCGCACCGTGGACCTGGAGCACCAGGCCGACGTGGCCGCGCTGAAGCAGAAGGTCATCAGCATGAGCTCGGGCCAGGCCAGCCACGTGGTGTCGGCGGTCTACGAGTCGGGCAAGGCGTCGGCCGGCAACACCGCGCAGATCATCATGTTCATCGGCGGGCATCTGGCGAACGCTGACCCGGCCGCCTCGATCACCAGCTTCACCCAGCAGTTCCGCGGGGCCAAGGTGGTCACCGCGGGCGGGCTCGGCGGCAAGGCGGCGTGTGTCCAGGACGGAACCGGGTCGAACAGCGTGGCCATGTGCGCCTGGTTCGACAACGACAGCTTCGGCGAGGTTGTCTCGCCGACGATGAACGCCAGCGCCCTGGCCAGCGCGATGCAGCAGGTCCGTCCGGCCGTGGAGCAGGTGAGCGGCAAGTAAGGAGCCCGCCCGGCCGGTAGCGGCCGGGCCTTGCCTCAGGCGCGCGCGCCGGTCATCCGGCGGTAGAGCCAGAACATGAGGCGGTTGTGCCGTGCGCCGGTCTCGGCCTCGGCCGCCTGGGAGGCGGCCACGGCGGCGTAGCCGTAGTCACGCATCTGCCGCTCGTACTCGCCGACGGCCGCGATCAGGTCGCCGCCGTTCCGGGTAGCTCCGCTCCCGGCCGGGAAGGTTCCGCTCCCGGCCGGGTCCGTTCGGGCTCCGTTTCCCGCGGTTCCGGTCAGCGTGCGGCAGAGCAGCGCCGCGTCCTGCAGCGCCGTGTTGGCCCCCGAACCGCGCGCCGGGCTCATCGCGTGGATGGCGTCGCCGAGCACGGTGACCCGGCTGGGCGGCCACGGCGGCACCGCCGGCGAAGTGCGGATCCTGACCAGGAACGTCTCGTCCACGGCGGCCCGCGCGTGCAGCGCGCGCAGGTCCGGGTGCCAGCTCCTGATCATCCTCGCGGTCAGCGCGTGCAGCTCGGTCGGCGACATGGCCGTCAGCCGCTCGTCCGCCACCCCGAACCTCCTGCCGTCCCCCGCCACCGCCCACATCAGGTAGTCCCCGGCGGGAGAGAGCCACGGCGCGGCCTGTTCGGGCCGGTGCCGGAAGCGGACCACCCCGGTCGCCATGCCGACCTGGCCGCCGATCACCGCGGTGAAGCCGTCCCGCAGCGCCGACGGCAGCCGGTCCGCCTCGCCGGGCCCGAGCGGGATCGTGCCGTAGACGCAGCGCTTGCCGGTATCGGCCGGCGCGGCGGCCGGCAGGTACTGACGGCGTACCGCCGAGCCGACGCCGTCCGCGCCGACCAGCAGGTCCGCCTCGGCCTGGCGTCCGTCGGCGAAATGCAGCCGGACGCCGCCCCGGCCGTCCCCCCGCCCGGCCAGCTGAGAGCCGGCCAGCTGGGAGCCGGCCAGCTCGTAGCCGGTCAGCTCGCAGCCGAAGACGAGCCTGCCGTCCAGCCCGGCGGCCAGCACCTCGCGCAGCGTCTGGCGGTTGACCGACGTGGACAGCGTGGCGGGCGCGTACGGGTCGGCGTCTGTGGTCCGGCGCTGCTCGTTCAGCACCCGCAGCCGCTCGCTCACCACCGTCAGCCGCGCGCTCGCCTCGGAGCAGGTGGCCTGGAACACGGCGAGCGATGCGGGGGGCAGGCACTGCTCCAGGGCCAGCCCGGCCCGCGCGTCCACGTGCAGCCGGTAGCCCTGCCGCCGGCCGGCTAGCTGCGCGTCCCGCTCGTAGACCGTGACGTCGACACCGGCCTTCAGCAGGCCCTGGGCCAGGCAGAGGCCGCCGAGGCCGCCGCCGGCCACGGCCACCCGCAGCCCGCTCACCGCCCCGGCCCGCCCGCCGGTTCCCCGCCCGCCGGCTCCCGGGCAGCGGTTTCCAGGGCAGCGGTTCCCGGGGCGCCGGTTCCCCGGACCGCGGCTGACCGGCCAGCGCCCGGGTGATCGCCTGCCGGATCCACCAGGTGGCGTACGTGGAGAACCGGTAGCCCTTGGTGTAATCGAACCTCTCCACCGCGCGGATCAGGCCCAGGTTGCCCTCCTGGATCAGGTCGAGGAACGGCATGCCGCGCTCGGTGTACCGCTTGGCCAGCGAGACGACCAGGCGGAGGTTGGCCTCCAGCAAGTGGTTCCTGGCCCGGGCGCCGACCTCGGCGACCCATTCCAGGTCGTTGCGCTCGCCCGGGGCCAGGTGGTCGCCGTCCTCGGCCAGCTTGCGCTCGGCGGCCAGGCCCGCCTCGATCCGCTGGGCCAGTTCGGCCTCCTGCTCGATGGTGAGCCCAGGTACCTTGCCGATCTGCTTCAGGTAGTCCCGGACCGGGTCGGCCCCGGCCGTCCCTTCCGCGTGCTCGCCGAGCCAGGCCTGAAAGCGAGCCTGCCCGGGCCCGGCGTCATACCCGGCGGCGTGCTGCTCCGCCAGGTACTCGCCCAGCTTCGGATAGAAGTCGGCCACGAACAGGTCGGCCTCGTCCTGGGGTGACCCGTCCTGTGGTGCCCCGTCCCGCGGTGGCCCCGAGCCGGCGGTCATGACGCCGCTCCCTTCCCGTCGTCCCGGCCGAACGGATAGTACGGTTCCAGCCCCGCGACCAGTTTGCCCCGGGCCGTATGCAGGTGCGCGTGCACGGTACCCTCGGCAACGCCGAGCGCGGCGGCGATCTCGGTGGCCTTCATCCGGTCCTGCCACCGCATCAGCGCGATCTCTTGCTGCCTCGGCGGCATCTCCCCGATGATCTCCCGCGCCCGTTCCAGCGCGATCGCGCTCAGCGCCTGCGCCGCGGTGTCCGCCGCGGCGGGCTGGTACCTGGCCTGGATGTCGGGCTGCCTGCGGCGGAACGCCTGCTTGCGGCGGAAATCGCTGATGTCCTTGTTCGCCAGCGTGCCGAGCAGCCAGGCGCGTTGCCGGCCCTCGGCATGCCCGCGCAGCGTCGCCCAGGCCCGCGCCGCCGCCTCGAACGTGTCCTGCACCAGGTCCGCGGCGAGCTCGCGGTCACCGCGGGTCCGCACGCACGCGTGGCCGAACAGCCATCGGTCGTGCGCCGCGAAGAAGGCGCTCAGCTCGGCCACGTGACGCTGCGGGATCCTGGGCTCACCGCTATCGTCCATGCCGTACCTCCGCCGGCCGGGCCGGCCGGACCGGGCCTGGGTTCCCCGCGCGCATCATGATTATGTAGTCGCGCACCGGCGGAAAAACCTTTAGTCCCTCCCGGTCCGGGCGGGTCAGCCCTCCTGCTTACGCGACCGGAACCGCTTGCGCAGGGAGAGCCGGGTCACCGTGAGCATGACCGCTACCGCCAGCGCGATCAGCCCCGCCACCTGGCCGGTGAGCCCCGGCTTGACGAACGCCATGGCTGAGGAACCGGGCACCGGCCCGCGCTGTCCGCCCGGTGCCGGGGTCCCCGGCGAAGGGCTGGGCGTGGCCGACGGGTTGATCGCGGGGAACAGGCCGGCGGCGTTGCCGGCCCCGATGAGCTGGCTGGAAGCGCCGTTGAGATCCGGGATCGGGCCGAGCGGCAGCGCGCCTTCGGGCACGACGCCGGCCGGCGACGAACTCGCCGGCGACGTGGCCGGGGAGGCCGACGCGGCGGTCACGGCGACCGTTTCGGCGGCCGACGGCGGCGTCCATTTCTCCGTGGTGACGATGCTGGCCGTCGCGGTCAGCTTCACCGAGGTGACCGAGGTGGCGCTGGCCGCGACCGGGATCTGTGCCTTGAGCGAGACCGGCTGCTTGTCCGACACGGAGCTGATCGTGCAGCTAGCGGTGCCCGCGCCCTTGGCGCAGCCGCTGACGAACCTGGGCTTCTGGCCCGACGGCTGGGCGGTGAGGGCCACCGTCACGTCGGTCGCCGAACCATTGTTCTCGGTCGAGACCCGCACGACGTAGGCCGCCTGATGGCCGCGGCTGATGCTGGCCTGCGAGCGCTCGACGCTCACGCAGAGTTCGGGCTGGTCCGCCGCGCTGGCCTGGCTCGCGCTCGCACTGCTGCTGGGGCTGCTGTCCGGGCTCGCCGCGATGAACGCGTCGAGGGTGGCGGAGACGGTGGCCGCCGCCGAGCTCTGCGACGACGACGCAGACGCCGAACCTGTCCCGGACGGCGAGCCCGTAGGCGACGTAGACGCCGAACCTGTCCCGGACGGCGAGCCCGTGGCCGATGCCGACGATGGCGATGCCGAACCCGGGGTCGGGCTCGGGCTCGATGGCGAGGGTGACGCCGTCTTGCTCGACGTGCTGCCCGACGCCGGAGCGGTCGGGGAGGCGGGAGCCGACGTGGACGAGCCCGAAGGCGAGGGTGAAGCCGACGTGGACGAGCCGGAAGGCGACGGTGACGGTGACGTCGTCGGGCTGGAGGTCGAGGGATGTGGCGTGGGCGTGCTCGCCGTCGGCAGCACCTCGCACTTGGTGTCGGTGCTGGCGCTGGCGGTGCTGCTTGTGCTGGCGGTGCTCTTTACGCTGGCAGTGGTGCGCGCGCTGGCGGAAGTGCTCGCGCTCAGCGAGGCCGCGCTGGCCTTAACCGTGCCCGCCCGCGCGGCGCCCGGCCAGCCCGCGAGCACGCTGAGGGTCAGGAATCCCCCCGCTAGCAGGCTCAGTACCGCGGCTCGTACGTGCGCCAGACGCATGAATATCGCCCTGTCTACGCTGCTCATCGAGGCTACTGTGTGCTCTTTGTGGGGTTCGGAGGCGACTGGGTGACGGATGGGTATGAATAGTCTTATCCGGTGCCGGGCGAGTTATGCCTGTGTCCTCCATTCCGGTCACGGCGGGGCCGTCCCGGCGGTCCGGCGGGCTTGCCATGTGGTGTGACGATCCCGCCCCCCGATCGGTTCCCCTCATCGGCGCCTAATCTGCCCACCCAGGTGATTTCATGCCGATCCCGGACACGACGATACGCGATGGTCGCGAACGCCCCACGCCCGCCTCGCCCCTCGCCCGCGCCCGCCTCGTGCCGTCGGCGTTCCCGTGCGAGCGCAAAACCGGACTCAGGTCACATCGGCACCATCAGCATCACGCTCCGTGCGTGGCAGGCCAGCTGGAACGCCATGAAACCCCGGATCCAGTGCGCTCCAACGCCGTGAAATCCCGGATCCACCGCGTCCGGCCCAGTTCCAGCCGCGATGCTATGCCGGGGTCACTTTCGTCTCAGCGGACGGTCCTGGGAGCGTCGTCGGCCGGTGAGTGAGACCGGGATATCGAACACTACCGTCGCATCATCATCCGGAGCAGGACCCTTCGCAGGCGCACGCGGCGCCGCCGCGGCAGCATTGGCTCCCGCAGCTGCATTCGTCCCCCTAGCCACAGTCGCCTCATCCGGAGTCCCGCCTAGCGACCACGGAACGGCGGGGCCCCACGGCGGCTTGCCCCTGGCCGTGGGCCTGGCCGTGGGCTCGGCCGCGCGCTCGGCGCCCGGCGCAGCTTCCGGCGCGCGCGCAGCTTCCGGCGCGCGCGCAGCCGCACGCGTAGTCGCGGGCTCAGCCGCACGCGTAGCCGCATGCACAGCCTCCCGCTCCCGCGCACGCCCGCGCGCACTCCCGCGCGCAGGCGCGGGAGCCGGAACCGGGTCGGCAATATAGTCAGCCGGCTTGGTCTCGTCGTACCCGTCCGGCAGGCCGAACCCCTTGAACACCAGGCTCAGCACGGCCGACACGGCCAGGTTCAGAAGAAGCGCGGTGATCGCGATGTAGGTGGTGTGTCCGAACACGGGCGCGGCGGACGCGCCGAAGTGCGCCTGGCCACCGCCGGAGGTGCGGTACGCCTGGACCGTTCCGTAGGCCATCCCCGCCATCCAGCCGATGATCAGCGCGGCGCGGTGGAACCAGCGGGTGAACAGGCCGATCACGACGGACGGGAACGTCTGCAGGATCCAGATCCCGCCGAGCAGCTGCAGGTTGATCGAGAACGTCTTGTTCAGCTCGAGCGCGAAGCCCAGCGCGCCGACCTTCATCAGCAGCGAGGCCAGCCGCGCCACCCGGGTCTCCTCGGCCGCGCTGGCGTAGGGCCGGAAGAGCTCCTTGTAGATGGTCCGGGTGAACAGGTTCGCCGCGGCGATGGACATGATGGCCGCCGGGACCAGCGCGCCGATGATGATGGCCGCGTCGGCGACGCCGGCGAACCAGCTCGGGAACATGGCGGAGAACAGCAGCGGCACGGACAGCTGGGCGTTGCCGTGCCCGGCCACGACGCCGGCGTTCACCTTCGGCACCGCCCGCGCCATGTAGCCGAACAGCGCGAGCAGCCCGAGTACCAGGGTGTAGGCGGGCAGCATGGCCACGTTGCGCCGGATCACGTCGCGCCGCTTGGCCGCGAACAGCCCGGTGGCCGCGTGCGGGTAGACGAACAGGGCCAGCGCGGAGCCGAGCGCCAGGGTGGCGTAGGCCCACTGGCCGGCCGGCAGCACCACCAGGTTTCCGTACGGCTTGCCGGTCGTCGGGTTCACCGACTTCAGGTGGGCCGAACTGACCCCGAAGATGTGCCCCCAGCCGCCCAGCTTGCTGGGGATATACAGGATCGCGACGATGACCGTCACGTAGATCAGGGTGTCCTTGACGAACGCGATGAGCGCGGGCGCGCGCAGCCCGGCCAGGTAGGTGTAGGCCGAGACGACCGCGAACGCGATGATCAGCGGCAGGTCCCTGACGAAGACGTTGCTCGAGTTGCCGCCGACGCCCAGCACGGTCAGCACGGACTGGATCCCGACGAGCTGCAGCGCGATGTACGGCATCGTGGCCAGGATCCCGGTCGCCGCCACCGCGAGCCCCAATCCCTGGGATCCGTGCCGCCCCCGGACGAACTCACCCGGGCTGACGTAACCGCGCGCGCGGGCGACCGACCACAGGCGCGGCCCGAAGATGAACACGATCGGCCACACCATGATCGTGTACGACAGCGCGTAGAACCCCGCCGCTCCGGCCGCGTAGACCAGGGCGGGCACCGCGATGAAGGTGTACGCGGTGTAGATGTCGCCGCCGAGCAGGAACCAGCTGACGAACGTGCCGAACCCCCGGCCCCCCAGACCCCACTCGTTCAGGTGCATCGGGTCCTCGGCCGGGCGCCACCGGGCCGCGGCGAAGCCGATGCAGGTGACGACCAGGAACGAGACGATCACGATCGTGAAGGCGACGCCGTCCAGGTGGTTCATCGCCGCGCCTCCTCGTGCTCGCGCTCGCGCGCCTCCGCGGCCCGCTCGGTCCGCAGCAGCAGATAAGAGATCCAGCACAGGAACGCGGTCACCGGCACCAGGATGAGCTGGTACCAGTAGAAGAAGGGGAAATCCCCCAGCTTGGGCTGGACGTGCGCGTAAATGGGGACCCACAGCGCGCCGCCGATCGCGACGGCCAGCATGACCATGACCGTGACCTTGATGGCCGGGCTCTTCGTCGGGGATGCATGACGTACCATCGCAGCCTCACAGCAATCAGATTCACGGCGGTCCGGGTCCGCTCCGGTTACCGCGCATGAAAACCCCACCCTTGAATGCCTCACCATCGTGCCCGACAGAGAGCCACGCCGAGGGCTTTTCCGGGCATTAGTGGCAAATAGTCCAGAATGATTCGGTCGGCACCGTCGGCCACCGGTCCAGGGCGGCAGGCGTGATCACAGACCGCGACCGATTAGAATCAGAAACAAGAACAAGGGCCCGAACGAGCCTCCAGACTGCCCCTACTGACCGGAATGCCGGTATTCCTTAGGTCCGTTCCGTTTGTGTCTGTTTCCTAGTTTAAGTGCCGGTTTGCGTATGTCCGGAGACAATAGCCGGTGGATTCCCGGCCAGTTTGATTTCCTAATTCTCCCGTGCTACCGCCGAAT
>Ga0207657_10002997_pt1 | contig 18097 bp, 17 predicted proteins | sample KBSC33metaG_FD_184316 | JGI IMG/M metagenome (GOLD analysis project Ga0207657, IMG submission 184316) | Corn rhizosphere microbial communities from Kellogg Biological Station, Michigan, USA - KBS C3-3 metaG (SPAdes) (version 2) | ecosystem: Host-associated > Plants > Roots > Rhizosphere > Soil ... | reverse complement strand
CGCCTTGGCGTCCGTTACTGAAATTGCTTGCCTGCAGCACCGCGCATCCAAATTCCATGTGTCGCTTTCAATGTCAACCGGCACCGGTTCGGCGCCCCACGACAAGCAGGCGTTCGCTAGAGCTACGCACGAATACGCGGGAACCAGGACGCGTGCACCTTGAGTAACTCCTAACGCTCCAAGTGCCAGGCGCACCGCCGACAATCCTGAAGCCACGCAAACGCAATATTTCACTTTGGCGATTCGGGCTAACTCACACTCCAGTTCAGCTACCCGGGGACCCTGCGCCCACTGCCCACTTCGAACCGTCCGCGTTACCGCCTCCACTTCCGCCTCTCCAAATGTCAGGCGATTGTGCGGAACGTCTCTCGTAGGGGTCGGCTTGGACACAACGCTCATACGTTCCGCCGCAGCAGCTTGAAGATTTTGTGACCCCGTGCGCATCTTTCCCCAAGCTCCCTGAATCCCACTTTCGCTAACGCTGATTGCACAGCTTTGTTCTCCGCCCGTACACAAGCTGAGACGGACTGAATCGGCCAGATTTCGAATATCATCTCGCATCCACTTCGCATGGCTTCGACGCCCCATCCACGTCCGGTAAACTCGGTCAGCAGGTACGCTGAGATAACACACTCCGAGCTCTCCAGCAGATCAAACCGCACTTGCCCGATCGGCACGCCGTCGTTCTGGACAATGAAGATGCGGCGCTTTCCGCTGGTGATCGACTGCGAGAACCACTCCTCGTGCTCCGTCCATGTAACCTCCCGCTGCGATGAGCCGAGACGGACGATGACGGGATCGTTTCTCCACTCGAAAATCAATTTCGCATCTGCCGCAGTTGCGGGACGCAAGCTGATCGTCTCCACGCTATTCACGCGAAATCCTCCGTTGCAAACACATGCCCCGCGGGAACGTCCCTCGAGAGAACGCCCTCGAGAAGCCGGTCAGCCTCCTTGGGGAGAAATCCAGAGCCGGGCCGCTTAAATGCAATGTCGTCCATCGAAAGGCGCTGGCCTGCCCGCAGTTCGCGCGCCGCAACGCACGACAACCGAAAATCGCGCCGCCCTGATTGCTCCGAAGACGCAGGAACAAGTTCCGGCGAGCCAAGGCATTTCTCCATCGTCCGAATTGCTTGAACCAGGCGCCGAAACTCTTCAGGATCGGCCGAAAACCGGTGATCGGGTCCCGGCAACTCCTTATCGAGCGTGAAATGTTTCTCCAGGAAGCACGCGCCGAGGGCCACTGCGCCTGTCGCCGCCACGTTTCCCTCCGAGTGATCGCTGAAACCAACGGGGCACCCGAAAGTTCGCGCGAGCGTCGGCATCTTGCGCAAGTGCACCTCCTCCGCCCGTGTCGGATACGACGAGGTGCAATGCAGAAGGATGAGTTCTTTACCTCCCGCCTGGCGGAACGCGTCCACTGCGTCCTGAATCTCTGCATTCGTTGCCATTCCGGTGGACAGCACCGTCGCAACCCCGCTCCGCGCCATGGCGCGAATAAGCGGCAAATGCCCGAGATAATCAGATCCATTCTTGAGCAGGGGAATACCCAATCGTAAAAGCTGTTGCAGTCCTTCAACCGACGTGGGAGTACTGAAGAACACTATCCCTCGGTCCTCGGCATGAGCACACAATTGCCTCAGTGCTTCGGGCGAAAGTTCGCACCTCTTGAACATTTCAAACTGGGACTCCGTAACCGTGGTCCCTTGCGACATGTATTCGTAAGTCAGGGCAGCGTCAGAGACAAAATCTTCCGTGCGATAGTTCTGGAACTTCACCGCATCCGCCCCCGCGTCGGCTGCAGCATCGATGCAGCGGTGCGCCAGGCCCAGATCCCCGTTGTGGTTAATGCCGACTTCGGCGGCAACAAAACAAGGCTGCCCCGCCCCCACGAACCTTTTCCCGACACGTATAACTTTCATCGCGCACTCTGCAGGAAATTCACCACGCGTTTCGGCCCCAGGCCATCTACCAGTTCCTGCCCCGCTCTGCACATCGCTAAACGGCGCTCGCCATCATGCAGGAGCATCTGCACCGCATCGGCAATTTTTTGTGTCGAGAGGTCGGCGTACCATCCCAGGTTGCAGGCGATACCGCGTTCCGCGGCGGCTTTCCCATTTTCCAGTTGGTCCTGTGAAATGGAGATCAACACGGAAGGAGTTCCCATGAAAGCCAGTTCCCAGCACGTTCCGCCAGCAGCCGAGATCGCCATATCTGCCCAGGCCATAAGCGGCGCCATGTTTACGGGATTCGATTCAACACCCACTCGTTGCCGCACACTCGCAGCAAACGTTCTGAGTTCATCGAGATGTCGGTAACCCGATCCTGCAACCACCCGAATCTCAGTACCCTCGTCCACGACTCCAACAACCGCGCTCAAAACCTTTAACGTCACATTCTCGGGATCGCTTGCTCCCATCGTCACCAGTAGCTTGCGCGCAGACGTTGAGCAGTCTCTTTTTCGCTCCATGCACGTAAATTCTGGACGCAGCAAAACGAATTGGCTTCCCAGCAGCAACCGTGTATGCGGTTCGCGTTGCGCATAGATCGCTTCCGTTGCCCATGCACCGGGGTTGAGAATGACATCGGCGCAGTACTCACCCAGCGATCCGTTATCGTCCATCGTCAGCAAACGGACGTTCCGCTGTCGTAGCGCCTTATGATATGGCGGCCCAAAGCCGTAGCCGTCCACCACCACCCAATCGGCAACTCGCTCTTCCGCTAGAGCAGCACTGCGCTCCATATCCTGCTCGCTGCTCACATCAGTTCCTAACCGGACAACTTCGCAGCCTTCGTTCTGAAGGCGCTGTTCAAGAGCCGGCATCATCGCGGTGGAAGCGAACGTCACCCTCCCGCCTGAGTCCTGCCAGGCCTTGCTCAATGCCAGACAACGCATGATGTGGCCGGCACCAATCTGCTCGCTGGCATCCGCCCGTATCACTAAACTTTTCCCGCCGTTGCTCATCCCGCTGCCCGGGTTACAGCCGCCCTGTTGATGTCGCTCCATTCCGTATGCTCATCGAGCACCGGCAAAACTTCTTCCCACTTGAAATGATCGTGGCCGAAGTGCGCAAATACGCGCCTCACGAATTCCAGGTCCTCGGCCGTGTCCACCGTCCATCTCATCTCCGACAGATCGATTGCGTGCCGGATGTGCTCAATTCGAAACCACTCGGGTCGTTCATACGCGATCGTAGTGACGTGCTCGCGCAGCTGGGAAGTGCGTGACATCCGATTCATGCGAGCCAACACATCGATGGGCATAGCTTCAACCGCCAATCCCAATGGGAAGCTTTGCTGCAACATGTTGGTAACGAAATCTGTTTCGGAGATGCGCTCCAACAACGTCTGCACATGCTGATCAATCAGCTCCGGATCAATGAGCGGGCAATCTGAGGTGACACGCACGACCACCTCTGCCCCGAACCTGAGTGCCGCCTGGTAATAGCGATCCAGAACGTCAAGTTCACTGCCACGAAAGCACGCCCATTCACGGCTTTCGCATAGTCGCGCGATCCTGTCGTCCGCCGGCAATGTGCTGGTCGCCACAACTACTTCATCCACAGTTCGTGCACGGCGCGTCCGCTCGACCACTCGCGCCAGCATGGGTTCACCGGACAAATCCATGAGAACTTTCCCGGGCAGGCGCGTGCTCCCCATCCGCGCCTGACTAATCGCAACCGTTCTCAACGACATCTCGCTTCTCGCCTGTCCTTGTGCCGGCGCAACAAAAACATGGAATCGACATTGTGATCGTTGCGATAGTGAAGACGCTCTTCCTTTACCAACTCGACATCGGCAAATTGCTCGCAGTAGTGTTTCGCAAAATCCGTCTTCCACAACAACTGCGCGTGACCTCGATAGGGAATCTCGGCCGCTTTCGGCGAGTAGTATTCAAACCCCCATATCCACGCGTTGCTGCATCGATGTACTTCAGCCATGACCCGAGATAAATCAGAAGGAGCGATATGAATCAGGACTCCCGATGTAAACACCACATCAAAATAGCCGTCTGGATGTGGGATCGAGAGAGCCGATGCCTGGATCAGTTCGGCGCGGGGCAGCCGTGCCTTGGCGCGTTCCAGGGCATAACTCTGAATTTCAATGCCGTGCAGATTTGAATAGCCCATCTCCTGGAGCATGAGCAACTGCGTTCCCATGTTGCAGCCTACTTCCAGAATGCGCGCGTCTGTTGGAACTTCGCGCAGAAAGTCCTCGTTCAGTTTCCGCCGCGTAATCCCGTAGTTCTCCTGATAGAAATAATCCAGTTCTGCTGGCGTCTGATTGTTGCGGTCCGTGTATTCACGACCGAATTCGCCCATCCAGACGCGCGCCTGATCCGTATCTAGAACTGATTTTGTGGCCACTTGTGTCCTCTCACCGCCCCTATGCAGCGAAAAAGCTCATGGTCTTCGTCACCGCTTCTATGACATGGCTGACATCCTGATCACTCATCCCGTGAGAGATGGGCAGGCTAATCAGGTTCTCGTAACTGTTCTCCGCAACCGGGTATTCTCCACCCCTGTATCCAAAACGCTCCCGATAATAAGGATGAAGATGGATGGGAATGTAATGTACGTTCACTCCTATGTTTTCCCCCCGAAGCGCACGAAAAACTTCAGCCCGGTTGCCCTGAACCTGTTTCACATCCACGCGTATTGGGTACAAATGCCAGGCCGGTTCAACTCCGTCGCGGACGCTGGGAAGAATCAGCCCAGGAATATCTCCAAACGACTCTTCGTAGGCAGCCGCAATTTCGCGCCGCCGCTTTAGGTTCTCTTCCAGCTTGACGAATTGAGAAAGACCAAGTGCACACGCTATGTCGGTTAATCGATAGTTGAAGCCGAGCGAGACCATTTCGTAGAACCACTGCCCGCATGCCTGCCGCTGCCGTGCCTCACTCGTGATGCCATGATTCCGGAAGCACCGCAACTTATCGGCAAGCTCCAGGCGATCAGTCGTGACCATGCCCCCTTCCCCGGTCGTAATGTGCTTCACCGGGTGAAAGCTGAAGACGGTCATGTGCGCAATGCTTCCGGCTTGCCGGCCCTTGTAACGGGCTCCCAGCGCATGACAAGCATCCTCGATGACGGTGAGGCCGTGCGCCTCCGCCACTTCAAGAATAGGATCCAGATCGGCAGGGTGTCCGGCATAGTCAACCGGCACAATGGCGCGCGTTCGGGCGCCTACCGCCGCCCGAATTTTTTCTACATCGATATTCAGCGTGTCATCGCAGACGTCCGCAAACACAGGCCGTGCACCCACATAAAGAAGACAATTCGCGGTCGCTGCGAAACTCATCGGTGACGTGATGGCTTCGTCACCCTCCTTCAATCCTGCAGCAAAGGCGGCACCATGCAGAGCTGCGGTACCCGAACTGAAACTCACCGCGTACTTCGCACCCACCCGCGCAGCAAACGCCTCTTCAAACTCGCCTACTTTGGGACCGGTCGTGAGCCAATCTGAGCGAAGCACTTCGACTACCGCCTGAATGTCTGCTTCGTCGATCATCTGGTGCCCATACGCAAGCAGGGTCTCGCGCACCGGACGGCCGCCATGAATTGCCAGCGGCGCACGCGTACTGATCGCTGTCGCCATGGCTCTACGCAGGCACCTGGTTCGCAGCGGGCAGGGACATCGCCGTGCACGCGGGATCGATCATCCCTTCCAGGTCAGGACCGGATAACCACAGAGCATTGCTGTCACTGGTGTAGCTGAAGCCCTCACCTACCGGTTTCGCGGCGACCCAATTTTCCATGCGCCACCAGGGATGGTTCGGCTGGATCACATACATGTCCGCGGTTTCCAGCGTGTGGCGCGACTCATCCTCTGAGACCAGCGCCTCGTGCAGCTTTTCACCAGCACGTATCCCGATATACTCGACTTCGCACTCGGGGGCGACGGTCCTTGCCATATCTACCAGGCGCATGCTCGGAATCTTCGGCACGAAAATCTCTCCGCCATGCATCTGCTCCAGGCACTGCACCACAAACCTGACGCCCTGTTCGAGCGTGATCCAGAAGCGCGTCATGCGCGGGTCGGTCACCGTGATCTTCCCCCGCTTACGCTGCTCCTGAAAAACCGGAATGACGCTGCCGCGGCTCCCCAGTACGTTTCCGTAGCGAGCGCAGCTGAACCTCGTATCCTGCGCGCCGGAATAGGCATTGGCCTGCACGAACATCTTCTCCGCGCACAGCTTCGTCGCGCCGTACAGGTTAATGGGATTCACCGCCTTGTCAGTGCTCAGCGCCAGAATCCGCTGCACACCATGATCGATAGCCGCATCAATCACGTTGCGCCCGCCCATGATGTTGGTTTGGATCGCCTCAAATGGGTTGTACTCGCACGCGGGAACTTGCTTCATCGCCGCGGCATGCACCACCACGGTTACTCCTGAAAACGCGCGGTCCAGGCGGGCGGAGTCCCGCACATCCCCGATGAAATACCGCAGGCTCGGATGGTCGCACCCGCCTGCTCTCATGTCATGCTGCTTGAGTTCGTCGCGGCTGAACACCACCAGCTTTTTCGGCCGGTATTCCCGCAGCATCACTTCCACAAACTTCCTGCCAAACGATCCCGTTCCACCCGTAACCAGAACGACCTGCTCTGACCAGTTCATCTAGGTTTTCGCCCTCAACGCAAATATGGGAAATGTTGCTATTGGGTTTGCATGCTCGGCAGGTCCACGGCGAACGACGGTTCGGTTTGCACGGCCAGGCAAACCAGCTTGTGAACTGGCGGAGCGTGAGCCAATCACCTTGCGCTTCGACGCACGGCGAAAGAACATGTCTTTCGGTCTCGCTTCCTCGGCTGGCTGGATGAGCGTCAGTATAGCGGACAGTTTTCTTCGCGGCCATTGGGGGGAATCGAGAAAGTCCACCCCGTTACTTATGCAATGACCGCCGCAAATAGCGCTCGAGCTTCTTCCGCGCGATGCTAGAATCCGAGGCATTCAAGACATTTTGCCAACGCTTGCCGTCGTTCAATTAAGCCCAGGGAAGCTAACTTTGCGTGGGCACTTGCGCGCGCATGACGCACGTGGCGGCCTGCCCAGCGAGCGTTAAGGACATTATGGAACCAGGAGCCTTGATCCCCGCCGGTGGCCAATCGCTTCGCGAGCTCCAGCCGCTTTCTCCGCCGGAGTTGAGTCAACAACTGGCGCCCGGGGTTTATGCACCGCTCCCTGCGCAAGACTCCGTACTTCGCGAATATTTGCGCGTCCTCATCAAGCGAAAGTTTGTAGTGATTGCCTGTATCGTCATCATCTTCCTGATGGTCTTGGTTGCCACCCTGCGCATGATTCCGATTTACGACGCGGCAGGCAGCATCGCCATCAACAAAATGGATCCCGCCCTCATCAGCTTTAAAGATTCCCCTGGCGCTGCCGACTACTACGATCCCGCCGATCTTGATACAGAAGTTAAAATCCTGAAAAGTGATTTGCTGGCCCTGCAAGTCATCAAGCAGCTGAACCTAGATAAGCGGCCCGAATTTGGCGGCAAAGGCGATGTTCCCTCGGCTAATGCAATTCCTCTGACCACCGACTCGCTGCAGACCAATGCCGGTCGTACAACGGCCCTGCTCGGCATGTTCAAGTCAAACCTGCGCGTCATGTTGCAGCCGAACACGCGCGTGATTGACATTCATTACACCAGCCCCAATAAAGAGCTGGCCGCCACCATCGTGAACACGCTGGTCAACACCTATATCGAGCAGAACTTCAAGACCAAGTTCGAGTCCACCATGCAGGCTTCCGACTGGCTTTCCAAGCAACTGGTCGATCTACAGATCAAGGTGGAAACGTCGCAGGAAAAGCTCGTCAAATACCAGAAAGAGCACTCAATCTTAGGTCTTGATGAAAAGCAGAACATCATCACCGAAAAGCTCGACGAGCTCAACAAAGAGCTGACTCAGGCGGAATCGGACCGCATGAGCAAAGAGTCCCTATACCGGCTCACGCAGGGTGGCGACCCCGACGTAGTCGCCTCGGCGAACTCATCCTCCTCGGTCGCATCCGGTCCTATGAGCGGCTCTGGCTTGCTCGACTCGCTGCGAGGGAAAGAGGCAGATCTCAGGATTCAAGTCGCAGAACTAAGCACACAGTTCGGCCCCTCCTATCCTAAAGTGGCGCAGCTCAACAATCAGTTGAAGGAGACGGCCAATCAAATCCAGGTAGAAATCCGCAAGATGGCTGTCCGCGTCCGCAACCAGTACTTGGCCGCCTTACAGCGCGAAAACATGCTGAAGGGTGCGATGGAAAATCAGAAGCAGGAGGCCAACAAGCTCAACGAGAGTGCGATCGAATACACGCTGCTTCGTCGCGACGTGGAAAGCAACCGCCAACTCTACGAAGGATTGTTGGAGAAACTAAAAGAGGCTGGAGTCACAGCAGGCCTGCGCTCCAACAATGTAAAAATCGTCGACGCCGCTCGCGTGCCCATGTCGCCCTCGGAGCCGAATGTTCCAAGAAATCTCGCCTTTGCACTTCTGCTGGGCGTGACCTCCGGCATCGGCATGGCGTTCCTGTTAGAGAATCTCGATAACACGGTACGCACACCTGAACAAGCGCAGCTGATCGCGGCCCTGCCCGCTCTCGGAATGATCCCTCTGGGATCCAGGCGCCCTTCCGAAGACAGCGGCCACAAACTCTCCGTCGCCTCGAAAGAGGCTGTGGAATTGGTAACGCAATCGCGGCCCCAGTCGCAGATGGCTGAATCCTACCGCGCATTGCGCACTTCACTGTTGCTGTCTTCGCTCGGCGCTCCACCCCGGGTGATCATGGTGACCAGTGCCATGCCGCAGGAAGGTAAGACCACCACCAGCATCAACACGGCCATCGTTCTAGCGCAAAAAGGCGTGCGTGTCCTGCTGATCGACGCCGACCTGCGTCGTCCCGGTGTGCACAAAGCGCTTGGCCTCGGACCCCGCAGTGGTTTGAGCAATGTCTTGACCGGCAGCGCTGACGTGCAACAGACCATCACCCGCTCGCCCCTCATCCCGTCGCTTTACATCTTGCCCGCCGGCACCCCTCCGCCCAATCCGGCGGAGCTGCTTGCTTCAGCTCACATGCGGGAGCTTGTGGAAACCCTGAGCTCACAGTATGACCACATCGTGATCGACACTCCGCCAACTCTGTCAGTGACCGACGCTGTAGTGCTGTCGACGCGAGCCGACGCCGTGATCTTGGTGATCCGCTCGGGCAAAACTACCAAACAGGCACTGCGCCGTGCCCGCGAGCTGCTGGTCCGTGTCAATGCCCGGGTCACCGGAGTCTTGCTGAATGCGGTCGACCTTTCCTCGCCCGACTACTACTACTACTACGAATATCAAGGCAAGTACGGCGCGCGCTATTACCAGGAAGATGAATTGCCCTACGGCACCGACGAAACCGCGAAAGCTTCTTCCACGAGCGCTTGATCTGTTTCTCAGGCTCTCGTTTTGTTAAAGCATGGTGATTGCCCTCGACTCCACGATCAAGAAGGTACTGCTTACAGCCCTTGCGTTCGCCGCTGCGGCAACTTATGTAGGAATCTCCGCGACCTATCTTCTTGCTTCACATTTCAGGGCGAAAGAAAACGGACGCGCGCTTGAACTCGCCGTGCGCTTGGCTCCCTCCAATGCCGAGTATCACAATCGCCTGGGAATCCACCTCTTCGACGAGCATCAACTGCAGGCCGCGTTTCAGCAATTCCGCCTGGCAACCTATTTGAATCCGCATAATGCCCATTATTGGTTTGACTTGTACAACGCGGGAACCGCGCTTAACCACAACGACGAAAGCTCTGCTCTTCGACGAGCTTTGGCTGCCGACCCAAAGGATCCAAATCTGGCTTGGGATGCTGCCAATAACTTTCTCGCTCGTGGCGATGCCGTAGAGACGCTTCGTGAATTTCGCGTCGTCATCGAGGGCGCCCCCAACTTGGCCTATGCTTCCTTGCAACGATGCTTGCATGTCGCTGATGTGGATACAATCTTGGCACAAGCCGTGCCAGCTCAGCCCGGTCCGCATCTAGCCTTTGTCGATCTGTTGAGCACTCAAAAGGATTCCGTTGGAGCCGCGAAAGCTTGGGAAGCGCTCGTTAAACTTCGCCAGCCCATCAACACTGACCGTGCTCTCGAGTACATCAACTACCTCGTTGCGCAAAAGGACGTCGCGCAAGCGCATAAGGCTTGGATCGAAACCCTGCAATTGAATTCGCTGTCCGCCTACTTGAATGGCCGCGACAATCTATTCGTTAACCCCAGCTTTGACGCGGACATTCTGAACGGAGGATTCGACTGGCAGTACCGCCGGCACGCCAACGTGGAACTCGGCCTCGATCCATCTGATTTCCACGCCGGTCGCCGTTCTCTTGCAATCTCCTTTGATGGCCCGGGTATCAGCGACGCTGGGATCTTCCAGTTAATCCCGGTCAGCCCCGCTACCGATTACCAGTTTTCGGCATACTTCAAATCAGACGGGATCGATGGCGCCGGTGGACCGCGGCTTACGCTCACAGACCCCTACACCAACACGAACTACTTCGAGAGTGACGATCTTAAGAACTCAGAAGTTTGGCGGCAAGTTGCCGGCCAGTTCAAGACCGCGACCGACACTCAATTGCTTGTTTTGCGGCTGACGCGCGTTCCCGCCGACAGCCCCATTCGAGGCAAGCTCTGGCTCGACAACTTTCACTTGGCCGAAAAACAACCGTAGATCATCCCAGAGGAGCCATTGGCGTCTCCAAACCTCGCACCGCAAGAACAACCAGGCCCAGTGCCTCAACCCGCTGCTCGATCAGCAACGGCAATCGCCGATTCCGTTCTCTTCTACGGCACCTTCTCGCTGCTTCTCTTCGCACCTTTAGCTTTTGGCAGCACCGACCCCTGGTCGGTCTTCGTTATGCAGATCGTTTCCGCTTCTTTGTTTCTTCTCTGGCTTCTTCGCCAGGTTCTATCGGGCTCCTTGCAGGTCACCAGCAACCCTTTGTTCCGCCCGATCTTGTTTTTCGCTGCATTGGTCCTCTTGCAAGTTGCGCTCGGTATCACCGCCTATCGATACCAGACGTACTCTAGTGCGCTTCAGTACGTTTCGTACGCCATCCTAATATTCCTTGCTACTCAGACATTGCAGCGCACTAGTCAAGTGAAAGTCCTTGCCTGGGCGTTTTCCGCGTACGGAACTTTGTTGGCCCTATTCGCAATTTTGCAGAGTCTCTCCTCCAACGCAAAAATTTATTGGCTCTTTGAACCCGAAGCAGGCGGTTGGATTTACGGCCCCTACGTTAATCACAATCACTATGCCGGGCTGATGGAAATGCTCTTTCCCATGTCCATGGTCATGACCTGCACGCGCCATGTTTCCCGGCGCTGGCGGTGGCTCCCTATGAGTGCGGCTGTCCTGATGAGTTCCACGATTTTCTTGTCAGGCTCTCGCGGCGGAATGATCGCATTCCTGGTGCAAGCGGTCTTGCTGGGAATTTTTATCGCAAGAAATCGCAGTCGCCGTGGTGCCTTTCTCGCCGGAGCTGTCCTGCTCGTGATCGCCGGCCTCATGCTTTGGGTGGGCGGAGAAGGCGTCCTGAACCGCTTGACCAGCATTCACAGCGCGGCCAAAACCGAGATTGCGGGCGGCATCAGGTTTGCCATCGACCGTGACGCCTTGAAAATGTTCGCTAAAAAGCCCTTCCTCGGCTGGGGCTTGGGAAATTTCGCCACGGCCTATCCCCAGTTCCGAAGCTTCTACTCCGACAAGTTCGTCAATGAAGCTCACAACGACTACCTGCAGGTTCTGGTGGAAACCGGCATTCTCGGCTTTTTCGCTGTGATTTGGTTTCTAACCTTGACCATTCGACGGGGCTTGAGAAAGATCGGGGAATGGACTTGGGACATCAACGGCGCCGTCGCTCTCGCTGCCCTGGTAGGTTGCACCGGCATCCTGGTGCACAGTTTCTTCGATTTCAACCTGCAGGTGCCCGCTAACGCCGCTCTTTTTTATGTGCTGTGCGCCATTGCGGCTGCTGAAAGCAGGTTCGGATCGCACCGGCGTCGGCGGCGTACCCACGCCTCTTTCCAACCTTTGCAGCAGCCTGAGCCGGCTGCTAAATAAGCGTCTTCGCCTCAGCAGTAGCTTCCTTCAGAACGTCGGGTGGAACTTCCTTCATCGTGACGTGAAATTCAAAGAGCGGAGTCGCGTCGCCTCGCCCCCATCGATTTACCTCCCAGTGTGCGCGCAAGAATCTCGTTTCTGCCGCCCCGCTCAGATCGAGCAGCAATGGGTGCTGTCCGCGATAAAACTTCTGCGGAAATTTGTCGATCGGCTTCGCTCCCCACGTTGTGCCATCCGGCGATCCGAAGATGGAAACATCGAGCGACTCTTGCTCCACCACGTTTGTGATATCCAGCGTAAGCAGAAAAACGCGGCCAGACGCTCCACTCACGTCAACCGCCGGCCCATCGCCTTTCGCCGTAACTCGGTTTGTTGCAGGGACTAGGAAGGTATCGATCATGGCGATGAGATTGTAGCAAACGACGCGGACATGCGAGTTCGTTCTCGCCCGCGGCTAGGAAATCAGGCGCTGTAACGCGAGTCGAGGAACTGACGCAACAGCAGACCGACCGCTCCGGGTTGCTCAAAAGCAGCATAGTGTCCGGCCTTGGGAATCATTCGAAGCTGCGTGCTAGGGATGTTCTGCCGCATTATCTCCGCCTCGTTAGCCGGAATCGCGGCATCTTCCTCTCCTGCGACGATCAATGTAGGGATTGTCATCGTTTTCAGGGTAGGCACAGAGTCGGGCCGCTCCGCCATTCCAGCCTGCACCATGCTCACATCCTCGGGCGACATCTTCAGGATCATCGCGCGCACCTCGCTCACCAGGTCAGGACGCGTATCCAAGGTCGACTTCCCAAGTAATTTCGGAAACATGGTTTCCGCGAACTGCTCAACACCGCGCTCCATCACCTCGGCCGCTGAACGCAGTCGTGCAGCGCGCGAGTCCAGCGTCTCCGCTGACGCTCGCGTATTGCACAGCACCAGCGCCTCCACACGCTCGCGATATCGCCGCCAGAATTCGAACAGGATGTAGCCCCCAATTGAAACTCCAACGAACGCGGCCCGTCCGATCTCCTCCCGGTCGCAAATTCTGACCAGGTCCTGCGCGTGCTTCGCCATGGTCGCGGGGCCTTGTCCCACGCCCGAATCGCCATGTCCGCGCAGATCAGGAAGTATCAGCCGATACTTGCTCGAGAGCGCCGCCGTTACAGGCTGCCAGAATTCGTGGTGCACCGGGAAAGGGTGCAGCAGGACCACAGGCCGGCCGTTTCCTGTCGCCGTGTACACAATTTCGGCGTCATCACTGCTGATGGAGTTCATCGTGCGCGGATCTCAGGTTTATCGACTGAGCTTATCGGTTTGCCATTTGTTGTTCGCCCGCCGGAACTGGAGGAAGCATGTGCGGTTCCTCTGGCATTACGATCCACGCTACTGGGTATGCAAGAAAACCAACAAACGTCATCACTCCGACAATGAGCCAGACTACCCGGACCAGCGAGACATCCAGGTCAAAGTACTCCGCAATACCGGCGCAGACGCCAGCAATCTTTCGACCCGCTCGTGGCCGCATCAGGCGTTTTCGTGCCGCTATCGCAGTGACACGCTTCCCGCAATAGGCACAAACATTCGCGTCGTCCTGGATCACCTTGCCACAGTAGTTACAGTACATGGTTGACCTCGCTTCCTACATATTCTACGCGTAGGCGTGATCAAAGGTTCCGCCGCGCTTATTCCCGGTACGCCTCTTTCATGAACTTGCGAGCCGCGTCCGCCGGTGCATTCCCCGAGTTAACTGCCAGTACTTCCTGATATTTCTTGACTGCCACTTCTCTCTTCTTTAATAGATCGTACATCTCCCCCGCTGCCAAGCTCGCCTTCTGCTTCATCTCTGGGTCCGGCTGAGGCACAGTGCTGACCAGTTCATAGGCTGTCGCCGCACCCTGATAATCCTTCTGACTGCGAAGCAGGTCCCCCAGGCTATTGGCGGCCATTTCGTAGTGCTGTCCCGGATACTTTCCTTCCCTGCCCGCCTGCCAGATCTTGCGATACACGTTCGCCGCTTCGGCCAGTTTTCCTGATGCCCGCAAAAGATTCCCTTCTTCCATCGCAAGCAAACTACTCTGCGGGAACCGCGCGACCAGGTCTCGATTGAAACGGAGAGCTTGGTCAAAATGCTTTTCGCGCCGCAGGAAAAGCATCAGCAGCACCTTCGCATCTGTACTCGCCTCGCCTTCCGCCGCGGCACATTCCTGCAGGTATTGCAGTCCCTTGTCGCGGTTTCCTCCCAGGCCCACCATCGATGCGCCTACTTTTACAGCCCAGGGCAGGCTTCCCAAAACGTAGTTGTGAGCACCCACGACCAGCTTCGCATCCGTATATCCCGGCGACAACTCGAGCACTCTTTCATGGTCACGACGAGCGCCGACCGCGTTCCGCAGAGCCGAAAACCAGGCCCGCTCGATGAGTGCCGTGTAGGTTGCAAATTGCGCCCGCGTCACCCCGCGCGCGTAGAGCGCGTCGACATCCTTTCCGTCGGCGTCGAGCCGCTTTTGCTCCAGGCGCAACGCTCGATCGACCAGTTCCTTTATTCGCTGCTTCGCCTTTGGATCCGCCGGCCTGTGGGGCGCATTAATAAAGCTGTCATTCGCATACTCCCCCGAATTCAAAGCCCCCATCCGATACAGTTCCCGGAATAAGACCCCCGTCAGCAGGTGATTCACAGCAAACGGATCATCTGGATACTTCTGGGCGACCCGCTCGAAGTCCTGCACAGCCCGGTCATAATCGAGGTTGTAAAACCGATCGAAAGCTTCAGAATTGAGGGGATCGTGAGGGCGGAAAGCTTGTAAGCCAGGGCTTGCTGCTGTCTGGCCAAAGACCGTGATCCCAGCAAGAGCCAGTCCTGCAACCAGCAACAATACAAAAGCCAGCGATCGGATCAATGGAAATACCCCTGGGTAGTTCACGCTTTCCTAAAGTTTACCTGAACCGCAGCGCACCATCCCAGGCACTTACAAGCCGTCTCCGGAAGACATAACTTGTTTCTACTCACATCAATTTGGGTGAGTTAAAGGTAATTCTTGCTTTGTTTTCCGGGCTCCCCTCCCCCAGCCCGGTATTTTGATCCACATTTTCAACAACATAGAGCGGAAAATTTTTGGTCACTGACTTGCGAGGTTTAAATCCAACGGGAGCTTCAATCCAACACCATGGCTGATTTGGCACAGCACGCTCAAGGCGACTTTTGGCAAGCGCCATTAGCTACGCCCAATGCTGCCTCCCCGGTTCGAGTACACACGCTGGTCGAAGCTTGCGCTCAGTGTGAAGCCGAGTTTGTCATGGGCGCTGCCTTTTGCCATGTCTGCGGCGCTTCCCGTGAAGTTCAGGTCGCCGATCCCGTCGCCCCCAGCTGGACCCGTTACCTCCAGTTCCATCACATCAAGCGCGCCTTCGGCCTTCCGACCGCGTCGCTTATCGCTTTTCTACTCGGAATTGGATGTGCACTCGCCGCGCTGCTGGTCGGCTTCATCTTCTCCGCCAATACCGTCCTCGATTGGCAAGCGGTGCAGATGTGGCGCATCGAATGGCTCTTGGCAGCAGTGGCGTGCTTTGTCGCTGGCATTCTGCTGAGGCAGCCGTCCGCAAAGTAATTCCCGAGCTTTCCTGTGGAATCCTTCAGTTAACGACTTCGGCTTCAGCCTGCAACATTCGTCTGGCGGGCTGGTTCATGCGATAAAGATGATGCAGCGGACCGATTCCGCGCCCCAATGGCTGCGCATTCGATATCGCCGCCCCAACGTAGGCCTTCGCCAACAACACCGCTTCCGGCAAACCTCGGCCCAGCGCCAGGTGGCACGCCATTGCAGTCGAGAACGCACACCCTGTCCCATGTGTTGACTTCGATCTCTGCCGCTCCGCCTTAAACACCTCCTGCTCGATCGCTCCCCGCGAGTTCGTGAAGCTGAGCAAGTCGATCGCCTTGTCCAGGTGTCCGCCGGTTATGACCACGTTCTTTGCTCCCATCCCGTGGAGCTTCGCAGCAGCCGTCTTCATTTCTTCCGGATTGCGGACCGGTCCCCCCACCAGACGGGCCGCCTCATCCAGGTTAGGTGTGGTCACGGTTGCCAGCGCAAGCAGCCTCTCCCGCATCAACTTCTCGCCGGCCGCGTCGAGCAGTTCTGTGCCTGACGATGACTTCAGCACCGGATCGAGAACAACGTAAGGGACCCGCTGCCGTTCCAGAAAATCCACCACCGCCTTAACGATTTTCACCGTCCCCAGCATCCCTATCTTGACCACCCCGATTTCCATATCGGCCGCCAGTTCCTCAAGCGTCTCAACCACCAGCGCCGCCGCCACCGGTTCCATTCTTCGCACCCCAGATGTCGATTGCACCGTCAGTGCCGATATGCAAGCCACTCCATAACAGCTATGAGCGGCAATCGTCTTTATATCCGCTGTTATCCCCGCGCCGGACGATGGGTCGAACCCGGCAATAGTAAGCACGACAGGCGGAAGCGAAGCCATCCGCCCAATTTAACAAAAGCACCACCCCAAATCAGTAGAGTAAAAGGAAGAGAACCAAACCTTAGCGCGACCCAACCGGCTCCTCGCTTCCCTCTTCCACGCTTGTCATTCGGAGGAGCGCAGCGACGAGCAATCTGCTCCTCCCGCCTGCTCCCTCCCAATCGGTCGCCCCCAACAACTTCAGAATCAGCAACATACCTCGCATGCCTTGTAAGTAATTGAAGGCATTCAGCTTGAAAAATATTCACGGTAACCGCGCACAAGTACATTTACTTATTAGTAAACAGTTAAGTCCTTTCCCTGCCAACTCCCTCCCCGTAAAACCAAGTAAATTATGCCGATTATGCAACTCGTTAATTAGACTTTAGTAAATGCGCTACTTTCCTTTTCGGTTGACACACCTTTGGCACCTAGCTAGCATCTGACAATTCCGGTTCCACAGGGTAGGGAGGACGACTTTAGAGATGCGAGGTGACTGAATGCGACGACGCTTAGCTTACGGACTGGCGGTGCTCTTATCCGTCGCCAGCCTGGGGGCCGGAGCCGCTGGGGGACCAAACAACTCAGAAGCCGGCAGTGCCCAAAAATCCGCGCGCGCTCCCAATGGCGCCTGGGTAGTAGTTCAACCCAATAAAAAACACCACACCAAGCCTTATCAGGTCGGAGTCGCTTCCTGGTACGGCAAGTACTTCGACGGTAAGCCTACCGCCAGCGGTGAGCCTTACGACATGAACGATCTCACGGCTGCCCACCCATCGCTGCCTTTGGGAACCTTTGTTAAGGTTACCAACCTGCGTAATGGCCGCTCCGTCGTGGTGAGGGTGAATGATCGCGGCCCGGTCGTAGACGGCCGAATCATCGACCTTTCTTATAACGCTGCCAAGGTCATCGAGATGAGAGGCCGCGGCGTTCAGCGCGTCCGCCTGGATCTGGTGCCAACCCAGATCGTAGCCATGTCCGCGTACACCACCTCACTGCCGTAATCTCCTTCGGAGTTCCCTCCGGTTTATAGCCCAAAAGTTTAATTGTCGCTTTCTTTACATGGTGCTATATCTGGAGGGAACTCTCAGGAGCACAGTTTTGAGGCCAGGGCCGACCACGCTCGAATTCGCGCCCGCCATACCCATGCGAGACGCTCGCGAACGACTCATCGTCGCGCTCGATCTGTCGTCGTCGGCTGAAGCCCATCGCATTGTCTCCACCCTGGGCGAATCGGTTCACACCTTTAAGGTAGGCAATCAGCTTTTCACCGCCGAAGGTCCCCAGGCCGTACGTGACCTGATCGCCGCCAACCGAAAAGTATTTCTCGATCTGAAGTACCACGACATTCCCAACACTGTCGGCGCCGCCGTCCGCGAGGCCGCGAAACTCGGCGTCAGCATGTTGACCGTCCACGCCAGCGGCGGTGGAAAGATGCTGCGCGCCGCAGTCGACGCTGCCCGCGACATCAATCCTGCCATCAAGGTGCTGGGCGTGACGGTGCTCACTAGCCTCACCGACCACGATCTTGAAAAAATGGGAGTGCGCGGAAGAGTTGAGG
>Ga0207657_10002993_pt1 | contig 18112 bp, 16 predicted proteins | sample KBSC33metaG_FD_184316 | JGI IMG/M metagenome (GOLD analysis project Ga0207657, IMG submission 184316) | Corn rhizosphere microbial communities from Kellogg Biological Station, Michigan, USA - KBS C3-3 metaG (SPAdes) (version 2) | ecosystem: Host-associated > Plants > Roots > Rhizosphere > Soil ... | reverse complement strand
CGGTCTCATCGAGATGTCCTCCCACAACGTCCGCGCCGCCCAGACGCTGCTCCGGCTGTTCCCCGAGGCCCGCTTCGTGCACGCCCTGCGCGACGGGCGCGACTCGGCGGCATCGGTCGCCGGGAAGACCTGGGGGCCGCGGCGGGTCGGCGCGGCGATCGGCTGGTGGGCGGACCGGCTGCGGGCGATCGAGGACGGCGTCCGTGGCAGCGAGGACGGCGCATCCTTCTCGATCCCCGCCGAGCGCTTTCACGTCGTCCTCCTCGAGGACCTCGTCGGCTGGGAGCGCGAGCGCACCTACGCGGACCTGCTCGGGTTCCTCGGCATCGACGACGAGCCGGCGATGCGCGCCGTCTTCGATTCCGGGATGACCGCCGAGAAGGCCCACCTCGGTCGCTGGCGCCGTGAGCTCAGCCCGCCCGGGCGTGCCCTCGTCCAGCGCCGCTACGAACGGACGGTCGCGGCGCTCGAGCGCGAGGGCAACCACGCGGCGCCGGTGCTCCGGGCGGCGCTCGACCGCGAGGCCGCGAGGGCCGGCCGGTGAGCGCCCGTGCGGCGCGGCGCGGCGGCGGCCCGCGGGTGCTGTTCGCGACCAGCAACGGGACCGGACTCGGTCACCTGAACCGCGCGATGGCGATCGCCAGGCGACTGCCGGCCGGTCACCGTTCGTCGTTCTTCACGCTGTCGGGCGCCGCCCCGGTCGTCGCGGCGGAGGGCTGGGACGTCGATTACCTCTCCTCCTACCGGCGCCCCGGCTCCGGCACCGATCGCGCCTGGAACCTCCGGCTCGGCGCGATGCTCGAGCAGGTGATGGCCGAGCGTGAGCCCGACCTGATCGTCTTCGACGGCGTCCATCCCTACCGGGCGCTCACCGACCTGCTCAGCGCCCGCGGCGCGCCGCCGTCGATCTGGTGCCGGCGGGCGATGTGGCGGTCCGGCAGCGCGACGGCGCCGCTCCGCCGCGTCGGCGCCTTCGACGCGGTGCTCGAGCCCGGCGAGCTCGCCGAGGCGGACGATCCCGGTCCGACGGTGCCGCACCGCCGCGAAGCGCGCCGGGTCCGGCCGATCGTGCTCCTCGACCGCGCCGAGCTGCTGCCTCGCGGGCAGGCCGCCGCCGAGCTCGGCCTCGACCCGGCCCGCCGCACCGCGCTCGTGTCGCTCGGGCAGGGCGGCGAGTTCGATCGTGCCGTCGCCCGCACCCTCGAGACGCTGACCGCGGTCCCGGGGCTGCAGGTGGCGGCGCTGCGCTCGAGCCTCGCGGCCTCGCTCCGGCTCCCCGACGGCGTCGTCCAGCTCGAGGCGACCTTCCCGATGAGCCGCTACTTCGCGGCCTTCGACGTCGCGGTCGCCGCCGCCGGCTACAACTCCTTCCACGAGCTGATCGCCTTCGCGGTCCCGACCCTGTTCGTGCCGATGGCGCGGAACACCGACGACCAGGCGGCGCGAGCGCGCTGGGCGGCCGATGCGGGGGCGGCGCTGGCCGTCGAGGGGGCCGGCGATCCGGCGTTAGAGGAGCGCCTCACCGAGCTCGCCGACGCCGATCGCGCCGCGGCGCTCGCGGCCGGCTGCGAGCGCGTCTGGCCCGGCAACGGCGCCGGCGATGCCGCCGATCTCGTCACCGCGATGCTCGCCGGCGGCCGTCCCGCGCCCGCCGTACGCGACCGCGGCCGCTTCAACCGCTGGCTGCGGCTCTCGAGCCACCGGGTCGGCCCGTCGCTGCCGCTCGTCGCCGCGCTCGGCGCTCGCGATCTCGCTCGCCATCCGGAGCGCCGTCGACCGTATCTCGCCGTGCTCGCGATGGACGTCCCCGCTGGCGAGCTGGCCGAGCGGCTCCGCGCCGCGATCGGCGAGCTGCCGCCGAAGCGTGTCCTCGTCCTCACCGACTCGACCGCGTTCGCGGAGCTGCGCGAGCTCGGCGTCGGCTTCGAGCTCCTCCCCGCCTACCCGCGGCCGGGCGAGGCGACAGTCACGTCGGTCTCCGACCTCCGCGCCCGCCTCCGCGTCCTGCTCGCCGGCCGCAGCCCGCTCCGAGCGGTCTCGATCGGTGGCCACGGTGCCGAGCTGCTCGATCTGAGCGCAGGGCCGGATGAGGGCCCGCATCCAGGATCGTGACCGGGCCACCGGTATCCTCGGAGGGGCCTATGGAGGCTCCGGCCCCGACTGAAGCGGCAGCCGTCACCGGGGAAGACGGCGCCCGTGAGACGCTCTCCCGAGCGCGATCCGGCAGCGGGACGCGCGATCTCACGCTGCCCAACCTGATCGTGATCGGCGCCCAGAAGTGCGGCACCAGCGGCCTGCACTACTACCTCAGCCTCCACCCCGAAGTCTCGATGTCGACCCCGAAGGAGCTCAACTACTTCATCGCCGAGCGCAACCTGCCGCGCGGCCTCGAGTGGTACTCGCGCCACTTCGACCCGGCGGCGCGCTGTCGCGGCGAGGCGTCCCCGAACTACACCGCCTACCCGCAGCATCTCGGCGTGCCCGAGCGGATCGCCGCGGTCGTCCCCGACGTCCGCCTCGTCTACATCGTCCGCGACCCGATCGAGCGGATCACCGCTCACTTCGTCCACAATTACGCGAAGCGGCGCGAGAAGGGCGATCTGCGGGCGACGCTGCTGCACCCGAACACCTCGTACGTGACCCGCAGCAAGTACTTCATGCAGCTCCAGCGCTACCTCGCGCTCTTCGACGAGGAGCAGATCCTCGTCCTCGACCAGCGCGATCTCCGTGACGACCGGATGGCGACCCTGCGCCGGCTGTTCGAGTTCGCCGGCGTCGATTCCTCCTTTCAGCATCCGAAGTTCGAGCAGGTCCGCCACTCGACCTCGCGCAAGAAGCGCGCGACCCGCCTCGGCATGCGGGTGCAGCGGATGAGCCGGACCCGCTTCGGCCGCCGGATCCCGCGCCGCGCCTGGCTCGCGCTCGACGTCGCCCTGCCGCTCTCGAAGCCGATCGAGAGGCCCACCGGCATCGCCGCGGCCCTCGGCCCCGAGGTCCTCGAGGTCCTCCACGAGGACGCCGACCGGCTGCGCGCGCAGACCGGGAGGTCGTTCGACCACTGGTCGGTTTGAGCCCGCGCGGCGGCAGCGACCGGAAGAACCGGAATCAGCGGAAGCGCCGCAAGGGGGAGGGCGGGCCGAAGCGACCGGACAAGGGCGGCGGCACCGGTGCGGCGCTCGGCACCCAGGTGCTCCGCTACTCGGGCATCCACGGGATCGGGATGTTGCTCGGCAACGCGGTCACGTTCGCGTCGACGATCGTCATCGCCAACTTCTCCGAGCCCGGCGAGTTCGGCCAGCTCGGCCTGCTGATGTTCTACTCGGGGCTGCTGACGATCCTGTTCACGCTCGCCAGCAAGCAGGGAACGCTGAAGCGGACCTTCGGCGGCGACGACGAGGACGACGACGACGACGATGATGACGACGACGACGAGCTCGCGACCTCGCCGCGGCGCAGCCTCGGGACCGGGCTGGTCACGATCACCTTCGTCTCGATCATCGGCACCGGACTCTCGATCGTCTTCGCCGACCAGATCTCGCACTACCTGCTCGGCGACGCCGACTCGAGCCTCGTCATGTACGCGGCGCTGGCGGGCGGGACCGCGGCGCTCTATCGTGTCTCCTCGATCGCGATCTGGATCGAGCGGCGGCCGAAGGCATACGTCGCGGTCGAGGTCGCCAAGCCGATCTTCATCCTCGCCGCCGTCGTCCCGTTGCTGATCGCCGGCGAGGGGATCACCGGCGCAATCGCCGGGCAGGCGATCGGGACCGGGCTGGCGCTGCTGTTGTCGCTGGTCGTCCTCCGCGGCAGCTGGGAGCTCTGCTGGGACTGGCGCGAGGCGATCGCGATCTACAAGAAGGGGGCGATCCGGGTCCCGCTCGTCCTCTCGATGTGGGTCGTCGGCTACGCCGACATCTTCATCCTCTCCCGCTTCGTCGACCATGCCGAGCTCGGCACCTACCACCTCGCCTCGCGGGCGGCGTTCCTCGTCGCGGTCCTTCCCGGCGGCTACAGGAAGGCGCTGCGGCCGCTGCAGAAGACGCCGATGTTCCGCGCCGTCGAGGACGAGTACGGCGTCGGCAACGCCCGCGGCATCCAGTTCGGCTACTTCACGTTCGTTCTCGCCGCGACGATGCTGATGACGACGGTGATGGCGACGGTGATGGTCCGGGTCGCCCCGCCCTCCTATGCCGACGCCGCGCCGTTGATCCCGCTCGTCGCCGGGGGCCTCGTCGCGCCGACCGTCTACCGGATGATCAACAAGTCGGTGAAGTACGCCGACAAGCGGGTGCCGTTCATCATCGGCGCGGTCGTCGCGATGCTCGCGTTCGTCGGGCTGACGCTGCTGCTCGTCGACCAGATCGGGGTCAAGGCGGCGCCCGTGGCGATGATGCTGGCATTCGCGCTCCCGACCATCTATGTCTTCATGCGCTCGCAGCGGGGCCGCAGCCCGATCATCCTGCCGTGGCGGCAGATGTTCATCTGCTGCGGGCTCGCCGTCCTCGTCGGGGCAGCCCACGGCCTCATCGACCCGGGCGGGATCGTCCTCGACCTGATCGCGGGGACGGCGGCGATCCTGCTCTGGCTCGTCCTCTGCGGGCTCCTCGGCGCCGTCCCGGTCGCGCACCGCGGCGCGCTGCTGACGATGGTCAGGGGACTGCGCCGGCCGCACCACGGCTTCGAGGCCGCCGCCGGCCTCGAGGCGCTGCGCCCGCGTGAGCGCAAGTCGCTGCGCCGGGCGGTCGTCCGCGGGCTGCCTGCGGAGGAGGCGGCGAAGCCGGCGCTGACGATGCGCCGGAACGGCGGCGGCAACGGCGAGCCGGGCGATCCCAACGCCGTCCTCGTCGAGATCCTCCGCCGGACCGCCGAGGAGGGCGGCGCGCCGGGCGTCCCCGACGGCTACGCCCGCCGCGACGACCCCGCCCGCGACGCCCAGATCGGGGCCTACCTGTTCGCGCAGGCGCCGATCGCGGCTCGCGACCAGATGGGCAAGAAGCTGATCAACGACGGCGTCGCCGAGCCGTTCGACCTGCACACGCTCGAGCACGTGCTCACGGCGCTGCGGCGTGCCGAGCAGCCCGTCTGGAACGGCAGCTCGGACTGAGAGGGCCGGACGGCGGCGGCTAGTCGGCGTCGCCGCCGGCGCGCCTGATCGTGATCTGATCGGGCTCGATCGTGACCCGGACGGCGCGGTGGCCCGACCAGTTCTCGGCGTAGACCGGGTTGTCCTTGACCGCCGGGTCGAGCCAGAGGCCGTAACCCTCGTCCTCGCCGTGGTCGAAGGTGCCCTCGATCGCGTTGGCACCTCCGCGGCGCCGGCCGCGGCCGCCGCGACGGCGCCGGCGGCGGCGGGGACGCTCCTCCTCTTCCTCCTCCTCGTCGTCGCGATCCTCGTCGTCCTCGACCTCCTCGTCGCTCTCCTCGGCCGCCTCGGCGGCGCTCAGGGTCGCGGCCTCGACCTCGGCCTCGATCTCGTCGCGGAGGTCGTCGGAGGTGTCGGGCTCGGAGTCGGGGGTGAGGTCGTGGCGGCGGCGGAACTCGCGGAGCTCGGAGGCGGAGATGTCGAGCTGGTGGGCGATCCAGGCATCGGTGCGCCCCTCGCGCACCCAGGCGCGGATCTGGTTCAGCTGCGATCTCAGCGGCTTGCCTGCCATCCGGCGCGTGAGTCTATCCAAGAGCACCCGAGCTCCCATGACAGCCCGGATGCGTGTGGACGCACGAATCCGGTTTCGCTAAGGTCGGGCCAACCGCTTGTCGCGGGGGGACGACCGTGCACCCTGCCGTTCCAGCCCGGCCCGAGGTCCGGGCGGCCATGCTCGTACTGACTCGGAAGACCAATCAGAGCATCGTGATCGGCGATGACATCGAGATCACCGTCCTGTCCGTCTCCGGGGACAAGGTCCGGATCGGGATCGAGGCGCCGCGCGACATCGCCGTCTTCCGCCGCGAGGTCCTCGACAACGACGAGCGTCCCGCCCAGCGCCGGACGGCGCCCCCCAAGGACCAGACGAGCTAGCGGACTGAAGCGGCTCAGCCGCCGACGAGCCAGGCGAGCGTCTCGAACATCACGACCGTGACGACGACGACGGTCGCCGTCAGGCAGATCGCGAGGACGCTGAAGCGGACGCGTCCGCGCTTCTCGGTCTTGACGATGTCCCGGGCCCGGGAGCGGTTCGCCGCGCGGCGGCGCAGCTCGACGCGGCGCCGCTCGTCGACCCGCTGGGCACGCTCGAAGGCCTCCTCGAACTGATCGAGGCTCCGCTCCATCCGGGGAGCGGCGGGGGTTTCAGTCGAGGGAATCGGATCCGCCTGTGCCGCGGCAGCGGCGATGGGGGTCTCGGTTGGCACGAACGGGAATATTAGCTGTTGCTAAGACGGGACGCGAATCGCGTTGGCGTCAACAGGCGCCCCAGAGGCCGAGGCCATGCTCGCCGGCGCGCTGCTCGAGCGTGGCGAGCTGGTCGGCCCGCGACGTGTTCGGCGGGATCTCGAGCGTGCGGGCATAGCCCTCGCGGACGAGCGCGGCGTTGACGAAGCGGTCGCCGACGTAGACGTAGGCGAGTAGGCGGTCGTAGACGTCGCGCAGCTCGCGGTCGAAGACGAGCCGGACCGTCTCGCCGTCGACCAGCTCGTGGTTGAACTCGGACGCCTCGGGCCCGTAGCACTGGACGGGCTCGCCCGGCTTGACCGTCTCCGGAGTGTCGACGCCGATGTAGCGGACGTCGTCGGTGCCGCCGTCGAGGGCGACCTCGATCGTGTCGCCGTCGACTACGCGAACGACCTGCGCCGTGACAGGCCGGCCCGCCGGCCCGCCGCCGCGCCCCTCGCCGGCCGCCGTCCCCGTCGAGCCACCGTCCTCGCCGTCGCCGCCGGCGAGCAGCAGATAGACGAGCAGGGCGAGCAGCGTCATGGCGCCGGCGATTCCGCCCCTGCCTCCCGGAACCACCGTCCGCGCCCCGCCCTGTTTGCTGCAAGATCCGCCGCTACGGGATGCGGTGGACGCTCGAGAGCATGATCTCCTTGATCTGGCCGATGATCTCGAGCGCGTCGTTCCACTCGCGCTGCCAGACGTTGCGGCCGTAGATCACGCCCGAGCCGCCGGCGTGCATGATCCCGCGGGTCTGTTCGAGCAGGGCGTCGTCGTCGATCTTCGAGCCTCCGGAGAGGACGACGAGCGAGCGGCCTGCGGACTCGACGCAATGGGCGATCGCGTCGCTCTGTGAGAACCCGCCCTCGTTGTACGGAGCGGGGGAGTCCTTGTCCTTGTCCGGATCGATCTTCGGCATGTTCAGCTTGACGATGTCGGCGCCCATCTCCATCGCCATCCTGGCCGCGTAGTCGATCGCGTAGAACGAGTTCTGGCCGCCCTTGGCGGCGACCGCCTCGCCGCGTGGGTAGGACCAGACGACGAGCGGCATCCCGTAGCGCTCGCAGTCCTCGCGGACGCCGCGGAGCTGGACGAGATCCTCGTCCTGGCGCGGCGAGCCGACGTAGAGCGTGTAGCCGACTGCATCGGCGCCGAGACGGACCGCGTCCTCGACCGACGCGTTGCAGGTCGAGAGCGCCCGCTCCGACGGTGGGATGTCGGTCTTGCCGTTGACCTTGAGGATCAGCGGCACGCTGCCCGCGTAGTCGGGGTAGTACTTCGTCGCCATCCCGATCTGGCAGGCGATCGCCGAGTAGCCGCCCTCGGCGGCGAGTCGGAACTGGTAGTCGGGGTCCTTGGAGGCCGGGTTCGGGAAGAAGTCGCGGGGGCCATGCTCGATGCCCTGGTCGATCGGCAGCAGCATCAGCGTTCCGTTGCCGGGACCGAACTCGAACAGCAGCCGGTGCAGACGGGCGCGCTTGCCAGGCGCCAGCGTCTCGAGGAGCGACTTCTGCTCGGTGATGCTCTTGACCTCCACTTGGAGTTCCTCCTTGGTGTCGGGATGCCGGATTGCCCGCTCAGGCGACGGGCGGCAGGTGAGAATGGCCAGTATAGGTGGGTCTGAGCGGCCTCAGACGGCCGATCAGCGGGGTAGGATCGCCGCACTTTCCGTGCTCGAGCACAGCTTCAACGGGACGCCATTCACCGTCGGGATCGAGGAGGAGCTGATGCTCTTGGACCCGGCCACCCTCGACCTCTCGCAGGGCATCGAGACGATCCTCGCCGACGTTCCCGACGAGCACGCCGCGCAGGTGAAGCCGGAGCTCTTCAAGTCGGTCCTCGAGGTCGCGACGACTCCGTGCGACGACATCGCGAGCGCGACCGAGCAGCTCGCCGGGCTGCGCCGCCTCGTCGGCGGGATCGCCGAGCGCAACGGGATGCTCGTCGGCGCCGCCGGCACCCACCCGTTCGCGCTCTGCGACGAGCAGGAGATCGTCGAGCGCCCCCGCTACCGCGAGCTCGTCGCCGACCTCGGCTTCATCGCCGAGCGGGAGCTGATCTTCGGGACCCACGTCCACGTCGGCATCGACTCGCCCGACAAGGCGATCTACGTCGCCGACGGGATCCGCCGCCATCTGCCGCTGCTCCTGGCGCTCTCCTCGAACTCGCCGTTCTGGGAGGGCAGGAACACCGGGATGATGTCGGCCCGCACGCCCGTCTTCCGAGCCTTTCCGCGCCAGGGGGTGCCGCCGCACTACGGGAGCTGGGAGATCTACGCCCGCCGGGTCGGGCAGATGACCGGGTCGGGGGCGATCGAGGACTACACCTACCTGTGGTGGGACGTCCGCCCGCACCCGAACCTCGGGACGGTCGAGACCCGCGTCTTCGACCAGGCGACGCGGATCGAGGACACCGCCGCCCTCGCCGCGCTGACGCTGTCGCTCGCCCACCGATTCGCCGAGCTCTTCGACGAGGGCGACCCGCTCGTCGAGGCGCCGTTCGAGCTCGTCGACGACAACAAGGTCCGCGCCGCCGTGCGCGGGATGGAGGGGGAACTGATCGACTTCACGCAGGGCTGCCCGGTCGCGGCGACGGCGATGGCGGAGCACCTGATCGCCGAAGTCGAGTCGAGCGCGGTCGCGGTCGGCTGCCGCGACGAGCTTCGCCGGGTCAGCGACATCGTCGCTTCCGGGACCGGCGCCCGCCGCCAGCTCGACTTCGTCGCCGGCCATGGCGACGACCTTCGCGAGCTCGTCGCGGCCGCCGTGGCGCTCACCGCCCGCTGATCCGCGAACCGCGCGGAGCTATCCTCGCTCTGTGGCACAGGCCCCGGAGCTCAGCGTCGTCTGCCGGAGTTGCGGTTCCGAGGTGAGCCCGTACGTCACCGAGTGCCCCTACTGCGGGCACCGGATCCGCAAGCGCGCTCCGAAGCTCGAGCGCGAGGGCGACGAGATCCGCGTCCGCGAGACCCGCCGCGATCGCCGCCGCCGGCGCCGTCGCGAGCGGGCCGCCGAGCGCAGCGCCGCGGTCGCGCTCGGCACCCGCCCGATCGCGACCGGCCTGACCCTGCTCGCCGGCGGGATCCTGCTCGTCCTCGGCCGCGCCGTCCCGTTCACGCTCAGCGAGCTCGGCGCGATCGTCGGTCCGGTCGGCTCGGAGGCCTGGCGCTACGTGACCGCGCCGTTCGTCTACGACGATCTCGGCGCGCTGCTCATCACCGGCCTCGCGATCTGGATCTTCGGGTCCGCGATCGAGCGCCGCCTCGGTTCGCTCGCGACCGCGACGCTGATCGTCGCCACCGGCGCCCTCGGCTCGCTCGCCGCCGGCGCCGTCTACTCGGCCGGCATCACCGACACCCTCGTGGTCGCCGGCGGCAACGCGATCGCCCTCGGCCTGCTCGGCGCCTGCCTGATGATCTGGCGCGGCGAGGCGAAGCAGGCGTTCGGCGAGCCGCTCGAGACGATCGGGATCGCGGTCGCCGCCGCCGTCCTCCTCCTCCTGCCGCTCTTCGAGGTCGGCGCCGACCCGGTCGCCGGGATCGTCGGCGCCCTCGTCGGCCTCGCGATGGGCGCCGTCGCGGCCCGACGCTTCGACGCGTCGGCAGGCTGAGCTCCGCCCGCCGGCCCGCGTGCCGGGGCGTCGCGCGGGGTATGTTCAGCCCGTGTCCGGCGCCCGATTCAGCGAGGCCGAGCTCGAGGAAGCCGTGAGCCGGCTCACCGACGGCACCCGCCTGCGTGCCGCCGAGGCCCGCGTCGCCGCGGCGGCTCCGGCGCTCCAGCGGGTCCTCGCCGGGGCCCTCGCCGCCGGAGGCTGGTTCGGCGAATCGCACCGGGCGGAGCTCGAGCGGGTCGTCTCGGTCGACGACCCCGACGAGCGGGCCACCGCGGTCGACGTCCTCCTCGCCGAGGAGACCCGGATCTCGATGATGGTCGGCGTCGCGGTCGGCTGGGCGCTCGCCGACGAGCTCGGACCACCCACGATCACCAACGACGAGGAGGAGAGTTGACGATGGACATCAGATGGCTTGGACATAGCTGCTTCGAGCTCAGCGACGGCACGGCGCGAGTGCTGATCGATCCGTTCCTGAAGCCGAACAGCCCGACCGCCCCGGTCACCGGCGAGGAGGTCGAGCCGACCCACATCCTGCTCAGCCACGGCCACGCCGACCACATCGCCGACGCCGTCGGAGTCGCGACCCGGACCGGAGCGCCGGTGGTGGCGATCGTCGAGCTCGCGAAGTGGCTGGACGCGCGCGGCGTCGAGCAGACCTTCGACCCGAACCTCGGCGGCGTCGTCGAGTTCGACTGGGGCTGGGTCAAGCTCGTCCAGGCATTCCACACGAACACGACGCCGAGCGGCGAGGAGGGCCATGAGCCGTTCAGCGCCGAGACCGGGACCTCGATCGGGCTGCCCGCCGGCCTCGTCGTCAACATCGGCGGCGTCACCGTCTACCACGCCGGCGACACCTGTCTGTTCGGCGACATGAAGCTGATCGCCGAGCGGACGCCGCTCGACGTCGCGATCGTCCCGATCGGCGGCCATTACACGATGGGTGTCGACGACGCCGCCTACGCCTGCGGCCTGCTCGACGCCGGAACGGTGCTGCCGATGCACTACGACACGTTCCCGGCGATCGAAGCCGATGCCGGGGAGTTCAAGCAGAAGGTCGAGAGCGGCACCGACGCCGAGGTCGTGGTGCTCGAGCCGGGCGGCACCCACACCGTCTGAAGGCTTGCTGACGCGGTCGCCGGCGCCGCCCCCTCGGGGACGGCGCCGTGCAACCGGTCAGTCCCAGTCCACCGAGGCGCCTCGCCGAGTCCAAGGGCGAGCGATCGTGCCAATCGTGCGCCGGCAGAACCGATCCGGACGGTGTTCGATCGGATTGGCCCCGGGCAGAGGGCCTCCCGCCGCCGCGGACAGGGTGCAGTCCGGCCGGCAGGTGTTCGATCGAGCCGTCACGGCCACCCCCATCGGCACCTGGGGGCTGGACCTTAGGCAGCTCCTGGGCGCTGGACGCCCGTCCGGCTCAGCCGACCGGGGCGGTGACCGGCGCGGTCGGCGCAGTCGGATCTCCGGCCGGGTCCGGTGCCGGAGTCGGCGTCACCACCGGGTCGGGATCGGTCGTCCCGGGGTCGGTGGGCTCGGTCGGCTCCGTCGGCGTCACCGGGTCGGCCGGGGCGCTGCCGGTGTCCTGGCCGCCGGTCCCGGTCGCCGTCGTCGGCTCGGTCGGCGGCGCGACGGCGACGTTGCCCTCCTCCGGGGTCGTCACGACGGTGGGCTCGGTCGCCGGCTTCGGAACGTCCGTCGCCGGCTCGTTCGCCGGCGGCGCCTCGGTTCGGGCGTCGGCCGGGCCCTGGTCGGCCATCCGGTCGTTGGTGCCGGCCGGCGGGTCGGCTGCCGGGGCCGGGGCCGCGACGCGGTCGACCAGGCGGGCCTGGACGTGGACCGGCTTCGCGACCGGCTCGGTGACCGTGACCGCGGCCGGGGTGACCTTCGGATCCGGGTTGTCGTTGCCGTTGTTGATGTTTCTGACCTCGACTGCGCCCGCGGTGAGGATCGCCGCCGTCGCGAAGCCCGCCGCGGCCTTGGCGCCGATCGCGCCGCCGAGGATGCCGACGCCGCTGATGCCGCCGGAAGCGGAGGCGCCGCCGACGGCGCCCGCGGCGCCGGAGCCGGCGCCGGCGGCCGAGCCGCCGCCGAGGAGCTTCGCGACGATCCCCTGCTTGAGCAGCGCGAAGAGCCCGACCGGGAAGAGCGCGGCCATCGCCTTGCGGTCGGAGCGGAGCTGGTTGCGGAACGCCTTGCAGGCGTCGCAGTCGCGGACGTGCTTGCGGGCGGGACCGGAGACCCTGCCGATCCCCTCGGCCGCCTCGGCGAGGTCGATCTGGACCTCGTCACAGGTGAGCAGCCGCGCCTGTCCCGACTCGGCCAGGCCGATCCGGGCGCGGACGAGCAGCGATTTCACCGACGGGACCGTCGTCTGCATCGCCTGGGCGATCTCCTCGTAGGAGAGCTGATCGATCTCGCGCAGGAGCAGCGCCGTGCGCTGGGTCTCCGGGAGCGTCTCGACGTCGGCCATGAGCTGGCGCAGGTCCTCGCGGAGCTGGACCTGCTCGGCGGTGGTCGTGCCGTTGTTGTGCGGGAGCACGTCCATCGAGTCCTGGCCCTCGGGGACGGGCTTGCGGAGGTGGTTGAGGCAGCGGTTGCGGGCGATCCGGTAGAGCCACGGCCGCACGTTGATCTTGCGATCGTCGCCGAGCATCGCCGAGTGGGCGTTGGTGAAGACCTCCTGGAGCACGTCCTCGGCGTCCTGGCGGCTCTTCAGCATCGACTGGCAGAAGCCGAGCAGCCGGGCGTTGTAACGGTTGAAGAGGGCCTCGAAGGCGCCGTCGTGGCCGGCCCGGATCAGCGCGACGAGGCGTTCGTCGGACTCGAGTCGAAGCAGCGGCGAGCGCCGGGACAGAAATCCGCGTGCGGGCGCGCGGCGTGTAAGTGCGGAAGCTTCCAAGGCGAGACGTCCTCCTTGAAGAACACCGTAGGCGAGAAAAGTTGCGCCAACCTAAATCCCCCGACCGGGGTAGATAGCCTTCCGGCGGCGCTGCCGGGGTGGCGGAACTGGCGATACGCGGCCGGCTTAAACCCGGCTGCCCGAGAGGGCATGAGGGTTCGAATCCCTCCCCCGGCACTCGCAGGACGGCGACCGGCCGCGACGAGCCCGGCCGACCCGCCCGCGGTTCGCGCTACCTTCGTCCCGATGGAGGCCTCCGACCCGAAGAGCAGGCCGCACGGCAGGCTCGAGACCGCCGAGCGGCTGATACCCCCGGCCGAGCCGGGGCCACGCCGCGCCGGGGGCATGGACCCCGACAAGCTGCGGGAGCCGACGCCGTTCCTCGAGCGGCGGATGCCGTCCTCGCCGTTCCCGGCGATCGCCGACTACGCCTTCCTCTCCGACTGCCACACCGGAGCGCTGATCGCTCCCGACGGGACCGTCGAGTGGCTCTGCCCGCCCCGCTTCGACTCGCCGAGCGTGTTCGCCGCGGTACTCGATCGCGCCGCCGGCGGCTGGCGGTTCGGGCCGTCGAACACCGGCCGCCCGGTCGGCCGCCGCTACGAGCCGGGCACGAACATCGTCGAGACGACGTGGATGACGCCGACCGGCTGGCTGATCGTCCGCGACGCCCTGATCGTCGGCCGCTGGCGCTCCCGCGAGTCGACGAAGGCGACCGCCCACACGCGGCCGCCGTCCGACTTCGACTCCCATCACGTCTTCGTCCGCAGCGCCCGCTGCGTTCACGGCACCGTCCACCTCGAGCAGGTCTGCGAGCCGGTCTTCGGCTACGGCAAGCGGCCCGCGACCTGGAGCCGCCCCGGGCCCGAGCACGGGATCGCCGACGCCAGCGACGGCGAGAGCACGCTGCGGCTCCACAGCGACGTCAACATCGGGATCGAGGGCGGCAGCGCCCGCGCCCGTCGCCGCCTCGACGCCGGCGAGGGCTGCTTCTTCGCGCTCTCGTGGTCGTCGCGGCTCGACGGACCCGACAGCTTCGAGGCGGCCGAGGCGGCGCTCGACACGACCTCGCGGTTCTGGCGCTCCTGGCTCGCCTCCGGCGATTTCCCCGACCACCGCTGGAGCGATCACCTGCAGCGCTCGGCGCTCGTCCTCAAGGGGCTCACCTACCTTCCGACCGGGGCGATGGTCGCCGCACTGACGACGTCGCTGCCGGAGACGCCCGGCGGCGTCCGCAACTGGGACTACCGCTACACGTGGATGCGCGACGCGACCTTCACGCTGCAGGGCATGCACGCTCTCGGGCTGAGCTGGGAGGCCGACGACTTCATCCAGTTCGTCGGCGACGTCGAGCGGAACGAGGACGGGGGGCTGCAGATCATGTACGGGATCGGCGGCGAGGCGGAGCTTCCCGAACACGAGCTCGATCACCTGACCGGCTACGAGGGCGCGCGCCCGGTCCGGGTCGGCAACAACGCCTACGAGCAGCGCCAGAACGACGTCTTCGGGGCCGTGCTCGACTCGATCTACCTGCACCAGAAGGAGTACGGGCACATCTCGCCGCGGCTCTGGCCGGTGATCGAGGACCAGGCGCGATGCGCGACCGAGGTCTGGCGCCTGCCCGATCACGGCATCTGGGAGGCCCGCGGCGAGCCGCGCCACTACGTCAGCAGCAAGGTGATGTGCTGGGTGGCGCTCGACCGGGCCGCGCGGATGGCCGCCCGCCGCGGCTACGAGGGCCTCGCCGACGAGTGGCGGCTGATCGCCAACGAGATCCACGCCGACGTGCTCGCCAACGGCGTCGACGATCGCGGCGTCTTCACCCAGCACTACGACACCGATGCTCTCGACGCCTCGAACCTGTTGATCCCGCTCGTCCGCTTCATGCCGCAGGGCGACGAGCGCGTCCGCGCGACGGTCCTCGCGATCGCCGAGGACCTGACCGAGAACGGCCTCGTCCTCCGCTACCGGACCGACGAGACCGACGACGGGCTCGAGGGCGAGGAAGGGACCTTCCTGATCTGTTCGTTCTGGCTCGTCTCGGCGCTGCTCGAGATCGGCGAGCGCAAGCTCGGCCGCGAGCTGTGCGAGCGGCTGCTCAAGGATTCGAGCCCGCTCGGCCTCTACGCCGAGGAGCTCGAGTCAGCCTCGGGCCGGCATCTCGGCAACTTCCCGCAGGCCTTCACCCACCTCGCGCTGATCAACGCCGTCACCCACGTGATCCGCGACGAGCGGGCGATGCCGAGCCTCTACGAGGACCTGCACATGTAGTCATCGCACCTGGGGGCGGAAGCTGGTGCTGAGCAGCTCCGCGTCTGCGACCAGGCGCGGCGGCGCGCCGGCGCCGATCGAGGTCGCGAGGTAGTAGCGGTAGGGACCGGCGGCGCGCAGCGTCACCCGGTAAGGACCGGCGGCGCCACCGTCGACGGGGACGTCGGCTTCGAGCACGGCGATCGAGGTCTCCGGGCTCGGGCCCTCGACGCGGTCGGTGACACGGGCGTTGTCGCCGAGCCCTTCGAGGCCGGCGAGCGACTGGTCGACGAACTCGTCGAAGTCGAGCTTCGGGTCGCGGTCGACCCAGAGGGTCGCGACGCCGAGGCCGTCGTCGGAGGTCGCGGCGAAGCTCGCGCCCTCGGGGGGATTGGTACGGCGCCAGCTGTCGGGCAGGGCGATCGCGAAGCCCTTCTCCTCGACGAACTGGGGATCGCTGATGACCGAGGGGGGCTCGGCCTCCGCGGCCGGCGACGCCGTCGTCGCTCCCTCCTCGCTGGAGCCGCCGCCGGCGACGACGACGATCACCACGACGGCCGCGACCGCGATCGCCAGCCCCGCAGCGGCGGGGCCCCAGCGGCTGTAGCGGACGGCATCGAAGCCATCGGCGATCCGCAGCCAGAGGCCTTCGATCGCAAAGGTGAGTCGGTCCCAGAGGTCGCGGATCACTGCTTCTTGGTTCGCGGCATCGCGCCCGGAGCCTGCGTGCCGGTTCCGGAATCGTGGCACCGGCCAACCTCCGGCAGGCGGCCGGACGCCGTCACGTCCGCCGCTTCGGGACAATCGGTGCGTGCTCCACGCACCTTTCCAGTGGCTCTACGGAAAGCTGGGATCGCGCTATCCGGCGGTGTTCGTCACCCTCGAGCTGCAGGCCGGGTTCCTCGTCACCGCGGCAACCGTGGCGCTCCTCGCCGCCTACTACAACGCGTCGCTCACCGACTTCCTCTGGGTGCTCGCCTTCGCGACTGCGCTGACGGCGGCGGCGCTCGGCTGGGGGCTCCATCGGATCCTCCCCTGGCTGCAGCCGATCCGCGCCTGGATCGCCGGCGCTCGCGACGACGAGAGCACCGAGCGTGCCTGGGTGGCGGCGGTCGGGCTGCCGCTGACGCTCGTCCGCCGCGAGCTCTTCTTCCCGGTCGTGGCGGTGGTGCTGCCCTCGTGCGTCGCCGCAGTCCTCATCCTCGACCTCTCCTGGCTCGACTTCTTCCCGCTCGCGATCGCCGGCTCGGTCGCCGTCGGCTACGGCGCGATCCTCCACCACCTCACGATCGAGGCCGGGATGCGCCCGGTGTTGATCGACATCAACCGCTCGTCCACGCCGCGGACCAGCGCCGAGATCGAAGCTCTGCCGCTGCGCTGGCGGCTGCTTCTGGCGCTGCCGATGATCAACGTGATCACCGGCGTCGTCGTCGCCGCGATCGCCGGCGCCGACAACCTCGGCGTCACGGTCCTGGTCGCGATCGGCGTCGCGACGACGATCTCCCTCGAGCTCACGGTCCTGCTCTCGCGCTCGGTGCTCGGCCCGCTCGCCGACCTCCGTCGGGCGACCGGCGCGGTCGCCGAGGGCGACTTCGACGTCGCCGTGCCGATCACCACCGCCGACGAGATCGGCGACCTCGCCTCCTCGTTCAACGAGATGGTCGACGGCCTCCGCGAGCGCGAGCGGATCCGCCGGGCGTTCGGGACCTACCTCGATCAGGACGTCGCCGAGCACATCCTCAGCGAGGGCTTCTCCGAGCGGGGCGAGCTCGTCGAGGTCTCGATCCTCTTCACCGACGTCGTCGACTTCTCGAGCTTCGCCGAGTCGAACCCGGCCGACGAGGTCGTCGGCTGCCTGAACGCGCTGTTCGAGGTCATCGTGCCGGTGATCTCCGCCGCGGGCGGCCACGTCGACAAGTTCGAGGGCGACGGGCTGATGGCGGTCTTCGGTGCCCCGGGGATCGCTCCCGACCATGCCGACCGGGCGCTCCGGGCCGGCCTCGAGATCGACCGCCTCGTCAACCACGAGGGCGAGGGCGGAGAGTTCGAGGTCGGGATCGGCATCAACACCGGCCGGGTCCTGGCCGGCTCGATCGGCGGCGGGGGCCGGCTCAACTTCAGCGTCATCGGCGACACCGTCAACGTCGCGGCCCGGGTCGAGGCGGCGACCCGCGAGACCGGCGACCACCTGCTGCTGACCGAGGCGACCCGCGAGCGGCTCGCCGGCACGGTCGAGCTCGAGTCGCGCGGCGAGCGCGACCTGCGAGGGCTCGACCGCCCGATCCGCCTCTACGCACCGCCCGGCGAGCCCGGCGGGGTCCAGCGCGACGCCGTCGAGGCGGTTCGCTCCGTGTACGCTCGCGTCCGTGGCAACCGCGGCTAAGACCGAGGGCGGAGTCGCCAATCCGGGGGCGCTGCACGGCGGCAGGCTCGCCGCCAAGGCCCTCCGCGATCGCGGCGTGACCCACCTCTTCACGCTCTCCGGCGGCCACCTGTTCAGCCTCTACGACGGCTGCCGCGAGGAGGGCATCGCGGTGATCGACGTCCGCCACGAGCAGGCGGCGGCCTTTGCCGCCGAGGGCTGGGCGAAGGCGACCCGGACGCCCGGCGTCTGCGCTCTGACCGCCGGGCCCGGGGTCACCAACGGCGTCAGCGCGATGGCGAGCGCCGCCGCCAACGGCACCCCGATCGTCGTCCTCGGCGGCCGCGCGGCCGAGGGCCGCTGGGGGAGCGGCAGCCTCCAGGAGATCGACCACCTTCCGTTCGTCTCGCCGCTCGTCAAGTCGGCGGAGACCGTCAAGGACCCGGCCGCGATCGGCGATGCGACGGTGCGGGCGCTCGACCTCGCCGCCGCCGCCCCGACCGGTCCGACCTTCCTCGACTACCCGCTCGACGTCGTCTTCATGGACGCCGACGCCGAGATCCCGCCGCCGCCCGCGCGGGCATCCGATCCCGCCGACGCGATCGAGGAGGCGGCCGAGCTCCTC
>Ga0207657_10002992_pt1 | contig 18115 bp, 16 predicted proteins | sample KBSC33metaG_FD_184316 | JGI IMG/M metagenome (GOLD analysis project Ga0207657, IMG submission 184316) | Corn rhizosphere microbial communities from Kellogg Biological Station, Michigan, USA - KBS C3-3 metaG (SPAdes) (version 2) | ecosystem: Host-associated > Plants > Roots > Rhizosphere > Soil ... | reverse complement strand
TTCCTGATGACCGTGCTCGTGCACATCACCCTCGATCGCCAGAACGAGGACGCGCTCGCCGCATTCGAAAAGGAAATCGCGAGATGTGCCGATGTCGTGTCCTGCTATCTGATGTCAGGAAATGACGACTACCTTGTACAGGTGCAGGCGCGCGATATGGAAGACTACGAGCGCATCCACAAACAACACCTGTCGCGAATGCCGGGCGTGGCCCGGCTGCACTCCAGCTTTGCGATGCGCAGCGTGGTCAAGCGCAGCATCTCGCCGGCGGCGCTTAGCGGCTAGCTTCCTCCCGGGTATTCTCCGGGCGCCTCAACGTCGTCAATTCTCGATAGATAGCGATTGCTTCCCGTGGGGTGGCCTCGGATAGAAAATAGCATGGTTGCTGTCGAAATCGTAGCGCGACTCAAACCCTGCCGCATCTCCGGCCAGTTCGATGACTGCATCGAGCAGCAACTGGACCTTCTCCTCGGAAAGCAGAACGCTGAAATTGAGCCGGGTGAATCCGGGCTTCATCATTTCATCACCGGCCAGAATGGCCTGTCGCATCCGCTCCGATTCGGCCGCATCGATATCAAGGAGACGCAGGGCATAGGGCCCCGCGCACGCACACCCCCCGCGGGCCTGAATGCCAAATCGATCGCTCAACATGCGGGTGACGAGTTGCTGATGGACATACCCGCCTCTCCCGTTCCGTATCCTGAAGGAAAAGATCGGCAACCTTCGCGCAGTGAGCGAGCCCAGCAACTCGATTGAGGGGCAATTCCGCCACGCTTCGATCGCGCGTTGAGCCAATTCGTCATTGCGCTTCTGCATGTACTCCGCGCCGATGGCATCCTTGACCAGAAAGGCCAACGCGGCACGGATATCGCCCACAACATTGGGCGTTCCTGCTTCTTCCCGAACTTCGACTTTGTCGCTGTAATCATGCTGGGTGGCGGAAACGAACTTGACCGTTCCGCCGCCCGGCCAGCTCGGCTTCGCGGCAACGACCGCATCGCGGCGTACGATGAGCACGCCGGAAGCACCGGGCCCGCCAATGAACTTGTGTGGTGAAACAACGGCCGCGTCGATCTCCGCGCCCGGCTCCGGCGCCATGTTGATCGGCAGGTAGGGAGCGGCCCCGGCGTAGTCCCAAACCATCTTGGCGCCCGCCGCCTTGACCTTGCGCGTGAGAGAGCGCACGTCGGCGATGATGCCTGTGACGTTGGATGCCGCCGAGAACGTGCAAACAACGCATCCAATATCCGCGACATCGCTCAGGGCATGATCGAGCGCCGCAACGTCCGGTCCGCCATTCGTGCTTTCAGGCAGCTCGACGATCTCTGCTCCGCTTTCGCGCCATGGCAAAATATTCGAATGGTGCTCGTAAGGACCAATGATCACGCGCGCGCGCTTGCCGGACCTGACCGCGGCGCTGACCCCCAGCAACGTCACCAGCCGGTTCAAGCCAGCCGTGGCGCCCGAACCGGAAAAAATGACGGCGTAACGGTCGTCGGCCCCGCATAGCTCGCCAATGACACTCCGTGCCTCGCGCCGCATACGCGTCATGAAGCCACCGCAGTACGACGCCTCGGTATGGCTGTTCGCATAGTACGGAAGCACGTGATCCATCACGAATTGCTCGACCTGAAGCAGCGATCGCCCGGACGCCACGTAGTCCGCATAAAGCAGCGGCTTGCTGCCAAATGGCCCTTCAACTGCGGCGTCTTTGCCTATCAAACCGTTCTGAAGACGCTCGATAATCGTCGACGAACGAATCCCGTCGCCGAATTGCCGCAACAGTCCCGTGCCCACAGGCACTCGATTGGTTACCATCTCAGTTTAGGCCTCTGTTTCAGAACTCAGGCAGCGGCGCTTCCGAGCCGCTGCCGCACCAGGGTCGTCCAGTACGAGCAGCCCCATGGAATGAGGTCGTCGTTGAAGTCATACTTGGGGTGATGCAACTCTGCGGAAGGACCGTTACCCGCAAAGATCATTGCGCCCGGCACCTGCTCCAGCATGAATGCGAAATCCTCGCCGCCCATGCTCGCTGGCAGGTTACGATCAACATTCGCATCCCCGGCGACTGCGGCCGCCGCATCGGCGGCAAGAGCCACCTTGTCGGCGTCGTTGATCGTCACGGGATACATACGGATATAGTCGATCTCTGCCTTTGCATCGAAAGCCTGCGCGACATTCTCCACGGTCTTGCGCAGCCGCACTTCCACTTGATCACGCACAGACGGATCCAGGGTACGCACGGTCCCGGTGAGCTTGATGACGGGTGGGATGACATTGAATGCATCGCCACCATGGATCGTTGTCAGGGAAATGACGGCGGATTTCAATGGATCGATATTGCGGGAAACAATGGACTGCACCGCCTGAATGATCGCCGCGGTCACAGTCATGGGGTCCACCGTGTTGTGCGGGAGCGCAGCGTGACCGCCCTCGCCTTCAACACGGATGCGGATTTCATCCACGGAACCCATGATCGGGCCTGCGGCAATTGCGAACTGGCCGAGCGGCAAGCCCGGCTTGTTATGCATCCCGTACACTTCCTGCAGCGGAAACTGCTTTAGCAAGCCGTCATCGATCATAGCCTTGGCGCCAGCGCCGCCCTCTTCCGCGGGCTGAAAGATCACGATCACGGTGCCATCAAAGGCCCGGCTCTCCGCAAGATGCCGTGCAGCGCCTAGAAGCATCGTGGTGTGGCCATCGTGCCCGCAGGCGTGCATCATTCCTGGCTTGGTCGATGCCCAGGGCGCATCGGTCGCCTCGACGATGGGCAGTGCATCCATGTCGGCACGTAAGCCGATGATGCGACCCGAAGTATCCCGGTTGCCCCGTATCACACCGACGACGCCGGTCCGTCCTAATCCGCGCACAACCTCATCGACGCCAGCCTCAGTCAGCGCCTTGGCGACACGATCGGACGTCTGCTCAACGTCATAGAGCAACTCCGGATTACGGTGCAGGTCGTGGCGAACTTCGATCAGGTCTTCAAGGTGCCGCGACACCCAATTCTCGATGGCCATTTCGGCTTCTTCCTAGACGTTGTTGTCCTTCATTCGATAGCGAAAGTCACAATGGCTGGCGCCCTTCATGATCGTCTGCGTCCGCTCAAGCTCCATCTCCGGATTGTAGCCGATGCAGAAATCGCCATCGCGGTTGCACGACAGTAGGTCACCGATGTCGCCGAGGCCCATCTCATTGTACATTTCGGAATAGCGGCATCGCGTGACATTGAAATGCAGCTTGTCCTCGTTCGCCTCGAGGAGATCGATCTGCAAGGCATCGTCCTTGGTCCACAGCGGCATGATCGCGCAGAAATCCTCGAAGCTCGGGGTATGGCCGAGTTCGTCGGCGAGAGCCTTGCCCTGCTCGATGGCCGACTTCGAAACCGCCTCGCCAATCACAGCCCGTGCCTCGGCCTCACCCGAGCGCTGCTGGATCACTTCATAAACGGACTTCAAAATGGCCGCCTCTATACGGCGCCGCTGAAGCATCGGCATGTCCTGCATCTATCTTCTCCTCACTTCAGATGACTTTGATATCTACTTGGGTGCAAACTCGATATGATCCGGCCGTTTGTACCAGGCGAGAATGAACGGGGCGGCAGCGTGCTACAGCAATCTCGAGGTGTCGAACAAGACGGCGGCAAACAAGTGGACCCCACCAGTGTATGTCAGGCGCGTTCGCCGGCTGCCCGACGGCGGCCGGCAATCTGTTCGGCTTCTTGGGTCAGCAGGCGGCGATCGGGCTTGTTGGTCGCCGACAGCGGAATCGCGGATCGGAACTCGATGAAGCGTGGATGCGCGAAGGCCGGTCCGTTGTCGATCGTGAATTTCTTGATCGCGGCCTCGTCGAGCTTGGCGCCATCCTGAAGCACGACGAAGGCGAACGGCAACATGCCCTTGATCTCGTCGGGCACCGGCACGACCGCGGCCTGGTGCACACCCGGCATCCGCTCGACCAGCTTCTCGACTTCACCCGGCCAGACATTCTCGCCGCCGACCACGAACATGTCGTCGGCACGGCCGAGGAAATGAAAGAAGCCGTTCTCGTCGCGGCGCATGATATCGCCTGAGCGATACCAGCCGTCGTACATCACCTCAGCGGTCTTGTCCGGCCGGTTATTGTAGCCTTCCATCAGCATCGGGTTCTTCATGTAGAGCACGCCCTGATCCGGAGACGGCCCTTCCCGAAGTTCGGCCTGTGCGCCCGCCGTCGGATAGCCGAGGGCCGTATCCGGCCGCGGCAGACCGTCGGGATGCGGACCAAACACGCCCGGCCCTGCTTCTGTGGTGCCGTAGGCATTGCTGGTCGCAGCGCCCGGAAACAGGCTTTGCACCTTCTCGACCAGCGACTTGGTCAACGGCGCCGATCCCATCATCACGCTGGTCACCGACGAGAAGTCGAGCGTTTCCAGAAGATCGCGCTCGCGCGCCAGCATCGCCATCATGGTCGGCACCGATGTCAACGAGGTGACCCGATATTTCGCAATCGCCTGGGCGAAGAGCCGTGCATCGAAGGCCGGCAACAACACCATCGACGCGCCTGCCTGCAGCGCGGACTTGACGCTGATGGTCGCGTTCATGTGAAACATCGGTGCGGCGACGATGTAGCGTTGTTGCGAACGATCGCCGGCCCGCGCCGCAGTATCCAGCGCCCACATCTGCGACTCGTGCGACAGCAGCACGCCTTTCGGCATACCCGTCGAGCCGGAGGTGTAGAGAATCGTGGCGACCTCCCGGCCCTTCGGCTCGAAGGCGGTGAACGGACCGTAGTCGAGCAGCGCGGCGTAGCCGTCTGCGGTATCGAAATCGATGCCGAGCAGGTGATCCGGAACCAGCGACGCCCGTTCGTGATCGTGAAACACCGCACGAAGGTCGGCATCCTTGATGATGTATTCGACCGTTTCCCGCGCCAGCTTGAACGAGATCGGCACCGCGACCATGCCCGCCCGCATGATTCCGAGATAGGCCGCGATCATCGGTGCCGAATTCAGCGACATGATGCCGACGCGGTCGCCTTGCTTCAGCCCCTTGGCGAGCAGGCCGCGCGCTACCGCATCACAAGCGGCGTCGAGGGTGGCGTAGGTGACTTCGTCCGGACGGTCGGGCAGACGAAGATCGATGATCGCGACCTTGGCTGGATCTTTCGACGGATCGAAACAGCAGCCGAGATTGCGGGATGGCCAGGACATCACTTACTCCAGATAAAGTTCCATGTGGCGACCCGCTCGCCGATGCGCGCGGGCCGCCAAAATGGTGCAGTCGCCGTGGCGGGCGACCAGGTGGCCTCCGGCCGGGTTCGCCGCTGGGCGGCGGTCCTGCTTTGAGGCCCGGTCGATCACTTCTTGACCAGCGGACAGGCGCTTTCCGACAACGGGCGGAACGCCTGATCGCCTGGAATCGTCTCGAGGATATTGTAGAAATCCCACGGCCCCTTCGACTCCGACGGCTTCTTCACCTCCGCGAGATACATGTCGTGCACCATGCGACCGTCGACCCGGATGTGACCGTCGTGCGCAAAGAAATCGTTAATTGGCATCTCGCGCATTTTGGCCATCACGGTCTGCGCGTCCAGCGTACCAGCCGCAGCGACCGCCTTGAGATAGTGCATCGTGGACGAGTAGTCGCCAGCCTGCGTCGAAGTCGGCATCTTGCCGAACTTCTCCATGAAGCGCTTCGACCAGGCGCGGGTTTCGTCGTTCCGATCCCAATAAAACGCCTCGGTGAGCAACAGCCCCTGCGCGGAGTTGAGGCCGAGCGCCTTGGTGTCGTTCAGATTGATCGCCAGACCGACGACTTGCTGCTTGCCATCGCGGCCGATGCCAAATTCGGCCGCCGACTTGATCGAATTGATGGTATCGGCGCCGCCATTGGCGAGCGCGATCACGTCGGCACCAGAGCTCTGCGCCTGCAGCAAGAACGAGGAGAAGTCGCTGGTGTTGATCGGATGTTTGATCTCCGAAACCACGGCGCCGCCCACCTGCTCGACGAAGCGACGGCTATCATTCGCGAGCTGGTGGCCGTAGGCGTAGTCGGCTTCGAGGATCGCCCACTTCTTCTTGCCGCGGCGGACGACGGCATTGGCCGTGCCACGGGCGAGCGCGTAGGTGTCCCATGTGTAGTGGATGCTGTTCGGCGTGCACTTCTCGTTGGTGATGACCGATGTGCTCGCGCCGTTGACGATCGCGATGCGATCCTTCGCCTTCGCAAGCTCCATCACGCCCAGCGCCACCGCCGAATTCATCAGGTCGGCGAGCATCACCACCTTCTTCTCGTCGATCCACTCGCGCGCCACCGCGACGCCGACGTCCGCCTTGTTCTGATGGTCGGCGGAAATCACCTCGATCGGGCGACCGAGCACCTTGCCGCCGAAATCGTCTACCGCCATCTTGACCGCGACCACCGCGCCGGGACCGGAGATGTCGGCAAACAGGCCGGACATGTCGGTGAGCACGCCGATCCGCACCGGCGAGGTATCCGCCGCCTTCTGCTGAGCGGACGCACTACCGACGCCCAGGCTCGCGATGCCGAGCCCCGCATAAAATGCGCCCATTGCGAGCTGCTTCATCACAGTCCTGCGGTAAATGTTCTTCATGGTTCCTCCAATTAAGCGGTCGTCACAGTTATCTGGCTTCACGCTTTCGGGCATGAAACCGCTTGAAGAGTTTCTCGCGAGAGAAGGCGCCCCGCACACCGGCTCACGGATTGCGCGTTTGGCCTGTAAAAACGGGCAGAACAACGCTTCCTCGGCGAGGCGACGTGGCCCTGCCACTTCAATCAATGAACGAGCAGCGGCGCGGTTCATATTTCGACGTAGTTGAGTGGCAGCGCGGTGGAGTATTTGATCGTCTCCATCGCGAAGCTCGAACTGACGTCGAAGAGCTCCGCCGCGCTGATAAGCCGCTTGTAGACGCGATCATATGCCGCCACGTCGGGCACGACGATGCGGAGCAGATAGTCGACCTCGCCGCTCATGCGATAGAATTCAGTCACCTCCGGAATCTTCGCGATCTCGCGGGCGAACGACGTCATCCACTTGGTGTCGTGCCTGCTGGTCTTCAGCGTGACGAACACTGTCACCGGCACGTTGACCAGGTTTGGATCGAGCAGCGCGACGCGGCGGCGGATGATCTTCTTCTCGATCAACGCCTGGATCCGCCGCCAGCAGGGCGAACTCGACAGGCCTGCCTTTTCAGCGACAGCCACAAGTGGCATCATCGCATCTTCCTGCAAGGAACCGAGAATTTTAAGATCGATACGATCCATCAGCGCCCTGTCTCCGACACGGACCATACATCGATTTTACAGAATGCACTGCACAAGAGGAAATGCGGAAGATGCCGTGCCAGCTTTCGCAACGGCCATGCTCGCCATAACGCACGCAAAAGCAGATCTTTCCCGCCGAAAGCCGGCTCAAGGAATAAAAAATCACGGGCGGGATGCGCGTTCATAGGCGTTGGCCGCCGCTCGCTTCGATGGACTCGCCGGTGATCCAGCCACCCTCGGGCGACGCCAGAAATGCGACGATGGGCGCGATGTCGCCGGGCTCGGCAATCCGTCCGAGCGCCACAGTGTCGCGGATCGCACGGCTGCGCTGCGGATCGGACGCGGCAGGATTGAGATCCGTCGACGTTGCACCCGGCAGCACCGCGTTCACGGTGATGCCGCGCGGCCCGAGATGCGCAGCGAGCACGCGACTGAGCGTCGACAGCGCCGCTTTGGTCGACGCGTAGACCGGCATGGTCGGGAACGACAGTCGCGCCGCCATCGATGAGATGTTGATGATGCGACCACCGTCCGCCATGACCGGGAGTAACCTCTGGATCAGGAAGAACGGCGACTTGAAGTTGATCTGCAGCATGCGATCGAAGTCGGCTTCGGTCACCTGCTCGATGGTCTTGCGGTCGTCGATGCCTGCATTGTTGACGAGGATGTCGAGCAACTGCGGATCGCGCCGCGCGCGAAGCTCGCCGATCAGCGCATCTGCAAGCTGGGCGGCGCCGGCGGGGTCTGCGAGATCCGCCGCGACGAGGAAACCGTCACCGCCTTGGGCGCGGATCAGGTCGAGCGTCTGCTTCGCCCTGTCGCTTTCGGACCGATAATGCACGCCGACGAGTGCGCCGTCTTGCGCCAGCCGGACAGCGATCGCTCGGCCGATGCCGCGGCTTGCGCCGGTGACGAGAGCGATCCTGTCGGCGAGTGGTTTCATCGCGGCCCTGCGCTTACGGATGTTCTAGATCGCATAGGTTGCCCGCCCGATCGCGATCAAAGCGCCCTTCTCGTCATGGACATCGACGTCGGCGACACCCACGGTGCGCCCGAGCCGCCGCACCCGGCCGGTGCAGATCAACCCGGTATCGATCGCCGGCCGGAAGAAATCCACTCGGAAGTTGATGGTCGGCAGGCCGCGGCCAACGAACATCACAAGCGTGTAGTCACCCACGGTGTCGATGATCGACGCGATCGGACCGCCATGCCACTGCCTGGTGCCAGGCTCGCGCTCGAACTCCGGCCGCATCGGCGCCCGCATGACGACTTCCTGCTTCTCGGCGTCGAGCGCGGTCACCGTCAGCCCGAGAAACGAGATGAACGGCGACTGCTTCAGCATCGCCTCGATCTGGCTCTGGTCAAGCGGCGTGGTCATGGCATCACCACGACCTTGCCGACCACGGTGCGGTCTTCCAGCATCCGCAGCGCTTCCGCCGCCTGCTCCAGCGGGAAGGTCTTGTCGATCTGCGCGCGCAGCTTTCCGGAGGAGACCAGCTCGAACAACTTCTCGATGTCCTCGCGTTCCCAGCCGTTGGAGCCGCGAATCTGCAGTTCGAACGTCCAGATCACCCGGAGATCTTCGGCAGGATCATAGCCCGCGGTCGCGCCGCAGGTGAGAATGCGGCCGCCGAGCTTCAGCGTGCGCAACGACTTCACCCAGGTGTCGCCACCCGTGAAGTTGACGACAACATCGACGCCGCCGTTGACGGACGAGCCGCCGCCGGCACGCTGCGGGCGCCCGTGACGCTGCCGCACCACCTGCATGAAGTCTTCCTGGGTGTAGAGGATGACTTCGTCGGCACCGACCTCCTTGAGCCGCCGTCCCTTCTCCTCCGAGCCCGCACAGGCGATGACATAGGCGCCGGCGATCTTGGCGAGCTGCACACAGCATACGCCGACGCCGCCGCTGGCGCCGAGAATCAGAACCTTCTCGCCGGCCGAGACATGACCGTTGGTGGTCATCATGCGGTGCGCGGTGCCGTAAGCGACCGGCAGCGCCGCCGCCTGCTCGAAACTGACATTGTCGGGAATCCGCACGAGTTGATGCGCGCGCGCCTTGCACAATTCCGCGAGACCGCCATTCATGGTTTCGCCCATGAGCCCGCCCTCGACGCGGTTGAGCGGATCGACCAGCACGCGGTCGCCGGCCTTCCACTCCTTGACGTCGGAACCGACCTTGACGATCTCGCCGGCGACATCCAGGCCCATAATCACCGGCAGCGGGATCTTGATCCCGGGCATGCCGCGGCGGGTGAAGATGTCATGATAGTTCAGGGACGTGGCCCGCACGCGCAACAGAACGTCGGCCGGCCCGATATCGGGATCTGGAAAATTCGGATCGAAGGTGAGCTTGTCGAGCCCACCGTGCTCCCGCAGAACCATCGCACGCATTAGAAATTTTCTCCGTTAGGCTGCGTCGGCGCGGCCAGGCGGCCCATCACCGAGTGCGAATTCGACTGCCGCATCGGCATGCAGCAGCGTCGAGTCGAATGCCGGTAAATCAATGTTCTCCGGCCGGATCAAGAGGCCAATTTCGGTGCAGCCGAGAATCACGACCTGTTCGCTGAGCCGGCGATAATACACCGCAGTGCTCTCCCAGCTCATACCGCCAATCAAGCCGATCGTTTTCATCATCAGCCTTCGCAATCCGGTTGCCAGCGCAACCTCCATCGCTGTGACCACGAGGGGGCAGCCGACATGCAGCGGCCCACGGGATCATCGATTGAGGAACTCTAGCATTGGCCGGCAATCGACGGCTTGCGATTTTGCAGTTTTCTGGACGCATTTTTCGAAATTACTTCCATAATACCGGCGCAAATAGGCATTAATTTCGAATATTTATGATACTTACGCAGATACGATCCTTAAATCGCCGTCAGACTGGTTCTGATTGCCCAACCAGGTGCTTGGATGCTAGAGCATTTTCCAATCACGTTGCATCGTATCGTGCGGCGACGAGATAGTTTCGGCATTCGTCTGGCGTGAATCGGTTGATAGCGTTGGCGATTGCTTGCCAAAGATCGTGCATCGAGCGCGCCGCGGCAGCGCGCAACAGCGCCTTGAATTTGGAAAGGCCATTTCGATCGGATTGAAGTCTGGGCTGTAGGGCGGGAGATAGAGCAGGCTCGCTCCGACCGCTTGGATGCCTGATGCCGCCAGGCCTCCGATGAACTTGTGCGGCGAAACCACCACCGCATCGATCTAAACGCCCTTGGCGGGCTCCATGGCAATGGGCAAATAAGTCCTGCGCCAGCGCGCAATCCCAGACGATCTTCGCACCAGCGGCCTTCGCTCGTTCGGTGATCTCGAGAAGGCGACCCACGCAGAGGATCGCAACTCCAAAACCCTCGACCTCATGCCCGGATATTATATCTGCTTCCGCCCACGTATCGCCCGCTCCGCCGAACGGTATTGCTGGATGCGATTCTTGAGGCCGGGACGACTGGCGCTTTCAACAAGGGCAGCAAGATCGGTAGCCCTTGTGTCGAGCGTCGTCAGGTTCAAAAGCATGGATTGGGAAACCGGCTCCAGCAACGAAGAGGTCTCGCTGAAAGACTCCATGACATTCGGCCATTCTTCGCGTCGGATGATCGAGGTCACCAAGCCCATCTGCAGCGCTTCATCGGCTGCAAACATCCGGCTGCTGGCGAGAACCGATCGGGCGGCATCGGCACCGACTCGCTGAACCAGCCTACGCGTTCCAAGTGCAATTCCGAAGCGCCAGCCCGGCATCCGAAAAACGGCATCGTGCGAGGCAATGCGTTCCGAACAGGCACAAAAGAGATCGCACCCCGCTCCGATCACTTTGCCATGCGCCATGGCTAATGTCGCAAACGGCGCGTGAGCGATGCGCTGTAACAAATGCTCGATACGGACGAGTTTGAGCAAAAGATCGCCGTCAGATTGCTGCTCGAGATCACCGAGATCGAAACCCGAACAGAAATTCTCGCCATCACCGCGAAACGTAACCAGTGCAACCCCATCCGTTGCGGCAACGCTCAGAACATCAATCAGCGCTTCAACAAGAGTGGCGCTGAGCGCATTCGATCGAGCCGGCCGCGTCAGCAACACGTGTAGCGTCGCCCCGTCGCGGTCGGTTGTGAGTTCTTTGAATGAGGATGGCATCTTGAATGCTAGACCTGATGTTGCGCGCACTGAGCTGAAACTATCACTACCGAAAAGCAAGGCGCGCGGGCGAGAGTAACCTATCTCGCCCGCGCATAATGGATTGTTCTATCGAGCCAGCGATGGCGAAGGTGCAATCGCGACGTCCACTTTTGCCGGCTTCGCATCCGTCGCAACTTCGGCGGAGTTGTAATTTCTCCGATATGTATCCGGAAGGAATATCGCGGATACCACGGCAATCGAAGCAAGCGTGGCAAGATAGATACTTACGGCCAGGGTGGTCCCGTATTCATGGAACAGATACGTCGCGACCAGGGGCGCCGGCCCGCCGGCAGTGATCGAGGAGAGCTGATACCCGAGCGACGAGCCGCTGTACCTCACCTCGGGTGGAAACGCTTCCGCGATAAAGGCCGGTTGTGGTCCATAGGAGATGTCGTGAACGACAATCGACATCACGATCGCCAGCACGATGATTATCGAATTTCCCGAGTTCAACATCGCATAATAGGGGAATGCAAAGATGCCGAGAGTCACTGCACCGATGATATAGAGCGACCTGCGCCCTATGATATCGGAGAGATAGCCAAACGTCGGCACACTGATTAACGACACTGCGCACGCAAGCAATAGCGCGTTGAACAGGAAGTCTCTCGAGATATGCAGCGTGCCTACGCCGTACGATAGCACGAAGGTCGAGAACAGATAGAATGCCGCGTGTTGACCGGAACGAATGCCGCACACGAGCAGGATTTCACGCCAGTACTTCTTGATCGCAACTGCGACCGGCGCTTTCTCGACTGTCCCCTTGCGCTCCATATCCTTGAACGCGGGGGTCTCATGAATTCCAATGCGGATATAGAAGCCAACGCCGATCAGGACGATGCTGAGAAGAAATGGAATGCGCCAGCCGATCGTCTCAAACCACTCGTTCGTGCCCAGACGGCTGACGGCCGAGAGCACCAGCAACGCCAAGAGAAGTCCCAACGGCGATCCGAACTGCGGCCAACTGCCGGCCAATCCGCGCTTTTTATCGAGGGACTTCCACTCCGTTGCAACTGCTACAGCACCACCCCACTCACCTCCGACTCCAAAACCCTGGAGCAGGCGCAGGATCGTCAGAGCAACCGCTCCCCAGATTCCGACCTGGTCATAGGTCGGCACCAGACCAACCAGAACCGTGCTGACACCCATCAATAGCAGCGTCGAAACAAGCGTTCCTTTGCGGCCGATCCGATCGCCGAAATGACCGAAGATGGCGGCCCCGACCGGCCGAATAACGAAGCCCAGGAAAAACGTCGACAGTGACAGCAGGGTCGCGGAATAAGGATCGGCCTGAGGAAAGAACAACTTTCCAAGAACGGTCGCCGCCACGAGACCGTAGATGTAGAAATCGTACCACTCTATCATTGAGCCGACAGTCGAGGCGATTACCGCTCGACGGGCATGCCGTTGTGTATCGACGTCGATTTCTTTCTGAACCACTTTCATTACGTCCCTCCCCATTACCGCCAATGTTGATTTGATTTGTTGGCCGATTTACTAGAGCGTTGATCGAAAGTTGTTAGTTCTGGAAGCTTCGTTCAAAGAACTCCGTTCTGGATAATAAGAAGCATCTTCGCATCGTTGCGCGATGCATTCCTTCGAGAACAAACAGACTCATCTGGAAGCTGCGATCCGATCGCGGACCGCCTATCCCAAGGTCGTCATTTTTGGTGTTTGAATCGCGATTTATTTGGCGCCTAGATCGCAAATGTCCTTTGTTGTTGGTCACTGACAGCAGCCGCATCCTTTCCCAACCACTCACCGATAACTTCATCGGTGTGCTCGCCAAGCAAAGGCGGGGATCGGTAGATCGAGAATGCGTAGTCGCTCATCTTTACCGGGAACCCGACGGTGCGCGTCTGTGACCTGTTCGGCAGCACAAGCGGCTTAATCAGATCCATCGCCAAAACATGCGGATCGGAAAGAACATCAGAGAACGAGTTGATCGGAGCGCAGGGAACGCCTCTGCCGTCTAACTCGTGCAGCCACTCGGCTACCGTGCGATTGCTGAACTCTCGTTGCAGGATCGCGGCAAGCTCGACCTGCCTGTTAGCGCGATCGGGTTGGCTTCTAAACCTGTCGTCATCGAAGAGCTCGGGCTTTCCAACCGCAAGGCAGACTTCGCGCCACAACACGTCGTTACCTGCTGCGACGATGAAATAGGCATCGCTGGCTTGAAACGCCTGATACGGCGCATTGCGCGGATGGGCAGAACCCAACTTCCTGCCCGGCAGTCCAGTTCCGAAATACTCACTGGTTTGCAGCGCGGATACCCCGAGGAGAGCGCCGAGCATCGAGCAGTCGATATAAGCGCCCGTACCATCCGCCCTCACTCTCAAGAGGGCGGCGAGAATGACATATGAGGCATATAATCCCGCGCAAAAGTCACCGACTGGAACTCCGCATTTTACCGGCTGCTCACCCTCGTTGCCGGTAACGCTCATCAGCCCGCTCATGCCCTGAACAGCAACGTCAAAGGCACCCTTCCTGGAATACGGTCCTTCCTGGCCATAGCCGGAAATCGAGCAGTAGATCAGCTTTGCATTCTGGCCTTTGACGTCGTCATAACCGAGCCCCAGCCGAGGCAACACACCCGGCCGGAAGTTCTCGATCAGCACATCGCATTCTCCGATCAGCTTTCTGATGAGCGCGATGCCCTCCGGGTCCTTCAAATCAACGCAGACCGATCGCTTGTTCCGGTTAACGGAGGCGAAGTTCTCACTATAGATTCCACCTTCATCGCCCGTTGTCAGCGGTGGCCAGCCTCTCATGCCGTCTCCGCCGTCGGGATTTTCAATCTTCACGACATCAGCGCCGAGATCGGCCAGCAACGAGCCCGCGAAAGGGCCCGCCGCAATCTGACAGAGCTCGAGGACCCTTACACCCGCGAGAGGTCCGTCACGCTTGTCTCCAGAACTCCCGGTTCGCACCCCGTTCACTCCGCAGCTACGCTGTGAGCTGCGCTTTCCTGCTCGCGCATCAGATCCTGAAAAATCACTCGCGCGCGCCGGATCGCGAGATCAGGCTTCAGGAAAACCTCCTGATAGCCATCGTCGGGGTAATTGAACATCCGCTGCTGCTCCACCAGCGCGAACTTGTCCTCTTCCACGACATCCGGAAACATTTCCGCAATGTGGGTTGCGGTCTGCTTGTCCGGATCTTTCTTCGACATGTGATGCGCGGGCACGTTGATGAGTGCCCACCACAGATGACGGCCTTCATCGATCGGCGTGTGCGTGTGAACGAGGACGTAGCCACGCTCCTGACTATCCAGATCCAGCGTTCCCGGAAACTCACGCTCCTTGTCCCGTACCGAGAGCTGGCCAACCGGTGCATTGCGCATGACAACCCGCGTGACGCCGGGGCTCATCATGCAGTGGGTGTGATGCCTGTCGACGACATCGTAATGAAACCAATCGACAAGGTAAGGCGGCTGCGTGTAGTTTGTTACCTTGCGGATGGTCATCGCATAGCGGTTTCCATCCTCTTCGCCTTCTTCAAGTTCAACCGGAATGCGGCTGTTTTCGATGTCACCGATATTTCCGTCGTGCAACGGATAGAAATGGGTGATGTCCAGAAGGTTCTCGATCAACAGGAGATAGTTGGTCGGAATTTCCATCGGCCCGATGACTTCGGTTTTCCAATCTCCAGATCCCACTTCCGGCAGCCGCGGCGGCTTGCGCGTGTCGGAAAGCGCCGGATTGCCAGGCCACAGCCAAACCAATCCGTCTTGCTCCACGACCGGATACGGGCGGACGACCGCTTGCGGAGAGATCGGACCTGTCGGGTGTGATGGGATCATCACGCACTTTCCTGTCATGTCATATCTCAGCCCGTGATAGGCACATTCGAGCGTGCCGTCCTGCATCAGGCGGCCCTTCGACAGCGGAAACCGCTTATGCGCGCACCTGTCATCGTAAGCGACGAGCTGCCCGTGCTTGGTCCGCCAGGCGACGATCGGTTTTTTTGCTACAACGTGCCCGGTGAGCTTTTCAGCAGGAAAATCGGCAGCGGTACCGATCATGTACCAGCAATTTTCCACGCAAGCGTAAGTTGCGAGCGCTTGGCTATTGTTATTGCCCATTGTGTCCCCTCCAAAATATGCGAATGCGTTTTTGCTTAAAGATCGAGCGTAAGCGATGGACTCTCGGCACGGGCGCAGCAGACCATCAGATACTTCTGACGCTCTGAAGCGCTGAGCACGCAGTCACGATGTTCAGGCGTACCGCCGACATATCGCGTGATACAGGTTCCGCAGAAGCCTTCGCGACAATCAGTCTCGATGCTGTAACCGCGCGCGCGCAACACATCGACTATCGACTCCGTCGCTGAAACCTCGAGAATTTCGCCGGTCTTTCTAATGACGATCTTGAATGGGTGGTTTTCGTAGTCAGCGCCAGTTTCAGGAGCCGAAAAATGCTCGAAATGCACGGCATGCGGGGGCCACGCACCCAGATGCTCTTTTATCTTCGCCATAAAGCCCGCAGGGCCGCAGAAGTAGAGATGCATCCCCGGGACGTAATTGCTCACCAGTGCCTTGATGTCCAATCCCCGGGCGGGATCGCCATTATCGTGATGAACACGAACGGCTTTCGACTCGATACGCGCCGCGAGATCGCTAAGAAACGCCGTGTTTTCCGGCGTTCGCGTACAATAATGCAATGCATAGTTCGCACCCCTCGCTTCAAGTTCCGGGATCATCGACATCATCGGCGTAACCCCGATTCCTCCGGCTAACATCAGGTGCAGGTTGGTCTCCGGGCCTGCGAGCGCAAAGTGATTGCGGGGGCCCGATATCTCGATTAGCTGGCCCTCCTTGATCTTGTGCATTGCAAGCGAGCCACCGCGGCCGTTTGCGTCCAACAGAACCGCAATCCGAAATTTCTCTCGCTCACTCGGAGCATTGGATAGGGAATATTGACGCACGATATTGTTGCCGAGATGCACATCGATGTGTGCACCTGCGGTAAACGGCGGAAGTTGATCGCCATTTGGTGAGACCAGTTCGAACGAACGAATTCCTGCCGCTTCGTCTTTCACCATTTGGACCCGCACGAAATACGTCGCTCGCGTCGATCGGGTTTCCGGAGAATGATTGATGTCTACGTGTGCATTCATCATGCGAAAACGATACGAGCTAGACCAATTCAAAACAAACGAGTAATATTGGCGTTGACGCTCCATATTTTTTGAAGAATGCAAACTTGAACATCAGGCAGCTTGAAACATTCTTCTGGAGTGCCAAGCTCGGAAGCTTCGTAGCAGCCTCCGATCGTTTGAGATCAACACAGTCAACCGTGTCGATGCGGATTCAAGAGCTCGAGCGTGTTCTCGGCGTTACCCTGTTTGAACGAAACCAGCGCAATCTGCGCTTGACGGCCAAAGGCCGTGCGCTCCTGCCACTGGCGGAGCAGTTCATCCAACTGGAAGCAGAAATTCGCTCGGTTATCGCCGCTCCGGAAAATATTTCGGGAGCGCTGCGCATTGGCGTCGCCGAAGTCATTTCGGTGACGTGGCTTCCGCGTTTTATCAAGGCCATGCGCGAAACCTATCCGAAGATCAGTATCGAGATGGACGAGGGACTCACCCATACCCTGATCGACCAGTTACGTGGCGGTTCTCTCGATCTTGTCCTGGCCCCGGGGTATCCCACTGAGAGCTTGTTCAGATCGAGAGATCTCGGGGTGCTGGATTTTTACTGGATGGCGAGCCCATCGCTCGCGCTGCCCAACGACCCAATTTCGCCGCGGGACATCCTCGCATGGCCAATCATTACTCTGTCGCAACAATCCTACCATCATCGGTCAATCGACGAATGGTTTCAGTCCAAGGGGATTGCCTTCAAGCGATTCGATACATTTAAGAGTCTCAACGTGGCAGCGTCCCTCGCAGTCGCCGGGATGGGAATTACGCTTCTTCCCAAGCGCTGTTACAGCAAAGAGCTCGAAGACGGCACGTTGAGAATTGTCGCAACTCAACCACCGATGCCGCGAGTTTCATTCAGCGCCACCACGCTGATTGACGGCACACAGCCGCTGGCGGAGATCGCAGCGCAGTTGGCTGCAGAGGTTAGTGATTTCGATAAAGAAGAAGCTACTTAGAGGATTCGCCGACATCAATATGGGCTCCTCAAAGGGCGCCGACATCGAAACAGCGGTTAAAGACCTCACCGATCTACCGACCATATCCACGAACGGTTCTCTTGCACCTCGAACGCGCCTGGGCGTATCGAATGAAGACGCGCATCGGCTGTCATACCCCGCCAAAATCGGGAATACCCGCGCCCTCCACGCGAGACCGCCCCCTATTGAGGGAAGCAAAACGCCTACGAGAGAGCACAGAGACCGTAGCCGCCGGCCGCAAAGGCCGCCACACGCGGGCCTTTCCTCTCGGTCGTCTCGGATCGCTTGGATACGGGAAACTGCCTGGCTGGCGACGCGGTGTTGATCGCACCGGTCTCCACTTCATTTCCCTGCGGACAGGGAATTTTACAGGGAATGTTGCGATTTCAGGATCTCCGAGTACCGGTTTCGGAGCTAGAAATCGCTGCGTCGCAGCTGGTTTTTACCAAATTCCCTACGGGACTAACAGGGTAATATTTCGGGCAACAGGGAATTTTTCAGCGAGATCAAGGAATTTTAGTGGACGATGGGTAAGCGTCCTTCGGGCTTCGAGCTCTG